>Ga0302238_1001259_pt1 | contig 21359 bp, 19 predicted proteins | sample AAG_UR_Asn_MG_FD_193527 | JGI IMG/M metagenome (GOLD analysis project Ga0302238, IMG submission 193527) | Enriched activated sludge microbial communities from anaerobic digester in WTTP, New Holstein, Wisconsin, United States - AAG_UR_Asn | ecosystem: Engineered > Bioreactor > Anaerobic >...
TTCCCCCCTATCACCAACGGCAGGTGCGGATCCAGCTGGCCAGTATCATAAAAGGGATCGTGTCCCAGCGTTTGGTGCCGAAAGCTGACGGCAAGGGACGGGTACCGGCGGTGGAGGTGCTGTTGGGGACCGCCCGGGTCAAGGAGTGCATTGACGATAAAGACAAGACCAAGCAGATCCGTGATGCCATCGCCCAGGGCTTTGTTTCCTACGGCATGCAGACCTTTGACCAGTCACTGATGAAGCTCTTTACCTCTAAGCTGATCACGTACGAGGAGGCCTTGCGGCAAAGCTCCAACCCGGACGACTTCGCACTCAAGGTCTCCGGCATCTCTTCGACCTCTGATGCGACCTGGGATAGTTTTGAACAAAAGGACGCCAAGACGGACGAAGTGCTGCAGGAGGATAAACTGGCTGTTGACCGCTTCTAGCCGGACAGACGCCTGCTATGCGGCGGCGCTCAGATTGCTGGCAGCACGGGACTATTCGGTGCTGGGGATGCAACGCAAGCTGCAGCAGCGTCACCATGAATCACAGGATATTCAGGCCGTTGTTGAACGTTTGGTGACGGAGAGGTATCTGGATGACCGGCGTTATGCAGAACGGTTTGCTGCGGCGGCTGCAGAGACGGGACGTTTTGTCGGCTACCGCCTGCGTCAGGAACTGCTGCGCCGGGGGATACCGGCAGAACTGCTTGACGAGCTCGTGCGTGACGGCACCGGGGAAGAACCGGGGCGGCAGACACAAACCGCCAGGCAACTGGTCGCACGCCGCTATCCGGGCGTTGAGCTCCATCTGGCCGATGAGCGGGAACGCCGGAGAATTGCCGGTTTTCTGCAGCGACGCGGGTATGGTTTTGCAACGATTCAAGCGTTGTTCCAGCGAAGCGGGTCTGACTTTGAGTAGTGCTGAAAGGGGACAAACCGTGAAGGCGATTACCCTCTATTTTCGTCCGGGGCAGTGGTGGCTGCTGGTGTTGTTCTGCTGCGTGACCTTGCTGGGCAGACCTGCCTGGGCGGAGCCAGCCGGTGGCGCCGTTGAGGTGGAAGGCTATGCCAGCATTGTAGCCGGCCGCAAGGATCAGGCCCGTGAGGCGGCCTTGCGAGATGCCTTCCGGCGCGCGGTTGAACAGGTTGTCGGCGTGGCCGTTGAGTCGAAAACGGTCGTCAAGGATGCCGAGCTGCTGAATGACAGGATTTTCTCCCGCAGCCAGGGTTTTATCAAGACCTACCGGATCCTTGGGGAGAAGGTGGAGGGCGACGCCTACCGTGTGACGGTTTTTGCCGCGGTGTCCCGCCAAAAGCTTGAGCAGGGTCTGGATGACGCCGGGCTGCTGATCAGGAAGCTCGGCAAGCCGCGGGTCGCTGTGGTCGTCCTGGAAAAGAATCCTGAAGGGGGTGCGGTCCCCGGGGGCATTGTGGAGACCTACCTGCTTGATACCCTGGGGAAACGTGGGTATGCGCTGGTGGACCGCCAGGTTATGCTGGCAGTTGAACATGCGGCAGGCTCCGGCGTGCAAGACCAGACTGACGCCGTTGTGCGGGCCGCTGCAGCAGGTGGCGCCGATGTGGTGATCATCGGACGGGCTGAGGCAACGGCTGCCCCAGCGCTGAATGGCACCAATCTTCGTCCGGTTCAGGTTTCGGTTACGGGGCGGGCGGTCGAGGTTGACACCGCCGAGTTGCTGGCAACGGTCAGCGCTTCGCAAAGGGCCTTGCATGTCAACCAGTCGGCAGCAGCAGCTGAGGCGTTTCACAAGGCCGCAGTTGAGTTGACTGAAACGCTGCATCATCAGATGGTGAAGGCGTGGACCAAACGTCTGACCGGGCTGAGGACGCTGCGGGTGACGGTGAGCAACATCCCCCATGCCGAGATCAAGCATGTCCAGAATGCCCTGAAAGAACAGCTTGGCCGGGTAGAAGAGGTGCATGATCGCGGCTATCGGGACCAACAGCTGCGCCTTGATCTTGAGGTCTCCGGCCCGTTCAAGGAGTTGGCTGGAGAACTGGCCGACCTTGATCTTGGACAGGCTATCTTACGGGTAACGGGCTATTCGGCGGGGCAGATCCAGTTAAAATGGCAGGCGCGCGCTGTGCAAGGAGGAAGAACAAAATGAGACGTATACTGTTGGTGATCGGTCTTTTGGTGGTGCTGACCGGCTGTAATAATCCCGGCAAGGAGAGTTTCGAGCTTGGCCGTCAGTTGGAACGCCAGGGACGCGTGGATGAGGCTATCAGCCTCTACGAAGAGGCGATCACCAAGGAACAAGATAATCCGGAATATCGCATCGCATTGGCCGGCGCGCGTTCGAGTGCGGCATCCCGCTTTATTGAGCAGGCCCGCAAGCACCTCCAGGGTGGTACGGCCAGCTATGACCAGCTGCGTGTGGTCCAGCTGGATATCGATAAGGCCTTGAAGGCAGACCCTGCAAATAGTGACGCCAGGGCGCTTGCCACAAGTGTCAAGGCTCAGACGGATGCGCTGCTGAAGCGGGCTGAAGAGTTGTATGCCGCCTCAACGAAGGCAGCTGAGGCGAAGGACTGGCCGACCGCAGTCAATAAGCTGCGGGAAGTTCGTCAGTTTTACCCGGGCTACCTTGACTTGATGATCAAACTGCCGCAAACGGAATCAGCAGCGATCTCATTTTATCTGAAGGAGGCTGAGCGCCAACGGCTTGAGGATGACTTGAACGGCATGATCGCCAGCCTTGAACAGGCCCTGGCCTTCCAACCTTCCAATCAACAGATCGCCGGGCTGCTGAAGGATGCACGGGCAAAAAATTCGGCGCCGGTCTGGTTTGCCAAGGCCGAGCAGGCGGCAAAACAGCAAAAGTGGCCCCAAGCGGCAACCTACCTGGGCAAGGCCGAGGCCCTTAACCCTGATCAGGTACTGCAAGACAAGATGAATGAGCTGAAAAAGCAGGGTGGTCAGCGGATGTTGCAGCAGGTTACAGTGCAGTTGAGCAAGAAACAGCTGTATAGCGCCTTTCTGACCTTGCAGGCGGCGGCATCGTTTTCTCCTGCCCTCTTAAAGGAAAATGAGGGGGTTGAGCTGCGTAAGCAACTGACCACCGAGATGGGGGCAAAGTCTCAGGAACTTGAAGCGGCCGGACTTTTGGGAAGCGCCTGGTACTGGTTGGATCTGTCGATGCGGCTTTCCGGGGGTGACCGGGAGGGGCAGCAGCGTCTGCAGAGCCTGAAAGAGCGCTTGCGGCAACGGGTGGTCAAGAAGATTGCCGTGATGGATTTTACCCCGCCGGCCAATAGCAACGACGCCGGCCGGCTGGTGACCGACAGCCTGCTTTCCTATATGACCAAGAATGCCAGCAGCGACGTCAAGATCCTGGCCCGGGACGTCCTGGGTGCCATCATCAAGGAGATTGAGTTCGGTCAGGCCGGACTGTACGATATTGAGACCGCCAAGAAGACCGGTAAGCTGAAAGGGACCGATATCTTTATCTTCGGCAGCGTGCTGCAGTACAACGTGGAGAAAAACGCTGAAGAAGGTTCCAAGATGGTGAACGTGGTGGTGGCCAAGAAGCAGATCCCTAACCCGGCCTACCAGAGCTGGCTCTTAACCCATCCTTCGCCCAACGAAAAGGAACTGGCGGCTGCGCCGCCTGCCCTGATCAGCGAGGATATTCGGGAGACGGTCAAATATAAGGTTGGAGAAGTCAAGAAAACAGCCAATGTTGCCATTTCATTTCGCGTAATCGATGTTGAGTCGGGCGAGGTGGTTATCACTACCACCATCAAGAGTCGTAAGGTGGCTGAAGATAAGTACTCTGAAGGAGTTGAGTTTGCCAATATTCCGTTTGACCCGCTGGAACTGCCTTCCGATGCGGTCTTGCTGGAAAAAGCCGTGGATGACGGCATTGCCGAGCTCGGGCACCTGGTGCTGTCCCGCTTCCAGAACCGGCAAGCCGGCTATCTGCAGGCAGCGGAACTGCTGAACAAACGGAATGGAGGCGATCAAGTGGTTGAGCGTTACATGGATGCGATCGTTTCGGAAGAGGTCAAACATGTTGCCAGCCCGATCAGTGTACAGGCCCATAAAGGGATTACCCAGTATCTGGAGGCGGCGGAAAAATAATGAGCACGGTTACCGTCCTGCATTCTTTCGCACGTAAGATCACTTGCACGCGCTGGGCAGTGTTACAGGTGCTCATGCTTGCGTGTTTGTTCGTGACGGTTGGGGCAAGAGACGCTGCCCATGCCGTGGAACAGCGCCTGAAATCAAAGCTGGGGTGTGTGCCGTTTGTGGCTGCCAACATCGAGGCCATGGCCTTTACGGAATATTTAACCACCGTCCTTCTGAACGAGCTGGAACGCACCGGCACCTTTGAGGTGGCAGAGCGGAAGCGGCTTGAAGCGGCAATGGACCTGGAAGGGGTGCGTTCCGACGTCTTGGGACAGCGAGAGTTGCAGCGGCTTGGCGGTCGGCTTGGGGTCGAGTTTCTGGTAAGCGGCAGCGTACTCAGCCAGGCCCAAGGGATGCAGCTTGACCTGCAACTGCTCAATCTGCGGGGGCAACGGACCATTTTGCAGGAAAAGCTGCGTTTGAGCGAGGCTGATGCGCCGCGGGTCTTGCAGGAACTTGCCATTCGTATTCGCAACGCTGCGGAAAGCCTTGCAACCACGGCAACCGTTGAAGTCGCCGTCGTAAAACCGCTGGTTGCCGCGGTCGCGCTGGAGGCGGTCGGTTCAACCAATGCCATCCGCTTGAACTGGAAGCATCCCGACCCCGCCGGTGTGGTCGGTTATATGGTCATGCGCGCTCCTACCGCACAAGGGCCGTTCACCACGGTCAGTACCGTCACGGAGCCATCCTACACCGATGAGCCGCTGCAATTGAATGAATCCTATTATTATAAGGTGGTAACGATCGGCCAGGGGGGGGCTGCCAGTGAGCCGACTGCGGTCGTACAGGGGGCAACCTCGGTGGCTCCGGCTGCACCGATCTTTATGAATGTGGAGCCGATTCTGGCGGGAGCCATCCTGACCTGGCATCAGCGTCCCTGCAGTTCCACCGATGCGCGCAGCATTCCGCAGGGAGTACGGATCTACCGGCGCACTGCGGCTGAAAAAGAGTTTTCTCCGGTCGGCAGGGCCGGTAATGAGCCGGCGCTCTTTCGTGACCAGGGCTTGCTTGATGGTACCACGTACCTGTATGTCATCACCGCCGTGAATCAGGCTGGTGCAGAGAGTGAACGCTCCGTACAGCTCTCTGTCACGACTCCCCCGGCTACCGCAGGATTGACCGCGCGCAGCGGTAAGGTGCGGCGTATCGAACTGAGCTGGCAGGTACATCCTTTTGGCGCAGTCAGCGGCTATCGCATTCAGCGGGCAATCGCTCAGGAGGGCGTTTACCAGGATCTGGTGACCCTCAACGAACGTTCGCAGACCAGCTATCTGGATACCGGCCTGGCTGATAACACCACCTTCTGGTACCGGATCAGCGCCTTTTGTAAAGAACAGGGGATCGGCGGTTACTCGGCGGCAGTGGCCGCAACAACCCGTGACCTGCCGCCGGTGCCGATAAAGCTGACAGCCGGACAGGGAGAACCGCGCCGGGTGACGCTCAGTTGGGAGACAACGACAACTGCCGACGATGAGTTGAAAGGTTTCTACCTGTATCGGGGAGAGCCGGGCCAGGAGAAACTGGTTAAGATTGCCGAACTTTCAGCGGATAAACGTAGCTATCGTGACGATACGGAGCTTCTGAAGGACGCCGCAAGCTATTCCTACGTGATTGCCGCCTTTAATGCCGGTGGAGCGGTCAGTCCCCTGAGTGCCCGCGCCAATGCCACGACCAAAGCGGTCCCTGCAATGCCGCAAGGGGTGCAGGCATCGTCGGGTGAGCCACGCCGGGTGACGCTGCGCTGGCAAAGAAATCCTGAAAAGGATATTGCCGAATACATTGTTTTTCGGCAGAGAGAAAGTGGTGACTTCAAGGAGTTGAGACGCACCGCGGAAACGATGCTGGTCGATGCCGAGCTCAAGGATGGCACGGCCTACCAGTACCGGCTGCAGGCGGTGGATCGGGATGGCCTGCTGGGGCCGTTCTGTCAGTCGGTGACCGGCACCACCAAGCCGCTTCCCAAGGTTGTTGAAGGACTGGCGGTGAAGGACAGGGCCACCCGCTTGATTGCCTGGCAGAAATCGGCCCAAGCCGATGTCAAACGCTATCACGTGTACAAGAAAGGTTTTCTCGGCGGCCAGAAACTGGCCACGGTTGGCGTAACCGAGTGGCGTGTTGTCGAGCCGGGCAAGCTGGAATTGTACGTGACTGCAGAGGATGCCGATGGCCTTGAAAGTGAGCCTTCGACAGGGATAGTTGTTGAGTAAAGGGGGCGTTATGAAACGGTATGCCGCAGTACTGTCGGCTTGTCTGCTATTCAGTGCTCTTCTGCCGGGGTTTGCCTTGGCAAATCCCTCTAAAAGCGGGCCAAGTCGCGATCCGGCGTCCTGCCAGGAGTCGGGCCGCTATCAGCTGTTTCAGGGAAGCTACACCACCTTTGACTTGAAGCGTAAGGAAACCTACGTGCACCAGGCGGTTTTTTTGTTAGACAGCCAGACCGGGGAAGTCAAACGGTATATCAACAAGATCGATGAAAACGGACAGTACATTGAAACCTGGCTGCCTACGGACCTGCCGGCAGCAGCCAAGCGTTGACCAGTTCAGGAGAGGAAAAGTAGTCATGACCGGTAATGAGATTCGTACACGTTTTTTGAAGTTCTTTGAAGAGCGCGGACATGTTGTGGTGGCCAGTTCCGGCCTGATCCCCAAAAATGATCCCACCTTGCTGTTTACCAATGCCGGCATGAACCAGTTCAAGGATTGCTTCCTGGGCATGGAGGACCGGGGCTACTATCGGGCCGCCTCATCCCAGAAATGCGTACGTGCGGGCGGTAAACACAACGACTTGGAAAATGTCGGAAGGACGGCGCGTCACCATACCTTTTTCGAGATGTTGGGTAACTTCTCCTTTGGCGATTACTTCAAAAAAGAGGCCATCGCCTTTGCCTGGCAGTTTTTGACCCAGGACCTGAAGCTGGACAAGAACCGGTTGTATGTCACCGTCTATACCGATGACGACGAGGCCGCCGATATCTGGCATCAGCAAGAAGGGGTGCCCCGCGAGCGGATCTACCGCTTTGGTGAAAAGGACAACTTCTGGGCCATGGGGGATACCGGTCCCTGTGGTCCCTGCACGGAGATATTCTGGGATAACGGACCGGAAGTGGGCTGTGGCTCACCTGACTGTGCCGTGGGCTGTGACTGCGACCGCTACATGGAGATTTGGAACAACGTCTTCATGCAGTTCAACCGGACACCGGACGGCGTGCTGCATCCACTGCCCAAACCCGCGGTGGATACCGGTATGGGGTTGGAGCGGATCACCACCGTTATGCAGGGCGTCCGTTCAAACTACGATACCGATCTGCTGCAGGGGATCATCCGGCACATCGAGCGTCACAGCGGCAAGAAGTACGGTGCAGACGAAAAGGACAACGTCTCGATGCGGGTCATTGCCGACCACTGCCGGGCGGTCACGTTCCTGATCTGCGACGGCGCCCTGCCCAGTAACGAAGGCCGCGGCTACGTGCTGCGCCGGATCATGCGGCGGGCGGCCCGCCATGCCAAGATGCTGGGGGTGGCTGAGCCGTTGCTTTGCCGGATGGTGGATGCCGTTAAAGAGATGATGGGTGATGCCTATCCCGAACTGGCCGAGCGGGAGTCGTACATCAAAAAGGTGATTCTGGCCGAGGAGGAACGTTTTAACGAGACCCTTGACCGCGGCCTGGCTATCCTGAACGAGGAAGTGGCCAGCCTGCGCGCCGCCGGACAAAAAGTTATTCCGGGCGAGACCCTCTTTAAACTGTATGATACCTTTGGCTTCCCGGTTGACCTGACCGAAGATATTGTCAGGGCCGAAGGGTTCGGTGTCGACGAGGTTGGTTTTGAACACTGCATGGAGCGGCAGCGGGAGTTGGGCCGCGAACACTGGAAAGGTTCGGGTGAGGCCGGGATTGCCGATGTCTATAAGGCCCTGCACAACCGCGGTCTGCAGAGCACTTTTGTCGGTTACGGTGCCCTGACCGCCTTTGGCTCGGTAACCGCACTGGTACGTGACGGTCAGGAAGTACGGCATGCTGCAGCCGGTGACCGGGTGGATCTGATTGTCGATACCACCCCGTTTTATGGTGAGTCAGGCGGACAGGCGGGCGACTGCGGCAGTATCTCAAGCGGCGCGGCACACCTGGAGGTGCAGTCGACCTCGCGTCCCTTTACGGATCTGGTGGTTCACCATGCCGTGGTGCGCGAAGGCAGCCTGCAGGTTGGCGACGCGGTCAACCTGACCGTGGCCGTTGATCCGCGCCAGGCCACTGCCCGCAACCACACGGCGACACACCTCTTGCAGGCGGCCCTGCGCACAGTGCTGGGGGACCACGTCAAACAGGCCGGCTCGCTGGTTGAGCCGAACCGGCTCCGCTTCGACTTTACCCATTTTACCGGCATGACCCCTGCAGAGCTTGAGCAGGTGGAAGAACTGGTCAATCGCTGGATCATGGGGAATGACGAGGTGCTTGTCCGCGAAATGGGGATGCAGGAGGCCATTGACGGTGGCGCAACGGCCCTGTTTGACGAAAAGTACGGCGATACCGTGCGGGTGGTCAAGGTCGGCGAGGTCAGCATGGAGTTGTGCGGTGGCACCCATGTGCGGGCCGCCGGTGACATCGGCTTTTTCAAGGTCATTTCCGAAGCCGGCATTGCAGCGGGTGTCCGGCGTATCGAGGCTGCCACCGGTTTTAATGCCTTGGCCCTGGTAAAACGGCTTGAGGAAGACCGCCGTGCCATCGCCGCTTTGGTCAGGGCCGATGGTGATAGCGCGGTTGAGCGGGTCGAAAAGCTGTTGGCACGCCAGAAAGAGTTGCAGCGGGAACTCGAAACGCTGCAGGCCAAGTTGAATGCGGCCCAATCCGGTGATCTCCTGGAGCAGGTGCAACAGGTAAACGGCGTATCGCTACTGGCGGTCAAGGTTCAGGTGCCGGATATCAAGGGCCTGCGCGATCTGGCCGATCAACTGCGCGATAAGCTTGGCTCGGGCGTCCTGGTCTTGGGGGCCGAATTGGAAGGCAAAGCCAACCTGCTGGTGGCCGTCACCAAGGACCAGACCGGCCGTTACAAGGCTGGGGAGCTGGTGGGTAAACTTGCGCCGCTGGTCGGCGGGCGCGGCGGCGGTAAGCCGGAACTGGCCCAGGCCGGTGGCAGCCAGCCGGAACAACTGGACGCGGCACTGGCGGCCGTTGCCGGTCTACTGTAGCCCCGGAGCGCGTCTTGTATGTCCCGTGAGCACCAAACCGCTATCTTGGTGGTGGATGACGAATTGGTCATCCGTGATATCTGTTCACGGGCACTGGAGGAATACCGGACGTTTCAGGCCGCCTCGATGCAGGAGGCACTAGCCCTCTACGACAAGGAAAAGATCGATCTGGTCCTGACCGACGTGATGATGCCCGGCGGCAGTGGTATTGAGCTGATGCAGGAGATCAAGCGGCGTGACCCGGCAGCGGTGATTGTGGTCATGACCGGTTTCAGCGACAAGGATACGGTGTTGAAGGCCCTGCGGGCAGATGCGGACGACTTTCTGGATAAGCCGGTCAACCTGTTGCATCTGAAAACAACCGTTAAAAAGGCGCTTGCCAAGAAGGAGCTAAAGGAGGAAATTGCAGTTTTGCGCCAGATGGACAGCCTGAAAGGGGCCTTTCTGACGCAGATTGCGCACAAGCTCAGGACGCCGCTGACCGCGCTTTCTCTTGGTCTTGAGGAGATGGAGCGGTACGCTGTGCGGACCGGTCTGGGTAACAGTTACCAGGAACGGCTCGTCTCCATGCATGAAGATGTCGCTACCCTCTCGCAGGTGCTGACATCCGTATTACGCATCAGCCAGATCATGGGACGTCAGAGCAGGCATCTGGTGCGGTGTGATCTGGCTGAGGTCGTGCGTTCTGCCGTGGAGGCCACGGAACGCAGCTCCGAAAAGGCCGGGGTTGCCCTGCAGCTTGATCTGCACGGGGCGGCGGTTGTCGTGGGTGACCGTGACCGTCTGATATTCTGCCTGCAGCAATTACTGGAGAATGCCTTTAAGTTTACCGCGAGCGGCGGGGCCGTTTCCGTCGAGCTCACTGCCGGCAGCGGGGACGCCCGCGTGCGGATTACCGATACCGGTTGTGGCATTCCTGCCGATGAAATGGCCAAGATTTTTGAACAGTGCTATCAGGTTGACCCGGACGACACCGGCCAGGTGCCCGGCTTGGGGCTGGGGTTGTTTTGCGCACGGGAGATTGTCCGGCAGCATGGTGGCACCCTGATGCTTACGAGCGTTCCAAACCAGGGAACTACGGTGGACGTTGCCCTGAAAACAGTAGAGGAGTGAAAACGTGCAGCATCTGATAGGCAAAGCTAATACCCTGATGGAGGCATTGCCCTATATCCAGCGTTTTGCAGGCAAGACCTTTGTCATTAAATATGGCGGGCATGCCATGGCGGATGAACGACTGAAGGAGTCGTTTGCCCTGGATGTGATCATGTTGAAGTCGTTGGGGATCAATGCCGTGATTGTGCATGGCGGCGGCCCCCAGATCAACGAAACCCTGAAGCGCTATGGGATTGTGTCGGAGTTTGTACGCGGCATGCGGGTTACCGACCACGAGACCATGGCGGTAGTGGAGATGGTGCTGGTGGGGCAGGTCAACAAAGAGGTGGTCGGCTACCTGAATCAGCATGGCGGCAAGGCGGTCGGTCTGTGCGGCAAGGACGGTACTCTCTTGCTCGCGAAGAAGTTGCTGCAGGAACTGCCTGGTGAGAACGGCATGCTCGAACAGGTCGATATCGGCTATGTCGGTGATGTGGTCAAGGTGAATACCGATCTGATCAAAGCCCTTGAACAGGGCGGCTACCTGCCGGTGATAGCGCCGGTCGGCGTGGGGCTGGAAGGGGAAAGTTACAACATCAATGCGGATGTGGTTGCCGGTCGGGTAGCGGCGGCCCTGAATGCCGAGAAACTCATCCTGCTGACCGACACCCCCGGGGTGTTGGATAAGGAAAAAAAGCTGATCCCCAAGATCAAAGTCGCCCAGATACATGGTCTGGTTGAAAACGAGTCGATCACCGGCGGTATGATCCCCAAGGTGGTCTGCTGCGCCGAGGCGTTGCGTGATGGCGTCAGAAAATCCCACATCATTGACGGCAGGATGGAGCATTCGGTGCTGCTGGAGATTTTTACTGACGTCGGCATAGGGACGGAGATTACAAAGTGACTAATCAACAGTGGGTTGAACGTTCAGATAAGGTGATTATGCGGACCTATGGCCGTTACCCGATCGTCCCGGTCCGGGGCGAGGGGTGCCGCCTGTGGGACGCCGACGGCAAGGAGTATCTGGATTTCCTGGCCGGTGTGGCGGTGAACAATCTGGGGCACTGTCATCCCCGGGTGGTCAAGGCGCTGCAGGAGCAGGCCGCCACCCTGATCCACTGCTCCAACTACTACCAGATCCCGCAGCAGATCGAACTGGCCGAACTGCTCTGCAGCCATAGCTTTGCCGACAAGGCCTTTTTCTGCAACAGCGGGGCCGAGGCCAATGAGGCAGCCATCAAGCTGGCCCGCAAATACAGCCGCGAGAAGTTCGATAATCCCGAGCGCTACGGCATCATCACCGCGGCCGATTCGTTCCATGGCCGGACCATGGCCACGGTTTCCGCCACCGGCCAGGAAAAGGTACAGCGTTTCTTTGATCCGCTTTTGCATGGTTTCTGCCATGTGGCGTTCAATGATCTTGCGGCACTCGAAGCGGCGATTACACCCCAGACCTGTGCTGTCATGCTTGAGCCGATTCAGGGCGAAGGTGGGATCAATATTCCGACAACCGCATATATGCAGGGGGTGCGGGAACTGTGTGACCGCCACCGGCTGCTGTTGATCCTAGATGAGGTCCAGGTGGGGATGGGACGTACCGGCAAGCTGTTTGCCCACGAACATTTTGGCATTACCCCGGATATCATGACCCTGGCCAAGGCGCTGGCCGGCGGCGCCCCGATCGGCACCATGCTGGCACGGGATGAGGTCGCTGCCGCCTTCACGCCCGGCACCCACGGCTCCACCTTCGGCGGTAATCCGCTGGTGACGGCGGCGGCGGTAGCCACGGTACGCACCATCCTGGAAGAGGGGCTTTTGAACCGGGCCGAAGAGATGGGGGAGTACCTGCATGGTGAATTGGAGACGCTGGCCGGGAAGTATGCCTTTGTCAAAGAGGTGCGGGGCATTGGCCTGATGATCGGGATGTCCCTTGCCATTCCCGGCGCCGATATCGTCAAGAAAGGCCATGAACGCGGACTGCTGTTGAACGTGACCCACGATACGGTCCTGCGTTTTGTGCCGCCTCTGACGGTCAGCAAGCAGGAGGTCAACCGAATGATTGTGCTGCTGGATCAGATTTTCAAGGAGTTAACGGCATGATACGGCATTTTCTTGCGTTACACGATTATTCCAAGCAGGAACTGGACGCCATGCTGGCCTTGGCTGCAGACCTGAAGCAGAAACAGCACAACAAGATTCCACACCGATTGCTGGAAAGTAAGACCCTGGCCATGATCTTTGAAAAGGCCTCGACACGGACACGCATCTCCTTTGAGGTGGGGATCTTCCAGCTGGGTGGTCATGGGCTGTTTATCTCTTCGGCCAACTCCCAGATGGGGCGTGGTGAACCGATTAAGGATACGGCCAGGGTCATGTCGCGCTACTGCGACGGCGTGATGATCCGCACTTTCGGCCAGGAGATCGTGGATGAGTTTGCCCGTTATGCCGATGTGCCGGTGATCAACGGCCTGACCGACCTGTTCCACCCCTGCCAGATTCTGGCTGATCTGCAGACGGTGATCGAACACAAAGGCGGGTACCAGGGGTTGAAATTTGCCTGGGTGGGTGACGGCAACAACATGGCCAACACCTGGATCGAGGCCGCCGCCATCTTGGGCTTTGACCTGGCCCTGGCCTGCCCCAACGGCTACGAGCCTGATCGCCAGGTATGGGAGTGGGCGCAAAAACAGGGGAATTCCAGCATCACCATTACCGAGGATCCGGAAGAGGCGATGCGGGAAGCCGATGTGGTCAATACCGATGTCTGGGCCAGCATGGGACAGGAGAGCGAGCAGAAACAGCGCGAGCAGGCCTTCCAGGGCTACTGTGTGAATGACCAGCTGATGGCCGTGACCAAGCCGGACAGCATTGTGCTGCACTGTCTGCCTGCCCACCGGGGCGAGGAGATCAGTGACAGCGTTATTGAAGGCACGCACTCGGTGGTCTGGGATGAGGCTGAGAATAGATTACATATACAAAAGGCCATCATGGCCACTCTGATGTAATACCAGAGACTTTCAAGGAGACACACCATGGCAAAGAAGCAGGAAGCAAGCAAGATCGTCCTGGCCTACTCCGGTGGGCTGGATACCTCCATTATTCTGAAGTGGCTCAAGAATGAATACGGCGCAGAGATCGTCACCTTTTCCGCAGACCTGGGGCAGGGGGATGAGCTGGATCCGATCCGTGAAAAGGCCTTCAAGACCGGCGCCAGCAAGGTCTATATCGACGATCTGAAGGAAGAATTTGTCCGCGACTTCGTCTACCCGATGTTCCGGGCCAATGCCATCTACGAGGGGCACTACCTGCTGGGTACCTCCATTGCCCGGCCGCTGATCGCCAAGCGTCAGATGGAGATCGCCAAGCTGGAAGGCTGCGACGCTGTCTCCCATGGCGCCACCGGCAAGGGCAACGACCAAGTGCGCTTTGAGCTGGCCTACTACCACTTCGATCCTTCCATCACCGTGATCGCCCCCTGGCGGGAGTGGAAACTGAACAGCCGCAAGGCCCTGATCGCCTATGCCAAGAAGAACGATATTCCGATTCCGATTACCAAGAAGCGTCCTTGGTCATCCGACCGTAACCTGCTGCATATCTCCTTTGAGGGCGGCATCCTGGAGGACACCTGGGCCGAGGCCCCGGAAGAGATGTATGTGTTGACCTGTAAGCCGGAGAAGGCTCCCAACAAGGCGCAGTATGTGGAGATCGAGTTTGAGCAGGGCAACGCCGTGGCGGTTGACGGCGTACGGATGTCACCGGCCCAGTTGCTGGCCCACCTGAACACCATCGGCGGTCAGCACGGCATCGGCCGGGTCGATCTGCTTGAAAACCGTTCCGTCGGCATGAAGTCCCGCGGCGTGTACGAGACCCCTGGCGGCACCATCCTGCGTGAGGCCCACTCCGCCGTGGAACAGATCACCATGGACCGTGAGGTGATGCGGATCCGTGACTCCCTGATCCCGCAGTACGCCTGGCAGGTCTATGCCGGTTACTGGTTCTCCCCGGAGCGTGAGATGATGCAGGCCCTGATCGATGACTCCCAGAAGACCGTCAACGGCGTGGCGCGGGTCAAGCTGTACAAGGGACACTGCCGTACCGTGGGCCGCAAGTCCGAGACCAACTCGCTGTTCAACCTCGATTTTGCCACCTTTGAGAAGGACAAGGTCTACAATCAGGCCGATGCCGAAGGGTTTATCAAGATCAACTCCCTGCGGCTGCGGATCCGCTCCCTGATGCAGGGCAAGAAGTAGGGTGTGACCAGAGGTCTGTTCAGGAAGGAACATATTGTCACCTCGGTGGTGGCAGTGATTATCGATGACCAGGAACGGGTGCTCCTCACCAGGAGGAGCATCCCCCCCTTCAAGGATATGTGGGTCATGCCGGGTGGACAGATTGACCTGGGTGAACCGATCATCACCGCCCTTAAGCGTGAAGTCGATGAAGAAGTGGGGCTGCAGATCGAGGTTGGCAGCCTGATTGATGTCTTTGAGCACCTGACTCCCGGTGAGGAAAACTGCCACTACATCATCCTGTTCTACCGTTGCCGTCCCGTGGATTTTGAACTTGCGCACAACCCGCAGGAGGTTGCCGCAGTAACCTGGGTGCCACGGGATGAATTGGCGCGGTACCATATGCCGGAGGGAACGCGCTACATCCTCGGCAAGGTCTTCCCGGAGTTTGCCGGGCTCCGGACGGAGTAATGCCGATGCCCACCATCATTGACACCAAGGTGAATCTGGCGTTTCCCTTGGGGCATCATTTGCACTGCATGGTTGCGCAGCTTCCCAACCATCTGCACCGTTCGGTCGGTTTTCATCCGGTTGAACGGGAGCTGCAGTGGCAGGCCATCAACTCGGTGCTCGAACTGGTGGCCTGCGGTGACGGCAATCTGAAAAAACTGCACTTTCTGCTTTTTCCTGAGTCCTGCCTGCCGGTTAATTACCTGGATCAGCTGCTTGAGACGGTTGCAGAACGTTTCAGGCCCAACACGGTCACCATGATCGGGGTGGAACATGTGCGGCTACGGGAGTACCGGCAGCTGCTGGAGCGTTTCAGCGCAGACAATCAACAGGCGATTGCGCTGGTTGATCAGGACATTGATTCGGGTGACGTGCGTGAGATGCCGGTCAACTGGTGTCTGATCATGGTTAAGGAGGATGACGGCCGCCTGCGGGTCTTTCTGGAGGCGAAGACGCACCCCTTCCATGGTGAGGAGTTTATCGACAGTTACCATGACCTGTACCGGGGCAAACATTTCTATCTGCTGCGCAGCCGTCCGTCCTGCTTCAATTTTATGGCAATTATCTGTCTTGATTATCTGTACCGCGACCTGTATCACTCCAACGTCAAGCAGATTATTGATCATGCCAATCAGTTGTATTTTGGTACGCGGCAGGGGCTGGATGCGCTTTTCGTGATTCAGTGCAACCCCAAACCGGAGCACCGGGCCTACCAAGAGGTGGTCAGCGGCTTTTACGGCGAGTACCTTGAGGATACCCCGGGAGTACGCGAGACCGTGACCATCTTTGGCAATGCCTCTGATGAGACCACCCTCGAAGGTGCGGTGCAGTCGCAGGGATTTGGGCAGGCATCGGTTGTCATCAACCGGCACCACCGCCTTGAAAAACTGTCCTCCGGCGAGTTTCAGACCGACGATTTCGGTGGGGCACCGGTTTGCCGGTTACGCTTCGGCAGCGCGACTCGGCTGTTTTACTTCAACCTGCCGTTGCACCATGAAATTGATCCACGCAGTTCCCGTGTGCCGCTCAAGGTGCATGCCATCATGCGCCAAACGCAGTCGGGCGGATGGGAAAAGGTGCCGGCCGTCGATTTTGCCGGCGGTATTTGAAGTTTTTATGTAGTTACAGACAAATCTGAAGGAGCAGCAGATGGCACAGGATAAGCTGTGGGGCGGGCGTTTTACCCAGCCCACCGACAAGTTCGTAGAAGAGTTTACTGCCTCGATTGAGTTTGATAAACGTCTCTATCATCAGGATATCCGCGGTTCCGTGGCGCATGCCAGGATGTTGGGACGTCAGGGCATCATTCCGCAGGAGGACGTCGACAAGATCGTCCATGGCCTGGTCGGCATTCTGCAGCAGATTGAGGCTGGACAGTTTGACTTTTCGGTGGGGCTTGAGGATATTCATATGAATATCGAGGCCCGCCTCTCCCAGAAAATCGGGGAGGCCGGCAAGCGCCTGCATACCGGGCGTTCCCGCAATGATCAGGTGGCATTGGACATCAGGCTCTATCTGCGCGATGAGATCGTAGAAATAAATATGTACCTGGATATGCTGATTGATGCCCTGCTTGAACAGGCAGAAAAGAATCTTGCAGTGGTCATGCCCGGTTTTACCCATCTGCAGTCGGCACAGCCGATCCTCTTTTCCCACCACCTGTTGGCCTATGTGGAGATGTTTAAGCGGGACAAGGGGCGTATGGATGATTGTCTGAAGCGGGTGAACGTGCTGCCGCTGGGAGCCGGGGCCCTGGCAGGGACTACCTTCCCGATTGACCGTGAGTATGTGGCAGAACAACTCGACTTCCCGGCAGTCACCCGCAACTCCCTTGACTCGGTCTCCGACCGGGACTTTGCCCTGGAGTTCATGTCCGCTTCATCGATCCTGATGATGCACCTCTCCCGGTTGTCAGAGGAGCTGATCATCTGGTCCACCAGCGCCTTCCGGTTTATCGATCTCTCGGATGGGTTCTGTACCGGCTCGTCGATCATGCCCCAGAAGAAAAATCCGGATGTGCCGGAGCTGGTGCGCGGCAAGACTGGCCGCGTCTACGGCAATCTGATGGCGTTGCTGACCGTCATGAAGGCCTTGCCCTTGGCCTACAACAAAGACATGCAGGAGGACAAGGAACCGCTCTTTGACACCATTGACACGGTCAAAGGTTCGTTGAAGATCTTTGCCGACATGATCCGTGAGATGCGGGTCAATGCCGACATGATGGCAAAGGCTGCGGGGCAGGGGTTTTCCACTGCTACGGATGTGGCCGATTACCTGGTGCGCAAGGGACTCCCCTTCAGAGATGCCCATGAAGCGGTGGGTAAGGCGGTGGCTTACTGTGTCGAGAACGAGATGAACCTTGAGGAACTGTCGCTGGCGGAGTGGCAGCTGTTTTCGCCCTATTTCCAGGAGGATATCTTCGGATTCATCACCGTCGAGGCCAGTGTGAATGCCCGCAATATCATCGGTGGTACCGCCCGCAACCGCGTAGAGGCCGAGATCAGGCGCTGCCGGGAGGGGCGTTAGCCCATGAACAGCAGAGTATTGCTTCGTCGTACCCTGACCGCCTCCGCGGCAACGCTGTTGCTTACGGCCGGGTGCGGTAAAAAGGGGCCATTGCTCTACCCGGATAGCCTGGTTGCGCAGCCGCCGCAGCAGGTGACCGTCGCTCAGCGTGGTACTTCCCTGCGCTTGTCGTTTGTTGTACCCCAAAAGGATCTTGCCGGTCATAGACTGAAGGATGTTGAAGCGGTACGGATCCTTCGTCGCGTGTGCCGTGAGGCCGATTGTAAGGGGTGCCAGGAACCTTTCCAGCCATTACAGCGTATTGGGCTGGCCTATCCGGGTAGCGCTGAGCGTGTCGGCAATCAGGTCAGTTGGATCGATACCGACGTGCATGCCGGAGAAACCTTTCAGTATCGTTTGCAAGCTGAACAAAAGGATGGAATAGCTGGGGACGCAACAGATACACCGTCTGCGCGAGTCGGTGCGGCTGCTGCTGCACCACAGGTCAGCGCAGCAGCCGTGTTTGGTGGCGCAATCCGTATCGATATTGCAGGGCTTACACCAGAAGGCCTCACCTTGATTGGGTACACGCTGTTGCGTCGTGAAGGGCAAGGTCGGTTAGTTCCCCTTACAACGTTGTCTGCGGGGGTTAGCAGATATGATGATCAGGCCGTTCAACTGGGCCGGCAGTATCAGTATGCTGCGCAACTGATAGCAAAGCGGCGCGACGGATTACTCGTCGAAAGTGAGCTTTCTCCGGTTGTCATCGTGAACCTGCCCGACTCACCTGACTAATTATTCTGATGCGCAGCGATAACTAAAAAAGGCGACCTGAGATGGTCGCCTTTTTTAGTTTACAAAACGGAAACGCTTAATTACTTGGCAACGGTTTCCAGGGCCTTGATGGCAACATCCTTGAAGGGGTTGGCGAAGAGGATGATCAGGCAGACAACCAGAACGTAGATTGCCAGGGACTCGATCATGGCCAGACCGATCATCATGGTGGTCAGGATCTTGCCGGAAGCGCCGGGGTTACGGGAAACGCCTTCAACGGCGCGGGAAACGGCCAGACCCTGACCGATACCGGTACCGAATGCACCAATAGCCATACCAAAACCAGCAGCCAGCATACACATCGTGAAAAAGCTCATCGTACTACCTCCGTATGATAGTTGCTCCTAAACAGTATAGGAGTAAAAGCACGCTCGATTAGTGGGCCTCTTCAAGCGACCCTTGGATATAGATCATGGCCAGCAGCATGAAGACAAAGGCCTGAATGAATGACACCAGCACCCCCATCAACATCATCGGCAGGGGCACCAGGAAAGGTGCCAGGGCAAAGAAGATCATCAGCACCAGCTCATGGCCGTTCATGTTGCCGAAAAGACGCAGGGTCAGTGAGACCGGGCGAGAGAGATGCCCAATCACCTCGATGAAGAACATCAGGGGGGCCAGCCACCAGATCGGACCCATGAAGTGTTTCAGGTAATGCAGGCCGTGATGCTTGATACCGACCACATGGGTAGCCAGGAATACGACGATGGCACAAGCCGCAGTGGTGTTGACGTTGGCTGTTGGCGGATAGAAACCGGGGATCAGACCGATCAGGTTAGAGACCAGAATGAACAGGGCCAAGGTCGCAATCAGCGGGAAGTAGGGGCGGCCGTGTTCTCCCATGGTTTCAACGATCATGTTTTCAATGCCGTCAACGACAACTTCCATAAAGTTTTGCATTCCACTCGGTACGGTCTTCATGGCGCTGGTGGCGAGCAGCGAAACGACCAGCAACAGCGCAATAACGGTCCAGGTGTACACGATGGCGTTTGCTGAGGCATCCGATATGTGCAGCAGGGCCGTCAGCTTGTTGCTGAGAAACTGTAGGAATAACAACGGGTGAACCATGGTTCAATCTCCTTTATGAAGCGCTGAATACAGAGTGATAATCAGTATTACAGCAACGATGACCGATAAACCTGCCAGCAGGCCAAAGACTGATACGCGGCCTGAGATCAGGATAAAATACAACGCGATCGCCGTAAAACTCAGCCGAAACAGGAAGCGCGCCGCTGTTGCTGCTGGTGAGGAGGCAATCTGGAATGACAGCAACTGACGTAACGTCCTGCGTTGCCAAACAAAATTCAGTATAGCGATGCTGCCGCCGGCCACGATGCCGAAACCCACCGAGGGAGAAACCACAAAGTAGCCGACAAGAGTTGCGAGACACAGCAGGAGCAGGCTGAGTTGCACAATCCGCGTGGGCAGTTTAGCTTCGTTGATCATCGTCGCGGTTGAAAACCTTGATCTCGCGTCGGGTGATCACGTAGACATTCTTGAAGCCGGCTGCGATCCCTATCAGCAAAAATATCCAAAAGAACCATGGTGCTGTCCCGAACCAACGGTCTAGTGTCAAGCCGAACCAGACTCCGATGGCGATGGCAAGCACCACAGAAATACCCATGCCCGATACGGTACTCAAGTTGCGGAAAATATCACGGAGTTCGCTCATTTCCACCTCAAGCATGTGTAGACTGTATACAAAACCTGTCTCTCATAGCATAGCTGGTCGGGGTCTGTCAATGACTTCCTCGGCTAGCTGATCTGCTTGAAGCATTTGCGCGCGGCGGCAATGCTGGCCTCGATTTCGCGTTCGGTGTGTGCCGCCGACATGAAGGCGGTTTCAAACTGGGAGGGGGCCAGATAGATCCCTTCTGCAAGCATGGCATTGAAATAGCGCGCAAATGCCGCTGTGTCGCAGGCCGAAGCCGTTGGCCAATCATATACCTCGCCAGCGGTGAAGAAGTTGCAGAACATGCTGCCGACCCGGGTGGAGTAGAGCGGGTAGCCAGCCTCTTTGGCAGCTTGGGCGATACCGTCGGCAAGCAGGCGGCTCTTCTCCTCCAGCTGCTGGTAAAAGCCCGGTTGCTGTAGTAACGAAAGTGTCTCGATACCTGCAGTCATGGCCAGCGGGTTGCCGGACAGGGTTCCGGCCTGATAGATGCCACCTGACGGCGAAAGTTTTTCCATGATTTCTCTTTTGCCGCCAAAGGCACCGACCGGTAGTCCGCCGCCAATAATCTTGCCCAGCGTGGTCATATCCGGGGTGACCCCATAGAGTGTCTGTGCACCGCCGTAGGCCACACGAAAGCCGGACATGACCTCGTCAAAAATAAGGATGATCCCCTCATTGGTACAGAGTTCACGCAGGCCTTCCAGGAAGCCGGGCCGCGGCGGTACCGTGCCCATGTTGCCGGCTACCGGTTCAAGGATGATGCAGGCTACCTGGCCCTTGTTGTCAGCCAGCAACTGTTTGACCGATGCCAGTGAATTGTATTCTGCTGTAAGGGTGTGCTTGGCGAAATCGGCCGGGACGCCGGGTGAGTCTGGTACGCCAAAGGTGGCAGCGCCCGATCCGGCCTTGACCAAAAGGGCGTCGGCGTGACCATGATAGCAGCCGGAGAACTTGAGGATCTTATCCCGACCGGTATAGCCGCGGGCGACGCGGATAGCGCTCATGGTGGCCTCGGTGCCGGAGCTGACCATGCGCACCATCTCAATTGAAGGGACGGCCTCGATCACCATCTGGGCCAAGGTTATTTCAAGAGCGGTTGGTGCGCCAAAGCTGGAGCCGTTCTCCATGCAGCGTTGCACGGCTTGAACCACCTGTGGATGACAGTGGCCAACGATCATCGGGCCCC
>Ga0302238_1001262_pt1 | contig 21335 bp, 17 predicted proteins | sample AAG_UR_Asn_MG_FD_193527 | JGI IMG/M metagenome (GOLD analysis project Ga0302238, IMG submission 193527) | Enriched activated sludge microbial communities from anaerobic digester in WTTP, New Holstein, Wisconsin, United States - AAG_UR_Asn | ecosystem: Engineered > Bioreactor > Anaerobic >...
GAAGCAGCCCTTGCCGATGCCTTCCGCTACGACAACTTGGTGCTGGTGGAACAGTATGTCAAAGGCCAGGAGGTTCAGGTCGGTATCCTGGACAACCAGCCGATCGGCGCGATTGAGATCGTGCCGCAGAAGGAGTTTTACGACTTTGAGGCCAAGTACAGTGACGGCATGGCCGAGCATTTCTTCCCGGCCCGCCTGCCGGCAGAGCTGTACGAGAAGGTACAACAGCAGGGCTTGCAGGCCCACCGCGCCCTGGGGTGTGACGGCTACTGCCGGGTTGATTTTCTGGTAACGGAGGCAGGCGCCTGCTACCTGCTGGAGGTCAACACCCTGCCCGGCATGACCGCCCTGTCGCTTTTGCCGGAGATCGCCCAAAAAGGGGCCGGGCTCTCCTTTCCTGCCCTGGTGGAACGGATTCTCCTGTCGGCCTCGCTCAAGGTGGACCAACGGGCATGATGACCGACCTGCGGCATATCGGCAGCCACAAGAACTCCAAAAAGGTGGCGCCGAACAAACGCAAGGTCAAGAAGGAACCGGTAGACCTGCGCAAATACCTGCTGCCGATGATCAGGTACGGCAGCAAGGGTGGCCTCTTGCTCCTGCTGGGGGGACTGCTGGCGGCATCGGTCAATGCCCTGCTGCAGACCACTCCGTTCCCGGTCAAGAAGATCGAGGTACGGGGGGCCAAGCGCCTGACCCATGACGAGATCGTGAACCTGACCGGCGTACAACCGGGTCAGAACCTGCTGGCACTGCGGCTGAAGACCATCGGGCAGCAGGTCTCCTCAAACCCCTGGATCGCCTCGGTCAGGGTACAGCGCTTTTTTCCCGGTACCGTCAGCATCAGCATCACCGAACGCAAGCCGGTTGCCGTGGTCAATATGGGGCTCTTGTACTATCTTGACGAGAAGGGCGAGCCGTTCAAACCGCTCAACTTCGGTGACAGCCTCGATTTTCCGGTCATATCCGGGATATCCGAGGAGGACCTGAGCAGTGACCCGACCACCGCCCGCGATGCACTCAAAACTGCCTGCGACCTATTGGCATCGCTGCAGAAAAATGGCGCATTTATCCTTGCGGATGTATCGGAGATTCATTACGATAAGGGCGGCGGATTTACCCTGTACACCACAGCTGGAGCCCTGCCAATCAAGATCGGAAACGATGATTTTGATGCAAAATTGCAGCGGTTTGCCCGCATTTACCAGAATTTGATGACCCAACGTCCGGGGCTGGAGATCATTGATCTTGATTACAGTGACCGGATCGTAGTCAAGAAGAGCTGAGCCGCACGGCTCGCTTCTCCCATAGGAGGGAAACTATGTCCGCCAGAAGAGACAACCTGATTGTTGGCCTCGATATCGGCACCACCAAGATTTGCGCCATCGTCGGCAATGTCACCGAAGACGGGATCGAGATCGTCGGTATCGGCACCAGCCCATCCAGCGGCCTGCGCAAAGGGGTGGTTATCAATATTGAAAGCACCGTCGGTTCCATCAGAAAGGCCATTGAAGAGGCCGAGCTGATGGCTGGTTGCGAGATCAAATCGGTCTATGCCGGTATTGCCGGCGGCCATATCAAGGGAATCAACTCCCAGGGTGTGATTGCCATCAAGAACCGCGAGGTTTCCCAGGAGGATGTCAAGCGGGTGATCGATGCAGCCAAGGCGATCGCCATCCCAATGGACCGGGAGGTGATCCATATCCTGCCCCAGGAGTTCATCATCGATGAACAGGACGGCATCCGCGAGCCGCTGGGGATGAGCGGGGTCCGTCTGGAGGCCAAGGTACATATCGTCACCGGTGCCGTGGCCAGTGCCCAGAACATCATCAAGTCCTGCAACCGCGCCGGCCTGGACGTGGCAGACATCGTGCTGGAGCAGCTGGCCTCTTCAGAAGCAGTGCTCTCGGCCGACGAGAAAGAGCTGGGGGTCTGTCTGGTGGATATCGGCGGCGGTACCACCGATATCGCCATCTTTTGCGACGGCGCCATCAAGTATACCTCGGTGCTGTCACTGGGGGGCAACCACCTGACTAACGACATTGCCGTGGGGCTACGCACGCCGATGGCAGAGGCAGAGAAGATCAAGCGCAACCACGGCTGCTGTCTTGCCGCCCTGGTGGGCAAGGATGACAAGATCGAGGTACCCAGCGTGGGTGGTCGCAAGCCGCGTGAACTTTCGCGCAACGTGTTGTGCGAAATCCTTGGACCGCGTGTGGAAGAGCTGTTTACGCTGGTCAATCGCGAGATCATCAAATCGGGACTTGAGGATACCATTGCATCCGGGGTTGTAATTACCGGTGGATCGAGTATAGTAGAAGGAATGCCGGAACTGGCCGAACAGATCTTCAACCTGCCGGTCCGGCGCGGTCTGCCCCAGCGGATCGGCGGCCTCGTTGATGTAGTCAATTCACCGGTTTATTCCACCGGGGTGGGGCTGATCGTGTACGGCAGCCGCAACATGGGACCACAGGAGTTCCCGACAACCAAGTCGGAAGACAGCATCTTCCATACGGCAACACGGCGTATGAAGAGTTGGTTCCGTGAGTTTTTCTAACACATGTCTGGTGACCGCATCAGCATGCAGCAAATGCCCTTACAACTTAACCTGAACGAACACAAGGGGGAGCGGATGTTCGAATTTGACGAAACCATCGAGCAGAGTGCGGTCATCAAGGTCATCGGCGTGGGTGGCGGCGGCGGCAATGCCGTTAACACCATGGTGACGAGCGGCATGAACAAGGTCCAATTCATCGTTGCCAATACCGATGCCCAAGCATTACGCTCCTCGAAGGCCCCCGTCAAGGTACAGCTGGGCGGCCAGCTGACCAAAGGACTCGGCGCAGGAGCCAATCCCAACGTCGGACGCGATGCAGCCCTTGAAGATCGTGAAAAAATGGCCGAGATGCTCAAAGGTGCTGACATGATCTTCATCGCCGCCGGCATGGGAGGCGGCACCGGTACCGGAGCGGCACCGGTCATTGCAGAGGTGGCCCGCGAGGTTGGTGCCCTGACCGTCGGTATCGTCACCAAACCGTTCTCCCGCGAGGGCAAGCAACGCATGGCCAAGGCCGAGGAAGGGGTACGGGCGCTCAAGCAGCACGTCGACTCCCTGATCATCATCCCCAACGACCGCCTGATCAGCATTGCCCCCCGTTCGCTCGGCATCCTGGATGCCTTCAAACCGTCCGACGATGTGCTGCGCCAGGCTGTGCAGGGCATCTCCGACCTGATCACCACCTCCGGCTTCATTAACGTGGACTTCGCCGACGTCAAGGCCATCATGAGCGAACGCGGCATGGCCATGATGGGTATCGGCATCGCCACGGGCGACAACCGGGCGGTCGAGGCGGCTGTCAAGGCCATCTCCTCGCCGCTGCTGGAAGATATCGACGTCTCCGGTGCGCGGGGTGTGCTGGTGAACATCACCGGCTCCTCCAGCATGACCATGGACGACTTCGATGCGGTCAACAAGACCGTCCATGAGAAGGTCCATGAAGACGCCAACATTATCATTGGTGTGGTGATCGATGAAGAGATGGGGGATACCATCAAGGTGACCGCCATTGTGACCGGCTTCGGCGACCGTTTCGGCGAGAGTGAGCGCAAGAGCAGCTTCAGCAGCATTGCTGCCGTTGCCAAGCCCAACACCGTGGTCAGCATCGACACGCCGACCTTTATTCGCGACCGCCAAAAAAGCGAAGGCGGTGGCGCAACCACCCGTCCGACCCGCCACGTTGGTTCCATCTCGTTTGACGACGAGGATGCCTATGACATCCCAACCTTTCTACGCAAATCGGTTGACTAGCTGCACTTTCTCAAACAACGCATAAAAAAACGGCCTCCAGATGAGGCCGTTTTTTATTACTGGTTCACGTCATGGGCATACATCATGGCCAAGCGTGCTCGATTCTCCAGGCAACCGGGACACAGCTCGCCACTGTCGCCCCAGACCTCCTCAGCCAGCCACTCACCGGCCTCCAGAAAGACTGAATCCTGTTTGGCATCTTCATCAAACGCGGTACCGCAGATACTACACTGTTTCACACGCACACCCCGATAGTTTCCATGGCACGTCGGTACTCCAGCTCAAGCCGTTCACGTTCCGTCACCTGCACTACCTCCCATGGCTGCGGCTCATGCAGCGCCAGATTCCGGCTTACCGTGGCCTCGGGCTCGAATCCGCACAGTTTGGCTGCCTTGCGCAGGTTCAGGCCTTGTGACATCTGCATGATCAGCGGCAACAACTCCCGCCCCCCACGGGAAAGCAGGGTCTGCAACACCGCTCCCTGCAATTCCTCAACCTTGAGCCGCACATTGGCCAAGGGCCGCAGCCCCTTCTCCAACAGGCTTACCTTGCGTTTGAGCTCCGTAAGCGGGCACATTCCGGCCCATTGCAAGGGGGTCGATGGCTTGGGAATAAAGGGGTTGACCGAAAGGGTAATCTCACCCAGGCGCTTATGACTGCGCGCCTGTTCCACTACCCGCTCCCGCAGGGCAGCGGTCAGGCGGATCAGCTCTTGCAGGTCTTCGTCGGTCTCACCTGGCAGTCCAATAATGAAATAGAGCTTCAGGTTCAGAATCCCTGCCCTGGCCACGGCTTCGGCCGCCGTCAGGATCTGCTCGGCAGTCAGGTTCTTGCGGATCATATCACGCATCCGCTGCGAACCGCCCTCTGGCGCCAACGAGATGGTCTTGTGGCCGGCCTTGGCCAGCAGTTCCAACAGCCCCGGTGTCAAGCGGTCAATCCGCAAGGACGACAGTGAGGGTGAGCCCCCCTGCTCCACGATAAAGCGGCATAACTCCTCGATGTGCTGGTGATCAGAGACCGCCGCCCCCACCAAGCCGATGGTGCCGCGTTGTTGCAGGCCACGGACACAAACCTCTTTCAGCAACTCCAGCGGCTGTTGACGGAACGGCTGGAAGACAAAACCAGCCACGCAGAAACGGCAGCCACGCGGGCAACCACGACTGACCTCCACCAAGTACATGCTGCCGAACTCAGTCCCCTCGGTCAGTACTTCCGAATGGGTCGGCAGGGCCGCCTCAGGTGCACAGACCCGCTGCACTGGTTGTTTCAGCGGCAACGTCGGCACATAGCAACCCGGCAGTTCAGCAGCAACGGCAAGCAGCTCAGCCCGTGCAGCGTCACGGTGTTCCACCAGCAAGGCGGCCAGCGGCGGTACCAGCGCCTCACCTTCTCCAATCGCTATCAGATCGAACAACTCAGCCACCGGCTCAGGATTGATAAAAAAGGCCGCCCCACCTGCCAGCAGCAGGGGATCTGCAGCAGTGCGCCCTACAGCCGGCTCTGGTATCCGCGCTAGGCGCAGGATCCTAGGGATATTGATAAAATCAGATTCAAAGGAGACCGAAAAGGCCACCACATCAAATTCGGACAGCGGCCGTTCACTCTCAAGCGAGACCAAGGTTTCCCCTGATTTTTCATAGGCTGCCAGCTCCTCACGGTCCGGCAAAAAGGCACGCTCGCACACCACGTCCGGCTGCTCATTGAACAGGCGGTAAACCGCCTGAAACCCCAGACTGCTCATGGCGGTTTCATAGCGGTTGGGGTACACCAGGCAAAGCGAGAGGGCGCCCCCCCGTCCAGCCGGGATGGCCCCCTCCTCTGCTGCACGCCTGGCACGCAGTATCTGCTGAATCTGCCAGTTCAGCGGTCTAGCTCGCCAGGCTATTCATGCCAGAAAGGCCCCATGGTCAGTTCCCGCAGACCCGGTTACGTCCGGCACTTTTTGCCGCATACAGTGCCAAGTCCGCCACCTTCATCAGGTTGTCAGCAGACTGCTCTTCGTCCGGCACCAGACAGGCCACCCCGGCGCTTAAGGTGACATACTCGGCAATATCCGATTTTTTGTGCGGTATTTCCAACGCCGCCACCCCCAGACGAATCGTTTCCGCCACAACCACGGCATCGTCCCAGGCTGTTTCCGGCAACAGCACAACAAACTCCTCCCCACCGTACCGAGCTGCAAAATCAGCGGGCCGTTTCAGGTTTGCCATAATCACCCGGGCCACCTCCTTTAAGCAGCTATCCCCTTCCTGGTGGCCGTAGGTATCGTTAAAGGCTTTAAAACAGTCAATGTCCAGCATCATCAGCGCCAACGGCGTCCTATTACGTCGCGCCCTGCGCCATTCCTTTTCCAGATTTTCGTCAAAGGCCCTGCGATTATTGATACCGGTCAAACTGTCCTTAAACGACAAGTCCCTTAAATGCTCTTCCAACTGCTTCCGCACAGAAATATCCTGCACAATCCCGACAAACAGCGTATGCCCCTGCACACTTGTTTTACTGACCGAGATATGCAGCGGAAACACACTGCCATCCTTGCGCATGCCCGTCAGGTCCCTGTCCTTGCCGATCAGCCGTGAGCTGTTCGTCTGCAGAAAGCGCCGGACATCCCCGTCATGCTCGACACGATACGGGCCCGGCATCAGGATACCGACATTCTCGCCGATCACCTCGGAAACCTGATAGCCGAAGATCCTCTCGGCCGCGGGGTTGAATTCCTCAATCAGGCAGGCATCGTTGATCACGATAATCCCCTCGACCGCGTTGTCCACGATCGCCCTGATCCGCTCAGCGCTCTCCTTTAAGGCCAGCTCGATCTGTTTGCGGTATTCGATCTCATCCAGAGAGTGCTGATGCAGTCTGCGGCTCTCGCGGGCCGCCATGACGAGATCGGTAAAGTCCTGCACCGCCAGGAGCGCAAAGGGGCGTTCATCCACAAACACCCTGGTGACGGTTGTCTGCAGGATCCTGAGGCGTCCGGCGGGTAAGGGACAGGAAAAGATGTGGGGATGGAGCTGGGCGGAGAAGATGACCGGCGCCCCGCCTTCAAAAAGCGACTGAATCCGTCCGGCGTAGCGGACACCTGCCAGATGCGGGAACACCTCCGTTAACGGCCGACCAAGCAGTTCTGCGCGGCTGACACCTGCCCAATCCTCCATAGTACGGTTCCAGGCGCAGATAGTCATATCTGCGCTCAGCAGCACCGTCCCGATCGGGAGGGCGTCGAGCATCAGATTATTCAGATCAGGCAGCAGCATGCTCACTCATCAAAGGCGGCCTGCAGTCCTGCAATAAAGGTGTTGAACGACCCCACCTCAAACAGCACCAGGAACTCGCCGGTAATCTGGCTGGATTGCACGGTAAAGCGGGTCGTAATCTCAAGGGCGGACTCGCTGTCTTTGGCCCAGATGCTGTCGAGCAGCACCCGCAGGCTGCCTTCCTGATAGCGCGGGATCGTATAGTTCAGGTGTGACTTGAGCAGGTTGGCGATGGAGCCCATCACGGCGTTCAACAGGATATTGCCGACCTCGGTCAGGGTGCCGGTCTTGATGGCATCCAGCTCGCTGCTGGGGGTCTCGTCGTCAACCAGCAGGTCAACCAGCTTCGAGGCACAGTCCGCCGTAAAAAGCAGAGTGGAAAAACCGCTGAACTCCCCGGAAAACTGGAGCAGTACCATTGAAACGGTCTTCTCGTTGGTGCCGGGCGCCACCCCGTCCAGCTCGTGCTGGTTGATGATGCGTATCTGGGGCACCTCCAGTGCAATGTGCTGCCCCAACAGCTCATTGAGCGTCCCAGCAGCCCGGCCGACCCCGATATTGATGATTTCCCGCAAGGCATCGATCAAGGCCTCATCAAAGCGCGTCATACCGTCACCCTCCCCAGACCGTGCGCAACAGCGGCCAGCAGTTCTTCGTCCTTGGGCGGTTTGTTGATCAGCTCAAAGGCCCCCAGCGCAAGGCAGGTTGCCCGGGTATCGTCCTGCACATCGGCGGTGACGACCAGAACCGGGATGCTGTTTCCCTGCGCCTGCAGCGCTTTCAGCAGGGCAATGCCGTCCATCTCCGGCATCAGGATATCGGTAATGATCAAATCAGGCGTTTGCTCTGCCAAAAGCGCCAGGGCAGCCTTGCCGGAATCGGCGTGCAACAGCTCGTAGCCCGCCTTTTTCAGGACCTTGCCGATCTGTAAGCGAGAAAACGATGAATCGTCCGTATGAAGGATCACGGCCATAGGGTAGTCTCCCACAGGGTATGGTACAAACGTCAAAGGTTCATATTCTAGTGTAAGCAACAGATTTGCGCAATGCAGGAAGCACCGTGAGGACGGTATTTTTGCGGCACAGACCACAAAGGCAGCACCGCGTTCGGTGCTGCCGGGCAAAGAGGTTGCTTCAGCACACGCAGATCAGCCCCCTCCCATCACCCGTGCAAGCTCTTTGCGAAGCGGCACCAGCAGAAGCGGCTTGCTGATATAGCCGTCAAACCCCTGCCGCAACAAGCTCGGACGGTCGCCAGGCATGGCGTAAGCGGTCTGCACAATCACCGGAATATGCCCCCCCTGCTCCTTCTCAATCTCCCGGATGCGGCGCAAGGCCTCCAGACCATCCATGGCCGGCATCTGGATATCCATCATGATCAAATCAAACGGCTGGCGCTGCCACTCCTCCAGCGCCTCCTTGCCATTGGTGGCGGTAATCACGCGGTGCCCCAGTTTTTCCAGCAAGGCGGCGTTGATCCGCAGGCAATAATAGTCGTCATCAACCAGCAGAACCGTATACTCCCGCCGCTGTGGTTCCGCTTGGGTCGCTAGACTGGCCAAGCTACTGCCCGGCAGCACAAACGGCACCTCAAGATGAAAGATGCTGCCGTGCCCCTGGCTGCTTTCCGCCCAGACGCGCCCCCCCAGCAGCCCAGCCAGACGTCGGCAGATGCTCAAGCCCAAACCGGCCCCGCCGTATTGCCGGCTGTTCGACATATCCGCCTGCACAAACGGCTCAAAGATCCGCTCCAGATCGTGGGGGGCAATACCGATACCGGTGTCGGACACGCTGAAGCGCACCACGACACGGCCGTCCCCCTGTTCCTCAACCAGCTGTACCTGCAGGAGCACCTGACCACGATCGGTAAACTTGATGGCGTTACCCAACAGGTTCAAGAGGATCTGACGCAGCCGCAGCGGATCCCCCAGCACCAGTTCCGGCAGACCGGGCAGAATCTGCTCGGACAGCTCCAAGTGCCGGTTCTGGGCCTGCAGCTTCTGGATCTTGACGGTGTCGATCACACACTCCCTGAGCGAAAACTCCTTGGTAACCACCGACACGCCGCCGGCCTCAACCTTTGCCAGATCCAAAAGATCACTAACCAACGTCAGTTCGTTGCCGGCCGACAGATCGATCATGCCGAGGTATTCGCTTTGTTCCGGACTCAGATTGGTCATGTGTAGCAGCTGTACCCCACCTAAAATGCCGTTTAAGGGGGTTCGGAGTTCATGGCTGATCATGGCCAGAAATTCATTCTTGGCACGGTTGGCAGCTTCAGCGATCTCCTTGGCTTGAATCAGTTGCAGCTCAGCCTGCTTACGGACCGTGATATCCTGGGCAATCCCCTCCATGCGTACCAATTTACCGTTTGCATCATAGTAAGGACGCCCGCGGGATGAAATCCAGTGTTCACTCTTATCGGGCCGGATAATCCGGTATTCGGCCTCGTATTTTTCACCATGTTGCGTTGCACTGCGAAATCGATGCTCAACCATGGCCCGATCATCGGGATGCACAACCTGCAAGATATCCTCGAAGCCCATGGTTGTTGCGGTCAAACCGAACATTGCGCAAAAGATCTCCGAGACGCTTGAACAGTTACTGGCCGCATCCCAATGCCAGGAGCCCAGTGAGGCCCCTTCCACGGCCATACGGAGGCGTTCTTCACTCATCCGCAACTCTTCTTCGGCCTTTTTGCGGGCCAGATGATCGTCTGCCTCACGTAACGCCCGCAGCAGGACACTCGGCAAACGGGCCAGGTTGTCCTTCAGGACGAAGTCCCAGACCCCTTGTTTTAAAAGATCGGTTGCCTGTTCAACCCCGATATCGCCGGAGACCAGAATCAGCGGGGTATCGGGCAGGCAGGCCACAATGCTGGCCATATTTTCCTCAAACCGCATGGCCGGCACGTTGTAGTCGCAAAGCACCGCATCCCAGCCGGGGAACTGCAGTGCTTCATCCAGGGCAGTCCTCTGGTCAACCCTGGTGCAGTGCGTCTCCTGTTCCAACGTGCGCAGGATCCGCTCAACCAGCAGAAAATCCGACTCTGAGTCCTCAATCATCAAGATGCGCAACGGCTCTGGCATACGCTTACCTCTTCTGCACCGGTTTATTGATGGCCTGCCAGTAAACACCCAGGCTGGCGACGGTTTCGGCAAACTCTTTGAAATCAAGCGGTTTGCGCACAAAACTGTTGGCCCCGCCCTCATAGCTTTGCACCATGTCACGTTCTTCGTCTGAAGAGGTTAAAATCACGACCGGCAGCAGACACGTGCGTTCATCCTCCCGCAGATGTCGCAACACCTCTAGGCCATTTACCTTGGGCAGGTTCAGATCGAGCAGGACAACCGCCAGATGTTCGGAACAGTCCCGACCAGCAAACTCCCCCTCACAGAACAGAAAATCAAGGGCCTGCTGTCCGTCACGCATCACCTCCACCTTATTGGCCAGGTTAACCTTTCTAAGCGCGCGTAACACCAACAGCTCGTCCTGACGGTTATCCTCAACCAGCAAAATAAATCCTGCCTGCATGACCGCCCTCCTTTCAACTGGTTCTGACACCCTATTCCCCCAACTGCCCCACGGGCAGATCGAAACAGATCGATGCACCGCTACCCGGCTCGCCGCATGCCTGCACCGTGCCGCCATGACGCTGGACAATCTGCTGCACCAAGGTCAGACCGATCCCGACCCCCTCCAGTTCATCCTGTCGATGCAGGCGTTGAAACGGCTGAAACAAGAGGGCATGATGGCGCATATCAAAACCGATACCGTTATCGCTGACACAAATACGATGCAGCCCCTCCGCTTCCTCGCCATAAACCCTGATCAGGGCAAACGCGTTGCGTACCGTGCATTTCCAGGCATTATCCAGCAGATTACGCATGACCACCTCCAGCAGGCGCGCATCTCCCCAGACCTGCAGCCCCTGTTCAATCTGCCAGCTCACCATCCGGCCAGGTTCATGACGCTGCAGTTCCAGCCTGATTTTTTCAGCAAGTGCGCTGATATCCACCTGCTCCGGTTGCAGCTGTACAGAGCGGCAACGGGCCAGCGCCAGCAGGGCATCGATCAGCGCCCCCATCTGCTGCGCTGCCTGTCTGATCTGCTCCAGATGGGGCTGCATTCCCTCCGGCAGGTCGCCGCCAAAATCATCCAGCAAGGCCTGGCTGAAGCCGTCCATGGCCCGCAAGGGGGCCCGCAGGTTATGGGCAATGGCATAGCTCTGACTTTCAAGTTCCCGGTTGGCGTCCTGCAGTTCGGCCGTGCGTTCCTGGACCCGCAGCTCCAGGGTTTCGTTCAGGCGGCGGATCTCCTCTTCTGCTTGGCGATTTTCGGTTATGTCACGGGATATACCGAACAGACCGACAACCGCGCCCTGACCATCCAGCACCGCTCCCTTGGTAACCTGAAAGACCTGGATCTGGCCATCCGGCATTTCCAGCTGCTCTTCATGGGTCTGTGTCTCGGCCTTGACCATAATGCTGCGGTCAATGGCCATCAGTTCATGTGCGGTTGCCTTCGGAAAGAGCGCCGTGTCGTCCCGCCCGATAACCTCGGAGATCTGCTTACCAAGGAAGCGAGCAGTTGTCTCATTGGCAAACAGGTAACGCCCCTGCAGGTCCTTGACGAAAACCGCGTTATCACTCCCAGCAATCACCGTCTCCAGCAGGCGACGGTTCATTTCGCTCCGTTGCAGCGAGTGGCGCAGCAACTCACTCAGCAGGCTCACAACCAGACCGTTGACCAGCAGAAAACCCCACTGGATCAGGTCATGTCCGTCCATGATTCGCAGGCTGCCGACAGGAGGAATTGCCAGATAATCGATGCCCAGCGCAGCAATCGCGGTAGCCAGCAGCCCGGGGCCCAGCCCGCCCAACAGGGCGCTGATGATGATGGGAAACATAAACAGGATCAACAGCGGCCGCTGGTCAAAGCCGACTACCAGGCCCTGACGGATCACCAGCATCAGCACCGCCAGCACAAGTGCAATCAGATACTGCAGCCAGCGCCAGCCACGCGATGGCCGGATACCGCTGGACAACAGCTCCAGCAAGTCGCTGCCGTGTCGTTGTTCATGCTCATCAGCCGGCACAGCCCGCAAGGAAAAGAACAGCAGGATGGAGGTTACGACAACAAAGAAAGCTCCTTTGAGCGTAGAGATCCGGACCAACGTGGCGACATCGGGGAAGGCTAGCAACAACCTGTCAGAGAGAAAAATCCAGACCATTGCCAGCAGGGCATAGCCGCCAGTGGCGCCCAGCACAAACTGGCGACGCGAAAGCCGTTTCATACCGTTTGCGCCTCCCCGGCTTCCGGCAGCCAAAAGCAGAAGACCGTTCCTTTACCGGGCTCCGAACAGGCTTCAATGCGGCCGCCATGACGATGCACAATCCGTTGCACCGTGGTCAAACCGATCCCGATACCGGGAAATTCCGCCTGGCTGTGCAGTCGTTGGAACGGCTGAAACAGTTTGTCAACCAGCCGCATGTCAAAACCGGCGCCGTTATCGGCAACACAGTACCAGGTCTGCACAGCGCGCCGTTCGCAATAGACGCGTACTTCCGGTTGCGGGGTCTTGCCGGTATATTTCCAGGCATTGCTCAGCAGGTTTTGCATGACTATCTCAAGCATGCGCGGGTCGGCCCAGACCCGCAGACCCGGCTCAACGCTGCACTGCACCGAGCGACCCGGCTCCAGCATGGCAAGCTCATCGCACATGGTTGCAGCCAGTGCCGAGAGGTCAAGCTGTTCACGTTGCATCGTCCCCCTGGTGGAGCGGGAAAGCAGTAGCAGGGCATCGATCAGTTCCCCCATATGCAAGGCCCCCTGGCGGATCTCCTGCAGATAGATAAAGGCTTCACCCTGCAGTTGTTCGCCATAGTCCTCCACCAGGGCCTGGCTGAAGCCGCTCATGGCCCGCAGTGGCGCCCGCAGATCGTGGGACACCGCATAGGCAAAGGCATCCAGCTCGCGGTTGGCGGCCTGCAACTCGGCAGTCCGCTGCTCCACCCGCTGTTCCAGAGTGGCGTTTAGTTGGCGAATATTCTCTTCGGCCTGTTTTCTGGCCGTGATAACGTCAAACACGGCCACAAAATGCTCCTTGACCGGGCTGTAAACCGATATCCAAAACCACTGTTGCAAGGCATCCACATAGACCTCAAACTGCTCCGACTGCCCGCTGCGGACGACGCGGCCGTAGCGCTCGAACAATCCGGGGTCACTCTCACGGATGCCGGGAATGACCTCGCTCACGCGCCGTCCGATCACATCCTTCAGGCCGGTCTGCCGACCGAAGGCCTCGTTGACGCTCAGATAGACAAAATCCACCGGAACATCGCCGTCAAACATCATTCGGCAGTAGGCAAGGCCGTTCAGCATATTATCAAACAGTGAGCGATACATCTGCTCGCTTTCCCTAAGGGCCTGTTCCGAACGCTTGCGGTCCGTAATATCCTGCAATGATCCGCGCAGCCGCACGACACGGTTGTTTTCGAGCACCGGCTGACAGATGGCCCGAACCCATTTGGGTACTCCCTGTGCCGACAGGAGCTCCAATTCGAGATCATACGGTGTGCCATCTTCAAGGGCCTGCTGGACAGCGGCACGCATACGTATCCGAGATACTTCGGTAAAAAACTCGATCCCCATGTCCTTATTCGGCTGCACCGAGGGATCGAGGTCATGGATCCGTGCCACCTCTTCCGTCCAGCGCCCCGCCCCGCTTACCGGGTCCAGCTCCCAGCCGCCGATCTGCGCGGCCCGGCCCATCGATTGCAGCAAATCCTCACTGGCGCGGGCAGCGCTGGCGGCCCGCTCGGCAGTTTGGCGTGCCTCGTTCATTTCGGCGTAGAGTGCGAGGTTGGCCAGACCGACCGACATGGCATCGGCCAGGGCCTGCTGCAACTCAAGTTCCTCCGGTCCGGCAGTATGGCGGGCTGCCCAGTAGCAACCGATGGCGGCCACCGGCTGTTCGCGCCTGACCGGCACCATCGAGAGGCTCTTGACAAAGGTAGAGCGATAGGCCTCGTGCGGGATACGCGGATCGGCATAGATATCTTCGATTACCGTCGCCTGACCATGCAGCATGACCCAGCCCGAGATGCAGGCCTCCAGCGGGAAACGCTGCCCTTTCCAGAGTGGACCGATGGCATCCTCGTCGGCGTAATAGCAGCAGCCGTTATCGCGCAGCACCAGGGTGGCGCCGTCGGCGCCGGTCAACTCCCGCACGGCATGGCGCACCACATCCATCAAACTCTGCAGATCACGGACCGCTGCAATCTGCTCAATCACCTCGGCCAAGCGGCGCAAGCGCAGCGCGCTCCGTTCCAGCTCCTCGGCGGTGCGGGCCTGTTCACGGCGCTGCAACTCCTGCCTGAAACGCTCAAAGAAGAAGGCGTACAGCCCCCCCATGCATACAAAGACAACAATGGAAAAGAGTGCGGCAGAATTGAGCCTGAATGAAAAGGGGGGCGGGATGAAAACGTACCAGACCAGCAGCGCGCTGATCAGGGTGCCGGCAAGGCCGCCACGCAGACCTGTCAGCCAGGCGCTGCAGAAACTGACGGGAAAAAACAGAAACCAGACGTACGGCTGGATGTAATCCCACAGCAGCCATTGCAAGCCGCAGACCGCAAAGGGCAGCAACAGGGCACATGTCCATCGGGCAAAAGAGGTGCGAACAACGGCAGGAAGATTCACCAATAGCCTCCCGGAACCATCTGATCACCACACATATGCAGCTACAAGTTATGTTTACAAAACTATAGCGTGGTTTTTGAACATCTCAAGCAGGCTGCTTGAATTTATATCCATGATTGTATGTTCAAGGCTCCGTATAAAAGAAAGGCGCCAGCCGCCATCACCACGGCGAACCGGCGCCATTTTGCCTACCTCTCAACGAAGCGATTTTTCACACCTGAAAACGCTGCACCAGGTGCTGTAGGCCATCGGAGAGCTGTGCCAACTGACCGGCAGCCTGGGCCGATTCCTCGGCCCCACGGGCGGTCTGCTGCACAACATCGGTAATCTGCAGCATGTTGCTTGATATCTCAGAGGTGGTGGCGGTCTGTTGTTCAGCTGCTGTGGCGATCAGACTGATCTGCATGGTCACCTCGTTGACTCGATGCAGGATATCATTCAAAGCGGTCTCAAGCTGGCCAGCCTCACGCGCCCCTTGCTCAGTCAGGCGCACCCCCTCCTCCATCGAGTTAATCGCCTGCCTAGTCTCCTGCTGGATGGCCCGGATCATCTCACCGGTCTCCTTAGTGGCCCTGGTGGTACGCTCTGCCAGGGCGCGCACCTCATCCGCCACCACGGCAAAGCCACGCCCCATTTCACCAGCCCGGGCCGCCTCAATGGCGGCATTCAACGCCAACAGGTTGGTCTGGTCGGCAATATCCTCAATGGTACCGATGATGTTGCCGATCTGCTCCGAACGGCTGCCCAGCGAGGCAATGATCTTGGCATTCTCCTTGGTGCTCTCGCCGCGCTCATAGATACCGCTAATAGTATTTTTCACCACGCTGAAGCCGTCCTGGGTGGTTTTAGTAGCCACATCGGCACTCTCTGCCGCTGCGTGGCAATTGCGGGCAATGTCGCTGCTGGTCGCCGCCATCTCCTCCCCGGCGGTTGCCACGGTGTTGGCCTGACAGGCCACCTCCTCCGCACCGGTTGCGGTCTGCCCGGCCGTGGCATGTAGCTCTGCCGAGGCAGCTGCCACCTGCTGGGCATTTTCCGAGACCTTGGTGATGGTGTCCCGCAGCTTGTGTGCCATGGCCTGGAACGCCTTACTTAATTTGCCTATCTCGTCATTGGAGTAGTGGGGGATAGTGACCCGCAAGTCTCCGTCTGCCACCTTTTGCGCCTGTACCACCAGCTCGTTGACCGGCGTTGTGATGGCACGGGTAATCAAGAGTCCCAGGATCAAGGCCACCAGTGAGCCGCCGATTGCCGCGGCCAGCATGATCATACCGGCTCGTTTTGCTGCCTGGCCGTTCTCGGTTGACAGCTCGCCGGCCTTCTTTTCAAGATAGTCGGTCAGGGTGTCAATTGCGGTTATTTCATCCCGTACGGCAGTAGCGGCGGCAGGTGTGCTCATCGTTGCATAGGCCTCTTCGCGCTTGCCGGCGGTAGCCAGCTCCAACACTTTCTCCAGGTGCGGGCGATAGGCTGCCCTGGTTGCCATAAAGCGTTCGTACAGCTTCTGCGCCTCGGCATCGGGCAGGTGGTTTGCCAACGCCTTGGATGAGCTGTCCAGATCTGCCCGCAACTCGCCGATCCGTTTACTGAAACGTTGCTGCTCATCAAGATTTGTCGCCGCTGCCAGATCACGCAGGTTGACCCGCATACGGTGGAAACTCATTCCCAGCCCTCCCAGTTCACGTAAGGAAACGGTCCCTTTCTGATACAACAGCAGGTCATTGGCACTCAGTTTTCGCAGCTCGGCATAGCCAAACAGGCCGATGATCAGAGCGATCAGGGACACCCCCAGAAAACCGCCCAGCAACTTGACGCCTACGGAACTATCTTTTATCAGATGCATCTTTTCCTCCTCAAAGTATGTCTGTCTCAATCTGTAAGGCCGCGACGACCTTGTGTAACTCCCGGATGCCGACATCAAGCTGCACCGTCAGCAGACAGAACTCATCAGCCAGGGCATTAAAGGTCTGCTTGTTACAGGGCTCATTGCCGCTGCACAACGCCAGCAAATGCGCCTTCACCGCTGCCGTCTGGGTGTCGTGCAAGGTCATGCCGAGGTGTTCAAGCAGATGCTGTAACATTTCTGTGCGGGCTTTCATGGCATACCCTCCAGGAACAACCTATTCACACCCGTGACGTTGCTACTGCGGTCAGCATTGAACGGTCCATGACCTGGATATGCTCTTTGAGCCAGAGATAGGTCAGCTTGAGCGAGTTGGTCACCACACCGAGCGAAATCCCTTCCTGGCCACAGGTTGCTTCCAGCTCATCCAGCTGTTTCTTCAATTGCTGATGCTGCCGGCAGTGCTCATGCAGATTCACAACTTGATGCTGTCGCAGGTAGCTTTCTTCTGCCGCAAAATGCTCCTGCACATACTGTTGCAGGAAGCCCAGCAGCTCATGTACCACCGCTGTCTCACGCCTCTCCTTGCAGGCGACGACCAGCTCGTTGATCCTTTCGAGCATTGCCCGGTGATGCGCATCGATCTGCGCATCGCCGGTGGCCAGGGTTGGATGCCATTCGATCTTCATGGTGTCCTCCTTCTGTGTGTTCTTCATGCGGTATCCGGCAGAGTGCCGGTAGACAGCACAGCCCAAAACAAGACAGTTAAAGTCTTGTTTGAGACTATGCCTTGTTTGGCAAGAAAAACGAAAGACAGGAAATTGCGCGGGGTGGTTCGTAATTCCCTAGCAGCTCTTCAGGAAAAACGAAGGTGTTGGAACAAAGGTGCGGGTCAGACGGAGGTAAGCCCCTCGCGGATGGCGTATTTGATCAGTTCGGCAATACTGGTGGCACCGACCTTTTTCATCAGGTTGGCTCGGATGGTTTCAATGGTCTTGCTGCTGACCTGCAACTGGAAGGCGATCTCCTTGGTGCTGGCACCGTCGGCAATCTGTTGCAGCACCTCCTGCTCCCGCGGCGACAACAATGGTGCCGCTTCCGGGTGATCCTTGTGCTTAAACTCGCTAATGACCAACTCGGTCACCGCAGCACACAGGTAGGATTTGCCCGCATGCAGGGTCCGGATTGCCACCATCAGCTCGTCGGCGGCGCAATCCTTCAGCAGGTAGCCCTTGGCTCCGGCCTTCAGGCTTTCGGCAACACAACTGCGGTCAAGCACCATCGAAAGGGCCAGCACCACAGCCCTGGGGTTTGTTTCTATGATCTTTCTGGTGGCTTCAATCCCACCCATCACCGGCATAGTCAGGTCCATCACCACCACATCGGGTTGGCACGCCGTGTAGCATGCCAGCGCCTCCCGTCCGTTGGAGGCCTGGGCAACCACACTGATGTCATCGGCCTGTTCCAGCAGGGATTTGAGCCCCTCCCGCATGATCTTATGGTCGTCAACAAGCAATACACTGATCGTCATGGACAGGTTTCCTTTACCGGAGGTGCTGCTTCGTTTTCCAGAAGTGGAGCGGTCAGGCTGATCAGGCTGCCGTTGGTAGGCAGACTGTGGATCTCCACTTGACCACCCAGGTGCCGGACCTGCCGCACGATGTTGAACAATCCGAAACAGCCGTCCTTGTGCATGTTGAAGGCCAGAGCCGGATCAAATCCCCGGCCGTTGTCATGCACCTGCACCAGCAGGCGGTCGTCGGCACGATAGACTCCCAGTTTTACCGCCGACGCGCCGGCATGCTTGGCACAGTTGATCAGCAGCTCACGGGAGGCCTGATAGAAGACGGAACGCAACACCTCGCTCAACGGTTTAGCCTCGCCGTCATCCTCAAAATCGATCTGCAGGCCGTAATCGTCGCCGATCTGACGGCAGAGCCAGGCCAGGGCCGCCTCCAAGCCGGCGCTGGCCAGGATGGGCGGAGTCAGTTGCAAGGTCAGTGAGCGCACCTCGCTGATCACCTGCTCAATCAGGCCGCGGACGTCTGCCACCGCCGCTCTGGCAACCGACGCATGCAGGTTTTTTTCAAGGCTGTCCAGTTTGATGCGGCTTAAGACCAACGATTGGCCGATCTGATCATGCAGCTCCGAAGAGATGTGCAGGCGCACCTGCTGATCAAGCAGGGAAAGTTCGGCGGCCATCTCGGCCTGTTTCTCCTTGACCGCCACCAGGCGCTGTTCTGCCTGCTGACGCTGTTGTTCGCGCTCGATATGTTCCAGGGCATAGGAGAGGTCTGCGGCCAGTTGTTCAAAAAGTGCCACGTAATCACTGCAGAAATAGTTGCTGACCCGTGAGTAGACCGAGAGCACGCCGATCGGCCTGCCAAAGACAAGCAAAGGGAAGGCTGCCGATGACCTGATGTTGCTGCGCTGCGCCCTGGTCTGCCAGCCGCTGGTGCCTTGATGCTGCATGAAATCGTTGCAGACCACCGTCATCCCCTCGCGGACCGCGGTACCGGTCGGGCCGCCCCCGATCTCGCAGGGCCGGGAACTGACCTGAATTCCGTCGAGGTAGCCATACTGGTCGCCGAACGACGCCACCGGCTGAATCAGGCCGGTTTCCTGCTGCTCAAGCCCGATCCAGGCAAACAGGAAACCGCCATGTTCCACAATGATCCGGCACAACTCCCCAAAGAGCTCGTTCTGGCTGGTGGCGCGGATTATGGCCTGGTTGGCGGCATAGAGGGTTTCATACAAGCGGTTGCTACGGACCAGGGCCTGCTCGTTACGCTTCAGCTCCGAGATATCGCGGGTAAAGCTCATGATGCAGGGCTCGCCGTCCACCTCGATCCTGCGGGCATAGAGCAGCCCGTTGAGCAACGAACCATCCTTACGCCGGAATTGCGCCTCGAAATCAGCAACGTGATCTGCCTGTCGCATGGCCTGCAGCAGTCGTTCACGATCAGGCGGATATCCCCAGAGCTGCAAATCCAGGGCGGTTTTTCCCACCACCTCTTCCGGCCTGAATCCGGTAAGCTTGCAGAAGCCGTCATTCACCTCAAGACAGGTGCTGTCCTTTAGGCGAGTGACGATCACGGCATCTGGGGCAAGCCCAAAGGCCGTACTCAACTTCTGCTCGGAAAACCGGAGCTGGTCGGCCTGTGCCACGACCGTACGTTCCAGCGATTCGTTGGCCAGCCGTAGGTCCTTTTCAATCTTTTTCAGATAGGTCAGGTCGGGACTATTGGTGGCCCAGGCCACCGGTTCGCCCTGCTCATTATGGATCACAAAGGAATCCCAGCGGGTATAGATCGGTTCGCCGGTCTTGACATGTCTGAAACGGACCTCGCCGGACCAACGGCCTTCCCGCTGCAAGGTGGGGATGGCGGTTTCCAGGATCAACGGCAGATCATCCGGCCAAAACACATCCAGAATGGTCGGCGGAAACGGTTCACCCGGCTCCAGGCCGATCATGCGGTAGCCGGCGTCGTTTAGGAAAATCGGCACCATCTCCGGCGTGCAGAGACCGATAAAGTCGTGACTGTTCTGCACCACCGAGGCCATCTGGCGCAGCTCAAACTCCAGATGCTTACGTAAACTGATGTCGTCCTTGATGGCCAGGTAATGACTGATGCTGCCACCGGCGGTGCGGATCGGGGCGATTGCCAGCGCCTCCCAGTACAGCGCACCGGCCTTGTTGCAGTTTCGCAGCTCACCGCTCCAGACCTCTCCGGCCGAGATGGTCGTCCAGAGGTGTTCGTAGACCTCCTTAGGGGTCAGGCCCGACTTGAACAGACGCGGATTATGGCCAAGCAGCTCCTCTGCCTGGTAGCCGCCCATGCGGCACATCTGCTGGTTGACAAAGATGATCGTGCCCTGGGCATCGGTCATCAGGATACTTTTGGGGCAGAGGTCAAGGGCTTGTTTAAAGGCAGCGGCGTTGTGCATACAACTCCCTGAAGGCGGTGTAACGGCGCGGAACAGCATAGGCGGGAATGACCGCCAAGTTTCTGCCATGGTAGCACGCTTTCAGTAACAGACAACCCGGATTCAAAATGCTGATGACAAAAAAGCGGGCAGCCCCTGTCGGGCTGCCCGCATCAACAACACTGATTTTACTGCTTGTTATCTGTACGACAATGATGATTGTTTCGTTCTGAGTGGGGCAAGTAATATTACTACTTAGCCTCGACCTTTTCCAATACCATTCGCACCACCCGCCTTACTTCTTCCGGCTCACGTGCCAAGGCACGCTCCTCTCCTTTTTCCAACACATCCATCGCCAGCAACAGCGGACGTATCAGCTCAGCCATATCGCCCGGCAACCGCACTTCCAGCCAGCGCAGAGACTCTTTTGCTGATGCCATATCAGACTGGTTTGCCGCCGTAAGCGCAGTTTCGCCGTATAGCATGACTGCTCGCTGGGCAGCTTCAAGAATAGTCTCGTTTTCAGAATTAGTCGCAAGATCAAGCAACTCCTCCAGCAGCGCCCGGCTCTGCTCAACATCGCCCGCTTTTCCGGCATTATTGAAGGCGTTGAACAGCCCCTTGGCCAGTTCTTCCCGTACCGCAGCGTCGTCAGCATGGGCGGCGCTCAAGCTGCGCAACTCCTCCAGCAGTGCCCGGCACTGCGCAGCATCGCCCGCTTTTCCGGCATTATTGAAGGCGTTGAACAGCCCCTTGGCCAGTTCTTCCCGTACCGCAGCGTCGTCAGCATGGGC
>Ga0302238_1001275_pt1 | contig 21153 bp, 24 predicted proteins | sample AAG_UR_Asn_MG_FD_193527 | JGI IMG/M metagenome (GOLD analysis project Ga0302238, IMG submission 193527) | Enriched activated sludge microbial communities from anaerobic digester in WTTP, New Holstein, Wisconsin, United States - AAG_UR_Asn | ecosystem: Engineered > Bioreactor > Anaerobic >...
ACCAGCCCTTCCTCCTCTATGGCGTGGGCGCTATCATGGCCCTCCTCATCACTATGGCCGGAATCCCCACCCTCGCCTTCGCACTGGGTATGTACATGCCCATCGGCATTAACTTCGCAGTCATGGCCGGCGGCTTTGTGGCCTGGCTCGTTGGACGCTCCTCCAAAAACAAGGAGATCGCCGAGGCCAGAAGCAACCAGGGGGTGCTCGTGGCCTCGGGTATGATTGCAGGTGCTGCCATCATCGGCATCATCTCGGCTATCTTGCGCTTGGAATGGACTGGCTTCGCTATTCAGCACATCAGCATCGGCGAGGTCTACTCCGTGGCCCAACACCCCGTCACCGGTGCCGATATTCTCAAGAGTCAGGCCCAAGCCTGGTTCGAAGGCTTCCCCGGCCAGGCCCTCTCCATGGCAATGTTCATACTGCTGGGCGTCGCTACCTTCCTCCTCGCCCGCTGGGGCGCCAAGATGGATTTGGAAGGCGACTCAAAGAAGATTAAGGATTAGTGCATGTGACCCGGGCCGGCTCTCGTGACCGCCCCGGACCACACGTCGCTCGTGAGGTGATTCGACTTGTCCCAGATACCAACCCCTAAGACCCTGCCCCGCTTCCATAGACTGGCACTCTTCTCCCTTGTCGCCGTGGCGTTGGCCGCCACGGCCTGCGGGACATCCATCGGCGATGAGTGCTCCACCAACGCAGATTGCCCCGCTGGCTCCTACTGCGACCGGGCTATGCCCGATGGCATGTGCACCATCTCCAACTGCAGACCCAGCCACTGCCCCGATGGAAGCATTTGTGTAGAATTCTACAACGGTGAACGGTTCTGTATGCCCACCTGCGGCTCAGACGGCGATTGCCGGGAGGGATACTCATGCATCAAGGACGTCGGCCCCGACCCCTTCTGCTCCGTGCTGGTGAAGTAGCCATGCGCTCCATCCTCTGGACCTGCTGCCTCACCCTGGCGGCCGCCGCCTGCAGCGCACCCCCGGTGGAGCGCGAACCCGTGGCACCCCAACTGGTGGATGACACCCCCGAGAAGAAGAGCTACTCGATACTTCGGTCCGACTACGAAGAGACCGTTCAGGAGGGCCTTCAAAGTGTCTTGAGATGGTACTTCACCAAGCCCGCTTACAGCAATGACAAGAAATTTGTCGGCTATAGAATAATGGAAATATACAAACTCGAACTTATGGAAGGCCCCCTGGTCTCCGGCGACGTCATCGTCTCCGTCAACGACCTGCCTGTTGAACGCCCAGAGCAGGCAATGAAGGTCTGGCGAGGCCTCTGGGGACGAAAGAGCCTCAAGCTGACATTCATCAGAAACAATAAAGTAATCAATCTGAACATACCGATAGTCGACAAGATCGAGCAGAAAGATGGCGAACAGCACTGAAGAAAGAATCGCTGAGATTCTCAGACTTCGCCAAGGGTACGGCGACCAGGTTCTACTCTTGGCACACCACTACCAGCGCCCCGAAGTCGTTGCCGTCGCCGACCACATCGGCGACTCCTACCAGTTGGCCAAAGTTGCCGCTGAGAGCAGCGCCCCCAAAGTGCTCTTCTGCGGCGTATCATTCATGGGCGAATCCGCTGCCATTCTGGCCAAGGAAGGCACAAGCGTCTATCTCCCCGAACCCACCGCCGGTTGCCCCATGGCAGACATGGCAGACCCCGCCGACGTGGCCTCCATGCTGCGCCGCCTTGCCCAACTCATGCCGCACCGACGAGTGCTCCCCGTCACCTACGTCAACTCCACCGCTGCCGTCAAAGCAGTCACCGGTGAAGCAGGTGGCATAGTCTGCACCTCGGCAAACGCCAAAGCAGCACTCTCCTGGGCCCTGGGCCAATCCGACGCCGTGTTGTTCCTGCCAGACCAGATGCTGGCCCGAAACAGCGCCAGGGAGCTGGGCGTCGCCCCCGTGGTATCCCTGGATCCCTTCGGCCCCATGCCACCCCAGGAAGCCCTGGAGCAAGCCCGAGTGCTGGTCTGGAACGGTTACTGCCACGTTCACACCTGGTTCTCCACGGCCCACGTGGCCGCCGCAAGAGAGCGCTTCCCCCGTGCCCGCATCCTCGTGCACCCCGAGTCCCCCGAAGAAGTAGTCCTGGCCAGCGATGGCTCCGGCTCCACTAACTACCTCTCGCAACAGGTCAAGGAGGGCAACCCCGGCGATATCTTCGTCATCGGCACTGAAGTCAATCTGGTGCGCCGCCTGGCCTCCACATACTCCGACCGCACAGTAGTACCACTGACAAGCAGCCTCTGTCCTAATATGTATAAAATAACACTTGGCTCGGTTCAGCGACTCCTCGAAGAGTGGCCCGAGAGCCACAAAGTAGTTGTTCCACCCGAAGTCGCCTCCTGGGCCCGATTCGCCCTGGAGCGCATGCTCGCCCTGAAGGTGTGACGTGCCGCTCACCTGCCTGCTTATCCTCCTGACCTCGTTGTCGGGCCAAAGCTCGCCCATGCTCTCTTATCAGGCAGCAGACCAGCTCAAACAGAGGTTGGCTGAACAGATTGTAGAGGTGGAGAGCTTCAGGAAACCCACAGCGGGCGAAAACGAGGCTATGATTCCTCCGCTGGCGGGCCAAGGCGTCTGCATAATATCACCCACGGGCCAGAAGTGGCTGGTGGTCTCCCAATACCTGGTGGATGGGACCTCCTCCATCAGGGCCCGAAGTCGTGGTCACCCCCAGTGGACCAGCATCACCGTGACCCACCGCATTGCATACCTCGGAATTGCACTCATGAACCCAGGAGCTTTTAGCCAGCACTGCCCGAGTACACCCCTGGCACCAGGCTCCCTCCTGCTGAAGAGCCCCGTTGCCTATACCGTCGACACACCCCTCGGGTGGCCCAACATCTTCTGGGCCGTGGTCGGCGAAAGGGCCGAACCCCCTCTCCACCAGTTCCTCATCAGCCCTGTTGGATTGCCCCTCTCCTGCCCGCTCTTCTCCCAGAACGCCGAACTCATCGGCATCAACATTCGCCCCCTACTGCCAGGCAGCAAGCTGGCCCTGGCTGTCACCTCGCTGCAACTCAGAAGACTGCTCTTCCAAAGAGCCCCCTGGTCAACTCAACGCCTGGACCGCCGCACTATCCACAACTGAAGACCCAGGGACCCAGGGCTATCGCCTCTAACTGGGCGCTTATAGCTACAATGTTCGTTATGTCGCGACTTTTTTGTATCAATAATCCTGTCATCCCCTTATATATGCTTACCAAACCAACCATGCAGCTATACCCCCGTCCAGCTTGCCTGGGGGGGCCGGGGGGGGCGCGCCGTGAGCTTGTCGAACGGCTGACGTCACCCACACCGAAGCGCTGCTTTGGGCCAACCGCAGCCACCTGCCCCCACGGGGTAACTAATTATTGTTAACATCCCTAATCCGGATCACGTGGGCCCGGTAGAGGGCTGGGTGAGGGCCCGCATCGCTCCAGCTTCAGCAGATACTCGATGTTGCCCTCAGGGCCCGGAACCGGGGACTCGGTCTCCCCTAACACCTGGAAGCCGCACGTGGTGGAGAACTGCGAGATCTTCTGCAAAGCCCCCAGCCGCTTCTCTGGGTCCCGGACCACCCCCTTGTTACCAAGGTTCTCCCGGCCCACCTCAAACTGAGGTTTCACCAAGGGCAGTACCAGACCCCCAGGGGAGATGCATGCTGCCACTACTGGTAAGATAAGAGTTAGCGAGATAAAACTAACATCTATTACACATAAATCAAACGGAGAGCCTATCTTATTTGGGTCTATATATCGGAAATTGGTTTCTTCAAATAGTATAACCCTGGGGTCCTGCCTCAACTTCCAATCTACCTGCGCACGTCCAACGTCAACCCCAACCACCTGCACTGCCCCCCGCTGAAGGAGACAGTCAGTGAACCCACCGGTGCTTATCCCAACGTCGAGACACCGAAGCCCCGACGGGTCAACCTGAAAGGTATCCAAAGCGTGGACCAACTTCAGGCCGCCCCGGCTCACATAGGGCATGGGCATCCCCCGCAGCCTTATGTTGGCCTCAGTGGATATTTTGGTCCCGGGTTTCACGTCGGGCTTGTCATCCACCAGGACGTTCCCCGCGAGTACCATGGCCTGGGCCCTTTGTCTGGTGGGAGCCAGTCCACGGTCAACCAGCAGGACATCCAGCCGCTCACGACTCTGCTTGACCATCTTTTCTCAGCAGCTCCAGTTTGGCGTTGGCAGCGTCGAGCTGACCCTGGGCTTCTTTGAGGAGGGCGTGGCCCCGTTCATAAAGAGCCAGGGCCTCGTGCAGGGGCACGGCCCCGCTCTGCAACCTGCCTACAACCTCTTCCACCCCGGAGACAAGCTCCTCGAATCGTGGTGATTCCTTGGCGTTGCTCAATGGACCCTCCTGGACAAGATCCGGTCACGGCCCTAGAATGGGCCACTGCTGGCCCGATACCCATGGGCCAAGCTCTGGAGGGCAATGCTAATGGCAAATCGCAAATACCACAACAGCGCCGCTGCCGAATCGACAGTAGTATTCAGAGGCTGGGCCCCGTTGCGGCCAGAGCTCACGGTGGCCCTTTGCGCTGCTGCGATGCTCCTTTCCGCCTCTGCCTGCCGCGGTCCCCAGGAGAAACCAACCTCATCCGAAGCAGCGGTGGAGAAGGCCCCAGGCCAACCAGGGGCGCCGGCAGAAGCTGCTGCCAAGGAGAAAGCTGACGCCGTTTCCGCCGATCTGGACGATGATTCAACCAGCGCCGGACAGCCTTCCCCCGCCGCTGAACATAAGGACAAAGCCCACGACTCCCCCGACGATGACCCCGAGGAGGGCGACGAAGGGGAGACTCCCGAGGCCGAGCGGCGCCCCGCTGCCAACCCGGACAAAGATGACCCATACGCCTCACTGTTTCGCATGCTCAGAGACACCGCCGAGGGCCACGTGAACTGGGCCAGAGGGCTGCTGGCTTCGGAGCGGGAGCTCAAAGACGAAGTGGAACGATTGAAGGGCCTCCTCTCTGACCCCGCCACCCGGGCTCTGGTGGGAGACCAAGAGCTCTATGACGAGGTTAAGGCCGAGTGGGAGTCCCTGGCAAAAGAGCTGGGACTGGAGCTGGCCTCCTTCACCGCCTCCAAGGCCACCCTCGACGTAATACAATTGCCCGACTCCATGCCCGCCGACAGACCCCTTGAGTTGACCAACAACCACGTCCGAGCCACTCACCAGCTCATCGTGAGACTCCCCGTAATGGACAGAGAAAAGCTCACAGCCCTGCTGGAAGGGATCAAGAAGTTCAAGCGGCTCACCCTGGTCCGTCGCATCAAGCCAGAACGGGGCGAGAATCACCTCGTCAATGCGGAGTTCTATCAGTTCCTGCCCACGGACAAGCCCGCCATGCTCGTGCCCGAACGAACCGTTGAAGCCGAGATGGCACAGCTTGGCATCAGGCTCACCCTCCAGGACGCCGTGCGTCGAGACCCCGTGGGCTACGTCCAGACTGCCGCTCTGGCCCTGGCCGAGTATCGGGCCGCCAGAAACAGGCTCCAGGAAGTCGTCGAGCTCAAGCGCCAACTTCTCTGGCTGCAGCTCCAACACGCCTTCATCGCCGAGCGGCTCAATGCCCGAGAGGCCATGAAGCTTGACGATTTTCCCCAAGCCTTGCAGTGAGCACTTCGTCGGGGCTGCACAATTGCCCATGCATCGAGAGCCTGCGTGTGCCAAAGCGGCTAACTGCAAGGGTTTGGCCCGGATTGCTCTTTACATCCTGGATGGGCACGATTATCTTCGCTCCGTCCCCGGAGGAACGGGAGCCAAGTATTTATATCATGTTCTGACTGATACCACTGGCTGAAGTCAGACGATATTGAAACGTAAGCGGAGTTTCCCATGGCCACAGAGAAGCGCATCCTCGTCAACCAAAAACTCTATCCACTCGAGGCTATCTACGCCACAGCTTATGTGTATGTAGATAAATGCTACGTTTTCCTGACGAAGGAAGACGCCAACACTATTGGCGTACAAATTAAGGGAAAACCCGAGACATCCAAGAAGCAATTTGATGCTGTAGTCGGTGAATTCGAGAACGAACTGCTCAATCAGGCGCTACGCCTCAAAGTCGCCAAGCGCACCGAGAAACTTCGCGACGCCATAGTCCACAGGGCCCTCTACTCTGCACTGCCGGGCTCCTCAGCCACACCCCTCGATCTGGACCTGGGCGCCGACGATAACCTCGACTACCTCGACGATCCGCTGGGCATCGCTGTCCCGTGGGAAGAGAAATTCACCGGCGAATCAGGCAGCGCTGACGCCCCCAAGGGCGAGACCGACGGTGGAGAACAGAAATGAAGAAGCGTCTCCTCAGCAGACAGTTGTACCGGGTTGGCGCCGTAAGGAGGGCCGCTGCTGCTTTCCAGGAAGTTGCCAGGATAGACATTGACTCCAGTGGCAAGGGAGACATCGAAGTCAAGCTGGAGCCCCTCGACCCAGAGGTGGCCGACGTTGTGATGGACGAGTTTCTCAATTACGCACTGGTGGAAACCATTTCCGACCGAGGGTAGCCATGGGTATTGGCATAGATGTTCTTAAGGGGAAGGGCCTGACCAAAGTAATGCCCTTCCGTTTTGGAGAGTTGGGCAATCGCTATCTCGTTACCAATGAGGTGGGCGAGTACGCTATCCTGTCCAAGGCCGAGTTCGAGGCCTTCGTCACCGGAGACCTTTCCGCCGATTCGGAGAAGTACGCCGAGCTGGCCTCCAAACAGTTCTTCAGGACGCCAGGTGCTGTGGAGATCTCCGCAAGCAAATACGCCACGAAGAACTCCTTCCTCTTCAACGGTCCTTACCTCCATATCGTCATCGTCACCCTGCGCTGCAACGAGGTGTGCGCCTATTGCCACGCCTCCCGCCGTGACATGAGTGAGTCCTCCTACGATATGTCCCCCGAATTGGCAAAGGACGTGGTCGACACGATCTTCGAGACACCATCGCCCACCATTACCATCGAGTTCCAGGGCGGTGAGCCCCTGGCCAACTTCGGAACAGTCAAGTTCATCGTGGACTACGCCGTCGAGAAGAACCGCACCGCGGGCAAAAAGCTCGAGTTCTCCCTCATTACCAACCTCGCCCTCATGGATGATGAGAAGCTGGCCTTCCTTGTGGCCAACAACGTGCAGCTATGCACCTCCCTCGATGGCCCCAAAGAGGTCCATGACCATAACCGCAAGCTGCTCAAGAGCAGTGCCTACGACCAGACCGTGAAGTGGATGAAGCGCATCGACGATGCCTACCAGAGCAAGGGGCTCGACCCCAACCTCTACCACGTCGAGGCCCTCCTCACTGTCACCCGAAAGACCCTCGACTTCCCTACCCAGGTCATCGACGAGTACGTCGCCCTCGGCCGTAAAGCCATCTTCCTTCGCTCCCTCAACCCCTTCGGGTTCGCCATTCAGACCTTCAAGCAGATCGGCTATACCGCCGAAGAGTTCATCGATTTCTACGTCAAGGCCGTTGATTACATGATAGATCTCAACCGCCGCGGCGTTGAGATCCTCGAACGCACCGCTGCTATCCTCCTCACCAAAATCCTCTCTGGCTACGACCCCAACTACCTCGACCTGCGATCGCCATGCGGCGCCGGCATTGGCCAGGTCGCCTACAACTACAACGGCACAGTCTTCACCTGCGATGAGGGCCGAATGGTCTATCAGATGGGTGACGACATCTTCCAGATTGGCACCATCCCAGGCTCCACCTACACCGACCTCATGGAGAGCAATACCGTAAAAGCTCTCACCCTCGCCTCCACGCTCGAGACCCTGCCCAACTGCATGGAGTGCGTCTACAAACCCTACTGCGGTGTCTGCCCCGTCTATAACTACGCCGAACAGGGCAGCCTCCATGGACAGCCAGCTACCAACGGCAGATGCAAAATCTACCATGCCATTCTGGACTACCTCTTCGGCAAATTGGCGTCAGGAGACCAGGAAATCCTTGACATCCTGGCTCGTTGGACGATAGTGAGAGACCGGAGCGTGTACTTCTCGCACGAGTAGACCGTTCCTCAAGACCAGCCCCGTTTTGGGAGGACCCGACATGAACGACAAGCTTCCAAGGCTTAAGAAGAAGGCGAAAGACTTCCTTTTCAGTGAAGAAGGGAAGATCACCCGCAAACAGGCGGCCCAGATCTCTACCTTCCTGCTCATGGCCGGAACTACCTCGGGCCACGCCCTCGGTGGCGACCAGGGCATTGCTGGAGAAGGGCTGGAGAACATGGAGATGTCCGTGGCAGGTCACTGCTCCCACGGCTCCCACGGCTCCCACGGCTCCCATGGCTCCCATGGCTCCCACGGCTCCCACGGCTCCCACGGCTCCCACGGGTCCCACGGGTCCCACGGGTCCCACGGGTCCCACGGATCCCACGGATCCTGGTAATCGAAAAACTCCCCTTAGGTCGTTTCCGTCCTCCCGGAACGTCCAAGCTTCCCGATCCCCGGGGAAGCTGATAAGCTGGTCTACCCTCTACTAACTCTCCAAGGTGTCGGCTCCAGGTTCCATTCAGGGAGTGTATACGCCCCCTGCGCAGACACGCTACTGTGAATGCCGGGACCCAAGGCAAGAGACTCTGCCCCCTGCAAGATCTCAACCCCCACCGCATGCTGGCATTTGAGCTTATCGCATTAATGACGCGGAGCGTCAGGAACTACCTCGGGTAACGTACCCAGCTCGAACTCCTTTATGAACACAACACACGGGTCACATGGATTCCCGGGAAAATCCCGGACGCTCACCCCAAGACCCGATATCAGCTCCGGAACACGCCCACGCTCTACCATCCCCGTCCAAACTCGACCCCTCTCCAAACCAGCCGTGGCCTCAGTGATGGAGAGGCCGAAGGCGCCAAGAAGCTCTGGCGCCGGTGGCGCCTGCACAAGCATCTCCAAGGGACTGGGCATCACCACAGGAACCACAACCTCCTTGGGCTCCATCTGATCCACAAAGGTCACTACTGCCAGAAGCATTACCAGCGCTACCCCTATCCCCTCCAGCGGAACTCGCCAGATGGGACGCTGCATGGAGCGACGACGTGCGGCCATCCGCCTCTCCAGGTTGGGCAGAAGATTGACCTCATCCCTCGCCTCCGACAACCCCCCAATTATCCTCGTGGCCTCCTCGTACGCCCTGAACCTCTCCGCCAACCCCTCGTCCGCCTCCAAACGACCCAAAAACTCCTCTCGCTCCTCACCCTCCATGGCCCCGTCTACATACTGGAAGAACTGCTCCTCCTCGCCAAAGTCGGCATCTTGAATCGCCTCGGGAAAAACACCCGGCGCTCCCGGTCTCTCTACTCGCTCATCCATCACAGCTCCTGCCCGTCAAGATGTCCCCTCAACATCCGCGCTACCAGCGCCCTGGCCCGGTGAAGCCTGGACTTGATGGTCCCCTCCGGAACCCCCAGCAACTCCTGAATCTCCTCGTAACTCATCAACTCGATGTCCCGCAGAATAAGGGTCTCACGATACTCCTCGGGCAACCGGTTGATTGCATCCTGAACAGCGATCTCCATCTGACGCCCCGCAACAAGATGCTCCGGGTTCGCCGGCCGCTCACCCACCGGACGAAAATCCGACCGCTCAATAACCTCGTCAAACCCCATCTGACGCTGCTTCGCCCGCCGGATGTTATACCTAACCCGGTTCTTATACATGTTAGTTGCAATCCGGAACAGCCATGTTAGAAGCGAACACTCCCCCCGAAACGAGCCAATGAACCGGAACGCCGCCAGGAACACCTCCTGAGCCACCTCCGCTGCCTCGTCCCTGTTGCCTAGCATCCTGTACAGATAACCGTATACCCGGCGCTGATACAACTGGACAAACTGCCGGAAGGCCCGCTCATCCCCCTTCCACAACCGCTCCAGCAGTAACCTCTCCTCTTCTCGCTCCATGCCTACGCCAGCCTGCAGCAGGAGCCCATTTTCTCAGCCAAACCGGGCGGTCCGGCAAATGAGCAAGTTTCTTGAAAAGTAGAGCACCCCGCCGTAGACTTGCAAGGGTAATCAACCAGGGTTTGCCTGATGCAGATCGATTTGGCCCTTTATCTGAGACTGGCACGGACCTTCGAACGAAGCAGTGCCCATGTGGCATCCCTCGATGAGCGACAGGCCAGAATCCTCCGCTCCCTTGACCGCTTCCTCGTCGCAATGCAGGAACAGGCCGACGTCCTCGCCAATAGACAGGTCGTCGTCCCCGATATCCCCGTCCTCCTGGGAGAAGCCACCTCCGAGACAATCACCGGCGAGGCTATCGCCGACTTCATCGCCGTCGAGGATAGCCCCGGAGAGTGGGTCAAAGACTATGACCTGCTCTACGAAGATGTCATGTGGCTCTTCAAAATGCAGGACTTCGCCGGTGCCCTCTGCTCCGTCAGCAGACTCATAAACCTCGCCGCAGATACCCAGGAACTCCGACAGTTCCTCGAACTCAACGAGAGCAAACTCGTCTCCGCCTACGAAAGAGCCCTGGGGCCATTCGACAACGCTATCTCCTGCTCCGCAGCATCCCTCGACCAGTACTACTTCTGCAACCCCGATGAAGCCGAAATCGTCCTCGATATCGCCAGAAGCTCAGATAACGTCCGCCAAATCCTCAACGAGAGCCCCATCGGTACTCTCCCAACCCTCAGCCTCATCTATCGCCTCAGAAATGAACACATCATTACCATTGAGGGCATGGAGATGCCTAACGCCCTGCCCGGCGCCTGAATCCACTCTTCCCCATTGTCAACGCTCATGGGCCCTAACTGCCCTCTCCCACTGCCCCTCCCTCGTTCCCCGCACCCTCAACCCCCGCAGAGGCCTGCCTTATTACATCCTTCGAAAAACGCCCCAGAAAGGCCCAGGCCACCAGCAACCGCATCCCCAGCCCCAACACTATCAGAGCCGTCGTACATGCATCCAGAACCCCCGAAGGATCCCCCATCCCGGCCACAACATAGTCGCTGTACAGCCAACGGTTGAACGCATGCATCGTCCCAAGCCCTGACGGCGCTATGGGAACTGCCTGCACAAATGTACCCAATGGAAAATAAAACAACATAACAGCAAAGGGCACTTCAACACCAAACAACGGGAAAAAGGTGTACTGCACCATCAAGTATATCATCAACAGGGCAATCCTCACCCCCAGAAATAGAGGCAGCATCTTCCACTCGAAATCCCGCAACGGCGCAAATATCTGCCAACTCGCTACACGCGACAACAGAGGAACCCTCAGCCCACGCCTGATCGTCACCAACACCAGCGGAAACCCCACAATGGCTCCCGCAAGAGCCAGATAACCAAGAACTCTCGCAGCAGGCTCGATGCCGGCGTTGCCCACGTTGGCAAGCAACCCCGCACCCGCTATGAGCCCAAGTGCCACCAGGTCCATCACGTTCAAAACGAACAAGGCCCCAAGAACCCTCCAGAATGACACATCTCTTATACGCTTGACGTACCATGCCATGCCGACCAAAGCCGCATTGTAGTTAATGACATTAAGCATATAGCTCGTAGCTTTTACAGGAAGCGCCTGACGCCAGGAGACCGAAGCCGCCAGCCTCGACACCACCACCGAAACACCCATGGTATCCGTCATGAATGCTGCCAGAATCCCCACCACAATGGTGGCCACCACCGGAAGCGGCTCGGCCCTGGACAACGCCTCCAACGCCGAGTCCCAACAGGTCGTCAGCCCGATATATACCAGCAGCCCCGCCGCCGCCATCCAAGGCAGCAGTCGCTTGATCACTGTGATGAGCCTCTTACGTTCCACGGTGCCTCTTTCAATGCATTCCCAAACCGCAAGGAGAATGATAGGATGGGCACAGCTTGTCAAGGGTGAGGCCCATGAAGAAAGACGCTCGCTCCACGGCCCTGGCCGTCCTAGACTCTGTGGCCCGCTCAGATACTCTGGCCACAGCCGTCATCCGCAAAGAGGCCGAGAAGTTCGACCTGCCACCTGAGACCACGGCCCTGGCAAACCAGCTGGTCATGGGAGTACTGCGCAATCGTACATTCCTCGACTCCGTCCTGAGCCGCGCCGTGGAAAAAAGCCTCCCCACAGGCGATCGTAGGCTGCTTGACGTCATGCGCCTCGCTGCCTTTGAAATGCTCTTCCTGGATGCAGTACCCGACTACGCAACGGTCTCGGCCTTCGTCAATCTGGCCAGGGCTACCAAAGGACCAAGAATCGGGGGCTTCGTCAACGCTGTGCTCAGAAAACTCTCAACTATGGACCGCCATCAACTGCGCACCTCCATCACAGCAATGGAGCCCGAGGGCCGCTTCTCTATGCCCCCATGGATAATCTCCACCGCCCGAAAGGCCTTTGGGGAGTCCTGGCAGCAAGAAATGGAGGCCCTCAACTCCCCGGCCGCCATAGGAATACACGTCAACCCCTTTCTTAACACCACCGCCCAACTGGTCCTGGAACTGGCTGACTCGGGCATCGAGGCCAGCACCGTGCCGGGAATGCCCCTGGCGCTCACCGTCTCCCACAAAAACCACCCCTACCAGACCCCCGCTTTTGTCCAGGGAAAGTTCTGGCCCCAAGACTTGGCCAGCCACCTCGTGGCCCAACTCGCATCATCACACCCCGGACCCCTTTGGCTCGATGGCTGCTGCGGACTTGGTACAAAAACCCTCGCACTCGCCGCCAGGAGGCAGCAGGGTAGCATTCACGCCTCCGACCCCAACGCCGGAAGGATTGAGGCCCTGCAGAAACGCTGGAAGGCCCTCCGCTTCCCCGCCTCCGTCTCCCCAAGCGTCGCCAGCCTCCTCGACCTCAGCGATAACGGTAGCTTCGACATGGTGCTTGTAGATGCCCCGTGCAGCGGCCTGGGAACCCTGCGTCACCACCCCGAGATTCGCTGGCGAAGAACCTTGGAAGACATAGAAAGAAACAGCCGCCTCCAGGCCAAACTCCTGAACAAAGCCGCAGGCATGCTCAACCACGGTGCAATGCTCGTCTATGCCGTCTGCTCCTTCGCCCCCGAAGAGGGCCCCCGCCTGGTGCAGAGCTTCTTGCAGCAGAACCCCCGCTTCTCCCCCAGTAATGAGGCCCGCAACGAAATGGCCAGAATCAACGACCAGCGCCGCCTGGCTGGTCTGCCAGAGATTCTCATGGATGAGGCCGGGGGTATCTCCTTGCCACCCACCCTGCTCAACAGCGACGCCTTCTACGCTGCTTTTCTACAAGGTTAACCCGCCCCCAGCCCCCCAGGGCCTCAGGATGCGCATTACTTGCCTGAGACTCCCGATGCGGTAAAATGGCGCCGGAGGTTCGGCATGAACAGATACCTTCTCCTCCTGATTCTCATGGTGATGCCCTCTCTGGCCGTGGGTGATATTTATCACTGCAGAATAGATGGCAAAGATTGGTTTCTCAACTACCCCTGTCCAAAGAAATCAAAGAAGATGGGTGTAGTAATGAAAACCCCCAATACACCCCTGAACAGTTCAGGCTCAATCGGGGATGGGTCCGGCAACGCCACTGCTGCAGGAAACACGCCCGCCGACTCCCCCCTGCCTGGGCGCTCCTGGTCTGCGGGGAGAGCCCAAGCCCCGTCCTGGAGGCCCGTCGGGTCAGGCAGCAGAAGAGTATCCGACCCGAGAACGGAGATAGACCGAATCATTAAGGAAGCATCCAGAACCTACACCATCCCCGAACCCCTCATACGGGCCGTTATAACGGTGGAATCGAACTTCTCCCCAACGGTGGTTTCTAACAAAGGTGCCATGGGCCTCATGCAGCTCATGCCAAGCGTCGTCTCCGACTACGATGTCTCTGACCCCTACGACCCGTATCAGAATATCATGGCAGGTGTCAGCCTCCTGCGCACCCTGGCGAACCGCTTCAACGGCGATATACCAAAGGTGCTGGCAGCATACCACTCAGGTGGAGGGTCTGTCTCCAAGAGGGCAGGCATCGCCTTCCAAGGTTCCGACGGCTACGTCCGAAAGGTGCTGGACCACTACTACAGAATCAAGAACGCCCGAGAAGCCCCCGCAATACAGTAAGACCCGCCCTGCTCACCCGGGAAAAGGGTTAGCGGAGCATCCCCATTGCCTTAGTCCAATGGGTGGAGACGGTATTGTCTTGCAAGACGGGCCGCCTTCCATATACTCTGCGGCCAAAGGGGTGACCATGCCTACTCGCCTATCACCGGCGCTACGCAAAGAGTTCTTAAATCTGCCCAATGTCCTGACCTACCTGCGCATTGCCAGCATTCCCTTTATCGTCTTCGTGCTTCGAATCTCCGACGAGGCCATCACGGAAAGCGAAATCGCCAGTCGCTGGCTCTGCTTTGCCACCTTTTTGCTCTTCGGCGCCGCTGCCATTACCGACTACCTCGACGGCTGGCTGGCCCGCAAGTACAACCAGACAACCCTCGTGGGCAAGTTCATCGACCCCATCGCCGATAAGCTCATCGTCCTGGCTACCCTGGTTACCCTGGTTGAGCTTGGGCGAGTACCAAGCTGGATTGTAGTGCTGATACTCTTGCGGGAAATCGCCATCAACGGCCTGAGAACCCTTGCCATGGCCGAGGGGCTTGTAATCGACGTGGTCCAGGCTGGTAAGATTAAGACAGCACTGCAACTCATGGGGATCCAGGGGCTGATACTTTATTACAGCTACCCCACCTTCGTCATTGACTGGGAGATACCATTCGGGTTCCTGGGCGAGCTTCTACTCATCCTGTCGTTGGTCTTCTCCTTTATATCTGCGTGGGTCTATTTTAGAGGGTTCGTGAGAGAGATCGTGAAAAAGTATGAAAACAAAGAGGTCAAGTAATGCAAAGATACTTGACATTGGCAATCCTTATATCAACACATGTGCTTCTTTCCACCAGCTGCGAGCGAGAGCCGGCGGATGCCGCCCAGTGGACTCTGTCAGAGTGCCAAGGGTGCACCACGGCGCAGGAAGCCGCTCTGTGCAATGATGGGCTGGACAACGACGGGGACCAACTGGTTGATTGTGACGACCCCAACTGCAAAGATGTGGGGTGCTGCGCCTTTGCCCGGCCAGAGAACGACGACGAGAGCTGCAGCGACGGTTGCGACAACGACGGGGATAACTTCGTGGACTGCCTCGATCGCTCGTGCTGCAGCAAGGATTCTTGTGTGCCCATTTGCAAGAGCCCCGAGAAGAGCGACGAAACCACCATCGTGGCCTGCTCCGACGGCATCGATAACGACTGGAACGGCTTCATCGACTGTGCCGACTACAGTTGCTCCCAGTCCCCTGAAGTCTACTTCTGCGAGGGCAACGACCAGACCTGCTCCGATGACATCGACAACGATGGAAACGGCTTCGTAGACTGCGGAGACTACTCCTGCTCCAGGAACTCCAAAGTCACAGTGTGCAAACAGCAGTAGCCCTGCACGCCCACCCCCTCACACATCTCCCTGCGCCCGGCGCAGAACCCTGCCCTCGAAGGCAGCAAGGTCTCGGCAAAGTCGAAGGGGGAAAAGAATGGTGAGCAGTGGTTTGGCGGGTTCAGTCCGACATGACGTCGAAGGCCCTGCGCACGTCAGAGGTGCGGACGAAGAGGACGCCCACCGAGTGGCTTCCTGAGACTCCACCGTAGGCGTACTCAATATTAATGCCCGCCACCCCCAGCTTTCGGCTCAGTGAGGCAAGTTGCCCAGGCTCGTTTCTAAGCTCCACCATGAGAATCTCGTTCTCAACCACCAGCACACCGGCGTTGCCCAGCAGGTGAATCACCTTCAGAGGCTCATCCACGACCATCCGGACCACCGCGTGATCCACAGTGTCCGAGACGCTGAACCCCAATATGTTGATCCCCTCTTGTGTAATGCTCTCGCAGACATCCCCCAAGGTCCCCGGACGATTCTTCAGAAAAATTGAAAGCTGCTTGACTATCTGCATCGGACGCTCCTGTGATTGTTGACCGACTCATCAGCCGATGAACCGAAGAATGACACGTCAACCAGCGCTGCGCAAGATCCTGAACGCCCCCCCCCAATTGCCGCCACCCTGATTTGTTGGCCGCCCCCCGCCCGCCACCGGGGCCAATGCACACCCTCTTTGCTGAATGAACTGCCCCTGGCACGAAAAACGGTGGTTCAGGGTGAAGCCTGTGAACCCTTCATGACGGTGAAGACCCCTGACTCTTCTGCCACCAGAGCGGTACCAGTCGAGCCACGAGAATGGCCATAAGGGCCCCGGCCACAAGGTCAATAATGTAATGATATCGCAAATACAGCGTACCCATGATCAATCCCGCAACGATAGGCGCCATAACCACAAATAGTTTTCTCTCATAACGCCAACAAAGCAAAAGCGTAACCAGTGAAATATAAGTATGCCCACTGGGGAAACAATCCCGCATGTTAAATTCTGCAGCCTCAATGGAGTGCCTTAGCCAATGCGTCAACGCACTACCTGGCAGTGGTCCTTGAAATGTTACAAGATGGGCCGACGCTGGTATTTCAGCAATTACATAAGGTGACTGCGCTGGCACCAATATATAGAGCAAAAAATTACTAAGAAATGCAGCGGCTATTGCCGTTATCAGAATATGTGCCTCCTGGTATCTATTCTTAAAGTACAGAACAACAAAAAGCGCCAGAGGAAGAAAATAGTAGCTTGCATAGCATAGCTGCAAGATATCGGTAACCCAGGCGACGGAGTATGGCTCTATCCATTCTCCAAATGTCGCTCCCCATATCTGCTGATCAAACCAGAGCAGCTCTGCTTCCATGTCATAGGGGTTGATCGCATGGATAGTATGGCCAACAACCCAAAACCCACCAAACACGGATCCGATAATAATTGGCAACCGGACGATAACTCTATGAGATAAGCTCATACGACGCGTTCCAATCACGACGGCAGCAATCACGAACAGGGCACCGATGTCAGACAATATCGGCACCGCAGTGTCAACACCAGCTGATGAGATACGCCCCATAAACACAAGATGAATCAGTAATAATCCACCCCAGAAGGCACTGACCACAATATCGAAGGGCAGGAGACCCAGCAACCTGCCTCTGCCGCCCAAAGAACCTGATACCACGTCTTTTCTCCTGATTAGTGACTAAACCCGTGACCTTCATTCTCGCCCCTACCCCTCGACTCGGCACGAGCCTCGCTCGGGGTAAACGGCTGGGGGGCGGATCGAGATATCTGGCCAGCCGTTTAGTAGGAAGCTCATTAGCCGAGCCTTGGACCTGGCCCCCAAGCCACAGGGGATCAGGCCGCCCGTTTGAGCATCAGCCGGAAACAGGCCCCAGCATACTCTGGCGATGGCGATGGCACCAGCAGCAAGTCGCCCCCCAGCCGCCTCGACAGCGACCGCGCTACAGTCAGCCCCAAGCCCAGTCCCCCAGCCCTTCGCGTTGAGAAGAAGGGTTCGAAAATCTCCTCCTTCAACTCCTCGGGAACCCCTGGTCCCGAATCGATAAGATCCAGGATCACATGCTCATCGTCCGCCCAGAGGGCAAGGCGGCCCTTCCTGGGAGCGTCCGGGTGCTCCTTAAGAATCTGCTCAAGATTGTTGAGCATGGCACTCAGCACCCTGTTGATTAGTCCGCACTCTCCCATCGCCTGAGGCACCACATCGGCAATGTCTACCTCCAACTGCACCCTCAGAAGGTCGAGACCAGCCTGCCGCAAACCCAGGAAATCAGTCACCGACCGACGCATGTCAATGGCCGCAACTTCGGGCGATGGCATGTTGGCGTAGTGTGACATGGTCTCCACCAACTGCCCCAGCCGTAGCGCCTGCTCATGAATCCTCTGCACAAACCGCTGCCTCTTCTCATCCGAGAGGTTTGGAGACCTCAGAAGATCCGAAAAGCCAATAATCGCTGCTAAAGGATTGTTGAAATCATGCACTATGCGGCCCAGGAGACGACCAATGGTCTCCACACCCGCATCCTTGGGAACTAATCCGGAATCGCTCATTCTGGCAACCTCTGACGAGAAGAGCCATGGCTATACCCGCCACTTGTGCCACAGCAGCGCCCCGTAGTCAAGGAGAGCAATGGAATCGGGCCGAAGCAGGCAGTGAGAACAAAAAAGAGGGGGCGGGGGGGCTTGGTGGTGGGCCCCCGTGGGGATTACTCCTTCTCCTTGTCCACCAACTGCTGCAGAGCCTCGAGATAGGCCGGCTCAACAGTCTCCCCCGGGCTGATGGTGCGGTGGTAGTCCAACGCCGGGTCCTCCCACATCTTCACCGGGATAAGATAGCCCAACCAGTCCTGCGTAAGCCCCAAAACAATGGCCGTACCCTCAGTGGCCTGGGCCAGAACCTCTTTCGCGTGAGCAGCAAAGGTGGGGAAAGACTCACCGGGAGTGGTGAGCAGTTCCAGCTCTCCAATGGTTATCCAAGAGAAGTAACTGTCCATAAGCTGAGTGAAATCCTTCGTATCGATATTAGGAATCGGTAATGGACCGATTACACCAAGCTGCATGAGTGCAAAATTCGTCGGGTGAAATCCATACGTCACATGACGAAACTTGATGCCCGCTTCAGCAGAAAGAGGCTTGGCCTGAGCCACAGCCGCCAGAGCCGCATCGGCATACTCATAACCTACGCAAGTAACCTTGGCGAAATCCTCAGGCTTCAGGTCCGGATCCTTCCAACCATCCGGGAAAGCATCTTCTTCCTCACATACCTCGGGATCCTTGGGGTACACCGACCCGATGGGCCCGTTGTGGAACACCACCACCCCGAACCCCGAGTCCATAAGCTTCTTTCGGAATGGCCCAACCCAGTCAGCCGATAGGCCGTTGTTCTCCATAGGGTAGACCGTGGTGTGAGCATTCGCCCTGACCCATGTGAAAACCGAGGCCCCACCCCCCGGGCGCTTGCCCTGCAGCACAAACACATCGTGATCGTCCGAGAATTCATCCAAGTCGTCGTTCACAACTGCGGACTTACCCCAAACCAACTCTATGTCACCCAAATTCTTATATGCAGCAATCGCCACTTCAATCACCTTTTGCTGCATATATTCAATGTATTCTATTTCGTCCCGGACCTTCTTGTCCATAGGCCCCCACAAACCCACGGTGTCCGGCGAGTCGTGAGAATGTGACGCCCCAACAACTACCCTTGGACCATCCATCTTCACGCCCAACTCATCGGCGAAAGCCTTGGGAACCATGTCCTGGAGCATCTTGATGTCGTAGCCCAACAGGCCCACGGAATCCAGCCCAACCAAAATAACCACTTCACCGCTCTCCGGGTGGGCCAACGCCACTGCGTTCGCCATAAGATCGTCGTGGATGCCCTCGGAAATTCGACACGCCTCAACCTTACCTAAGCAGAGCCCGTATCCCCCAAGCAGATAGTCCGGCTTCGTCCCGTTTATTGTCACCGAAGCGGCACCCGCCGCAAACACCGTCCCAAAACTCTTTCCGGGGGGCAAAGTCGGCATTCCTGAATCCTCGTCTGGCAAATCGGTACCAGTGGGCACGTCTGGCGCAACCTCCGGCATCAACTGGTCCTCACCAACCGTATCCTGAACCGGCACATCCTTGGCACCCTCCCCGCTGTCGCCCGAAGAGCACGCCCAGCTCGATCCAATCACAAGCAGAACCACCAACACTTCCTTAGCCAAGTTGGACCTCATCCATGACCTCCACGTACCTTAGACTCGGGCACCTGCCACATTCTGGCAGACACTGCCAAAAGGACGAGCTCAGCCTACTGACTCACGGAGCGATGTCAAGAACGCAGTGGTTTAGAAACCCAACCTGAATCACCGTTTGGAAGGAGCTTCGCAACAGGCCCGTTGCACTCCAGAAAAGGAAGGGACATTACCGCCCAATGACACGCAACCCCGTGCGCATCTCCTTCATACATGGGTCGTCGCACCCGAAGCCCAGCGCCTTGGCCAAAACAAGCCCCGCAGCAAAGCCCCCTATGTGCGCCCACCAGGCAACCCCGGTACCCGACTCCCACAGAAGACTGGTGTAGCCGTTAAAAAGCTGCACAACGAACCAGAAGCCGATGAACAGAAAGGCCGGAATTGGTACCAGGAAGATGAAGACAAGAGCCAGTACCCTCACCCGTGGATAGTAGAGGGCGTAAGCCGCAAGAATGGCAGATACCGCACCGCTTGCCCCCACCATCGGAACCATTTCCGAGGGACCGGTCATGACCTGCATCAGTGCAGCTATTAATCCGCCACAGAAATAGAGGACAATAAATCTAACACGACCAAGACGATCCTCGACATTATCCCCAAACACGTGCAGAAACCACATATTACTTAGCAGATGAACAACACCGCCATGCAAGAACATATAGGAAATCCAAGGCAGCACATGACCCTTTACCGAAAACCCTTCCGAAGCAATACCCTTCGTCATGTTCCAAGGAACCAGACCATAAGTAAAGAGGAAGGACTCCAGGTCAACACCAAGACCAATCTGATACAGATAGATCAAGACGTTAAAGGCGATTAAAGAGTACGTTACTACAGGGAAGCGCCGGGTTTTAATGTCATCGTGCAGTGGTATCACAGGCTACTCCGAAACTACCCAACCAAACTTACCGCTGGCAGGCAACTGTACATCCTTCAATAGCCAGTGACGCTTCCCGCTGGCTGAACGAGCCTCAACCAGAGGGGTCCCGGGCTCCGTTGAGATCTGAAGCCCCAAAGAGCCACCAGCAGACACACTGCCCGCATCTGAGCCGTCAACAAACACGCTGATCTCCCCGCCAGTCTCGTTCCTGACCGTCAGCAATACGCTCCCCAGGAAGGCCTGCACGTGGCTCTCCAGGCCAGCGGAGATGCTCACCAGGCGCTCAACCATCGTACCGTCGGCATACTTGACCGAAACCCTCCGTTCACCCGGGGGAGCCACCAGACGAAGCTCCGAACCCGAGCCGTCGAGGCGCTGCACAAGCTCTCCGTCCACATACACATCGCCGACTTGCTGCATGGGCCTCACTCGAATTGCCCCCCAGTTGCCCCCCAGAATGACTACATCGCCACCTCTGCCCTTAGGCAGAATCACCCTCACCGACTGCTTGCTCTTCCCGCCATCGGCACTCACCACCACGTCGTCACGACCCACCGCTACCTTTGTGGCGGCCCCCTGGGGCAACGCACCGGCCACACCTCCGTCCACTGAGAGAGTCACCCCCTCGCCACTCTTGTT
>Ga0302238_1001276_pt1 | contig 21138 bp, 19 predicted proteins | sample AAG_UR_Asn_MG_FD_193527 | JGI IMG/M metagenome (GOLD analysis project Ga0302238, IMG submission 193527) | Enriched activated sludge microbial communities from anaerobic digester in WTTP, New Holstein, Wisconsin, United States - AAG_UR_Asn | ecosystem: Engineered > Bioreactor > Anaerobic >...
TTTTGCTGATAATCCTTGAAGTTCATATGTATTGATATCGTTATACTTATTGTCTTCATTATATCAAAAAACCCCTACTATGTGTAGGAGTTTTGGGACAGCCTCAAGGGTCCATATATGTTTTGTAAGGCAGTCAAGGTTTTTTTAAAATCATTGTTTGTGTTTCAATCACCCCTGCAAAGAGCTGTACCTGGCAAAGCCTAGGTATTAATAATATAACTCATTTTTTCGGTTTTGTCTATAGCAAAGCATGTCCTTCACTTCTACATGTCAGTATCCCCTCTCTAAGCTCAGTCGATTTTTCATAATCAAGCTTATCAATCTCGAGATTATCACGCGAATTAATCTTTAAGGAAAAGATTAAATTTCTCCCCCCTATGCAATTTCGAGTAGAAACAATCTCGTCTGAAGCAAGAAGGTCTATCATCTGTAATGCATAGGCCATTGTCTCTTCTAGAGATAAGAACAAGCGGTTCTTAGAGATAAATCTCTTTCCTATTTCTATGTCAAAAATAGGATAAAACCTTTTTCGAGATCTTTCGTTTGTCTTTCCGTTACGGAACAAGAAATCGACATTTTTCCTTTTTTCTTTTTCAACCTTAACACCGAGAATATTCTCTGCCCTATTGCATATAGCTCTAGCTTGAGAATGATAACTCCATACGTTAAAAGGAATTACAAAGAGAATAGGAAGGTTGTCGTTTCTGAAAGACATACCAATAACCCTTTCAATCATCTCCTTGCGCTGTTTTTCAATCTCTTCAATTACTTTGATAGGACAGCCTTGATTTCTAAGTAAATCAATCTGACTATCTATCAAGAAGGTAGCTTCTTCTTTTTGGTAAATCCACTTTCTCTCCACTTTTCTCACCTTTAAATAATGATGAACTATTATTATCAAAACAAAAATATCGATAAATGTCAAGTCAAAAATCTAGCAAGCTCACTATGACAAAAATAATATCTCTATTTAACACAACGAAAGCCTAAATGTGCAAGAGAACTTGAAGGTGAGAAGTGTAAATAAGAAGCAAAAAGACCTGAATTAAGCCCGTCTAACCAGCTTCCTCCACGGAATAAAGCGTTACCATTAGCGTCACAACCATAATATCTTCCTGCATTATATACAGAAGTATATAAAGGATTTGGACCAGCTACCTCTAATTCGTAGTCTGATAAATTAGAATCATCCCATTCAATGTAACCACTAGTATACCAGTTCCCCACTCCAGAACCCATAGTGCATGTGTCACTATTCCATTCCCAAGTGTTACCAGCTATATCCCAGATCGTTTTACCATTAGCTAAGTCAAAAGTTCTCTTTAAACTAAAGCTTCCAGTAGCTCCTACTGTATTTACTGCAGTATTATAAATATCATTGAGTGTTCCTGAAGTAGGAGCTGGAGCAGTATCTGCAAAACCATCTGAAGCCCTAGTTGTACTCGCCGAATACCCCCTCGAAAGAACTCCAGAACCCACAGTACCAGTGCTCCAGTTAGAAGGCTGAGCAGCAATGTGTCTGGCTAAGGATGTCCATTCAGCATTAGTGATGAGATGATAGCCTGAACCAAGAGAGGCGCATTCAACAATAGCATTGGTCTGAGAAATATTAACCCAAGGAGTGCCAGCTGCTCGGGATTCAGGGACAAAGGAAGAAGAATAGGTCTGATTACCATCATTATTGCCCTGGATTTTAGCCTCATACTTCATAATGTAGAAACCAAGGCCAGTATCTACCCAATTACTGTTATCAGCTTCACACAGGTCTTCACTACCTCCATTCTCTCCAGAACATATCCAGGTATATGATATACCTCCATTTCCTCCTACTTCACTAGCAGTTCCTGAAGAACAGAGGTTTATTATAGGAATAGTATCATGTTCAGTATCAGCAGATAAACCACATACTCCGTCTATCATCTTGTTTGCACTGCAAGAAGCAGTAGTAGTACCTACGCAGTCCCAAGTCCAAGGTCCTGTACCTGAAACAATACTAGCTTCACCAATAGTACATAGTCCAGTAGTAGGAATATCATAGCTATTAGTACCATCTGCTACTCCACATACTCCATTACCAGGTATAGGAGGATTGGAAGAGGAAATAGAATAAGTACCAGTACTAGAATCAAAGAAGTAATTGTCTTCATTAGATAAGAGAGAACTAATGACATAGTCTTGTCCATCAGAAGAATAGGAATAATACCTAGTACTATCAGGATCACGAAGGATACTAGCACTACCTAGAGCTTCCATCACTTCATTAGAACAATCAGTTCCAATATTGCAACCACTACTAGTAGGAAGTAAAGTATCAGGATGATCAGTCTTGTATATCATGATAGCCTTGGATAGTTGGTTGATATCTGCCTTTCTGCGACTGTCATTTGCTGAAGACGAAGCTCCACTCATCGAAACGATGATGAAGCCTGCTAGGATGCCTATAATAGCGATAACGACGAGGAGTTCGATTAATGTAAATGATTTAATATTATTTTTCATGTTCTATATAAATAAGGACACTGGATTAAATGTTCTTCTGTGTATTGGACATGGCCCAAATGCTTGAATAGCGTCAATATGTGCTTTAGTTCCATATCCTTTATGCTTTTCAAAACCATAATGAGGATACTGTTTGGCATAATCATACATAATCTTGTCTCTAGTAACTTTCGCTATAATACTAGCTAGACTACAAGAAAATATCTTCGAGTCTCCCTTAATAACAGCCTTTTGCCTCACTTTGTAATTAATAGTCGTATTACCATCAATTATTAAGAAATCAGGAATTACTTTCTTACTCAGATCATTTACAGCTTCAACCATTGCCATTTTCGCTGCCTGAAATATATTTATCTCATCTATTTTTTTCTCATCTACAATACCTATTCCCCATCTAATCTCCTGGCAATCTTTAACTTTTTCATATAAAAAATCTCTTCTCTTTTCAGAAAGCTTCTTAGAATCCTTTACCCATTTAAGTACTTCTTCATCCATATTCCAATCTAATACAGTTGCTGCACAAGCTACAACGGGTCCAGCTAAAGGCCCTCTTCCTGCTTCATCTACTCCAGTAACAAATTTAAAACCCTTAGCATTCAATAATAGTTCTACTCTTTCCTCTGGAAGATTGTTTTCTTGATTGAATTTATCCATGTTTTGAGATAAGATTGATATATATACCAATTATATTACGGATAGAGATTAATATCAATTATCAAATTAATTCCGAATCAAAAAATGAGCAAATTCGTACACTTACACCTGCATTCACATTATTCTCTATTAGACGGATTATCGAAGATTGACAGTATAGTAGACAGGGTTAAAGAGCTAGGAATGGATTCTGTTGCTATTACTGATCATGGTGTGATGTATGGAGCTATCGAATTCTACCAGAAGGCTAAAGCCAAAGGAATCAAACCCATTATCGGCTGCGAATTCTATGAAGCAGTAGAAGATATGAAAAGCAAGGATCCTCAGATTGAGAATAAGAGATTTCACTTAATCCTTCTAGCTAAGAACGAAACAGGGTACAATAATCTAGTAAAGATGGTGACAGAAGCACATCTAGACGGTTTTTATTACAAACCAAGACTAGATATGAAACTTCTTAAGAAATATTCTGAAGGGTTGATTGGATTAAGCGCTTGTATTCAAGGTAGGATACCAAATCTTCTACTTAGTGGAAAAAAGGAGGAAGCCAAGAAAATGGCTCTTCAATATCAAGAAATCTTAGGAAAAGGAAATTATTATCTTGAGCTCCAGTATCACCCCACTATTCCCGAACAACAGAAAGCAAACGACCTATTAATCGAACTTTCCAAAGAAACAGGTATTCCGTTAGTAGCAACCAACGACTGTCATTACACCATGAAAGATGATGCCGAAGCTCAAGATATCCTGATGCTTATCAATACTGGTGCTAACATTAATGACAAAGAAAGACTCTCTATGAGAGAGGAGGATTTTTCTATTCGCTCACAAGAGGAAATGATTGAAGCATTTGCACATGTTCCAGAAGCTATTAGCAACACTAGCGAAATCGCTGCTAAATGCGATATTAATATCGTCCTTGGAGAAACTAAAATTCCATATTTCGAAGTCCCGAACGGAAAGAGTGGTTATGACTATCTTAGAGAGCTATGCTATCGAGGTATAGAAAAAAAGTACGAAATGACTTCAGACGAATATCACAAAGTTTTATCCGATGTATTAGACAATAAGACAATAAACAAAGAAGAGATTCAAGATGAGAATTTAAAGAAAATCATCGAAAGAGTTGAATATGAACTAGGAGTCATCGAAAAAACAGGGTTTACAGACTATTTCCTAATTGTCCAAGACTTCATTAACTGGGCTAAAACCCACCATATCATTGTCGGACCTGGCAGAGGTTCAGCCGCTGGATCAATCATCGCTTATCTTACAAACATTACTAATGTCGACCCATTAAAATACGGATTATACTTTGAAAGATTCTTAAACCCAGAAAGAATATCTCCACCTGATATTGACACTGATTTTACTGATGCTAGAAGAGATGAAGTTATTGAATACGTAGCAGAAAAATACGGAAGAAATAGGGTTGCTCAGATTATAACTTTTGGTACTATGGCCGCTAAAGCTTCTATTAGGGATGTAGGAAGAGCTTTAGGTTATGAATATAGTTATTGCGATAAAGTAGCCAAAATGATTCCTTTAGGAAGTAATCTTAGAGAAACCTTAGATGTAGTAGACGAATTCAAAACCTTATACGAAAGCGATTCAAACGCAGAAAGATTAATCGACCTTGCCCTTAAAATAGAAGGGTGTGTTAGACATGCCTCAACTCATGCTTGCGGAGTGGTGATTGCTAAAAATCCTCTTGATGAATTAGTTCCTATTCAACACCCTACTCAAGATGCTAATGCTATTGTAACTCAATACGAAGCCCATGGCATTGAAGGATTAGGACTTCTTAAAATGGACTTCTTGGGGTTAAAGAACTTAACTATCATTGAAGAAACTCTAAAAAGAGTTTACGCCGTTCACGGCGTTAGTATTGATATAGAAAAGATTCCTTTTGATGACGATAAAGCCTTTAAACTTTTACGAGACGGAAACTGTATCGGTATTTTTCAATTAGAGTCTGATGGTATGAGGAGGTATTTAAAACAGTTAAGACCAACTAGGTTAGAAGATATCACCGCTATGGTTGCTCTTTATAGGCCTGGCCCAATGCAACACATTCCCGACTATATCGCTGGAAAAAATAGAACCAAGGAAGTCAAATATATCCATCCTAAACTTAGAAATCTACTTGAAGATACTTATGGCATCCCCCTCTATCAAGAACAGATTATGAGAATCGCTACAGACATGGCTGGCTTTAGCCTTTCTGAAGCTGATATCCTGAGAAAAGCTATTGGAAAGAAAAACGAAAAACTCTTAATGGAGCAAAAAGAAAAGTTCGTTACAGGTATGGTCAAGAATGAAATACCTCAGAAAATCGGCGAAGAGATATGGAGCTGGATTGAACCCTTTGCTAGATACTCATTCAATAAAAGTCACGCAGCTTGTTATGCAGTTATTGCTTATGAGACGGCCTACTTAAAAGCTAATTATCCAGTAGAGTATATGGCTGCCTTATTAACGGCTGACGGAGGAGATATTGATAGAGTGGCTGCCTTAATCGATGAATGTAATAAAATGGCAATTGAAGTGCTTCCACCAGACATTAACGAAAGTTTTAAAGGCTTCAGTGTAGTCCCTGGAAAGAATAAGATTAGGTTTGGCTTAACTGCTATTAAAAATGTGGGAGAGAACGTAGTAGACTTAATTATTGACGAGAGAAAAGCTGGTGGACCTTTCAAGGACATCCACGACTTCTTTGAAAGAGCTGACATCAAAGTATTGAATAAGAAATCACTAGAAAGCTTGGCCAAAGCAGGAGCCTTTGATACATTAGAAGACAGGACCAAGGTTATAGGAAATCTAGAAAAACTTCTTGAATGGAAAAAAGTCAGTCAAAAAATAAAGGAGAGTGGGCAAAAAGGACTATTCGATATGTTCGGAGGAGGAGAGATGAGTGCCACCCCCAAAATAGTGTTAGGCAATGTTGAACCTCTTGATGATCGATTAAGGCTTGACTGGGAAAAAGAATTACTCGGACTGTATATCAGTGGACACCCCCTTCAAAACATGAAAGACTATATTGAGAACAATGCCATGACTATTAGGAAGGTGTCGAATGATCTACTTGGCATAAGGACCACTTCAGTATATAAAGGAAATCAGAGACATATATATCGAGGAGAGGAGGCTACGATTATAGGAATAATCACTGAAATTAAAAAGATTATCACCAAGAAAGGCGATTCCATGCTTTTTATCAAAGTAGAAGACCTAACGGAAAAAATTGAAGTAGTTATCTTCCCTTCCATGCTGGAAAGAAATCCTGAAGTATTTGTCGATGGTAAAATAATATCAGTCACAGGTAAAGCCGATGTCCGCGATGAAGTCGCTAAGATTGTCGCCAACTCGGTTGAAGAAGTTCTAGTAGATTATGAAGAATCATAAAATAATAAAAATATGCAAGACATCAATATCATAAGACATTCATTGGCACATATTCTGGCCATAGCAGTAAAAGACATCTTCCCTATTATTAGGCTAGGTATGGGACCGGCTATTGAAAACGGATTCTATTATGATTTCGAAACTGTTGGCGACAAGCAAATAACCGAAGCTGACTTGGAAATAATTGAAAATAGGATGAAAGAGATAATTTCTTCTGGACGATATTTTGAGAAAATATCAATGTCAAGACAAGAGGCTGAAGAAATTTTTACTAAAGAGCCTTACAAGTTAGAGCTTTTAGCTGAGCTTCCAGATAATGATATTACTGTATACAAGACCGGAGAATTCTACGATCTCTGCAAAGGTCCTCACATTGAATCAACTACTGAACTCACCTCAATCGCCTTTAAACTTTCTAAAATAGCTGGAGCTTATTGGAGAGGCGATGAAAAAAATAAAATGTTAGTCAGGATATATGGATTAGCCTTCAGTACTGCTCAAGAACTAGAAGATTATCTAAAGATGATTACTGAAGCAGAAAAAAGAGACCATAGAAAACTAGGAAGAGAATTCGATCTCTTCCATATCGACGACATAGTAGGATCAGGACTTGTTTTATGGCACCCAAAAGGAGCTCGACTATGGAGAATCATTGAAGACTTTTGGTTCGATAAACATTTAGAGAATGGATACGACTTAGTCAGAACTCCTCATATCGGTAATAGTAAACTCTGGAAAAAATCTGGTCACTGGGGGTTCTACTCAAACAGTATGTACCCACCTCTTGAAGTCGGCCAATCTTTGGAAGACCTTGAGCTAGAGCATCAGGTAGTCGATTCAGAGCAATACCTCTTAAAGCCAATGAATTGTCCATTTCATGTTGCTATATATAATAACTCCATTAGATCTTACCGAGACCTTCCTTTTAGATGGGCTGAAACTGGTACTGTTTACAGATTCGAAAAAAAAGGAGAGTTATCAGGCTTGACCCGTGTCAGAGGTTTTACTCAAGATGATGCCCATATTATCTGTCGAAAAGATCAAGTAGAAGAAGAGCTCAAAAAAGTAATTGACTTTATTCTCTTTATCTATCAATCATTCGGCTTCGGTATCGAAACAGTTAATGTTTACCTGTCCTTAAGAGATCCTTCAAATAAGGATAAATACGCTGGTAGCGATGAAGGATGGAATTTCTCAGAATCAGTCTTAAGAAAAGTGGCCCAAGAAAAAGGTCTTAACTTCAAGGAAGAAGAAGGTGAAGCTGCTTTTTACGGCCCAAAACTTGATTTTAAGATTAAAGACGCGTTAGGTAGAGAGTGGCAATGTTCTACTCTTCAGTTTGATTTCAATCTTCCTGAAAGATTTGAAATGTCTTTCGTTAACGATAAAGGTGAAAAGGAGCAACCATACATGCTTCATAGAGCTTTATTCGGCTCCTTTGAAAGATTCATAGGATTACTAATAGAACATTATGCTGGTGCCTTCCCTTTCTGGCTATCACCTGTTCAAATCAAAGTTGTTCCTGTTAGTGATAACTTTATGGATTACGCGAGAAAAATCGCAAATGACCTAAAAATGTTCAGAGTTGAAATTGATTCAGATAATCAAACAATTGGAAAAAAGATTAGAGAAGCTGAAATGGAAAAAGTCCCATATATCCTAGTTGTTGGCGCAAAAGAACAAGGGAATAATACAGTTAGCGTCAGAAAAAGAGGGCAACAGGATTTGGGAGAGATGAGCTTAGGTCTCTTCATTAATGATGAAATATTAAAGCAATAAGATGGAAAAAAGGCTTCCCATATTAATAGCTATCCTACTTTCAATTCCCCTCATTATCATTGCAAAAGATAGAAATAGTGAAATCGTCGCTGAAATGTTTTCTCCTGGAGGAGGAATGTATTTCACTAAAGAATGGTCAAGAAGTATTACTGTTCTTGCTTCTTCTGAAGCCGAAGAAAGGCTTATTAAGGAAATAAGCATATGTAATGATAAGCTTATGGAAATAGCATCTTCAAGTAACCCTCTTACTGCTATAAAAGCATACAACGAAGAAATACGAAAACTTGGGTTAGCTTTATCGTCCATAAGTATCAATAGTGATATATCAGATAGGTTAGCCGCAATGATTTTCAGACACAGGGAAGAAATCGATTCCCTCCTTATTTCCGAAGAGCAAAAAAGTATCCTCAAGAACTCTCTAGCAGAGCAAGTTCTAAAACCCTTTCTCACCCTCACTAAGTCAGATACTAGTCTTGATAGCCTTAAATTACATGTCCTTACTCAAGACTACCTCAAATCGTTGGACGAAATCGATACTATTATTTCTCTCTCTCAAGATACAGAGCTAAAAGAAGGTTTAATCGAATATCAATTAGTCATCCTCAAAGCTGCCTCTAAACAGAATCTATCTCTAGAACAGGCCGATCAATTCAAAAAAAGACTGAAAAAGATTCAGCAAACAGATTATTATATCCAAAGAGAATCCGCCAAGATAACTCAACAAAAAGAAGAAGCTTGTGATAAAATAGCTCAAGGAGCATGGATTGATAAACTAATTCCATTCGTCGCTCCAGAAGAAGTGCCTTCGCTAGAAGGGTTAAAAGCAATCCTTCCTAGTTGTAATTATGATAAAATTGATCAGACAATTTCAACACTTCAAGTTTATGAAGACACAAAGATGATTGTCATGGATGCTAAAAAGTATATTCTTGATAAAGTAGATGAAGAAATAATCGAATTCCCTGTACAGATAGAAAACAAAGAAATTAATCAAAAAATATCTGGAAAGAAAGTTATAACCAATCCAGATAATCCTGCTTCTGCCTTCTGCTTAAGAAAGGGATATAAGTTAGAGGAAATAGTTCAGGAAGATAAGACTATTCGCAATTGTATTATCGATGTAGAAAATATTTGCGAAGAATGGTCATTATATAAAGGAGAATGCAAGATCAAAGAAAAGAAGAAGTAAAGAAATATCATATAATTACTTTCGGATGCCAGATGAATCTCTCTGATTCAGAAAGGATGGCATCTGTTTTTGAGTCTATGGGATTTCACCCTGCCCCATTAGTCGATGAAGCAGATTTAATAGCAATCAATATGTGCTCAGTCAGACAAAGTGCTGTTGATAGAATATTCGGATTATCTAAGAAATTCCTTGAAATGAAAAAAGAAAAAGGAACTATCTTTGTATTAACAGGATGTATCCTGGAATCAGACAAGAAAAAATTCAAAATATTTGACTATATCCTCAATAAAGATGATATGCACCAATGGCCTTCAGTATTAAGCGGAAGCCTGATAAAAGAATCAGAATACGACTATCTAAAAATAAATCCTAAAAGAACAAGCTCATTCCAAGGATTTGTACCTATTTCTAATGGCTGTGATAATTTCTGCACCTATTGTGCCGTCCCATACACTAGAGGAAGATTAGTATCAAGGAATCACCAAGACATTATAAAGGAAATACAAGAACTAACTAGAAATAACTATAAAGAAATATGGCTTCTTGGAGAAAATGTAAATAGCTATGTTTCCCCTACTAATAATCAAATAAATTTTGCTGAATTAATTAGAGAAATAGATAAGATTCCTGGAGATTTCTGGCTAAGATTTACCAGTCCGCATCCAAAAGATTTCTCCGATGACCTCATAGATGCCCTGGTCCACTGCTCAAAATTCGCTCCATATATCAATCTCCCAGCCCAATCAGGAGACGACACTATTCTAAGAAGAATGAATCGTCCTTATACGAAACAGAAGTATCTTGACCTTTTAGACCGAATCAAAATGACTTTTCAAAAAAATAGAAAAGGACTAGAGGGCAGGATATCCATTTCTACAGATATTATTGTCGGCTTCCCAGGAGAAACAGATGAACAATTCCAGAATACCGCTGACCTATTTAAAAAAGCTCGTTTCGATATGGCCTTTATTGCCCAATACTCACCAAGACCAGAATCTCATTGCTATAAAAACATGCCTGATGACGTCAAAAAGGCCGATAAGAGGTCGAGGCACAAGGAATTAACAGCTTTACTCATTAATATTGGCAACGAGGAAAATAAAGCTTTTCAGGATAAGATAATTCCCGTATTAGTATTTGAACAATATAAGGGGTATTACTTGGGTAGAAATAGGCATAACAAGGCAGTCAAGATAAACTCTAAACAAGAAGGATTGGTTGGTCAGATAATTAATGTAAGGGTTACAAAAACCATGCCTCTTAGTTTAGAAGGTGTATTATCAGAACATGAAGATTAAGAATAAGATTATCATCATCCTCGGACCCACCGCCTCAGGAAAGACCGACTTAGGCATCTTTTTAGCAAAAAAATACGGAGGAGAAATTGTCTCTGCCGATTCTCGCTTAGTATACAAAGGATTAGATATAGGAACAGCCAAACCACTTAAAGATAATCCTAATAATAAAGAATATATTGTTTCCGGTATACCTCATTACTTAATAGATTGTTGCTCTCCCAAAAATCCTTTTAATGTCGCTGTCTTCAAGAATAAAGCTATCTGGAGATTAAGAGAAATCATCAAAAGAAAAAAACTCCCATTTTTAGTGGGGGGTACCGGACTCTATCTAGACGCTATCTCAAAAAATCTCTCTTTTCCAGGAATAATAGCTAATCAATCTCTTCGCGATGCACTAGAAATGAAAGATATGCCAGATTTAATTAAAGAATATCAATCACTAGATCCTCTTGGTGCAAAAAACATAGACATAAATAATAAAAGAAGGCTTATTCGAGCCATAGAAGTTTGCCGTTTAACAGGTAAGCCATTCTGGGAAAGTAGAAAAACAGAAGAACCAATTTTTGACTGTCTAAAAATAGGAATCCCTACAGAAAAAGAGATACTTTTAGAAAGAATTAAACAAAGAGTAGATAAAATGATATCCTCTGGACTTCAGAGAGAAGCTTTCAAGCTTATTAAAAGACATGGACTAATACCACCTCTTCAAACCATAGGGTATCAAGAATGGGCTAACTATATCAATAAGAACCTTTCAGAAAAAGATATTTCTGAGATAAAAGAAGTTATTACCAACAATACCTTCAAATTCGCTAAAAGGCAGATGACTTGGTTCAAACGTGATAAAGATATTCATTGGACTGACAACAAAAATCAAATAACCAAACTCATTAATAATTTTATCAATAAATAAAAAGGGGTCATAATCGACCCCTTCTCCTATTTCCTAATTGGTAGTATTTCATGATCAATAAAATCATAACAACCCACCATGCACTTTTTATTCATACACTTACCCTCTCTCGGACAATCTGATTTTAGCATATCTTCAGGTAATACTATGCAATCCTCATCCCTACTACATTCATTCTCTGTCTCCCTCTTTACACTAAAGAAAGATTTAACTTTGAAATGCTTTTCTGCCATAGGAACCACTAAAGAAAAAGGACTATCTTGATTAGCCGATATTTTATCAATTATATCAGCAGGAAATATCTTCCTCATTGTTGGCATATACGTCGATCCATCTCCTGGTTTCTCTAAAGAATAGCCATTATCACTCTTTATTAGCTTTACTGGAATAGATATTCCACTATCTTGTACTAAACGTGGCTCTATATCTTCTGTCTGGCAATTTCCACAATTCTTATAAGAGAAGCACTGATTCGATGACTCATCATCCGGACATACAATCTGTTTTCGAGAAACGTAGAAACTACCACACGCAGTTTTTAAATATGTTTCATTTTCCTTACTTCCAATTAAAATATATGCACAAAATGATTCAGCCCTCTTGTCATTTATCCACCCTATCTCTTTCTTTAAAAAACTAATTATCTCGCAATCCAAACCAAATTCTTCTTCAGGACAAACATACTGTTTATTATTCGACTGCTCTGATTGAATTGTAGGAGCCTCTGTCTTATTCTCATTCACCCCTGCAAAAAGAAAAAAGATAATTGATAAAATTAAAACTGTAAAAACTATTTTCTTAACCATATATTTTTCATTATTTTTCTAATTTAACTCCACCCCATTCAACTACGGTAAATCCTTTTCTCTCAAAAAACTCGAAATCCTGTGCAGGTATATCAATATACTCATCAAGAGGCTTAAACACCATGCATACTCGTAAGATTGAATCAGGAGCAGGACGTATATCTAAAGGAGAGGCTTTATCATATTCATCTAAAGCAAAATGAATAAGATTATATTTATTATCCTTCATTAAAGGATACCAATAGACCACAAATTCATTATACTCCTGAGGAGTAAATCCTATTTCTTTAAGTTTCAACCTTAAAAAGTCTCTTACATCCTCTCCTGATACTACATAACCAGTCGATAAATTCCACGCTTTCTCCTTCTCTATAGTCCCCTCCCAAAACAGATAACTATACTCTCTACCATCTCCATAATTCATAATCCTTCCATCTGGATAAGCATTTACTTTCCACCCCTCTTTCATGTCATATTTCGGGTAATCAGCCTTGATTAAATTGTTGTCACTTATCTTTACTTGAACCTCTTGCTCTTTCTCTGGATAGAGATAAAGGACTGGATTCACTTCGTATCTCAACTTTTCAACATCTAATTTACCTATCCAAGAAGACAAAGCTCCTGTCTCAATTAAGCCAATCAATATGGCTAAAAGAAGAGCTATTAACAGTAATAATTTTATTAACTTATTCATACGGTTATCATACCATAAACATCTTCAGCAATAAAGCATCTTTTCCTCTCTATTTATCTAGCATAACAATAGATGCAGTCATGCAAACATGTCCCATACCTTCCAATATCCTTACTCTTTATGCAACCACAATTTTTCCTCTGTCCAGTATCCTTCTTGGCTACAGCTAAGAAATCCATTAAATCCGCATCTTTTGAAAATAATTGCCTCAAAAGTACATTATCAACACATCTATTGTGCTCTATGTCCAGATGCTCTAGAGAAATATCTTCACAACAAGTAGCCACTTTTAATCCTAAAGCAGAGCCCATATTAGCCAGTTCTTTAGCAATCCTCAATTTATCTACTTCAGAAAACGGTATGTATTTAATCCCCTTCTTTTTAAAAGCTCTTTCCACCTTTCTATACCCTTCCACATCCACAAAACTAAATACCAACTTATTTGTATGATATTGCAATCGACTTCCTATTCTCCATACTTTTTCAATCAAATCACCTACATTGATTTGGTCTGTCATAATTAAAGGATCAAACCTCCATATTACTTTTTCTCGACCTATTTTCTCGGATAAAGATATGAAGGTAAATATCCTTTCCTCGAGCGAAGGCATATTGACTTCTAAACCCTCTTTCTCATAATCATTTAAAGTAAATTGAAAATAATAATTCTTTATCGTCTTATCAATGTATTCCAGATATTCCATCATTGGCTTAGGATTCTTTGTCCAAAACACCATAGCTCTACACTTTGAAAATGAGATATAAATTATTTTACCATTAAAAGGGTTCATCCATTCAGTATAACCCTTTTTCATGCTCTCTATTAATTTTTCAATATGAAAAGCAGGGATGTCAGTCGCCCTGCTCGCAGATATGATAACCGGCGCAATGGCTTCAGCAATGTCTCCATCCCCCAGATTTATCATAATCTTATCCCACATATTATCTATTTATTAATTTGTATTTCAATATTCTGATTAGCTCTTCGATGCTTAACTGAATTAGTAGCTACGAAAACCATACCAATCAATACAGCTAATATAACAAATCCTAATAATAAAGTAAAAAAGATTGATCCATTATTATCCATACTATTTTTCTAAATGTATTTTTAATAATTCAGCTGTTCTCTTCGGATCAGCCTTTCCCCTTGAAGCTGCCATTACTTGCCCAATTAAGAAAGCAAAGCTATTCTGCTTCCCCCCCTTATAATCACTTACTGGTTTAGGATTTTTTTCAATTACCTCGATAATTATTTTCTCTAACTCAGTATCATCTGAAATAGGCATTAGATTATTATCTTCAATAATCTGTGAAGGATCAGCACCTTTCTCATACATTGCCGGCAAGACAATCTTAGCAATCTTACTAGTTATTTTTCCATTAGCAATAAGACAAATAAATTCAGCAAAGTTCTCTGGGGTTATCCTGTCCATTAAGATAGATGAAAAACTCTTCCCCTTATCTAAATCAGGATCATTTTTAATAATAGATTGAAGATCAGTGATTATATAATTAGTACACAACTTAACTATCTTAAAATACTCTTCTTCTAAAACATCTGCCTTCTCGTTCATCTCTCCATGCCAAGCATGTAGCTCTGAAGCAGCTTTTTCAAAATAATCTGCTAGACCAGGTTCGTAAACAAAAAACTCTGTTGCCTTGTAATCTAATCCATATTGCTCCTTAAACCTAGCTCTCTTCTTATTCGGCAACTCAGGTAATGATGAAGCAATTTTTAATACCCTTTCTTCATCAATATCTAACCCCGGTAAATCAGGTTCTGGAAAATACCTATACTCATGCGCATCTTCCTTACTTCTTTGACTAAAAGTACAATCCTTCTCATCATACCAACCTCTTGTTTCTTGAATAATATTTTCTCCACTATCTAATGCTTCAGCCTGCCTCTTTGTTTCGTATTCAATTGATTTTTCAACTGATCTAAACGAATTAAGATTCTTAATTTCCACTTTAGTTCCCAATTCATCATCCTCCTCTTTATTTATTGAAATATTCACTTCACACCTCATTTGTCCTTTTTCCATATCAGCATTAGAGACATCAATATACTTCAATAGTAATTGCAATTCCTGAGCAAACCTTCTTGCTTCTTCACCTGTATGCATATCCGGCTCTGTTACTAACTCCATCAAAGGAACTCCAGACCGATTAAAATCAATTAAAGTAGCTCCATCATCCATATGGTATGATTTAGCAGTATCTTCCTCCATATGAATCCTCGTTATCCTTACTCGCTTTACCGATCCATCATCAAGGGTGACGTCTAGATAACCACCATAACATATTGGCATATCAAATTGTGATATTTGATAACCCTTAGGAAGATCTGGATAAAAATAATTCTTCCTATCAAATTTAGTATGCTTAGCTATTTTACAATTCAAAGCTAACCCAGTCTTGATAAGCTTATCTATCGCCTCTTTGTTAATTACTGGAAGTACTCCAGGGTGCCCCATACACACTGGACAGGTGTTAATATTAGGTTTCTCATCCAAAGAATTATTCTCTTCATTAGGACATGAGCAGAACATCTTGGAATTAGTCTTTGATTCAAAATGTATTTCCAATCCTATTGTTGCTTTATACATGGTCTGTTCTAATTATTATAATCTTCATATAGACTGGCAGAAAAATTGCATTGTTGCAAGCCTCAATCAGCTCATATATACATCTAGATATTAGCACAAAAACGAGCAAGAAAAAAGCAGGCCACGCCTGCTAATTAACTATTTCTTCAGCTCTTTCATTATCTCTACTCCACTACTAGACCCTACAATGTCAGCACCTGCCTTAATCATTGCTTTAACATCCTTAAGTGTCTTTACTTTTCCAGATGCCTTAATCAATAGCCCCGGAGCGTTTTCTCTCATTATAGTTAAATGATAAGCCTTTTCTTTTAATTCCCTATTTTCTAAAGGATCCTTTTCTGTTGCTGTCTTAACACAAATAGCTCCTGCTTTCTTAACAATCTGTGACACCTTAGCTATCTCTTCATCAGTTAAAAATCCACTTCCAATTATTACCTTAGTATCTTTTAATGCACATATCTCCTTCAAATCCTTCTGGATATTCCCCCACTTCTCATGCTTTACTTCAGGAATATTAATAACAATATCTAATTCAGTAGCACCATCTTTAACTGCCTTTTCAGACATCTTCATCCTGTCCTCATGCGAACTATCACCAATTGGATCATCCAATAACACCACAATCTTTATGTCAGTATCTTTTAACTGCTGTGCTACCAGTTTTACCCATTTAGGCCTAATGCATACCCCTCTAAATCCATACTCCTTAGCCTCATCACATGTCTTAATAATATCTTCCTTAGTTGCCTTAGGATTAATATTAGTGTGATCCAAATACTGATTAATAGCTTTTGTGTCTGCCATTTTTATTATATTTTTAACTTATTATTTATTATATTTATTATCTGTTCAAAAACCTCATCTTTTGTCTTTTCTCCATCAACCACTTCCCACTCACAAAATACATTCTTCTTTGCCAGCTTCTCATAATTCATAGACACTTCCTTCAAGAATAAAACATCCTTTTCAAACTTATCTAAATTACCATTCTTCTCTTTATTCTTCCTCATTAATGACGTTTCTGGTGATATCTTAATCAAGATGGATATATCTGGCTTGTTCAAGGAAAAAATTTCTTCAAGTTTCAGTAATCTTTCTAAAGATTTTTTATCACCCCCTTGATATGCTAGAGTAGCAGTAAAATATCTGTCAGCAATAATAATTTTTCCTTCTTCTAAATATCTTCTAATTAAATCACGTTTCTGAAAGATTTCAGTGAAATATATCAAAGCCTGCATTTCCTGATTCAGATCCTCTTTACTATAGAGATGATTATTAATAATCTTTCCTAAAGGAGTCTTGTAATCAGGATGTCCAGTCATTACATGTTCTACTTCCTTCTTTTTTAAATAAGAGTCTAATTTTTTAGACTGAGTTTCTCCTCCGCATCCATCAATACCTTCAAGGATAATCAACTTTCCTTTAAACTTCTTCATATGAAAATAAAATTATCATCTTATACATAAGAACATTTTATCACACTTTTTCTAAAATACAAATTTCCCTGTAATTTGCATTATTTAGCACAACGAAAACTTACATCTCCACTAATATATGATTGTAAGCTATTAAAACATGATGCAAATATTCCTGAACCAAGTCCATTAGCATAACGTCCACCACGAAACAATCCATCCCCATTAGCCGCACATCCAATATACCTTCCAGCATTTTGACTAGATGTATATAAAGGATTTGGTCCAGCTGTAAATCTTTCATAATCATCAAGATTAGAATTATTCCATTCTATCCAAGCACTATTATACCAATTATCCAGCCCAGAACCTTGATTACAGGTATCACTATTCCATTCCCAGACATTACCAGCCAAATCCCAGATAACTTGTCCATTAGCAAGATTATGAGTTCTCTTAAGGTCAAAAGTGCCACTTGCACCTACTTCATTTGCTGCTATATTGTATTCATACCCAAGACCAGTATATGGAGCTATTGTTGTATTAGTAAACCCATCAGAAGCAACAGTAGTACTCGCCGAATACCCCCTAGAAAGAACTCCAGAACCAACAGTACCAGTACTCCAATTAGAAGGCTGAGCAGCGATGTGCCTAGCTAAAGAAGTCCACTCAGCATTAGTGATTAAGTGATAACCAGAGCCGAGAGACTGACATTCAGCAATAGCTTGAATTTGATTTATCCTTGTCCAAGGAGTACCAGCAGCTCGGGATTCAGGAACAAAGGAAGAAGAGTAGGTCTGGTTTCCGTCATTGTTACCTTGTATCTTAGCCTCATACTTCATGATATAGAAACCAAGGCCAGTATCTACCCAATTACTGTTATCAGCTTCACATAGATCTTCATTGCCTCCATTCTCTCCAGAGCATATCCAAGTATATGATATACCTCCATCTCCTCCTACTTCACTAGCAGTTCCTGAAGAACAGAGGTTTTCTGTTGGAATAGTATCATGTTCATTGTTAGCAGATGAGCCACAAGTTCCATCTATCTTCTTGTTGGCAGAACAAAAAACAGTAGTAGTACCTACGCAGTCCCAGGACCAAGGTCCTGTACCAGAAACAATACTAGGCTCACCAATAATACATAGTCCAGTAGTAGGAACATCATAGCAATTAGTATTATTAGCTATTCCACATACTCCATTACCAGGAATAGGAGGATTAGAGGAAGAAGTGGAATAAGTACCAGTACTAGAATCAAAGAAGTAATTGTCTTCATTAGATAAGAGAGAACTAATGACATAGTCTTGACCATCAGAAGAATTAGGAATAATACCTAGTACTATCTGGATCTCTAAGAACACTAGCACTACCTAGAGCTTCCATGACTTCATTAGAACAATCAGTTCCAATATTGCAACCACTGCTAGTAGGAAGTAAAGTTTCAGGATGACTAGTCTTATGAATCATAATAGCCTTACTTAATTGATTGATATCTGCCTTTCTACGACTGTCATTTGCTGAAGACGAAGCTCCTCCCATCGAGACGATGATGAAGCCTGCTAGGATACCTATGATGGCGATGATGACGAGGAGTTCTATTAGGGTAAATGCTTGCTTATTCATATATTATTGATATTTATTAGCTCCACAGGTACTATTCGTTCCTCCATTAACTCCATTACATCCCCAATTCCACCAATAATACTGAGCATTAGGAGGGGTGAAATTAGATGTCCAACGAGCAACACCTTTAGAAATACGGAAATCATCAAGATACCCCCTATAATACCAATGAATACCGTTAAAGGCATATTGATATCCTATATTTAAAGGAATTCCTCCTGATGTTAATATGCTTTGAGGAAAAGAATGTGTACTAATAAATTGTCCATCCAAATAATACGTTTCCATTCCCACAGTCCTTACAACAGCAATATGATGCCAAGAATTAATTATTAGATCGAAAGGATCACTTACTACTCCATACCATGTCGTTCCATCAGTTGCACCAAAACCCATCCTAATACCGGTTCCCCAACTATCATGATGTCCATATGTAAAATTCCACCCCTGATGACCACTTACCCCTTCATTACCTGTAGAAATCAATGTCCTTAAATCCTCTCCACTTGTTGCTGTGGCAACAGTCGGATAAAACCATAAATCTATCGTAACATCCCCTATACCAAAATCCCAGTCATCCGAATCAGCTAGAGAAAGCGAATCCCCAGACCCATCGAAATAAGCACTGGCAGAACCAAACTTCTTCGTACCAATAACAGTCTTAGTATCTCCATATCTAGTCACAGTCTTCCCTGTCTGATCAGAGAAGACAGTTCCATTATCTATTCCATCCATATGCATTAATAGAACAGTATCAGAATCAGTAGTAACAGAGGTAGGAATTCCTGTATTACAGGTATTAATAGGAGTAGATAAAGTTATTGTATCATTATCAGTACCACAAGTACCATTGATAGTAGTTATAGGAGTAGATTCTATGTATCTTCCTGTGGTAGAATCAAAGGAATAATCATTGTCATTGGATAATACAGAAGTAATAGAGAAATCAGTTCCATCTGCTGAAGTATAGGTATAATATGATCCATTAGGATCTTTTAATACTGAGGCACTCCCAAATGTAAAGGCTATTTAGAAATGTCATACCTCCGAGCAATTTAGAAATGTCATACCTTGCTATTTATATCTTCATTAATCTTAAACTTTCTCCAAGGATGATTGACTGGAGGCTTCCAGTCAGAAACCTTGGTTAAAGCTGGAAGTTTGATATCTATCTCCTTTTCTGGTCTTTGGGATAATACAGAGAAATTCAAGTATTTTCCTCTTTGTTTTATCTTTATCTCTCCATCTAATCTAGTCTCAACAATGACCTTACTCTTCTTTAATACTGTAATAGGTTGAACTTGAGATAGTTGATAATACTTGTTCTCGTATCTAACTACATAGTCATTACCAATACTTCTATCCTTCCTAACAGAGAATAATTCATCTAAATCCATATCAGTATCCTTATGAAGATCAGCCTTTCCTTTAGGCATTACTCCAAACTTAGCGTTAAACCAAGGAATGAATTCTTCTTTAAGGTACTTATTGGCTTCTTCTATAGTCTTAATGCCTCTTAATCTTAATTCTATCCTAAGCCTAGTCTGAAGGGTCTTCCAGAGCCTTTCTATTCTTCCTTTTCCTTGAGGACTACAAGCATGAATAGGTAGAATACTTAATTCTTCCATGACCCTCTCGAACTGGGTCATTAGATCCTTGTTATCTTCTGCATTCTTATGATTTATCTTGTAGGTAGAAAACCTATCTAGATATATACTTACTGGTCTTTTGTTCTCTAGTATATATCCTCTCCAAAAGGAGAAGACAGCATGTATTCCTTCGTTCTTATCAAAGATTGCTTTTGTAATCTTTTCCGTAGCATCGTCAATTGAAGCAAGGAGGCATTGCTCTTCATCAACTCCATAGAACCATTTATGATAACTACCATCAATCTCCATAGTTATCCCTCCGATCCCTTCTTTCTCTATGCTCTGACCTCTTTCTTTCTTTTGTAATCCATAAACCTTCTTTTACCATTTCTTGTCTTATCTTTTCCTTGCTTACCTTGATATCATCATTCTTTTCTAAATGTTCCTGAGCCATGGTAGGTGTTAGAAAGTGATACTTATCACGAAGTAAGGTATCTATCTTATCAATCAAATCTTCTCCTATCCTCCTATTCTGTGAATTACGAAATAGAAAAAATCTCATTATCTTGGTAAAATATTAATAGCCTTTAATACTAAGATCAAAGGCTATTAATAATATGAAATCTGTACTTAAATTATACAATCAATTTAAGCAGAAA
>Ga0302238_1001280_pt1 | contig 21118 bp, 15 predicted proteins | sample AAG_UR_Asn_MG_FD_193527 | JGI IMG/M metagenome (GOLD analysis project Ga0302238, IMG submission 193527) | Enriched activated sludge microbial communities from anaerobic digester in WTTP, New Holstein, Wisconsin, United States - AAG_UR_Asn | ecosystem: Engineered > Bioreactor > Anaerobic >...
ATCGGAAAGGAGATCGGCGGCCTTGGACGAAACGGTCTTCTTCAGTATGGCCGCGTAATTCTCTGCGAGCTCCCTGGTGGGCATCAGCATCTGGGCGCCTATCAGCTCCAGATCGGTACGTGATAGAAGGCGCGCGATGACACCTCCAGTACGCGACTTAAGTATCGTGTATGGAGTTATCAATACATATGACATTTCAAGGGCCATGGTAAATCCTCCGTAGATGGGTGAATATATAAGCTAAGCGGTCATCCGTTCCTTCGGATGCTGTTCTTTTGATCTAGAGGTTTTCTTCTTGAGTACGGGCGGTGAGCCTTTCACAGTGTCGGCGGTTATGACGCATTCTGAGATCTCCGTCTGGGACGGGACCGAATACATAATGTCCAGCATCAACTCCTCGAGAATGGATCTCAGGCCGCGTGCGCCTGTTCCCTTGACCACGGCCTTGTCGGCGAGCGCGGAAAGGGCCTCGTTCTCGAACACGAGCTTCACATTCTCCATCTCCATCAGCTTGACATACTGTCTGATCAAAGCATTCTTCGGTTCAGTGAGGATCCTCATAAGGTCCTCTTTCTTGAGAGGCGCAAGATCAGCGACTATGGGCATCCTGCCTATGAACTCAGGTATGAATCCAAACTTAATGAAGTCCTCGGGTTCGGCAAGCCGCAATATCTCGTCGCTGGTGACGGAAATCTCATCCTTGTTCTCCTCTTCGAGCTGCCTGAAACCGAGCACGTGCTTTCCAATCCTCCTGCGGACAAGCTTGTCAAGACCGACAAATGCGCCACCGCATATAAAGAGGATGTTGGTGGTGTCAACCTGTATGAATTCCTGGTGCGGATGCTTCCTTCCACCCTTCGGAGGAACATTTGAAATGGTTCCCTCGAGGATCTTCAGCAGTGCCTGCTGGACTCCTTCGCCGGAGACGTCCCTGGTGATGGAGACATTTTCAGTCTTACGGGCGATCTTGTCTATTTCATCTATATATACGATTCCGATCTGGGCCTTCTGGACATCATAGTTCGCGGCCTGCAGAAGCCTCAGGATGATGTTCTCAACATCTTCACCGACATATCCCGCCTCGGTGACCGTCGTCGCATCGGAGATGCTTATCGGAACATCGAGAAGCCTGGCAAGAGTCCTGGCAAGGAGGGTCTTTCCGGAACCCGTCGGACCGATGAGCATGACGTTGCTCTTTTCGATCTCGACATCGTCCTCCCTGTTGAAGGCGGTCCTGTTCTTGTGGCAGACAAGGCGCTTGTAGTGGTTGTGAACAGCGACCGAGAGCACCTTCTTCGCATATTCCTGCCCGATGATGAACTTGTCGAGCTCTTCCTTGATCTTCTGCGGATTCGGGATCTTGAGAGGAGGGATCGCCTGCGGGATCTTCTTTTCCCCGGTCTTGTCCTCGTCCTTGTACATCCCCATGCAGATCTCGATGCAGTTGCGGCAGATCGTAGAGCCGGAAGGGCTGGATATGAGAGGTCCTGCCTTTTCTGCGGGCTGGCCGCAGAACGAGCATCTGGTCTTGCTGTTGCTTACTCTTCTGTCATTCATTTCTTTACAAACACCTGATCTACTATTCCATATGCCTTAGCTTCCTCGGCGGACATGAAGAAATCTCTTTCTGTGTCCTCCGCGATCTTGGTCAGAGTCTGTCCCGTGTGATGAGAAATTATCTTGTGGAGCATGGTCCTGAGCCTGAGTATCTCCTTGGCCTGTATGTCGATGTCGGCCGCAGTACCTTCAGCACCGCCCCATGGCTGATGGATCATGATCCTGGAGTTCGGGAGGGCGAACCTCTTGCCTTTGGTGCCTGCGCAGAGGAGGACAGCCCCCATGCTAGTCGCCTGTCCAATGCAGTAGGTCTTGATTCCGCAGGTGAGGATCTTCATGGTGTCATAGATCGCAAGTCCGGAAGTGACCGAGCCTCCCGGCGAATTAATATACATGTCGATGTCCTTCTTCGGATCCTCCGACTGGAGGAAGAGAAGCTGGGCGACGATTAGATTGGCAATGTTGTCGTCTATCGGAGTCCCTAGAAGGATGATCCTGTCCTTGAGAAGGCGGGAATATATGTCATAGCCCCTCTCTCCCTGTCCGGTCTGTTCGACCACCATTGGAACAAGCACTGACATGTTTTCTGAATCTCCTGGATTTTACTTTGGTTTTGAATTATCAGCATTCTTGACGATGAAGTCGGTGACCTTCGCCATGAGCATGTCCATCTGCAGGTCCTCGACACCGCCCGTCGATTCGATCTGGTTCCTGAAGTCCTGCTCCTTGACACCGTAGTACTTGCTTATACCGTGGATGTGGGTGTCAAACTCCTCCTTCTCTACGGAGATCTTCTCCTCCTGGGCGATCTTCCTGAGGACAAAATACCTGCGGATGCGTTCGGTGGCGGCCTTCTTGGCCTCAGCGAGGAACTTGTCCTTCTCGGTCTTGAATTTCTCGACATCGGACTCCTTCTTCACCTCACGGGATGCAATGAGCCTGAACTCCTTCTGTTCGGCCTCGGCGACTACTGCAGGTGGAAGAGGGAACTCTCCGACCTCGGCAAGGAGCTTGTCCATGGCCTGCTTCCTTGCTTCGGCGTCGGACTTCTGTTTTTCCTGGAATTCGAGGCTGTTCTTGAGTCTTTCCCTGAGCTCCTTCATGTCCTTCGCGTTCAGCTTCTTTACGAGATCATCGTCCGAGGAGATAGGAATCCTCCTCTGTATCTCAAGCACCTTCACATTGTATTTGACCTTCTTGCCTGCAAGCTCCTTCTCCCTGAAATCGGCTGGGAAATCGGATTCGAGGGCGCAGTCCTTTCCTACGGAAACCCCTTCAAGCACCTTGTTCAGTCCCGGGAGCATCTCAGGTTCTGAGATCCAGGCCCATGTTTCAGGGGTTTCGATGAGCATCTTGAGTTTTCCGGCGGCCTCCTTTGGAACCTCGAAATCGGACTTGTAAGATATTTTGACCATATCGCCTTTTGTCGCCGGGCCGTCTATCTTGCTGAAATCCCCGTAGACCTCCCTGAGGTTCTTTATCTCCTCCTCGAGCTTGCTGTCGGCAATCTTCACTTCTGGAGGTGTGAGCTTGAGACCCTTGTAGTCAGGAAGCTTGAATTCCGGTGAGACGTTGAAGGTGATGTTGAATGAATAGTCCTTGCCAGGCTCAAGTTTCGGGTGCTCCGCCTGCGGGAAGCTGTAGCTTACGACGTCAATCTTCTTTTCAGCACCGATCTTTTCAAAGGCTGTAGAGTAGAAGCTTTTGATCGTCTCGGCCTCTATTCTCGGAAGGAAACGGTTCTTTATCAGTGCGACAGGGGTTTTGCCCGGCCTGAAGCCCGGCACCTGTGCGTATTTCGCAAATTCCTTGAGCATCGTGTTCATTTCCCTGTCCACCGCCTCGCCTGGGATGGTGAACTTGACGTTCTTCACACACGGCTCGGTGCCGCTGATATCGATTTGTATTGAATCCTTCAGTTCCTTCTCTTTCTGCTTCGCTGTCATGTGCTTTTCAATTCCTATGCTATGGTCTTAAATGGACGATGTGAATGTTAACCATGGGTGCTCATGGCCTGGCTTGATGGACAGGTGGCTCTCGGGTTAAAATTCAAGAGCCTATAATATAGTATGGTACAGCATGTATTCCAGTAGACTTAGGGTGGATTTCAAATAAAATTCAATGATTTTGAGAATTTTGTAAAAAAATTTTGACATTTTTAACGGTTCACGGTATATTTTTGTTTTATTCAATAAAAAATTTTTTAACCAGGTCTCAATAATAATGGCTGGAGTACCCAAATTAATAATTCTGTCGGAACAGTTCAGGGGCAAAAGCTTTGAACTGATCAACGACAAATATTCGGTCGGACGCGTAGACCAGAGGGAAATCTGCATCAAGGATCCCACGGTCAGCACTTACCATTGCGAATTCATCAAGAAGGGTGGCACATACACCATCAAGGACTGCCAGAGCACCAACGGTACCCGCGTAAACAATATCCCCATCACCGGCGAACAGGACCTCCAGAGCAGCGACATCCTCCAGGTAGGTGGCGTGGAAATACTTTATGACTGCGAAGACAAGACTGTGACCACCGCCCTCAAGACTCAGACAGGAATCAACCTACAAGGTGCCCAGGTCGGCATTTCAACTATAAAGGAAATGGACAACTTCTCTCCTTTCGCCTCCACCAAGGACAAGGCAGGGAAGAGTCAGAAGCTGATGATCGTGATAGTTGTCCTCCTTGTGCTGGTGATCCTGGGTCTTCTCGGTTATCTCGTATATATGCTGAGCAAGTCAGGATCTGGACAGCCTACCGGGTTCCGCAGCGCCATCGAGAAAGTTCTGGTGTGATATCGGACCTGACCTTGAAAATCCATGCTGGGCCTGAAGGGCTTGAGAGCACCGTCATTATCCGGAGTTTGCAATGAGTGCCAATAAGAACATAAACAACAACGAATACAAGCACGAAGAGAGGAAGAGGCAGGGATCCTCCCAGCAGCCTCCGTCTTCGGCACCTCCACCACAGAGGAAGCCTCCTCAGATGGCAATCTTTGTCTGGTTGCTGATATTCCTTTCCCTGGCAATACTGTTCATATACAACCACAATAAGAAGGAGTTCACCGACTGGGAGCAGACGAAGTTCGAAAAGGAACTCGCCGCCGGAAACATCCTTACGGCAAACATTTCCCAGGAGAACGACAAGGTCTTCTATGTCGACGGCAAATACAAGCCTTCGTCATCAGGCGATTCCGCCCAGCAGGCCGAAAACGGAGACTACTACTACAGGACAAGGATCATATATACCGAGAAGATCGACGAGATGCTGCGCAACAGCCATCCTACTGTAGTCAGAAAGGTCGAGAACAAGGATCCATGGCTCAAGAGCCTGGTTCTCACGATACTTCCAATAATAATACTTGTCGGCCTCCTATATTTCCTCTTCTCGAGGCAGATCAAGATGGCCGGACGCGGCGCACTGCAGTTCGGAAAGAGCAGGGCGAGGATGATCCTCCCGAGCGACAAGAAGATCACTTTCAACGATGTAGCCGGAGCCGAGGAGGCAAAAGAGGAGACGAAGGAGATAATCGATTATCTCAAGGATCCTCTCAAGTTCAAGATGATAGGAGGAAAAATCCCGAAGGGCGCATTGCTGATGGGGCCTCCAGGAACCGGAAAGACCCTTCTGGCCAAGGCGATCGCAGGCGAAGCGGAAGTCCCTTTCTTTTCTATAAGCGGTTCGGATTTCGTGGAAATGTTCGTTGGTGTCGGCGCAAGCCGTGTACGCGACATGTTCGAACAGGCCAGGAAACATTCACCCTGCATAGTCTTCATCGATGAAATAGATGCCGTCGGCCGTTCGCGGTTCAGTGGAATAGGCGGAGGACACGACGAAAGGGAGCAGACTCTGAACGCGCTACTCGTCGAGATGGACGGACTTGAGACGCAGGAAGGCGTGATAATTATCGCGGCAACCAACAGACCGGACGTCCTCGATCCGGCGTTGCTCAGGCCTGGCAGATTCGACAGGCAGATAGTTCTGGATCTTCCAGATATCAAGGGAAGAAGGCAGATATTGGACGTTCATGTGAAGAATGTGAAAGTTGATCCGGATGTCAACCTCGAAGTCATAGCCCGCGGAACCCCAGGATTCAGCGGTGCGGATCTCGCAAACCTCATCAATGAGGCCGCTCTTCTCGCTGCAAGACGCGACAAGAAGGCCGCTGGAATGGCTGAAATGGAGGAGGCGCGTGACAAGGTCCGCTGGGGCAGGGAGCGCAAGAGCAGGAAGATCAGCGAGGACGAGAGGAAGATTACCGCATACCATGAGTCCGGACACACGATTGTCTCCCTCAACTGTCCCAAGGGAATTCCTATCCATAAAGTGACGATAATTCCGAGGGGGATCGCTTATCTCGGCGCAACGATGCATCTTCCCGAGGAGGACCGTTATACACAGCGTAAGTCCGAGCTTCTCGACCAGATTGCGATATATATGGGCGGCAGGGCCGCCGAGGAAATAATTTTCGGCGACATAACGAGCGGTGCCGCGTCCGACATCGAACAGGCGACAAAAATCGCCAAGGTGATGGTCTGCTCATTCGGCATGAGCTCCAAGATGGGGACCATGCAGTATGGCAACCGCGACGAACATATCTATCTCGGCAGGGACATTGTAAGATCGGAAAGCTACAGCGAAGAGACCGCCCGTGAGATCGACCTCGAGATCAAGAAGCTTGTCGACGAGGCGATGAAACGGGCGATGCAGATCCTGACGGATAACAAGGATAAGCTCGATCTGCTCGCAAACAAACTTCTCGAATGTGAGACTATGGACGGTGTCGAGGTGAGGAAGCTTCTCGGATTTGAGGAGAAGAAGGCACCCGAGGCAACTATCCCGGAGAATAAGCCTCCGGAGACAAAGACCGCATAGGAGGATCAGTTAATGACAAGGACGGCGATAATTGGAGTTTCAGGTTTCGGGAACGTGCATTACAGGGATTTGATGAATTGCCGCGACAAGGGACTTCTTGAAATCAGCGCCGCCACGATCATAAACCAGGACGAGGAGAAGGAAAAGTGTGAAAAGCTCCGTTCCCTCGGCTGCAAGATATATACTGACTACAAACAGATGCTCAATGACTTCAAGGGGAAGCTGGACATCTGTTTCATTCCGACCGGAATTCATCTGCATAAACCCATGACCATTGCCGCTCTCGAAGCTGGCATAAACGTGTTCGTCGAAAAGCCTCTTGCCGCGACCATACAGGACGTGATCGAAATGAAGAAGGCCCAGAAGGGCTCTGGCAAGTTCGCCGCCGTCGGATACCAGACAATGTATACGCCTGAAGTGGCGAGGATAAAGAAAGCTCTTTGCTCCGGGGAGCTTGGGAAAATCAGAACAGTCAAATGTTATGCGCTGTGGCCAAGAGCAGAAGCCTATTACAACAGGAACAACTGGGCCGGACATTTGAAGGTGAAGAATGACTGGGTTCTCGATTCTCCATACAACAACGCCCTTGCGCATTATCTTAATCTGATATGCTTCCTTGCCGGGAAAGAGTTTGCGAAATCAGCAGAACTGAAGTCGATACAGGCCGAACTCTACCGCGCGAACAGGATCGAAAGCGCCGACACTGCATGCATGAGGATCATCACCAAGGATGAAACACCGCTTTATTTCATGGTCACCCATGTTTCGGAGAAGAATGTAGGGCCCATTATGCACATTGCCTGTGAAAAGGGACATGTTGACTGGATGCCGAATAAGACCACGATAAGCATTTCAGGTAAGACCGAGGAGATCGTCAACCAGAACAATGAAGGTCTGAGAAAATGCGTCATGGACGCAGTGATTAAGAAGGTTTCGGACAAAAATGCCTTCGTCTGTGATCTTGATATAGCCGGAACCCAGACACTTGCCGCCAACGGCGCCCATGAATCCTCGGAGATCCATCAGATCGACGAGAAGCTCATATACGTGGCCGAACTGAAGGATGCTTATACCCAGTCGGTGTCAAAACAGCACATCGTGAGGGGAATAAGCGAGATTGTCAAGGAATCCTACGACAAGGAGAAGCTCTTCAGCGAACTCGGCGTGCCCTGGGCTGTCAAAGGCAACATCTTCCCACTCGAGAACTACTCCAGGTTTCCTTCCAGATAAATTTAACTGACCTAAAGATTTTCATTAAATTCTTCATATCGAGACTTGACATTTTCTAAAAAGATACCATATTGGTATTAGATTTAAAAAACAAGCACAACTTTTGCACTATAACTTATAACTTAACTTTAAATGGTATTTATTATGGTATCTATTAAAAAAACTTTCAAGTTCCAGCAGTTGAAGGATGAGATACTAACGGCTTTCCATCAGGGAGACATTAAAAGGATACCCAGTGAACGCGACCTTTGCACGATGTTCAATGCAAGCAGGACGACTGTCAGGAAAGCCTTGGCTGATCTTGAGGATGGCAAACTGATCTCAAGGGAAGTGGGACGAGGTACATTCATAACAGCCAGGAAACGTTCCCACCTGATCTGGTTCGTATGCGTAGGAACTGCCCCGCAGATGCTGTCGTTCTTTGAGGACGAAGCAAAAATGTTCATGGAGGAAAGGGATGAAGCTGATGTGAGGATCCTCCGTATCGAAGCAAGGGAACTTGTCAGTGCCATAAGGACACATCCCGGGACAAAGATCATCTTCGCCCCTAACTTCGGATATCTAGCCAGCACCGGAATGCTGCTTCCTCTCGACGAGATGAAAGAGTTCACGGAATGCCTGAGCTTCATAAACAGCAGTCACATCGAGTGGCATGATTCTCCCGGTGGACAGAAGAAGTGCTATTCGATACCGCTCTTCCTCGATACTGAAGTGTTCGCATGGAATCCGGATCTTTCAGAAAAGGTAGGAATCACCAGTAAGCCCCCGGCTGACTGGGATGAAATTATCAGATGGCTTGAAAAAGTCGGTAAATGCAGGAACAGGGGATTAGACATACATGGAGGACTTCTTCCAGCAACAGGGAAGAATGCCAGCAATACTCCTCCTCTTACTTATTACATTTCGGCTTCGGGAGGAAGGCATTTTATAACAGGTGAGAACGGTAATGCCAGTTTGGATTTCAGCGCCGGACGCGAATGGCTGGACTTCTTCCATCGCTGCCATGAGACCGGGGAAGTCATTTACGAGTCGGAAAATTCAGAAGTATGTCCCTTCTTCAAGGGGAATACGCTTTTTGTATTCAAGGCAGGTTCATGGATAATACAGCAGAAACGCAGTTTTCCGGATTTTCCAATGGAGGTTTGCCCGATCCCTTCGCCTATGGGCGTATCCGGAAAGTTTTCTCTGGTTAGCTCCGTTGGCGTGGGAATTGTGAATGAATCCGCAAAAGTCAGCAACGCATCCAATACCGCCTGGGATTTCATAAGGCACCTCACATGCGGTGCTGATTCCCAGCGCAGGCTGGTTAGCAATTATTTCGGAATTTCAATAAACAGGGAAGTGTTTTCCGAGCAGAAGACGCAGAAGGAATACATCCCCTTCATCCAGGCGCTGGGCACCGGCACAATGCGCTGCGACCATCCTGTCCAGCATGGGATACTGAAGATCATGAGGATCTACTTTGACAAGGCATTAAAGGGAGAGATCACGATAGACGAGGCGGTATCACGGATCAAGGAGATTGGTGGCATACAGGTGGAGATAGAAAATGACCGGAGCCTGGTTTGAACATCTTAGGAGATGAAATTTGAAATTAGAAATTAGAAATTCGGGAATTGAGATTCATGATCCTGGATTCTGGATTCAGGATGCTGGACTTATTTTTCGGAATGCAAACATCAGGACTTCTCCTAATCTCCAATTTCCAATTTCCAATTTCAAACATCCAGTATCTAGCATCCCTGGCCGACCTGAATTTCGGTTCGGGCACGGCCGGCATTTAGCATCGGCATTTACTCTTATTGAGCTTTTAGTCGTCATCGCCATCATCGCGATCCTTGCTGCCATGCTTCTGCCGGCACTGCAGAACGCAAAGGAGAAAGCCCGGGAGTCGGTGTGCACTGCGAACCTGAAGCAGCTCCATCTGAGCTTCATGCTGTATGTTGACGACCATCATTTCTTCATGAACCAGAGTGATCCCCAATGGAGTGAAGGCCTGGATGACAACGGATACACTCCTGTTCCGGCAGATCCGGCACATGTCAATCCCCGCGACTACCGGTTGCAGTGCCCGACTTTCCTAAACAGGAAAATGCTCGGGCGTTCCTATCTCTACAACGGACTTGGCTCGGCAGGAATATCAGGCAGGGTGATCGACAAGATCTATCCCCAGACGGTGATCCTTACAGAACCGAGTGAAAACTGGTCGTGGGCATATACATGGAATGGTAATCTGCCATATGGGACCCAGCCGCGGATTTCCCTTGGAACACATGGCAGGCTTGGAGTGAATACCATGTTCCTCGATGGTCATGTAGAGCTGATCTCAAGTCCGAACTTCACTCATTCAATGTTCACTGGAAACAAGGATTGATCAATAATAAGGGAGGCTTATGAATATGCGGAAATGTGCAGTGGTGTTGGCAGGTATTTCAATGATTGTGTCTATGCTGTTCCCTGTGATTGCAGACGATTCCTCCGGGAAACCTTGTCCACGCTGTGGAAGCAAGGACTGCGAATACATGGTCGGTGTCAACTGGGCGGGAGCGGAGTTCGCATCCGGTACACTGCCTGGCGTCGAGGGAAAAAATTTCGGATGGCCGACTGCGGAAAGCTTGGACTATTGGAAATCAAAAGGTGTGCGCCTGATCCGCCTTCCATTCCTATGGGAACGCCTTCAGCCTGAACTTAAAAAAGATTTCGACAAGGCATACTGCGACTCACTTAAGAATTCCGTCAAACTGATCCGTGACCGTAACATGCTTGTCATCCTCGACGTACACAATTACGCCAAATACAGGAAAAATTTAATAGGGAGCAATGAGGTTCCGGTTGATGCTTTTGCGGATCTCTGGCGCCGTCTTGCCGAAATATTCAACGGTGATACGGCCGTCTGGGGATATGGTCTGATGAACGAACCAGGCAAATGTGACTGGGCGCAGGTCGTACAGGCCGCGATAGACGCGATTCGCCCGATTGACAAGAAGACCCGGATATTCGTCGCCAACGATTATGCCGGATGGTCAGCCACACGCGCAAAGGGTGATCTGGCAGAATTCATCGAGAAAAGCATCAGGATACCGGATCCATCCGTCTTAAAAGATCCTTCAAATATGTTGCGTTTTGAACTCCATACATACTTCGATCATGACAATAGCGGTACATACAAGAATACCTATGAAAAGGAGATCGCCCGTAAGGATGGACCGGAAGTCCGAGTAGGACCCAATACCGGTGTAGATCGAATCAAACCGTTCGTAGAATGGCTGAAGAAGCACAAGGTGAAGGGGCATCTCGGTGAATACAGCATCCCTGCAAATCCAGGTGTGGACGAACGTTGGATGGAGACTCTCGATAAGACAGCCGCCTATATGGAGGAAAACTGCCTGCCAAGCACTTACTGGGCTGCAGGTACATGTTGGACTCCGGGCAAGGACTGGGTCATAGAGCCTACTGGATGGAAGGACCCGGCTGACCGTACTGCAATGAAAGACCGTCCTCAGTTAAAAATCCTTCAGAAATACATGAGGAAAGCGGTGGATGGCAAATAAATTGAAGTTCACGCTCATTGAACTCTTGGTGGTGATTGCGATTATCGCAATACTTATCTGCCTTCTTCTGCCAGCTCTCAATCAGGCAAAGGAGAAGGCGCGTCAGGCCGTCTGTACCAGCAACCTCAGGCAGATACACACCGGTTTCATGCTCTATATAATGGACCACCAGGTTTTCATGGGACAGGACTTTCCGCAGTGGACTGAAGGGCTCGATTCCGGACAATATACTGGCGCACCAACCGATCCCGCATCCGTAAATCCAAGGGACTATCGCTTGCAATGTCCAACTTTCCTTATCCGCAGGATGCTTGGACGTTCCTATCTCTACAATGCAGCAGGCGGCGGGATCCAGGGGAGGGGAATTGAGACGATCTATGCCCAGACAATTGTTCTCACTGAACCGCTCAATAACTGGAGCTGGGCATATACCTGGAATGGACATCTTCCTTACGGAGTTCAACCGCAGATTTCACGAGGAACACATGGCAAGCTTGGGGTGAATGCACTTTTTGTCGACGGACATATCGAACTCATCCAGAGTCCTGATCTCACTCATTCTATGTTCACCGCAGCAAAAGATTGACTGGAAAATCTACTTCAACTGTTCCCTGAGCCAGCCTGGGCGGTTCGTTGTGATGCCGTCGACTCCAAACGAAACGAGTTTCTTTGCTGTCTCAACATCGTCCACCGTCCATACATAGAATTTCAATCCGGCATCCTTGAACTTCTTTACAAGGGCTGCGTCTATGATTGGATCCGCTCCTACATCAACTCCATCGAGCTTCATTTCCTTGACCTTGGAGATTAGTTCGTCCACTGTCATTACTTTATCGCTGCCTTTATCCGGTTTCCATTCGTAAAGAAGAAGCACATCGTGCTCGGGGAATTTCTGCTTGGCCTTTGTGGCGACTTCGGGATAAAAGGTGATTATTGGCAGTTGCTGAGGCTTTTTACCTGACGATTTGATTACCTGTTCCATTTCAGAAAACGCTTCAACCCCGCATTTCACCTCAATGAAGAACTTCTTGCCTTCAGGCATGGTAGCCAACGCTTCTGCGAGAGTTGGGATCTTCTCTCCTTTCCACGGCATTCCTTTCCAGGAGCCGGCGTCCAGTGCCCGGAGTTCTGCGAATGTCTGCTCGGAAACTTTCTTGTCAATACTGGCAATACGCTTTGTGCCGGTGTCGTGTATGACGACAATCCTGCCATCGCTGCTTAGTCTTATGTCCAGTTCACAAGCGTCTGCCTTCTGCTCCCATCCGAGTTTGAAAGAGGAGACAGTGTTCTCCGGCGCATCGTGCGATGAACCCCGGTGTGCAACGATCTCGACCGCGGAAGCGGTCAATCCGCAGGATAACAATGACATGAGAGATATGATTTTCATAATGTGCGTATAATAGTCTTGAGCAGATAAAGAATCAAGGCAGATACGCACCATGCTTCCTCAGGCGCTTCCTCAGGAGATCCGTATCTACGGCATGCACATCCGGTTTCTTCGACTTCATCGCCATTGCTGCCGCAAGACCTGCAGCTTCGCCCATGACAAGGCATACTGGCATCACGCGTACGCTTCCCTGTACTGTCTGGTCGCATGATACTGACCTTCCAGCGACAAGGACGTTCTTGAGACCCTTGGGAGTCAGGATGCGATAAGGTATGCCATGAGATTCACCCGGCTTGTACCTCTTTGCAGGATCGGATTCCATCTTCAGCCAGTCCTTGTGCGTCATCGCAGTCTTCGAACTCTTGTTGTGGACATCGATGTAGTAGCAGTTTCTGCCGATCTCGTCAGGGAAGTTCTTTCTTTTTATGAAATCATCGTAGGTGAGGACATAGTCGCCGATGATCCTGCGGGATTCGCGGATCCCCATCAGTGAACCGGTCGCGACTAGATGTGAGTCTCCGAATGCAGCCGGACTGTACTCCGCAAGCGCGTCCCGGAAATTCGAAGCTATCTTGCGCCCGAGGATCATCGCCTTGGAAAGATCCTCGGGTTTCGTGCTGTCGACATTGAAGAGGTGTCCAGCATTGAAACCTACAGTTCCAGGTCCTGTTGGACAGTTGCAGATGTGGAAGTCGGGGATATAAGGATATTTCTTCGATTTTAGAATATCATAGATCGGGCTTTTCGGATTTGCGCAGAACAGATTCTCCCCATGCTTGTAGGCGTAGTAGTCAACGTTGCTTATCATGAAGCAGTGTGTCGCTGGCATCAGACCTTTGCCTTTCTTGTCCCCCTTCTGGAATTTCGCTCCGGCCCAGGCCGACAAGTCAGCATCGCCTGTGCAGTCAATGAAAACCTTTGCACGATACGCAGAAAGTCCTTCCTTGTTCGTTACAACTATTTCGGTGACTTTTCCTTTCTCGGTCCTTACTCCTGAAAGCATCGTGTGGAAAAGTATCTTTGCGCCGGCTTCAGTCACAAGATCATCATAGACGCGTTTCAGGAGTTCTGCATCTATCGGCACCCAGTCCATTGCCTTCTTGTCGACGTGGAGCATTCCGGCCTTTGTTGCATTGAAGACTTTTTCCGCCAGACCGCGGTAGATGATCTTTTCCTTGTCGGAGAACGGACACCAGCACGGGACAAGACCGTTCGTTCCCATCCCGCCAAGGCATCCCGTCGCCTCGATCAGCAGTGTCTTAGCACCTTCACGGGCAGAGGCTGCAGCCGCGGTACATCCTGCAGGACCGCCTCCGACGACAATTACATCCCAGCCGGAATTGACCGGGATATCGGCGTTAAACTTCATTTTCATTTATTGGTTCCTTTATAAATATTTTAACCACAGAACACACAGACAACACAGAAAATAGATATTATTTTATTCATTAATTCGATGTTCAAAGTTCGATGTTGGATGTTCGACGTTCATTATTCCACAAGAATAAGATCCCCTACCATGTCCACCTGTTTCAGATGTACACCGCCGAAAAATCCCATGAAGGACTTCCTTCCGGAACCGTCATCTTCGTTTATGATCGTCGCAAGCCCGAGATCCTTTCCAGCACCCGGTTTGAACGGAGCGAGATGAGACCAGGGGATCGCGATCTCATAGTTCAGCACATTCTTATTCTTTTCATCTGTTGAAATTGCAAACTTTATGTCTTTGGTATCTCCGAGCTTTATTGCCTGGTCTGCAACCGAATAGATCCACATCTGCGGACCTTTCTTCCCTATAGCCACCCCGTATTCATATTTGCCGGGCTTGCTGTCGGAGTCGCGATACGGATCGATCATTATCTGCAGACCGTCCTGGTTCCATATGGAAGCATCCTCGTTCACGAAGCTCATTACGTCGTCTGTGACCTTCATGCCGATATAAAGACATTTGTCATCCCAGAGGAAACGGACCTCGGCGGAAAGATCCTCAGGACCGTCCCATTCGTTCGACTTGTCAACCCTCTTGAGGAGGGTGTAGTTGGACTTCTGGTCAACCTTTATCATTTCAGCCTGTCCCCAGACTCCCTCATCCATCTTTCCATCCACGGCAGGAGCCTTTGCGGTCCTGCGGACTGGGATGAAGCCGGACACAAAACGTTCCTGTTCGAGAATATTCCCCTCCGAATCCTTCAATGTCGTCTTCAGCTTGTACAGAGTGAACGTATCTATGCCATCCAAAGCCAGTTCAATCTTTTTCTCGGCACCTTTTTCAAGCGTCTCCTCTCCTTCGGAGGTGCTTGAAAGCACTGCCTTGACAGGTTCCGGAGCGCCAAGATTATATTTCCCATCCTTCAGAGGGAATTCATTCTTCATTTCAATCTTCCAGGACATCTTTTCCTTTGCAGTTCCATTGTTCCTGAGCACGAGGGCAATTATACCCTTGCCTTTCTCCTTTGACGGCATCGGAGAGACAGATGCACTGACACGGCTGCTTATCTTTACAGGCAGGACGATTTCGGAGGAATTTCCGCCTTTAATCATTATCCTGCCTTCACGCGCCTCGGTATCGCGTGGAGCTCCAAGAACGCAGTCTACCGTGCTTCCGGAGGCATCTGCGAATTTCGCAGTCCATCCGAAGGGTACTATCGCTTTGAGAGAATCCGCCTTGACCTTGTCCAGGCGGATGGAGAACTGTGCGCTTCCTCCCTTGACTATTTCCGGAGCCGGAGAGGCGATGGCAAAGGAAGGCGTTCCGAGTTTTTCTGCAAGTGCCGGCTTGTCCTGCTTATAGAGCACAAGCACTGTTTCCGGGCTGGCGGTTATGGTTATTCCGCCGTCGACAGGGACAAGCTCCGAGCTTGAACCATCAATGTAGATGACTTTTGCCGATGAGACTCCTTGAAGGGGTAGCATGACTTCTGCTCGACCTTTCTCCTTCCAGAGGATCTGCAGACAGTTGTTGTCGCTGTCCTTGAATAGGAAGGCGGAAATGTCGTCGTAATGCTTCTCCTCTGCAAATTTCTTCACGCATATCGAATTCACCATGCTGTAATAGGTAATGGCATCGAGTTTCGGATTATAGAGGCTGTATTTGCAGTCGAAGACGTTATGGGCGTCACCGAATGTTCCGCGCGCGCCTCCCTTCGGATCCGGATAGTTTATCCCGAACCAGGAGATCTTTTCGCCTCCCTCAGCGAAGAAGGATGCGAACTTCTTGACAAGGTCGGATGCGACCGCAAGCCTCGGCATTCCCTGGCTGTTCAATCCTATTTCCGTCGAGTAGATCGGCTTGACAGCATTATATTTCTTCATCAGCTCCTTATACTGCCGGATGACCGTGCGGATGGTCTCGTATGAACCGTAGACATGGAAATCGTATATGTCGAGATAGTTCTGGTATCCTTCCTTGAAATAATTTTCATTCGGTTCGACGGCTGTGGAGATAGCGGGAATATCCTTGTTGAAGGCCTTGATTGTCTCGTATACCGCCTTGTAGGCAGCAACATTCAGCTTGACCTGCTCAATATCGCCGTGCGGCTCATTGCCGAGACAGACATATCCAATTCCTTTGCCTGCGAAATTCGTGAGGAACTCCTTCATGCCTTCACGCAAGGATTGGTCGGTATATTCCTTATTGCCTCTTTCAACTGCACTCGCTCTGGACATGACCACCCATTTTGCTCCAAGTTGCTGGCAGAGATCGGCATTGTTGGCGACAGGCTTATAGGGTGGTGTGGCACTTATGCTCGACCACAGGCCAATGACCCTTATCCCTATCCTGTCGGAAAGGGTGTAATATTCCTTTACGCGGTTGTCCCAGTTCCTACTGAGGAATGGAATCTCCTCCGGCTTGTATTTCTTTGTCACAGCCTCAGGGAGCCGTGCAAATCCTGAAAACTCCTTATATTCGACTCCTGTATCCAGCGGAAATTTAACATGCAGTTCATAGTATTTTCCTATCTCGGGATTGAGGGAGCTCAGATCCAGATCGGCCTTGTAGATGAACTTCTTGTCCTTCGAGCCTTCCTTGTTGAATTTCAGGCTCTGGGGTGCCGCCAGTTCCTCTCCCCAGTAGTCGCGTACCGAACAGGTGGCTGTCTCTTCTTTTTCACTTAATACCTTTACGGCTTCGACTGTGATATGGAAAAGCACCTTGTCCTTCGGGAGGAAAAGATTTCCCGGTGAATCGCTGGAGATCCTGACGGCTTCGATGGTCTTCGGCACGGTCTTCCCGCTTGAGGTGAATGCTATCTCATCGATGTCCATGCTTCCCCAGGTCTTCTTCAGCGAGATCTGCATCCTCGCCTTGTCAGTATCCGTCGGAGCCTGTAAGGTCTTCTTGAAAGTGGTCCACGGACTGTTTCCCGTCTGTATCAGCGCCTCCTTCTTTTCAAGGACTTTTCCACTGTTGTTCAGGAATTCGATGAAGATCGCACCTTGGTAGGAGTTGTCAGGGGAGTTGAGTTCCGACTTGACGGCACCTGAGATCTCGCATTCGCCTTCCTTGGCTTCAAAGAGGTTGCTTGTGACAGAACACTCCTCGTTACCCTTGTCGACACCACGCTCAAAGTGGAGGCAGGATGTGCCCTTGTATGGATTGTTCTTTGACAAAGTTCCCGCACCAGTTCCTTTCACCTCCCATTTCTTTGCGAAATTCGCAGCGTTCTCAAAGTCCTCAATGAAGGCTCCTTTCTCGACAAGGACTGCCTTATCACCTTCGACCTTTACATCTGAGAGCCAGAGCGAACCGACGGGATTGTCCTTCGGCAGGGCAGACTTTGTCAGTAGAAAGATCACATCCTTGAGTGGGCCTTTCCACTTGGTGCTCTTGTCCTTCTCCTTGCCCCAGGCCTGGTATTTGGCGATTATGTTGAGTGCGTCAGGAGTTCCCATCTTCGCGAAGAAATCCGCGATCGGGAAGTTCACGAGCTGCCAGTCGTCTGTCTTCTTGATCTTCAATTCGATCTGGTGGCAGGTGTCGCCTTCATCAATCAACCTCATCTTCAGAATGTCCGTACCAGGATATTTAAGCATGAATGAAAGGTTCTTGACATCTATTTCCACTGGAATCTTCCTGCTGGTCTGGACATATCCGCCGCCTGCGGTGAAATCCGCATCGAGCCTGAGTGCAGGTTTACCATCTTTTGATGCAGTTTCATCCACCGAGACCTTGCCGGTCGCACCCTTGAATTCCGGACCGTTCCCAAAACCCCAGCTCAGCTTCTTTTCACCGGGTGTGAAAAGCTGGGCTTCCTCAGAGAACAGGACAGATCCATAGAAAATAAGCAAAGACAATGTCAACAACGATTTCATTTCAATTTCCTTCCAATTATTTTTTCAACGTCACATATTGCGGAGCACCGGTGAGCTTCAGGGTGATCTTCCCATCCGCAGCTTTCACAGTTGACTCCTTGCCCATCAGATCGCAGACAGGCAAATCTCCGGATTCCTGGACAGGTACCGCCAGATCGTGATTCTTGGCCTTGTCAGGGGAATCCTTGAGAGGTGGAGAGGTCCACGCTACAAGTTTCCGAGCCCCGGCCTTGTTCTCGAAAAGCAGGATGTAATCAAGATCTGAAGAGGTTTTTATTCTTTCTTTGAAGGAATAACCATTGAGTTGCCTAATCATGTTTTGGCAGGCGTAGTAGGCAGGACGCTTCTTGTCCTTGTTTGCGATCGCGAACTCCTCTCCGCCCCATTCATACCAACTGCTCAAGTGGATATCGTTCATAAGGTCTATCATGTATTGGCGAACGATATGCCAGGCCTGATATTGGAACGCCATTCCCTCAGGACCTCCGGCCCATCCTTCGCTTTCCGGATTTCCCTCCCAGCTCTTCGTCTTTGCAACAGCAAAACCCCTTTCAGTATTCAACATCGGGAAGTCCCTGGGGGCCCCATATTTCTCCATGATGCTGCGCATCCTGGCGTAACCTGCCGTATATTCCTCGGGGCTCTTGAGCCCGTAAGGATGGACGGACCATCCGCTGATCCCGGTCTTATACATTCCCTTGGAAAAACAGGAGTCGGTCCAGTTGAAGGATGGATCCCAGAAACATGACACTGAACCAGCGACCACCAGGCAATCTGGATCCGCTGCGCGCATTGTCTTCACGGTCTCCTTTACAAGGGCGGTATATTCCTCGGCGAATTCAGGAGAATTGTGGTTTCCGTCCTTGCGCCAGAAGGTTCTGACATTTGGTTCGTTCCATATCTCATAGATTATTCCACGCCCTTTGAAGTGTCCTGCAAGTGCGGCTGCGAAATTCGCATATCCCTTCCTTCCCTCATCGGTCTGGATCCCCCCTTGTTTTTTAGGCAGCTTGCAGTCATAGAGCTTGTTGTCTCCGAAGAGGCATGCAAGGACCCGGATGCCGTTGTCATCGCAGTCCTTCAGGATACGATCATATTCTGTGAAGTCATATTTGCCCTTTTCCTTCTCGACTCCGCTCCAGTAGAATCCACGCCTGATGAATTTTGCACCGAGTTCCCCGATCTCCTTTATGTCCTCGGTAGTTGAGCATTTAGGTTTCGTCTGCATGCCAAGATTCATCGGAACGATCATCTCCGGGAATTTCTTCAGCTGATCGGCGTTTGGCTTCATTTCAGTTTCCACTTTGGGTTTCTCCTGTTCTACTGGCTTGGGAGGTTCCTGTTTTGCCGGTTGTGCCGGCTCCTTTGGTTTTTCAATTTCGACAGGCTGCGGTTTTGGGGTAGTGGACTGCTGGATTGCAGACTCGGTGCATCCGCCGAGAAACAAAGCCGTCAAGATACTAAGAACTGCTATACTGCGCATTTATAAACTCCTTCGTGTTTATCGGTTCCCAAAGTATGTCGGGTTTTAACCCGACAAATAATTGGCGGTTTAAAAACCGCCATACTCTCATATTATTTTATTTTGCCGGAAATAGCTTTTGCAAAGCGCTTCCCGAGCTCATCGTATCCTTTTGCATTGAAATGGAGGTTTGAACGGCCGCCTCCGCTCAGATCCTTTGTCTGGACCAGTACTGAATTCCTGTCCTCTTTCGTGTAAGCTGCGATTCCGGCAAATACTCCGTCGCTGGATTTTGCAGGTTCGGCGATTACTGCCAGCATCTCCTGACTGCCACAGTCCTTCCGCACGTTGGTGACAAGGCGTGCTAGATTGTCCTTGTAGATGGCGGAAGTGTCATCGAAAGCGTCTGTTTCACCCTGCAGCCATAGAAATGCAAGCATCTTCGCCTCGGGATGGAGCTTGCGGATCGAGGCGATCTGTGCCTGAAGAGGCTTGTAGAGGTTTCCTATTCCCCATTTGTATTTCTCGGCCACTTCCTTCGGAGTGTAATCAGGAACCCACTGGGAAAGGGCGGAGCCTCCTACGGCATTGTGCAGTATTATGAACTTGTCCTTGGGATTAGCTTTGGCGATTTCCTGGGCGAAACGTGGGACAGGACCATATTTTTTCCTGCCCTCATCAAATGATTTTTTAGGCTCAATAGTTCCGGGATCAGCGGATTTCGGATCGGGACAGTAATAAATGATATTTGAAGGCATCTTCCGCAGTTCGTCAGGCATCTCCTCGATCTTCGCAACTCCCGCCATGTTGGACTGTCCGGAACAGATTATTATATAGTCTGCTGCAGCGGCATTTGAAGGGAGGGTCAATATGAGTAAAAGCATCAGTCCCGCTGTAAACAGGGAAACTATTAGGATTTTTCTGTTTTCGAATAATAACAACAAGTCATTCAGTTTTTCCATATAGATGCCTTTTAATTACGGGGTAGTATAAGCTCCTGTGCGATAGTTGTATCCTAATCCGTTCTTCAGGATATATGCGTATATGCCATACGGGGGTGTGTCCGATGTCACATGATACTTGCCTTGGTTTGCCAGTTCATTCATATCTGATGGATGTTGAGGTGCCACATGGCCATCCACAAAGAGAATGTTGCAACCATTTGGATGTACTACCCAGAGCCCCGCCGGCTTGTAGGTGGCCTGTCCACCGGCATTGGTGTCACGGCCGTTAAATGACCAGTAGCCGGTTCCGCTTTTATCGCGGGAACAACCAACTAGGGCTGTTCTTGCCGGTTCCGGACATAACCCAGGCACGTAGTAGGGCCATGACGCCTGTCCACCATAGGCGGTATCGTCGGGGAACGAATCACCGTCGAACATCCATTTGGAGTCGGCTGCCGTAGACCAGGACTTGCTGTCATACATGGCATAATATCCGCTCTTGACATTCTTGGAACATCTGAGTACTACTTCATCCTTACCCGATTTGTAACCGCTTCCTACATAGTCTTCGGCCCATCTTCCGTTTATGAAGTAGTACCAGAAATGCCGGTAGCTGGATGGATAACTGGAGGATGCGCAGCCGAAGATGACACCCTGAAAGTCGATGGCATATAAGTTCAATGCGAGGCTTACCTGTTTCTGGTTGCTCAGGCACGCTGTCTGGTAGCCGTATTCCTTTGCCCGTTGAAGTGCAGGCAGGAGCAATGCAATGAGAACTGCGATAATCGCAATTACTAC
>Ga0302238_1001287_pt1 | contig 21092 bp, 11 predicted proteins | sample AAG_UR_Asn_MG_FD_193527 | JGI IMG/M metagenome (GOLD analysis project Ga0302238, IMG submission 193527) | Enriched activated sludge microbial communities from anaerobic digester in WTTP, New Holstein, Wisconsin, United States - AAG_UR_Asn | ecosystem: Engineered > Bioreactor > Anaerobic >...
GCCGGCAGAGGCCGTCACCGCAGCACTGACCGCAGTCCGACGGGCAGTGCTCAGGGTTCGCCAATACTTCACATCCTCCCGGCCGGGCTGGGCCGGCCGAGGGTGTCGTGGTTGAGGTTGCGGGCCCGTTGGAGTGACTCGACCGTGACGCCGGTGGGCGGTGTCGGGGGGCTGGGGTGGCTTTTTTGCCCTGCGTGTGGCCCGTGCTATGGTTGGGGGGATAAGGGAGGGGTTTGTCATGGGTTTTATCGTTTTTTCGGTGTTGTCACTCTTCTCTATGCCTATCTCAGATCCGACGTTTTTCTCCTATAATAGCCCGTATTGTATGGCAGAGCAGTTGTCCAGGGGGAATCCTCTGCCGCTGATTGTGGTCTCTGCCGAGCCGGCGTGCCCTTGGAGCGCCAAGGACACGGCTCAGGTGGAAATTGGGCGCTATATCACCCACTACTCTCACTGGAACGACGACCGTTCGACCAATCTGGAGATGTCTGCGGCCAAGTTGGACGGAACGCTGCTTCTGCCGGGCCAGGAGTTGAGCTTCAACGAGTTGGTGGGGGAGCGCACCGAGGAGCGTGGCTACAAGAAGGCCAACGTCATTGCCGGCCCCAAGGGGTACGAGTTGGGCGTTGGCGGAGGGATATGCCAGACGGCAAGCACGGTCTACGCAGCGGCGCTCTTTGCCGGGTTGGAGATCGTTGAGAGGTATCACCACAGATTTAGAGTTAAGTACATGCCTCCGGGGCTAGATGCAACGGTGAATTACGGTAAAAAGGACCTTAAAGTAAGGAATAACTTGCCTTTCCCCGTGGTTTTCGAGCTGGGGTTTGTGAAGGAAGGCGAGCTTGTGGCCAGAGTTATGGCCCCTGCCAAAATGTACTCTGTTAAATATAAGTACGAAGTTATGGAAGAAGTGCTTTCCGATAGAGTGCAATTTGAGATGAAGGGGAAAAGCAAAGATCTGGTAAAATACTACGGACGGCCCGGCTACAAGATTGCCCGCTTCCGGTACTTGACCGATCTAGTGACCGGCACCAAGCAGCGAGAGGCGCTTCCTAAGGACGAGTACCAGGCCAGCCCCTGGGTACTGCGGGTGGAGGAGTACCCCGATGGGAACAAGGCACTGGCCGGCTTGACTCCGGGCCAAATAGAGCAGCTTTTGCAAGGCAGCAGATATACGGTTGACATGGCGAGGTTCCCGGACGTAAAGGCTGACCATAAGGATTGGGTGCGTCCTCCTTCGGTCAGGGCCGGATATTTGGAGGGTTTGACCCGATTCAGGACGGTGGTGTCGACGGGGGACGAGCCCAAAGCGGAGCCTCAGAATGATGGGGATCTGGCGAGAGCGGGTTTCTGGCTCTAAACGGCTGGCCACATATCTCGATCCGCCCCCAGCGGTTTACCACGAGCGAGGCTCGTGCCGAGCCGAGGGGTAATGGTGGAGAATGGAGGTCACTGGTTTAGAGCGCCCAGCGGCTCTGGTGCTCCACCCCTGGCGTCGACCCTCAACAGGGGGACGGGACATGCGGTGTCTGCTTTTTGATCTTGATGGAACTCTTTTAGACACGATTGCCGGTCTTGACCGGGCGGTCAACAGCGTGCTCGGGGAGATGGGACTGCCTTTGCACTCCCCTGCGGCGCTCAAGCACATGGTGGGCGAAGGAATCGACATTCTGGTGACCAGAGCGCTTCCCGAGGGGATGAGGGACGCACCCACAGTGGAATCGACCACTGCCAGGGTCAAGGAGATGTACAGCCGAACGTGGGAGGAGGGAAGCTGGCCCTACGAAGGCATTCCCGAACTACTGGCGGAGCTTGAGCGTCGTGGCCTGGACTTCGCCGTGCTCTCCAACAAACCCGATGACTTCACCGGCATCATGGTTCGGCGTTACTTCCCCGGCGTTCGGTTTCGGGATGTTCGTGGCGCCAGAGATGGCATTCCCAAGAAGCCCGATCCCACCGCTGCTTTGGAGATCGCCGCGGGCATGGGCTACAAGCCCGCCGATGCCATCTTCGTTGGTGACACCTGGGTAGACATCCAGACAGGCAAGAGGGCCGGAATGGAGGCCGTTGGTGTCTTATGGGGCTTCCGGGAGAGGAATGAACTGTTGGAAGCCGGTGCCGACCACATGGTGGCCGTGCCCAAGGAGTTAATCAGGCTTCTCTAAAGGAATCAATGGAACTGCTCCTCCTCGGTGGAGCCTTTGAGGGCCGTGGTTGAGGCGGTGCCTCCCGAGACGACCATCTGGATTTCGTCGAAATAGCCCGCACCCACGAAGGCCTGGTGCTTCACTGCCTTGTATCCAGCCTCTTTCTCCAGCTTGAACTCCTGCTGCTGAAGGCGTGAGTAGGCGGCCATGCCCTCGGTCTTGTAGGCGTTGGCCAGCTCGAACATCGAGGTGTTCAGGGCGTGGAAGCCCGCCAGCGTTACGAACTGGAACTTGTATCCAAGGTCGCCCAGGTCGTTCTGGAAGCGCTCCATGGCCTTCTCGTCCATGTGCTTCCTCCAGTTGAAGCTTGGTGAGCAGTTGTAGGCCAGCAGCTTGCCAGGGTACTTGGCGTGGATGGCCTGGGCGAACTCTCGGGCCTGACCCAGATCCGGCATGGAGGTCTCGCACCAGATCATGTCGGCGTAGGGGGCGTAAGCCAACGCCCTTGCGATGGCCAGGTCGTTGCCTGCCCTCACCTCGAAGAACCCCTCGGCGGTACGCTGCCCCGTGAGGAACGGAGCGTCCGTGGGGTCTATGTCGCTGGTGAGCAGGTTTGCCCCAAGAGCGTCGGTGCGGGCAACCAGTATCGTCGGCACCCCGGCAACGTCAGCCGCAAGCCTCGCCGCCAGCAGCTTCTTGATGAACTCCGATGCCGGCTCCAGAACCTTGCCGCCCATGTGGCCGCATTTCTTCAGCGACGAGAGCTGATCCTCGAAGTGGACCCCGGCCGCACCAGCCTCAATCATGGCCTTCATCAACTCGTAGGCGTTGAGCACCCCTCCGAATCCCGCCTCGGCGTCTGCCACGATGGGGGCAAACCAGTGGGTGTCGTGCTCACCATCCATGTGCGAAATAACGTCGGCTCGCCTCAGAGCATTGTTCAGGCGGCGAACCAGCGTGGGAACACTGTTCACCGGGTAAAGGCTCTGATCCGGGTAGGTGTCAAAGGCCGTGTTGTTGTCGCCGGCAACCTGCCAACCGCTCATGTATATGGCCTTGAGCCCCGCCTGCACCATCTGCACTGCCTGGTTGCCCGTTACGGCCCCAAGAGCCTTGACGTGGTGCTCGCTGTTGAGCAGCTTCCAGAGGCGCTCGGCCCCAAGACGGGCCAGGGAATGCTCTATGTGCACCGTCCCTCGCAGCTTGTCTACGTCTGCCTGGGTGTAGTTACGAACAATGCCTTTCCAACGGGAGTTCTCTTTCCATTCTTGCGTCAGGGACATCTCTTTCCTCATTTCGGTTTGGGTTGCTTATTAATCCAAATATTCATATGCCGGTACAGTGAGAAAATCACTGAAATCCGGGCTTAGAACCAGATTCTCCAGCAGACCTACTGCTCTCTCCATGCGCTGCTGGTCGTATCTCCCCTGGAGCAGCTCACCGGTCCTTCGGGTCTCCTCTTCCAGCCATGTCTTGAAGAGCGACGGGGTCACGGTCTGACCCGAATCCAGGTATGCCCGCCTGTGTACCCACTGCCAGAGCTGCGACCGGGAGATTTCCGCCGTTGCGGCGTCCTCCATCAGGTTGAAAATGGCCACAGCGCCGTTGCCCGCCAGCCACGAGTCGAGATAGAGCAGAGCCACCACGATGTTGTCTCTGACCCCGGCTTCGGTGACATGTGCGTCGGGAATACTGAAGTCCGTGAGCTGGGCAGCGGGGACGGGGTCTTTGTGTGGCACGAGGCCCTTCTGGTTGGGCTTGTCGCCCAGCGCTTCGTCGAAGACCTTCTTGGCCACGGCTACCAGGTCGGGGTGGGCTACCCAGGTGCCGTCGAAGCCGTCGGCGCTCTCCCGCAGTTTGTCCTCAGTGATTTTAGAAATGGCCAGGGCGTTGATCTCCTGGTCCTTTCTGCTTGGTATGAACGCCGACATGCCGCCCATGGCGTGGGCGTTGCGGCGGTGGCATGTTTGCACCAGGGCCTTGCAGTAGGCCTGCATGAAGGGGACTTTCATTGTGATGGCGGTGCGGTCGGGGAATACGAAGCCGGGTTTGTCCCGGAACTTCTTGATGGCGCTGAATATGTAGTCCCACCGGCCGGCGTTGAGTCCGGTGATGTGGTCTCTCAGCTCGTAGAGGATCTCATCCATCTGCAAAGAGGCCAGGATGGTCTCGATGAGGACGGTCACCTTCACGGTGCCAATGGGCAGTGCCAGCTTCTCTTGGGCAAAGGAGATGACGTCGTTCCACCAGCGGGCCTCGAGATAGCTTTCGAGCTTGGGAAGGTAGAAGTAGGGCCCAGAACCACGGTTGACCAGTTCCTGGCCATTGTGGAACAGGTAGAGTCCGAAGTCGAAGAGCGGTGCGGGGATGGACTGCCCGTCCACCAGTAGGTGTTTTTCCACGAGATGCAGGCCACGGGGGCGGACCATCAGCACCGCCGGGTCCTTCTTGAGTCGGTACTCTTTTCCGTCGGGAGAGGTGAACGCCAGCGTTCTTCGGACGGCCAGGAAGAGGTTCTTTTGACCTTCGATGTTATTTCGCCAGGTGGGGCTGTTGGCATCCTCGAAGTCTGCCATGAAGACCCGTGCGCCGGAGTTCAGGGCGTTTATCATCATTTTTGCTTCAACGGGCCCGGTGATCTCCACCCGTCGGTCCTGCAGGTCGTCTGGTGTTGGGGCAACGCTCCAGCGGCCATCCCGCACGGATTGGGTCTCCGGCAGGTATTGGCTTTGCCACTGGGGCGAGAGTTGTTCTGTGAGGCCCTTGCGTTTCTCCAGAAGTTCCTGGAGCGGTGAGGCGAATTTGCGGTGCAGCTCTGCTATGAACTGCACGGCATCGTGGGAGAGGATTTCGGCCTGGCCCGGAATCTCCGTGGCCCTCAGTTCGATTCCCGTAGGTAGAGTAATCCTATTCATAAAGGTCTCCATCAGCCCCGTAACTGCCGGGCTATTCATTGGTTGGTGCCGTTTCATGCGTGAAGATAGGAACGCTCTCTGGGGTTTCAAGACAGGGCAAAGGGGGGCGGCTTGAAAGGTTGGGCAGAGCGCCGGATTTCGTTTGACTTTCGGGCCCTTGTTTGCACAAATAGCGCGGTTTTTCGGGAGCGGGGGAGGTGTGGGTCGCTGTTGCCCGGGGCCGTATGGCTAACCCGCTCAAACGGTTCGGTGTATCGGGCCAATTTATAGGGGTGAATCATGAGCGTGAAGTTACCGGAAGTGAAGGATCTGTTCGAGGCCAAGTCCGTGGCGGTTATCGGAGCGTCAGCCAGTCCAGGCAAGATCGGCTTCAAGATGGTCGAGAACATGGTGGTGGACGGCTACAAGGGAAAGCTCTATCCGGTGAATCCCAAGGGCGGCGAGGTTCTTGGATACCCGATTTATCCCAGCATCACAGACATCCCCGGTGAGGTTGATATCGCCGTTGTGACGGTTCCCGCCAAGCACACCTACGACAGCGTGGTTGAGTGCGCCAAGAAGGGCGTCAAGTTCCTGCCCATCATTACGTCGGGTTTCGCCGAGACCGGCAACGTGGAAGAAGAGCGCAGGATTCTGGGCGTGGCCAAAGAGGCCGGCATGCGCATTCTTGGACCGAACATCTTCGGGTACTTCTCTGCCAAGGCGTCGCTCAACGCCACCTTCGGCCCCAGAAATATCCGCCACGGCAAGCTGGCCATCGTGACCCAGTCGGGCGCCCTGGGCATCGCCATGGTTGGCCGCTCGACGCTGGAGCACATCGGCCTCTCGGCCCTGGTCTCCGTTGGCAACAAGTGCGACCTGGACGAAGCCGACCTGCTCGAGTACTTCGTGGACCAGGACGAGACCAAGGTTGTCCTGCTCTACATCGAAGGCGTGCAGAAGGGCGAGCGCTTCATCGACGTGCTCAAGAAGACCACCATGAAGAAGCCTGTGGTCGTCATCAAGTCGGGCCGCTCCACCCGTGGCGCCATGGCCGCTGCCTCCCACACCGGCTCTCTGGCCGGCTCGGACACGGTGTTCGACGCCATCATGAACCAGTGCGGCGTGCTGCGTGCCGAGACCCTGAAAGAGGCCTTCAACTGGTGCCGCTTCCTGGCCGAGGCCCCGGAGCCCAAGGGCGAGAACGTCGTCATCATCACCAACGGCGGCGGCGTGGGCGTTATGGCTACGGACGCTGCTGAGAAGTACAGCGTCAACCTGTACGACAACCAGGCCAAGCTCAAAGAGTACTTCGCTCCCGTCACCCCGGACTTCGGCTCCACCAAGAACCCCGTTGACATCACCGGTCAGGCCGGCGCCAAAGAGTACAGCCAGGCCATCGCCGCTGCCCTCGCCAGCCCCGACATCCACGGCGTCATGGCGCTCTATTGCGAGACGGCGCTCTTCACCGTGGACTCGCTCTCCAAGATGATCTGCGAGACCTACACCCAGTACAAGCTGGGCGTGAAGCCCATCGTTTACTCGATCATCGGTGGCGAGGCCATCGAGCACTGCACCACCAGCCTGCGCCCCAACCAGACTCCGGTTTGGGAAGACGTCTACGACGCAGTCTCCTGCATGGGCGCCCTCTACAAGTGGAACCGCTTCAAGAACACCAAGGTGGAGCCCACCGCCGACATCCAGATGAACTGGAAGCGGATCAACGAGGTCATCCAGTCTGCCCGTGACGACGGCCGCACCTTCCTGCTGCCCCATGAGAGCACCGTGCTCATGAACGAGGCGGGAATTGCCATGCCCAAGAACGGCATCGCCAAGACCAGCGACGAAGCCCTGAAGCTCTCCAGAGAAATCGGCCTCCCCGTGGTGATGAAGATCGTCTCCAAGGACATCATTCACAAGTCCGATGCCGGCGGCGTGCTGGTTGGCATCGACAGCGAGGAAGGGGTCGTCAAGGCCTACGAGACCATCATGGCCAACGCCAGGAAGTACAAGGCCGACGCAGTCATCGACGGTATCGAGGTCAACGAGATGATCAAGGCCAAGACCGAGGTCATCGTTGGCGCCCGCAGAGACGCTACCTTCGGACCCACCGTGATGTTCGGTCTGGGTGGCATCTACGTTGAGATTCTCAAAGACGTGGTCTTCCGCTCCTGGCCCATCAACAAGGACGAAGCCCGTAAGATGGTGCTGGACATCAGAGCGGCCAAACTGCTCACCGGTGCCCGAGGCGAGAAGCCCAGAGACATCGACACCCTGGTCGACACCATCCTGCGCCTGGGCTCCCTCATCAAGAACGTGCCGGCAATCACCGACATGGAGCTCAACCCCGTGGTGGTCTACGAAGAGGGCAAGGGAGCCAAGGCTCTCGACGTGCGCATCCTGATCACCGAGAAGTAGTCTCCCCTTCCACCCAATCCTCCGCACTTCAAGCAGATATCATCCGCATGGGGCAAGAGTGCCACCGTGTCCGTTAGAGGTGCTAAATATCTAGACTTGCAGCTACAAGCCCCCAGCTTGCCTGGGTTTGGGGGCGCACCGTGAGCTTGTCGAACGGCTGACGCCTCCCCCACCGCAGCCCCGCCAAGGGCCGTTGGGAGGGACCTGTGGGTGGTTGTGGCATGGCACCTGGGCTTCGGCGTGGGGTATGGGTGGTGGTAGCGTCAGCCTTTTCCGCCTTTTGGGCGGAAAAGGCGCGCCTCCCCCTGCCCCCTCCAGGCAAGCTGGAGGGGGTATAGCAACGGGGCTTCGGCGTGGCGCTTCTGGCACAAAGTTGCCCACGCAGGCGTGGGGTCTATGATGGACGGGCGTAGGCCCGTTGGGCCATGGTGTCTGTGTTAAGTGTAAGGGAGTTGACATGGCCGGTATCGAGGGCAAGCAGGAGCAGGGGCGCTCGGGGGCCGCATCGACGAAGACGTGGGTTTCAACGCTCTACTTCGCCGAGGGCCTGCCGTACATGCTGGTGCGGTTCTTGTTCGGGGTGTTTCTCACAGACCTTGGGGTCAAGGAGGCCTATCTTGGCTTCTTGAACTTCCTTGGTGCGCCGTGGAATCTGAAGTTCTTGTGGGCTCCTGTGGTGGACATATGGGGCAACAAGCGGCGCTGGCTGCTCTGGGCTCAGCTTCTGGTAGCCCTTGGGGCACTGCTTCTGGGGGTATTTGCCGGCATTGCGACCTCGGGGTCGGATGGAGCAGAGGCCACGTCGTGGGCTCTACATGCCAGCATGGCAGTAATAGTAGCACTGGCTTTTCTGGCAGCTACACACGATATAACTATTGATGCGTTCTATATGGAGGCTATATCGGATCCGGGGGAGCAGGCGGCCTACACCGGGTTGAGGGTAATGACCTATCGCCTGGCGGTGGTCTTTGCGAAAAGCGGTTTGGTCGCCTTGGCCAGTTGGGCATCCTGGGCTGTGAGTTTCTGGGCCGGGGGTGCGATTTTGGGCCTGTTGCTGCTGTTCCATTCCCGGTACCTGCCGTCGGTGGAATCGAACAAGGAGCTTTCTCGGCGAGAGGACGAGGCCGGGCCACCGAGGGTAACGGCCACGGAGCACATCCGTCACTACGTCAGGGCCTTTTCGTCCTACATTTCGCAGCCGCGATGGGCGGTGATTCTGGCCTTTGTTGTGACCTACAAGCTTGGGGACGAGATTCTGTTTTCTATGAACACGCCCTTCCTCATGAGAGAGCTTGGGTTGAGCAAAGAGACCATGTCCTGGATGGCTGGTCTGCTGGGCACCGCTGCCAGCATTGGCGGCTCCCTGATTAGCGCCTGGGCCATTCGACGGTGGGGCTTCAGGCGGGCGGTGTGGCCTCTGACACTGGCGATGAACGTCAACATCTGGGCCTATGTCTGGCTTGCCTGGACAATTCCGGACTCTGAGACTATTGGTGGCCTTGGAACAATCGCCTTTGTGCATGCCTACGAGCAGTTTGCTGCCGGATTAGGAAACGCTGTTCTTGTTGTTTATATCATGCGCACATGCATGAAGCAGTTTAAGGCGGCTCATTATGCTGTGGCTACTGCAATTTCATCCCTGGGCGGGACTTTCATGGGCGGCTTCGGGGGTGTTATAGTAGAGCATACGGGATACGTAGAGTTGTTTCTTATAGCGTTCGCAGCGTCTATTCCTTCAATGGTTCTTCTCTTCTTCCTTCCGCATAAAGACAGTTGAGAATCCATCGGTAGTTGTTGCCCATTTCTGGCTTGCAGTAGCGCCCTTGCGGCCTCCCGGTGTTTGCGGTGGCTCGGGCCTGGCAACGTTTTCGTATTCCCACTGGGCCAAGGTTGAGAGCGGCGTGATTGTGCGGTACTCCCCCGATGCGGAGCGACGTGCTGCCTCTTCTGCGCTATCAGCGTACTCCTGGTAGATACGTTCTACGTCGTCCCAGTTGGCAAGAAAGCTGTCAACCAGGAGGGGGTCCAGGTGCTGCCCTCTTTGCTGCAGCAGCACCTGTCTGGCCACATCCAGGGGATAGGCGCTTTTGTAGACTCTGCGGGTGGAGAGGGCATCGAAGACGTCGGCCACGGCCACGATGCGGGCCTCCAGGGGGATTGCGGTGCCCGAGAGGCCAAGAGGATATCCGTCTCCGTCCCATCGTTCGTGGTGACAGAGGGCGATATTGAGGGCGATGGGGTCTGAGCGGGCCAGGAGGAGCAGTTCGTAGCCCATGAAGGTATGATGTTTCATGCGGTCGTATTCGAGTTCGTCAAGGGGCCCCGGTTTCTTCAGGACGTTGTCGGGTGTTCCGACCTTGCCTACGTCATGAAGAGAGGAGTAGCGCCGGATCTTGATGATTACTTCCGGCGGCAGCCCCACTGACTTCGCCAGCAGTTCTGAGTATGCGCTGACTCTATAGATGTGGGCGCCCGTATCTGCATCGTTGAGCTGGTTGGCCTTCTCGAGGCTGGTCACCACGCCCATGGTGATGTCCTCAAGTTCACGGGTTCTAGCCTGAACGCGTTCTTCCAGGTGGACGTTCTGGTCTGCCAGCATAGCGTTGCTGCGCTCAAGGGCGTCGCCCAGCCACTTGATTCGGAGCAGGGAGCGTACCCGGGCTCGGATTTCGGCCGGGTGGAAGGGTTTGGCGACGTAGTCGTCGGCGCCGGAGTCGAGGCCTTTGACGCGGTTGTTGACTCCATCTACGCCCGTAACGAGGACCACGGGCAGGCGCTGCAGGTTTGGTTTGGAGCGAACGTAGGCCAGTACGTCGAGGCCGCTAACGTTGGGCATCATGACATCGACCAGGAAGAGGTCCGGAGCCTCCAGTCCCCCATCCAGGGCCCCAAGCAGTTCGGTGCCACCGGAGAAGCATCGAATGGTGTGTCCCTCGGACTTCAGGGTTGCTTGCATGATGTAGAGGTTGGAGACCTCATCGTCCACGATGTAAATGACGGCCTTCTCAGTATGACCAGGGTCCATGGACACGGACATGTCGGCCCCCCAAGCATGCGTCCCTTGGCCGAGTATATAGCCGGTTGGCGTTCATCTCCAGAAGGAAATGCGGGTGGGGCTGGCGGGTGCGGGGGCCAGTAGCGGAAGAGGTTTCACTTCCCGCGCAGGCTTTCGGCATCACGAGTCAGGGGGCGATGGTTCTGAGGCAGTGAGGTGGTGGAGGCCCAAGTCACGCAGTAGCAGCCTTACGACCTTCCTGTCCATACCTGAGGTTCGGGCAGCGGCGGAGATACTGCCGCGGCAGTGTCGCATGAGGGTTGTGAGGTAGGCGATGTGGAACTCGGTGAGGGTGCTCTCTTTGGCCTGGCGGTATTCGACAATGGCTCCGGATGATTCGAGTGGGTCAACGCAGGAGGGGGCGTCGCAGGGCGGCTCTTCCTGGTGCAAGGCAACGTTGGGGCTGGTGGAGAGGTGGCCTGGCGGCAGGGCCATGCGTGTTAGAACAGGGCCTGAGGCCAGGGCTACCTCACGCTCCATGATGTTGCAGAGCTCTCGAATGTTGCCGGGGAAGTGCCACGTGCGAAGCTGTTGGATGAAGGATGGGGCGACCTCAACCACGGGAATTTCGCCCCTGTGGCGGAGGCGGAGCCTGTCGAGGATGTGCTCCACCAGTGGCTCGATGTCCTCCAGACGTTCGCGAAGGGGCGGGATGGTGATGGGGATGACGTTGAGGCGGTAGAGCAGGTCTCTACGGAAGCGGCCCTGGTCGGCCTCCTGGTAGAGGTTTCTGTTTGTAGCAGCGATGAGGCGTACATCGCACCGAATGGGGGTGGAGCTGCCCACCCGACGGAATTGGCCGGTCTCCAGAACCCTCAGCAGTTTAGGCTGTATCGAGAGGGGCAATTCGCCAATCTCATCGAGGAGCACGGTGCCTCCGTTAGCCGACTCGAAGAGCCCCTTTCTCACTGCCAGGGCCCCGGTGAAGGCACCCTTCTCATGACCGAAGAGTTCGGATTCAACGAGGGACTGGGGGATGGCGCTGCAGTCAATCACCGAGAGGGGTGCTGCAGAGCGTCTGGAGAAGGAGTGAATGGTTCTGGCCAGCACCTCCTTGCCAGTGCCGGTCTCGCCCATGAGCAGCACCGTGGCATCGGTGCCGGCGATTTTCTGCACCAGGTCAAAGAGGCGGCGCATGGGGTCAGAACGGCCGACCATCTCCCCCAGGCGTTCTTTTTTGATGGGCTTGATCTCGTGTAGTTCGTTTCCGGCGCCGAAGGCGACCTTGGCTTCGCCCAGGGCAAGCTCTGCCCCGGGGTCAATCCAGGCTTCTTTCACACGGACGCCCTTGACGAAGACGCCGTTGGTGCTCTCCAGATCCTGGATGGCGAAGCCTGTTGCTGTGAGGTGGATAGCGGCGTGCAAACGGCTGCAGGAGGGGTGATCGATAACGTAGTCGTTGCCGGGGTCTTTGCCGATTCTCACGGGCCAGGCGGAGAAGGTCTGTTTGCCCCATTTCGACTCAAGGGTGCATGCGGGTACTGCGATGCTGCTGCGGGCTACGGGCAGGGTTGGTTCGTTGTCCCATTCTGTGTGCACGCTCTCCCCCATCCAACAGTGGTGATGCTGCAGCGTTCTCCTCGCAGCGTACAAGGAGTCCAGGAGCAGCGTTTGGCTGTTGAGGGAGTATAGCCTACGGAACGTATACGGTCACGTTCTTGTTGGAAGTGGTCTGACCGGCGTTGATAGTGACCTTGTTGGCGAAGTACCAGCCACCATGCGCCCCGCGCCCATCTCCATCAGGCACGCTGCCGATGGCGGTATTGTCACCCTTATCGAAATATGCGGCCAAGTAAAAACTCCCTGGTTGAGTATTTATGGTGTAGTCATAGGAGAAGTCAACTGGTTTCACTTTCATGTAACCGATTGGATTAATCCCGTCCTTGGGATTGGTGGTAGAGAGGACTATTTTCAGGGAGTCGTTGGGGCCGACGTTGGTGTAGGAGGGGAAGATGCTTATGGTTCCCTTGAGGGTTCCCGTGGCTCCATTTATCGGAACGTTGACGCCGCCGAGCATAGTCTTCTCTGGCACGGTGATGGGGAGGTTGGGGTGGTGGCCGGAGATGTCTTCGAAGCCCCACGGGACGTCGTCGGTGCCGGGGTGGTCGCCGTTGACGTCGATGACTGCAGCGACCCAGTACTGTGCTGGGTCGGCCAAGAGTTCGTACGCCAGGGGCATGGAGACGTTGGCACCGAGCAGGGAGGCCACGAAGTCTTTGCCTTTCAAGAAGGACTTGGCGTGGTCAGCGGACTGGCGGAAACCTATGACGTAGACCTTGTCCTGGGGTTTGATAGTGTAATTGGAGACCGAGATGGTCCCTGAGAAGCCCACGGGGACGAAGAGCTCTTTACACTCTGATGAGCATTCGTCATCGTTAGAAGTGTTGCAGTCATCGCACTCTTCGCCATCCTGAACGACGCCATCGCCACAGCACGGAGGTTGGCAGATGGCGCAGCCGGGCCATTTGCAGTCGAAGGTGCAGTAGTCCTGATCATCGACTCCGGGCTCGCAGAGGTGTGGTACACCGAGCATGCAGCCATCATCGCAGAGTTCTCCGTTTTCGGGTTCAACGATACCATTGCCGCACATGTTGGGTACCAGTTCGATGGTGCAGGTAGCGCTGCAGCCGTCGCCGTCGTCGATGCCGACTTCACATACGCCGGGTTTCCCTGCGGGGCAGCCGTCATCGCACTCCTCGCCGGGGTCTCGGTTGCTGTCGCCGCAGCGGGGTCCTGTCTCGATGGTGCAGTCGGGGGCGCATCCGTCGCCGGGCTGGAGGTTGCCGTCATCGCACTCTTCGCCGGGTTCGAGGTCACCATCGCCACACATGATTTCGTCCTGGCAGGTGGAACTGCACCCATCGCCGGACTGAGCGTTGCCGTCGTCGCACTGCTCCAGGTATTCGATGACGCTGTTACCGCACACGGGTGTTTCGGTCTGGCATGTGGGCGAGCAGCCGTCGTAAGGGGTATTGTTGCCATCGTCGCACTGTTCCCCGGGTTCCAGTTGGAGGTTGCCGCATACGGCGCTAATCTCGATCTGGCACCAGGCGTCGCAGCCGTCCCCATCTTTCCTGTTACCGTCGTCGCAGCTCTCACCGGTTTCTTTGAGGCTGTTACCGCACACCACCCCGACGGGGCAGAAGACGTTGGCGTAACCGGGGGAGCCGTAGTCGCCGCCTGGCATGGTGAGAATGCCGTTGCACCAGTTTGCGTAGTCATCGTTGGCGTTGGCGAAGTAGGTGCCTGCGGAGAGGCTCATGGTGCGGCCTACAGCCGAGGGCCAGTAGGCGTTGTCGAAGCTGATTTCGTCCACTATGATTCCGTTGGGTGCAACGAAGGATATGGTGTCAGTAGAGTCGGAAAGAGTGATACCAGCATAGACGATATCGACAAAGACGCCACCATTAAGATAAAAATCATCCTCGGCCCCAAGAACAACGTGGTCACCGGAGGGCACGTAAACATCAACAGGGATTACGTATTGTTCGGCCACGTTGCTGTATATGGTGTAGCCCTTGAGGTTGACTGTTCCTATGGTGGCATTTCGGATTTCGAACCACTCGCCAAACTCCTGCTCGCTCCAGCGTGGGAGCTTCATAACTTCTGTAATTACGAAGTCACCGGGATTATAGCCGAATTCGAGGCTGCACAATGAGCTACAGCCATCGCCGTTGATTTCGTTACCGTCGTCGCAGGCTTCACCGGCCTCCAGTTTGCCGTTTCCGCAGACGGGTACATCGGGGACGTCGCAAGCGTCGCCTTCGCCGTCGTTGTCCACGTCGGACTGGTCTGGGTTGTATGTGTTGGGACAGTTGTCGCAGTTGACGTGGATGCCGTCCAAGTCGGGGTCTTTGTCCGCAGGCATTCCCGAGAGCGGGAACTTCATGACCATCTGGACCAGCAACTGAACGTCGATCACATCGGTCTCGCCGTCGCAGTTGAGGTCTGCGGCGAGGGGAGCGAAGAGGCAGCCAGGCGGTTCGGGTCGAAGGGAGGCAAGCACGGCGCACTGCACGTCGGACACGTCCACTGCGGTGTCTGCGTTCACGTCTCCAGGTACAAGTGCCGCTGCCGAAGAAGCATAGAGGCATATGGCTAGGAAAAGAATAAACTTCTTCATGATATATGCCTCCTAAAACTGCGACGTAATGAGTGTGCCGTCGCTCATTACCATTGTGAGGGGACTGGCGAACTCATCAGTAGCAGTGAGTTCGTCCAAAGTGACCTGGACGGGCTCATCGGTTGGGATAGTCTGAAGCAGGCGGAATGTGAGCATGATAACCTCAGGATTGCCCACGATCTGTCCTGCCTGGCGGTAGGCGGTTGATAGCGGTGTTTCAGGTGCAGAGCCATGGTAGAAGAGCACTCTCTTTCGACCATTAACGATATCGGTGTATACTACGGAATGACCTGTGGGTTGTATGGTGCTTTGTGGGGGGATATCCCAATCGGAGCAGGTCTCTGCGACGCAGAGCTGGTCATGGAATCCAACGAGGTTGACCTTGGCGCCGTTGAAGTTGACAGCGAACTGCAGACCGGCGGCGGGGTTCATGCCGGTGCCTGCGGCCGCTACGTTGATGGGGCAGTAGAAGGTTGAGGCCCCCTCGCCATATATCTGGCACCAGCCAGTGGGGGGGCAGGCGCCACAATCTTCGGGGCAGGATTCGCAGCCTTCGAGGCCATTGCACTCACCATCGCCGCAGAAGGGGCATTGGCCACAATCGAGGGGGCAGGTGAGGCAGGTCTCGTCGTTGGAGCAGACTCCATCACCGCAGGGGCACGGTCCGCAATCATCGGGGCAGGAGGCGCAATCTTCGTCGCCGTTGCAGATTGTATCGCCGCAGAAGGGACAGGTGCCGCAGTCCAGGGGGCAGGAGGCGCAGTCTTCTTCTATGGGGTCGCAGAGGCCGTCGCCGCAGGGGCATGGTCCGCAGTCGTCGGGGCAGGATTCGCAGGTCTCGACGCCGTTGCAGGTTCCATCAGGGCAACCGGGGCAGACTCCGCAATCGATGGGGCATGATGCGCAGTTCTCGGAGAGGGAGCAGATGCCGTTGCCGCAGGGGCAAATGCCACAATCTTCGGGGCAGGTCTGGCAAGTCTCACCGAAGTCGCAAACGCTGTCGCCGCAGGGTTCGACGCAGGTACCGCAGTCGTCGGGGCAGACCAGGCACGACTCGCCCGGCTCGCACTCTCCGTTGCCGCAGCTTGGAGGACAAATGCCGCAGTCCAGTGGGCAGGTGAAGCACTCCTCGGTGCCGTTGCACTCATTGTCGCCGCACACTGGGGGGCAAGCGCCGCAGTCTCCGGGGCAGGTGGAGCATGTTTCATCGCCGTTGCAGGTTCCATCGCCGCAGCTTGGGGGGCACTCTCCACAATCCTGGGGGCATGTTGAGCAGCTCTCCTGGTCCGCGTCGCATTGGCCGTCGCCGCACACAGCGGGGCAGGGGCCGCAGTCGGTGCTGCATGATTCGCAGGTTTCGTCGCCGAGACATATTCCGTCGCCGCAGGGTTCCGGGCAGGTGCCGCAGTCCAGTTGGCAGGTGAGGCAGGTCTCGCCGAAGTTGCATGTGCCGTCGCCACACTTCTTCAGGCCCGATGAGGAGGCGACTATCAAGCCGTCGTCGGTCTGCATCACACCCATCTGGGAAGAGTCGGCATCGGAGGCTTTGATGTTTCGCAAGGTGACCGTCACGGGGGAGACCATTGGGACGGTGGTTGAGAACTGGAAGACGACCTCGACGAGGATGGCATCTCCCATGACGTAGTAGTTGGAGAGGTAGGCGTCGTTGAGTGGAATGGCCGGGTCCGAGGCGTGGTAGATCATGACCCTGCGGCCGACGCCGCTGAGGTTTTCGCCGGCGACGGAGTGACCCGAGGGCTGCAAGGTTGCCTGGGGCGGGATCTCCCAGGGTATGCAGGCTCCGCCTGTGCAGTAGCTGTCCACGAGTTTGGAGAACTGCAGTCGTGATGTGTCGAAGGCAAGGTCGAATTGAAGTGCCGTTGGCTTCATGCTTGTGGAGGATTCTCTGGCCAACCTGAGGGTGCAGGAGGCCGTCGTGCCTGCTGCACCATAGAGCCTGCACCAGCCTGTGGGGGTGCAGAAGCCGCAGTCGCCGGGGCACTCACTGCAGCTCTCATCGGGGGTGCATTCACCGTCGCCGCAGACGCCGCATGCTCCACAGTCCTGGGGGCAGTCGCCACACTCTTCTCCGATGTCGCAGAAGCCGTTACCGCAGGCGGAGCAGGAGCCACAATCATCCGGGCAGTTGGCACAGGTCTCGTTATGAGCTTGGCTGCATGTTCCGTCGCCACAGCAGAGCCCGCAGTCATCGGGGCAGAGCTGGCAGTTCTCCTGGTAGTCGCATAGCCCGTTTCCGCAGCAGTAGCCGCAGTCCTGGGGGCAGGTTTGGCAGGTTTCGTTGTTGTTGCAGATGAGGTCGCCGCACCAGACAGGGCACTCTCCGCAGTCCGTGGGGCAGGTTTGGCACCCCTCGCCGGCGACGCAGAGGCCGTCGCCGCACACCATGGGGCACTGGCCACAGTCTTCGGCGCAGGAGAGGCAGTTCTCATCAGCCTCGCAGATGCCGTTGGGGCACCCCTCGGGCACGGGGCATGCGGGGTTGGGCGCTCCTGGGGAGCCCATGTCTCCCAATCCGTAAGCAGTAGTGCCCTCGCACCAGCTCTCGCCGAAGTCGTTGGACTCGATGTCGTACCTTTCGGGGTTCAATGCCAGGGATTTGCCTATGGGGTCGGGGAAGGAGATGCCGTCGTCGTATAGCACACGGTCAATCTCCATTAGGTCTGGAGAGAGCAGCAGGATTTCGTCGTCTTTGTTTGAAAGGTTAATGTTATCATAAACATAGTCAACAGTTAAGCCGCCATTTATCGACGGTTGCCCATTTCGGGCCAGCACAATGTGCTTTTTGCCGCCGATTACGAATGGCTGTTCTTTCATTATGACGTGGTAGTCTGTGCCGCCGTCCTTAATAACCCAGCCGTTTATGTCGATTGGCATAGCCGTAGTATTATATAGTTCTATCCATTCCCCCACTATATCATCGACCTTGTCCGGATTTTTCATCAACTCTGTGATAATAATGACTCCCGGTCCGATTACCACTTCCCACTTGCACTCGGGGCTGCAACCGTCTTCGGGTATGAGGTTGCCGTCGTCGCACTGCTCTGAGGGCTGGTTGACCGAGCCGTCGCCGCACTCCGGGGGGCAAACGCCACAGTCCTGAGGGCAGAGCTTGCAGGTTTCACCGACGGTGCAGTTGCCGTCTCCGCAAAGACCGGGGCAGGCACCGCAGTCCTCGGGGCAAATCTGACAATTCTCCGTATCGGGGTCACACTGGGCGTCGCCGCAGCCTGAAGGGCACTGGCCGCAGTCCTGGGGGCAGAGGACGCAGCCCTCGCCACCCTCGCATGTTCCGTTACCGCACTCGGGCGGGCATTGGCCGCAATCCTGGGGACAAGACCCACAAGACTCACCCTCTTCGCAATTAGCATTTCCGCACTGGGGAGGACATTGGCCGCAGTCTTGGGGGCAGGTCTCGCACGACTCATTGTCGCTGCAGGAGGAGTCGCCACAGAACGGCTGGGCCAACTCGTCATCCATGACGTCCAGCGCATCCAGGATCTCCATGACCTCGCTGACCATGGTGTCGGGGACGTCGGCCAGCGAATCTGGGCTCAATGCGTCAAAGGGGGCATCTGAGCCCGTGTCGGCCGCATCGGAGCGAATCTCCTGGGTGGCGTCATCCTGGGAGGTTCCGGTTCCCGATTGGGAACAGGCCGCCAGAGTCAGTGTAAGAAACGGGATAATAAGTCGGCGCATGGGCCACCCCTCAGTTGTACGGCGCTGAGTCTGCCACGCCGGCCCTTCCATTTCAAGCATGCCCGCACCGGCTAGCAACCGGCGCCAGGAAATCTATTCTGGCCATCCGGCCCGCTTTGGTGTATTACCCGCGGCTGGATTGAGGATTCTCAGGAGAGGCTTATGACTGGAATTGAGATTTTGAAGGCTTTGAAGAGTGATGTTGATCGTATTGTTAAGGAAATACCGATGTGGCACATCGTGAGAGGTGTGCAGATCCTTAACAAGGGGATTTTTGTCCGATATTTTCAGGGTCAAAGACTCGAAGTCAAGGGCAAAGCTCGTATCAAGGATATGATTGAGAACGAGATATTTAAGAAAGAAAGTGAACCTGTGGCCCAACTTATTATGACGTTGTGGACCAGGATGAATGGGGATCTATATCAGGATATGTATGATATGGTTCGCACGATCAACGAGGAAGTGGACAAGATCGAGCTCATTGATGATGAGAAGGCCTCGGTCTTTCTTGATGAGTTGAGAAAGGGTTATGACCGCGACAAGATTCTCTGGTGCATCATCTTCAACGAGGTGAAGTTCTCCAAGGCCGTTGTAGAGCTGAAACTGGAACGCCCCATTCCGTTCGAAGTCTGGCCGCCCCCGGTTTCTACCGAGGAGGAGAATGCCGAGAGCGGTAAGGCTTCGGTGGCTCAGGCAGCGGACCAGGCGATGAAGAACCCGACCAGCAGCCTCTTCAACCTTCCCAAATAGCGTGTGACGATGGAGATTCTCGGCGCAAGGGGTCACTGCCCCTCGATCTGCGGGGGCTGTGGAAGAAGTCGGGTTTCGTCTGGCCTGGCGATCTCCCTTGGTCCACGATTGGCGGCTTTGGCCGCTCCGTTATTGGTTGCCGTTGCCTTGTCTGTAGGTTCGTGTGCCCACGAGCCCGAGAGGCAAGTGGGGCCCTCAGTGCTGCTTCTCTCTAACGCCGGTGGTGAACCGTGCCGGATTTGGGTCGGCAGAGGCAGCGAGTTCGAGATAGCACCACTGACGCGGGTGATGCAGGCCAACATGCCGGCGCATCCCTTCGAATTGCGCTTCGTTTGTGGCGATTCCATGGGTGTGGCGGTTGTGGAGGAGGGCAAGGAGGTGCTGCTTCCCCCGGGCGGTGACCCTTCTGCCGTAGTGACGGACATGACCGCCTGGCTGGAGCTGGTCAACGACACTGAGAGCGACTACGAAGTTGAGCTTGACGGTCAGCGTCTGGGCAGCTCGTTGGGCCATTCGGTGTCGCGTTTTCGTGGCTTGAGAGTTGGGAATGCTGTCGTCAGTTTGAAGCCCGTTAACGGTTCGGTGGTGACTCAGGAGTCGGTGAAGCTGGTCTCTCAGAGTGGGACGAAGATGGTCGTGCCGCCCTGCTACGCGGGTGTGAGAGTCTCCAACGACCGGCCTGGTGCCGTGACGGTGCAGTTCCGTGCAGAGACCAGGGAGGTTCTTTCCGGGGCCAGCTGGCTTTGGGAGGGGCTCACTCCGGGGACTCACCCCATCACCGTCTCATCGAAGGCGGACCTGGTGCCCACCAGGCTTGAGGTTTCTGTGGATTGTGGCGAGGTTAAGGAGTTGGCGCTGGCCGGCTCTACGGCAACCTTTGTTGTGGAGAATCGATTAGCCGAGGCGGTGCAGGTGAAGCTGGGCGAAGCGGGTGCGCTGGTAGTGCCTTCGGCCGCCAGCATGCTGATTAAGGATGTGGTGCCTGGCACATACCTGGCCACAGCCAGTGGGGCGTCGGGCAGGGAGCACGCCCGGGAGTTTCACCTTGTGGGCGGCTCTACGGTGACGTGGGTTCTGGATGCCCCTGGTGCCGAACTGGAGTTGCAGAACCTGGTTGGAGAGAAGCTGGTGATAATGCGTGGGGAGGTTCCCCTGGCCACGGTGGCCCCGGGGGCAAAGGCAGCGATTCAGGTGCTGCCTGGTAGGGTTAACCTGACGGCATGGTGCCCGGTGACGGGCCACGGCCAGGAGATATCGGTTGAGGTGGAGCGTGGGGCGAGGCTCCCGGTGCGAGTGGGCCCTTGGGGTGGCAGGATAAGGGTGGAGAACCCTGTGGACGAGGAGCTTTGGGTCTATAGGAACGGGCGATTTCTGGGCGTTGTTCCTCCGGGAATGGAGATAGAGTTTGCGGGGCAGCCGTTGGGCAAGAACCTGCTGGAGGTTAGGCGGGCCAGCGGCGATATCTGGTCCAGTGCTGCGGTGGATACTGGGGAGAAGCGGGATGCTTCAAAGCCACTGGTGCTGGCCAGAGAGACTCTTGATGTGACCCTTGAGAATCAGAGTGGTGAGGAGTTGCTGCTTGACCCGGCGTTGGGTGAGGCCGGGGCCACCATTGCAGTTGGTGCCAGGAGGCTGGTGCGGGTGCCCAAGGGTCTCAGTTCCATCAGGGCTCGGGGGTCAAAGACGGGGCTTGGCTACTCGGTGAGGGTTGACCGAGGGGGAGATACGGACCTGGTTGTCTCTCCGCAGGTTGGGGGTGTGAGGGTTAAGAACTCCTCGGGCGAGGCTTTGGAGCTGCTGCTGGACGGCGCCGTAGTTGGCACTTTGCAAGCCGAGGGTAGTTACGCTGAGAGCAAGCTTCTTCCGGGCAGGCATACTCTTGCTGGAAGAAGACCGGGGACGCAGGCGGCTCTTCATTCTACGGCCTTTGAGCTCTCGGCCTCGGGTTGGTTCACCTGGACTATCACGGGCACGACGCCAGTGACTTC
>Ga0302238_1001289_pt1 | contig 21047 bp, 20 predicted proteins | sample AAG_UR_Asn_MG_FD_193527 | JGI IMG/M metagenome (GOLD analysis project Ga0302238, IMG submission 193527) | Enriched activated sludge microbial communities from anaerobic digester in WTTP, New Holstein, Wisconsin, United States - AAG_UR_Asn | ecosystem: Engineered > Bioreactor > Anaerobic >...
TCCACGCTCATCATCGGGGTCGACTGCATGCCGATGTCATCGCCAAGTTGGACAAGGTCCGTTCCAGCCTTCGCTGCAATACGGATCCTCTCGCAGGAAAGGTCTGTGATCTTGTCGAGAAGAACGGTGGCCTTCTCATCCTCGCTCAGCATATCGATCATCAGATCTTCCATTGAACGCATGTACCAGGATCCCTCCCATATCGTGCATGCCATCCCGACCATGGAAGCAAGTCCTTCCTTCCTCAGGTCCTCCACTTTCTTTTTCGCTTCAGGAAGTGCGTCCTTGTGGAACGTAGGGAACGGATAATTATTGATCTCTTCGACGGTACGGTCGTCCCCTTTGAGAGGATGGTGCATTCGAGTCATGTGGAAGCATCCCGGCTGGTGTGAATGTCCAACTCCGGTATTGCTGAAAGTCGTATCTGGTGGGAGTTCCTCGTGTCGATAGTATCTCTTCCAGTCTTTGAACGCCTGTTCCTCCCTTATCCCTAATCCCCTGCACGGTGAACCAAACCATTTGTGATAATCCGTATGTCCGAAACGTTTCTTGAACGCCTCGAGCTGGTCCGGGCAGAACGCATTCGGATCGATCGGAACCTTCTCAAATCCCTGCCTTCTCAACGACCTTAGAAGATTTTCGCGTAAAGTTGCCATATTCTTACCTCATAAGTATGTCGGTTTTTAAACCGACGATTTTGTTGACGGGTTAAAACCCGTCCTACTTTTTTAATCATACATATAAAATATGCCTTTATTCTATATCATGAATAGCAAAATCACCTATTTGCATATACTTTTCGTATGGTCTATATTTTGAACCATCAAATCGAAAATCATCAATCAAAAATTAAAAATGCTCCTATGCACAACCAGATGTTTTCACCGGACCGTACGACTTCCTCTGGCACACTCAACATAAGGCGTGTCTGGGAGGTGCGAGGTGATCTGGACTATCAGAACGTCTGGAACAAGGGGTATCCTGGAAAAGGCAGTATCCTTGTCCGGACACTGGCAGGAGAAGGTTTCATCAAGCTGAAAAACGGCAAAAGACTCAAATGCCTCCCGGAAACTTTCGTCAATCTGAATCCGGAAATGGTCACCGCCTATGGCTGTGTCAGGCCACAATGGTCGTTCTGGTGGATCGAATGCGAGAATCCAAGCTCACTGAAATTTCCTGCGAACATCGCACTGAATATCAGGCAGGCCAAGGATGAACTGAATTTCCTCACTGAAAGCGTAAGGATGCTGTCGGAGGGCGAAGCCGCTGCGGTGGAAGCCGCAGCATCTATAAATCTCCTCCTGCAGAAATGGTATCGGAGCTGGCGAGATGGAGAAAAGACTGCCTGCCATCCAGGAAGACGTGACAGGCTCCGCAACATTCTTACGATAATGCAGGCTTCCGCAGAAAATCCCCTGCCGATTGCGACACTCGCAAAAAAAGCCTTCCTCAGCGAAGGAAGGTTCCGGCATGTATTTATGAAGACAACAGGGATTTCTCCGAAATCATACTACGACAGCCTCAGACTGAATAGGGCACTGACCTGGCTGAGGGACACCGACATGAAGCTTGCGGATATCGCATCGCGGTTGAACTATTCCAGCGCATTCCATTTAAGCCGTGCTTTCAAGAAGCGTTTCGGCAGACCGCCAACGGAATACAGGCCGAAATGAAGAGGTGACGGCGTATCGGCGTAAGGGAGTAACGGCGTTTGGGCACATCCTCCGTAGTCCTCCATGGAGAACTATGGCGGACAAGTCGGAGAACCTGTTTTGGCAGGTGTATGGAGCTTGATATTCTATGATGAGGGGGCTTTTCCATCTTCAATAAGGCCTATGTACCCGAAATGTATCGTCATGTCTCCCTTAATGCTTTGCACCTGCGACTTATCATAATAAATTACAGAGCACCCTCCTAACTGGACAAGATCCCCGGAAACAAGAATCCTGCGTTCAATCCTTGAACCATTGACATAGGTTCCATTCGCGCTGCTTTCATCCTTGACTGAGACAGTTGTCCCTTTGAGTTCAAAGGTCGCATGATGGCCCGATACTGTTTCAGAATTTAAGATTACGTCTGAAGACCTGTCCCTTCCGGCCCTGAGTGTTTTTCCGACGGATACATGGAAGGGATTTCCTTTTTCCGGGATAACAAGCAGGAAAAGTCCTGTCTGTTCGGGAATTGAAACCGACGACATCTTTATCCTTATATCATCAATCCTCCTGCTCAGAGCCCTGTTCATTGTATCCTGCACTATCGTTTCCCTGTAGTTTGGAGTGCTATCCACCAGCGATTCCAATGCGGATAAGATCACCTTCTCGTTTTTCGTCATCATCGCCAAAGTCTCTTCATCTCCAATGTCCTGGATTATCTGCATAAATTCCTTCTGCACGATACCGAGGAAGCGGCTTTTGTGCTGGTAGACTGTTCCCGGTCTGTCAATCCCCAGCCTTTTGCATACTTCATTTACATCCAAGCCTTCAAGGACATAAAGGCAGAACGATTTATATGTCAGCGAATCAACTTTTCCATATGCTTGCCTGAGAGCCTGGGAGACAACTCCCCTTATCCATATTTCATCATTTTCAGAGTTGTCGGATACAGCGAGTAAAATATTGTTTTCTACTGCATCTTTTTCATCTGATTCGCCATCTGGAGAGGCAAATAGTTCATTTTCATTCTTCCTGCTTCTTATGGTATCAATCACTCGCGCGTAAACTATTTTTTTCAAAAGACCGCGGAAACGACCTTTTTCAGGATGATATTCGAACTCCGGCATTATCCTAAGGAGACATAGCATGGTCTCCTGGAATACGTCATCCAGAAGGGACGGAGGACAGCCCTTGTTCCTTGCCCATCCGGTGATGATGTCCCAGTAAAACTGTGCGAATTCGGTCCATGCCGTCTCGTCGGCAGGATTTTTGAGCCGCATAAGAAGCGTACAGTGGGTCATTTTATCTGAATACTGCATGGATAAAATTATTATAAATAACCCTTTTTTCAATATTTATCTAAATTTGAGGCGGTTCATGTTTTCAGGATATTTGGTGTGATTTTAGTCAAAATGCGCCTTCTTTCACATTTTTGCCGAATTATGATGTTTTTTTGAGGACACTTTATATGAAACATAGCGTGGACCAGGATGCCTGTGGTATTCATCTAAGGCATTTATGTTGGTATGATCAGGGGTCCTGCTGAAAAAATTAACTTCTTTTGCATGATATTTTGCCAAGGTCTGATCCTGAAGCTTGTTCATTTTAGACTGGGACTGGACCATCAGCCAATTATATGCATTTTCCCTTTCCTTTCCGCTAATCTGGCATAGGACTAATCCGTTCTGGGTGGCTACAGGGGCCTCTATGCTGGTATACGAAATCGTCTTGCCGGTATTGACAAAGTCCATGTTGGAAGGCTTGGAGATCCCCATATATGCTACTAGAACCAATCCGATTAGACTTTTCATTGTATCCTCCTTGTTTTGGCTATCCCGATGTTTTCTTCTACAGGTGTATTCGGATGCAGATATTATTTCTCACGCATATATGCTGAAAATATTAAATTTTTTTGAGTTTTTCTGAAATTCCATGGTTTTTCCCAGGGGAAATACATTTTTAGGATGATTTTCATGCAAAAGGCGGAATTGCACACGTAAAAGGGGTACCGGAGTAATGGAGAATCAGAGATTGAATTGAATCCAAAAAGATGAAATTTTGCTGATTACAGCTTATAATAAACTTTCATTACTAATAAACTCCAGGAGAGCATAAATGAGTGCATCAAAGACCCCTTCACGAATAGAGATACCATCGTTCCCGAATGGAAAGAGAATTGCGCTGACCACGAGCTTCGACGATGGTGTTATCCAGGACCGCAAGGTCATCAAGGCGTTCAACGAATGGGGGATCAAGGGGACGTTCAACCTCAATTCCGGTAAATTCCTACGGACAGGAAAGACATCAAAGGAAAGTTCAGGACATATTGACGTGTCAGAGGTTGCGAAACTCTACGAGGGGCATGAAGTGGCTGTCCATACTGTCACCCATCCGCACCTGACAAAGTTAGATCCCACACAGATAGCCCTTGAGATCATCAATGATCGAAAGGCTCTTGAAGACCTTGTAGGATATCCAGTGCGTGGAATGGCATATCCATATGGATCATATAACGAGAAGGTAATAAATGTCCTAAGTCAATGCGGGATAGTTTATTCACGGACATGTGAAAACAATCCAAACTGCTTCCCACCCAAGGAACCATTGGCCTGGGCATCAACCGCACACATGTTCTGTAAGAATCCTCCGGTACCGGATACATTTGAGAAACTATATGGGAATTCCAGATATTCGGGAGTTATCTACATCTGGGGTCATACCTATGAATTTGACCGGGAAGGGGCAACCTGGGCGGATCTTGACAGGATATTCAAGCCAATGTCAGGAAAGCCAGACATCTGGTATTGCACAAACATCGAGCTGTTCGACTATGAGGCCGCAAGGAACAGGGTCGTGATATCGGCAAACCTGAAGACGGCATTCAATCCGAGCTCAATACCGGTAAGTGTCAGCGTCGATGGAAAGCTGATGGATCTTCCTCCGGGAAAGACAGTAAAGCTACAATAATTTGAATAGCAAAGGAGGGCGGGTTTTCTTACCCGCCAAATTCTAAATCTAATGGCGGACAGGAATGTCCGCCCTCCGTTACTTGAATATAGAACAGGCAGGCTTGCCTTTTTTATTTTATCTTGAAGGCCTTTGCGAGGTCTATTTTTGCCTCGACATCCAAGGCAATGAGAGTCTTGGTATGTGTGATCCCGTCGATATGATGGGGCATCTTGTCGACCACGATATCAGAAAGCTGTTTGTTGTCCTTCACGCGCACGATGGCGGCCAAGTCATATTCACCGGCCACGGTATAGAGCTCCGTAACTCCCTTTATCTTCATCACATTGTCTGTAACCTGTTTGAGCTTAGGGCGCTGCACGTTGATCAGGACAATTGCCGTTACCATAGTCTTCCCTCTCTTTTTCTGTTATATTCTTTTGAAATCAATTTAACCCAAAGCCATTAAGACTCAAAGGATTTTAAGAAAATATTCAATTTTTCATAAATTGGTTGCACAAGCAGACCAAAGCGTTATATTAACCGGCTCTCTGAAAAAAGCTTTGAAGTTTTAGGGCGCCACCGGAAAGGTGGCAATTTTTTTACGGAAAATAAAACATAATCAGGAGATAGAAACAATGTATGCGATAATCGCAGCAGGTGGAAGACAGTACAGGGTCAACAAGAACGACATCATCGACGTCGATCTCATGAGCGGAAAAGAAGGTGAAAAAATCACTTTCTCGGAAGTCCTCGCAGCCGGAGAAGGCAAGGACATCAAGCTCGGAAACCCTCTCGTCAAGGGAGCAAAGGTCTCTGGTGAAATCATCAAGCACTTCCGCGGTCCTAAGCTCATTGCCTTCAAGATCAAGCGCCGCAAGGGATACAGAAAGACCAAGGGACACCGTTCCGAGTTGACCAAGGTCAAGATCACCGAGATCGAGGCCTGAGGAATATCGAATTTCGAACGCTGGATTTCGAATGTCGAAGCAATAACTATTCCCGACGACAGGAGACTGCTTAAATGAAATACGACAGGAACAAGGCTCTTCTCGAGACGAAAATGGATGGTTTTCCAGAACCCAGGCGCGGAAAAGTCCGCGACATCTATGATCTCGGGGATTCCCTTCTCTTCGTCGCAACCGACCGCATAAGCGCTTTTGACGTCGTCATGCCCAACGGCATTCCTGACAAAGGCAGAGTGCTTACCGGACTTTCACTTTTCTGGTTCGATCTGATGAAATGGATGCAGAACCATCTTATCACTGCAGACGTCTCGAAATATCCGGAGAAGCTCAAGAAATATTCCAATGATCTCAAGGGTCGTTCGATGCTTGTGAAGAAGGCGAAACCCCTCGCCGTAGAATGCATAGTGCGCGGCTACATAACTGGCAGCGGATGGAAGGACTACCAGAAGACCGGTTCCGTATGCGGCATCCCTCTCCGCCAAGGTTACAGGCAGGCGGAGAAACTTGATGAAGCCCTTTTCACTCCTTCTACCAAGGCTGAACTCGGTACTCACGACGAGAACATAAGCTTCGAGAAGTCCAAGGAGATAGTCGGTGCGAAGTTCGCACAGCTGGCAAAAGATTATTCCATAAAGGTCTACAATACCGCCGCAGACTATGCCGCCAAGAAGGGCATCATCCTCGCGGATACAAAGTTCGAGTTCGGCGTACTAGGTGAAGATCTCATCCTGATCGACGAAGTGCTCACCCCGGATTCCAGCCGTTTCTGGCCTGCTGACCAGTATAAGGTCGGTGGAAATCCCCCGAGCCTCGACAAGCAGTTCGTCAGGGACTACCTCGAAAGCCTCAACTGGAGCAAGACTCCCCCTGCTCCGGACCTTCCTGATGACATCGTCTCGAAAACGCATGAGAAGTATCTCGATGCATACAAGAGAATCACTGGCAAGAGCCTGTAGAACGGGAATTCAGAAGTCAGGAGACAGAAGTCAGAAGTAATTTCTATCTGCAGAATCTTAAATTTTCATTATGAATTCTGTTTCTTATCTTCAGGCTTACTAAATTACATTCTAAAAATTATAAATATATATAAAAAGGTGCACCAAGATGATAACAGAATTCACAAAGAACAAGAAGCTGCTCTCCTTTGTCGATGAAGCCATCAAGCTCTGCAGGCCCACCCGCGTCCACTGGTGCGATGGTTCCAATGAGGAGTATGATCGCCTCTGTGAGGAACTTGTAAAGCATGGAACTTTTACAAAGCTTAACGAAAAGCTGCGTCCCGGCTGCTATCTGGCCCGTTCACATGCAAGCGATGTAGCCCGTGTCGAGGATCGCACATACATATGCTCGACGAAACATGAGGATGCAGGTCCGACGAACAACTGGACGGATCCTGCCGAGATGAAACTGAAGCTCAAGAACATGTTCAGCGGCTGCATGGAAGGCCGTACGATGTATGTAATCCCCTTCTCAATGGGGCCACTTGACTCACCTATTCACAAGGTTGGGATAGAGATCACGGATTCAGCATACGTCGTCGTCAACATGAGAATCATGACCCGCATGGGAAAAAAGGTACTTGATGTCCTCGGCGACCGTACGGATTTCATCCCGTGCATGCATTCAGTCGGCGCTCCTCTCAAGTCCGGACAGAAGGATGTTCCATGGCCATGCGAGCCCGATCCGTCAAAGAAATACATTGTCCACTTCCCTGAGGAGCCTTCCATCTGGTCATATGGTTCCGGATACGGTGGAAACGCCCTTCTTGGAAAGAAATGCCTCGCCCTTCGCATAGCATCCTCCATCGCCAGGAAGGAAGGTTGGATGGCCGAACACATGCTCATACTTTCCCTCACTTCTCCAAAAGGAAAGAAATATTACATCGCTGCCGCATTCCCCAGCGCCTGCGGAAAAACGAATCTTGCGATGATGCAGCCTTCCCTTCCTGGGTGGACTGTAAAATGCCTCGGCGACGACATCGCCTGGATGAGGATAGGCAAGGGAGGAAAGCTACATGCTATCAATCCGGAAACCGGATTCTTCGGGGTAGCACCAGGAACTTCGATGAAGTCAAATCCGAACGCGATGCTTTCAATGACCAAGAATTCCATCTTCACGAACGTCGCGCTCACACCTGAAGGAGATGTCTGGTGGGAGGATATGGGAGTTCCTGCACCGGCAAAGGCCATTGACTGGGAAGGAAAGGAATGGACTCCGGACTGCGGACGCAAGGCCGCACATCCCAACTCGCGTTTCACGGCTCCGGCAGCACAGTGCCCGGTGCTTGATCCAGACTGGGAGAAACCAGAGGGTGTTCCAATCTCCGCGATACTTGTGGGTGGACGCCGTCCTTCGACGATTCCACTTGTCAACGAAGCTTTCAACTGGGAGCATGGCGTGTTCATGGGTTCCGCCGCCGGTTCCGAAACGACAACTGCAGCACTTGGCAAGGCTGGTGTGCTGCGCCGCGATCCATTCGCGATGCTTCCGTTCTGTGGATACCATATGGGCGACTACCTTGCCCACTGGCTATCCATGGCCAATCGCACCGACCGCGCAAATCTTCCGAAGGTTTATTTCGTGAACTGGTTCAGGAAGACCGCGGACGGCAAATGGCTCTGGCCGGGATATGGCGAAAACAGCCGCGTTCTCAAATGGATATGCGACAGGATTGAAGGACTTGTGAAGGCAAATCCGACAGCCATCGGAAATCTCCCGAGATGCGAGGACTTCGACACCGGCGACCTCCAGATCAGCTGCAACGACATGAAACAGCTACTATCCGTGGATGTTGAGGGTTGGAAGGCAGAGCTCAACGACATCTCGCAGAACTATGAGAAATTCGGCAGCAAGCTTCCAGAAGCCCTCAAGAAGGAACTTGAGGAATTGAAGTCGAGACTGGAAAAGAACTAATTTCCCGACAGGATAACTGGATTTATTCGCCTTGGCGAATTAACAGGATGAATTAGATTTTAAATCATGGAAATCCTGTAATCCTGTCTAAATATCTTTAATTACATATCCCGCCTTTGCGGCGGGATTTTTTTACCCAAAATGCCAGGGGCTACGTTGGAAAGGGTCGTTTTACCAGCGTAGCCCCTACATTTTAACCGTCATATTTGAACTCAGTATGAACTGCCGTCACACAGTCTTCCAACCTGTTGATGACTGCAATCCGGTACTGGGGTATCCCATGATTGCATTTGCCCAAGGTCTTATAAGCAGAAAGCATGCCAACTTAAGAAAGGATGAATGGATGGCTGGATGAATGGGTGATTGGCTTAATTAAAAATGAATTCCAAAGCTAACCGCTGCTGTCTATTAAAATTTTCTTATATCATCATCATTTGGAGATCCCATCTCGTCGAATTTCCTGTTCGGTCCTGCGGAAATTATCATCGGCCTCCCATCCTTATAATAAATTTTCATGGGCGTTCCCCATTTGTCTAAACAGTTTCCGCTTTTATCGAGACTCAATCTATCAATCTCTCCTTTTTCAAAAATCTCTTTTATAATATCCTTATTCCCACCCTCAGGATACTTTCCTTGTTTCGCCCTGTAATTTTCAATTGCTATTTCTATTTTTGCATTCATAGCAGTTTGTTTTGATGGATGTCTATGAAATATAATTTCATTAAAATAAACTAGGAACAAGAATATTAAGATAATCAAAGGAGGCGAATAAAGAAGTATCCTATAAAGTAGATCTTTCTCTTTCATGCTTAACCTCTTCGTAGAGAAAGCCAATACGATTCCACTTTAAATTTCTTAACTCTGTGCCTTTGTGCCTCTGTGGCTGGCTATCTTACAGCAAACCCTTTGTCGAGAGGACGCCGGAGATGCGGCTGTCGTATGACACCGCCTGGTCCAATGCTTTTGCAAACGCCTTGAACACGGCTTCAAAGGCGTGGTGTGCCTCTTCACCTTTCATGAGGTTTATGTGGAGATTCATTCCGGCCTTGACAGACAATGCCTGGAAGAACTCGTGGAATAGACGTGTGTCGATGTCCTTCACCTTCGCGGCTGGAGGAACAAGATCATAGACAAGATACGGCCTGCCGGAAAGATCGAGCGAGACCATCGCAAGCGCTTCGTCCATGGGAAGAATGCACCAGCCATAGCGGCGGATACCTTTTTTGTCGCCTGCTGCCTTCGCGATCGCGTCACCCAGGACAATTCCAAGATCCTCTATGGTATGGTGGCAGTCTATCTGCAGGTCACCTTTTGCGCTGATGTCCAGATCGAACAGACCGTGCTTCGCGAAGAGCTCGAGCATGTGGTTGAGGAAAGGAATTCCTGTGGAGATGGAACTTTTCCCGTTGCCATCAAGATTAATCTCAACGGTGATGTTTGTCTCCTTCGTCTTCCTGACAATCTTCGCTGTACGCTTAGCATTTTTCATATGACAACCACAATTATTTTTGTCCATTAATATAAACCACGAATCACACGAATTACACGGAAGTTCAAATATTTTTTTTCTTTCATGAGGGAATCCTTCCCGTTCCTGTATTCGATCGGTGTGCATCCGGTGATCTTCTTGAAGACGGTGCTGAAATAATTACCATTCCTGAATCCGCACATTCCAGCTATCTCCGAAATGGTCAATTCCTTATGGAGCCTCAGGAAGGTTTTCGCCTCATGCGCCCGTTTCCCATTCAGGAGGATCCGGAAAGTCTTGCCGGTAGTGCTGTGTATCCGTCCACTGAGATAATTTGGATTCACACCCATTAGCGCCGCAAGATCCAGGAGGGAAACATCCTTGGCATATTTCTGGTCGATGAATGAATTGCACTGGGAGATGAAGTCCGAATCCTTGCGGTGTTTGAACAACTCCGGCTGTTCGAACGCCAGCAGCTCCAGTTCTGTCCTTATGAACTGGGAAGTAAATGACGCCCAACTGCGAAGCTCATTTTTCTTCATTGTCTCCACAGAACTTGCAACGGCTGTTCCACCTTTTACTTTTCCCTCTTCACGGATATGTCCAAGATATATTACTGCAGCAAGTTTCCCGGCATACATCACTGGCTGTGCAAGTTCCCAGACCCCGAACGGGCACACACCGCAGAATGATCTTCCCTTCTGCGAGATCAAGATGCTTCTTTTCTTGTTTTTCTGGCATGCCTTGAAATCTGAACCAAGTTTCATCTGCCTGCAGAAATCTCCGGAATGGATATGCTGGTCCGGATCCAGCTTCAGCCTGTCGGCAGTAAGGAAAGCCGGATGCAAGGTCTCGATGTTGACCACCGTCCCTGTCTTCCTTGCAATATACCTGAGTAATTTTGATAGCCTCATACGTTAAAACCTGAGATATTTAGAGACTTTTACTGATATATTTAGATTTAAACATGATATACTTATATTATTGTTTCTTTTAAAATCAAAGGAGGAAATAGATATGAAGACTTATATGGAACCTTCAAAGAACATCCCTGTTGTTGATGAAGTTGATGTGCTGGTCGCTGGTGGAGGCCCGGCCGGAATAGGTGCTGCGCTTGCGGCCGCACGCACCGGAGCCAAAACGCTTCTCATCGAGACGCAGAACTGTCTCGGTGGAATGGCAACTTCAGGAATGATGTCCCACTTCACAGGTTCCAAGGATTCTCCTCTATTCAAGGAAATAAGCGACCGTTGCAGAAAAATGAAATGGTTCTGCGAAGATCTTGATGCTGTCGGGCCAAATACCATCAACCATGAAAAGTTGAAGTTGGTACTCTTCGATATGATGGATGATGCCGGCGCCAAATACCAGCTCCATACCATGGTATCAGACGTGATAATGGAAGGAGATATGGTAAAAGGAGTGATAACTGAAAGCAAGTCAGGACGTGAAGCGATCATGGCGAAGGTCGTTGTCGACTGCACCGGTGACGGAGATGTCGCATTCAAGGCCGGAGCTGCATTCATCAAGGGGCGAGAAAAGGACGGCAAGATGCAGCCGGTCACCCTCATGTTCAAGATAGGCGGGGTTGATCGCAGCCGCGCAGTATACCCCGGATCATTTGAAACTCTCGTAGAAACTCCAAAGGGCGAACTGCAGGCGTTGGCGCGCAATATCCTCCCTGCTCCCGCAGGACATGTGCTCCTGTATAAGTCGACAATTCCTGACCAGGTTGTCGTCAATATGACAAACCTCACAGGTATCGACGGTTCGGACATCCGAGATCTGACAAAGGCCGAAACAATCTGCCAGCGCCAGATCCCCGAGATAATAAAATTCCTCCACGATTATGTTCCAGGCTATGAAAAATGCTATCTGATAGCCGCTGCTTCAAATGTAGGTGTCAGGGAAACCCGTCATTTCAAGGGACTTTACACCATAAATGAAAACGACATTGTCGAGGCCAAGGTCTTCGACGACTGGATTGCCACGAGGAACTTCTTCAACTTCGACATTCATAATATCGAAGGTTCCGGCCTCGACGCCAACGGCGCCCAGCACAAGTTTAAGGCCCGCGGAGATTATACAATTCCATATCGTTGCTGTGTTCCGGAGAAGATTGATGGTCTCCTTTTTTCCGGACGCAATATTTCAGGCACGCACAAGGCCCATTCAAATTTCAGGGTGATGTCCATCTGTCTGAACATAGGCCATGGTACAGGCGTCGCCGCAGCACTCGCGGCGAAAAAGAACATCCAGCCGCGCAAGGTCGATGTCAAGGAAATCCAGGAAATCCTCAAGAAACAAGGAATGCAGGTGTGAAAGCTAATATCTTATTGATTCAAAACTGAGTCAGATTATCATACAGGCACTATGAATTCAAAATCAGGATCGTCGGTAAAACTCTCGTTTGCTGGTGACATAATGTGCATAGGCAGACAGCTTGAAGCCTGCACTGTCGGGAGAGTTCATGATTTCACCCCGTTGTTTGCTGATGCAAAAGAACTTTTTTCCTGCAGCGACTATGTTGTCGGGAATTTTGAAACTCCCGTCGCAGGTGAATCGTTCGGCTATACTTCTGAACGCTACTGTTTCAATAATCCTGAAGCCTTTGCGGAAACGGTACGCAACGCCGGATTCAATCTTGTATCAACTGCCAACAACCATTGCATGGACCGGAATGTTTCAGGTCTCTTCGCCACCCTTGACACATTGGACCATGTCTGTCTTGATCATATAGGGACATACAGGAGCCGTGAGGAGCGGGACAGATGCTTCATACGGGAAATAAATGGCATAAAGATCGGATTTCTGGCATATACCTATGGTACAAATGCCTTTGCGCACCACATGTATCTTGAAGACAACCAGTTGTTTGCCGTAAATCTCTTCCAACCTCAGGAATGCAGGCCCGGTTCAATTCACCTCCTGGATCCCGTGGATCGGATCGCCCAGCAGGTAGAAGATCTCTACCGCCCGGACAATCCAGTATTTCAAAAGGAGATCAGTCCATATCATGATCAGCTCAGAAGGGATCTTCGCACACTCAGGGAAAATGGTGCCGAGTTCATTGTCCTGATCATGCACAGCGGCGGTCAATACAATAAAATGCCCGACCCGTATACTCTCAAACTGGTCGATATGATATTTGAGATGGGCGGTATAGACGCCATAATAGGGCATCACCCACACATAATACTTCCTTGCATGATGAAAAAGAATATTCCAGTCGCATATTCCATCGGCAATTTCATCGGGATGCCGAACACGGCACCGGACTGGGCAGCCGACTATGTCGATTATTCCGTGGTTGCGCATCTGCATCTGCAGAAGGGCAGCCCAGGAAAGATGCTGGATAAATTGACATTTTCCATAACAAAGTCAATACTACGTCCCAATGACGTAGCCTCAGTGATGCCCTTATGGAAATTGATCCGTGAGGCCTCCAATCCGGAACTCAGATCCAAGCTGCTGGATGACAACTGCAGAATGGTGAACCTGTTCCGTAATTCCTCCGACAGTGAAATCCCCCTTTGCGAGGAATATGAATTTCAGCTGTATCCGTCATAATTCACAGAAAAGCCTGTAGGCAGATCAGGCACGGAGGAAGAATGCCATGACGCTTGCGACATAGAATGATAGTCCTATCACAAGAAAAACTATCTCCGCCACGTAAAAGCGCGTCTTCCGGTTCCTATAGGTGATAATTTCGGTCAGAGTTTCAAGTGGTGTTGCGGCTTTGAACTGCGTTGTCCAGCGGATGCCCAGCGTGCCGATAAGAGTAAGTATCATCGCAATTAGGACCAGCAGGATGCCGGCCGTCATGCTGTACCGGCTGAATGCACTGCTTTCGGCGATCTTCGGTCCGGAAAATCCCGTAATGGTGAGTGCGACCGTGCCTAGGGTAAGCAAAAGCTGGCTCCGGCCCTGGATAACGCCGAACTGTCCGTTCAGGAGATCAAGGCATCTTGTCATATCACCGGAATATATCCGAAGAAGCTCAGTAGCCTCTTCCGTTGCGGAGAACTGCTTGCCGGCATTTGCTGATTCAGTTTTCGATTCCATAAGCTTTTACTTTACTGCTTGATATGCACTTTGACCATACGAGAATAAAGGGAATAGAAAGTAGCCTTGTTACGCGCGTCCGGCCATACAATACGGAAACTTCCATCGGAAGCCACATCTCCATAAACCTGATCCTGTCCCGGTGTCCGGGGCTGTCTGGGATTTTTTGGTTCAGTGGACGTCTCCTTCGATACTCTGGCAGGAGCGGTGAACGTATTACCGCCATCGGCTGAGGCTGTAAAGTATATGTCGAACTCATTGTTTCCTTCCTTCATGCTGTAATACTGGACACCTACGACTCCATCTGCATTCACCATTACACTTGAAGAACCCGCTCCCCATCCGGATGGAGTTGAAGGAACAATTGCGCGTGGTTTGCTCCAGTTCATCCCGGCATCGTCTGATGTCGTTAGCATGAGATCTGCAGGTTTTCCCGGACGGCTCTGGGAATATGTCAGGTATACTCTCTGCCCCTTGCCCCATTTTCCCGCCGCAAAACCGCCAAGACAGCTGGCATCTCCCGCACCGGCATCGTTTCCAATAGAATTCTTGCTGGCTATCTTGACCGGATTTCCAAATGTCTCACCACCATCTGTCGATCGAAGACAATAGATGTCCTTAAGACTGCCGGCATAGCCTCCTTTGGCATCGGCCAGCATCGTGTGAGATGTCATCATTGGTATCAGCAGGGTCCCATCGGAGAGGATTACAGGGGCGAACACAAATCCCGTCTGTAACTTGCCGATGCCGGTTGGTTTCCATATGGAAATTCCCGGCTTGAGTTCAGGCGTCGCAACTTCGTATCCCGCAAGTGGAATGCTCAGCGACTTGAAGTTCGCACCTCCATCACGCGAACGTTCCAGTCCGAGTCCTCCTCCTGAGAACGGTCTTCCGGCGACATATATTGATCCCTTGAACGGGCTTTTCTCATTCCTGTCGCAGACAATGTGCGGATGATCTACGGCAACACTGAGGGACTTCTTGTCCTCCCAGGTCGCTCCGCCATCCTTTGAGCGCCGGTAACCGAGCTTATTGGACGCTGATTTATCTATGAAGGACCAATGCGCGGTTCCAGAAAGATCGTATGCAACATCCGGATCCCCGCTTGCAGGCTGCTGTAGCATATTCCAGGTGGCACCTCCGTCGGCAGTATGAAACAGGATCGTCTCCTTTTCCGAATTGTTCTGTTTTGCGGTAATGCAGAACTCGAGAGGTTTCGAAGGATTGCAGCGCAGATCGGACTGGTAAAGGTTGCTGCCGGGTTTCCCAACTACGATCTCCTCGGACATAGTTATTTCCAGCTTGTCACCGGCAACACAGGCGAAGGTTCCGAGGAAACAGATAAGAAATAAAGCTGACAGGAATTTTGATTTCATGGTTGAGGTAAGATAGTCCGGATTAACAGGTGAATCAAGGCGTTCGGTACGCTTCATAACTTTTAGTTATTTTCAAAATAAATAACTTTGTGCCTTAGTGTCTCTGTGGTTAGACTGAAATGCTGCTCTTCTTCTTTTCGCCTTCGGCGAGGACGGCCTTATATTTCTTGAGGACCGGAGCAACCTCGTCTTTCAGGAAATCGTCCACCTGTTCCGGAGCGCGGCCGACGAATTTCCTCGGATCCATGATCTTGTCGATGTTCTTTGCGATCTTCGCAAAAAGCTTGTCTTTCTTGATGCGTTCAAGGAGATCGTTTGATTCTCCCAGTTCCTTGACCCTTCTTCCGGCCGCCATCGAATGCGTGCGGATCGCCTCGTGGAGTTCCTGTCGGTCCCCGCCGGCCTTCACTGCGGCCATGAGGATGTTTTCGGTGGCCATGAAGGGGAGTTCGCTCCTGACGCGGTTCTCGATGATCTTCGGCCAGACCTGTATCCCTTCTGCGACATTCGCAAGAACGGAGAGGATGATGTCTGTAGCGAGGAACGATTCTCCCAGGACTATCCTGCGGTTGGCAGAGTCATCAAGCGTCCTTTCGAACCACTGGCTGGCATGAGTGTTTGCGGGATTCGCAGTAAGGGAGATGACGTATCTCGCAAGCGAGCAAACCCTCTCGCAGCGCATCGGGTTGCGCTTGTACGCCATCGCGCTGGAACCGACCTGTTTTGACTCGAATGGCTCCTCAATTTCCTTCAGGTTCGCAAGCAGACGCAGGTCTCCGGCAAACTTGTAGGCTGTCTGGGCGATTCCAGAAAGAACGGATATCACATAATAGTCGACTTTTCTCGTATATGTCTGTCCGCTGACCGGTATTGATTTTTCAAAACCCATTTCCTTGGTGACCAGTTCATTGAGCTTTCTGACCTTGGCGTGGTCGCCATTGAAAAGCTCAAGGAAACTGGCCTGTGTACCGGTAGTTCCTTTTACTCCCCTGAATGGAAGATGTTCAAGCTCATATTCGAGGCGCTCCAGATCGAGGAGCATGTCCTGGATGTAGAGTGTAAATCTTTTTCCGACTGTCGTTAGCTGGGCCGGCTGGTAGTGCGTGAACCCGAGGGTCGGCATGTCCTTGTACTGTTCAGCGATCTTTGCGAACTTCGCAATAGCCACCAGCAGGGCACGGCGGATGAGTTTCAGGCCGTCGCGCATCTGGATGAGTTCAGTATTGTCAGTGACATAACAGCTTGTAGCTCCAAGGTGTATGATGGGTTTCGCCTTGGGACAGAGTTCCCCGAAGACGTGGATGTGGCTCATCACGTCGTGGCGTAGTTCCTTTTCCTTGGCGGTGGCGGCTTCGAAATCAATGTCGTCGAGATGGGCTGCCATCTGTTTGAGCTGCTCATCAGTTATGTCGAGTCCGAGCTTTTTTTCGTTCTTTGCGAGTACAAACCAGAGACGGCGCCAGGTGGAATGTTTTTTCTGGGCTGACCAGTTATAGCTCATTTCCTTGCTGGCATAGCGTGAAGTTAATGGATTTTCATAGATTTGGCAGTTCACCTTTTTCACCCATAAATTTGATCAAATAAGTTGCAGGTTCAGTTAAAAACAATAGATTATGGTTTGATTTTCCAATAATCCCTGTAAGTTATTCTTCAGGTAACAAATTCATAATGATTGACAAGGACACAAAACAAAATAGCCTTTACGGCGTGATAATCAAGGTTGAGAACATCGATGTATGCAGGTCTTTTTACAGGGATGTTCTCGAACTTGGAGCACCGGTGATAGACAGCAATTTCTGGATTGAATTCAAGCTCCAGGACGAGGTCTCACTTGTGCTTGAACAGGCCGCCGAAGGTGAAAAGCTTCCGCCCGGCCGCGACAGGATATCGTGGCTCTACCGCATCGAGGACATCGACGGCATGCTCGCAAAGCTGAAGGAGCACGGACACCAGCCGCACGCCGAGGATGAACGGCTTGGCTACAAGGTCTACCAGTTCCTGGATCCCGAAGGCAACCCCTTCTACCTCTACTCGGCCAAGGAAGACAAGAAATAAAATTTTTCAGGCGAAAAATTTTATAAACTTTAGGACTCTATGATATCCATCATTGATTACGGCATGGGCAACCTTTCGAGCGTATACAAGGCGCTTAAGAAGCTTGGAGCCGATGTATCCATAACCGACAAGGTTCAGGAAATCAGAAATTCAGAGGCACTTATCCTGCCGGGTGTCGGACATTTCGGCGATGGAATGAAGAATCTTAAGTCTTCCGGGATGTTCGAGATAATCAAGGAAGGGATTTCCTCCGGAAAGCCTTTCCTGGGGATTTGCCTGGGAATGCAGCTGCTGATGGATGAGAGCGAAGAAGCTCCGGGAGTTGCAGGGCTTGGTATTTTCAAGGGCAAGGTCGTCAAATTCCCGAAAAGCTCACTGAAAGTACCTCACATGGGATGGAATGACATTTCTGTAGTAAGGAAAAACCCTACTCTAAAAGGAATCCCGGACAATACTTTTTTCTATTTTGTCCACTCCTACTATGTAAAACCAAAAAACGCCGATGTGATAGCTGCTACATGCACTTATGGAGTTGATTTCGCTGCCTGCCTGGGGAAAGACAATATCTTCGCCACCCAGTTCCACCCGGAAAAAAGCCAGGAAGCTGGCCTTCTGATATTGGAAAACTGGATTCACGGACTACAGTAAGGCAGACACACTGGGGGATTTATGACAGACATTAAAGATAGGACCTTGTTCACGGTTTTTCCTGCCATCGACATAAAGGATGGCAAATGCGTCAGGCTGATCCAGGGAAACTACGATAAGCAGATCACATACTCGGACAGCCCTTCATCACAGGCCGCACTTTGGGAAAAACAGGGAGCTCGTTTCCTGCACATTGTGGATCTTGACGGTGCCAAGCAAGGCCGTCCAATTAACCTCAAGACAGTCGAATCCATAACGAAGGCCATAAAGATCCCCTGTCAGCTCGGTGGTGGTATCAGGACCATAGAAGATGCCGAACTCGCTTTCAATGCAGGCGTTGAAAGGATCATCATTGGCACGGCGGCCTGCGAAAATCCCGAGTTCGTTGAGGATCTGATCCTAAAATTTACTCATGAAAAAATAGTTATCGGCATCGACGCCAAGAATGGCAAAGCTTCAATCAGGGCCTGGATGAAGGACACCAACCTGAAAGCCACTGATCTTGCCGCGGAATTCGCAAAGAAGGGCGTCAACAGGTTTATCTATACTGACATTGCGACCGACGGAATGCTTTCCGGACCAAATTTTTCCGCGATAAGCGAATTCAGCGATGCAGTTCCCGGCGCTAAGGTGATCGCTTCCGGAGGAGTCGCTTCGGCAAATGATGTAATCAAACTTCTCAATCTTGCAAAGAAGAACATCGAGGGAGTGATCGTCGGGAAGGCCCTCTACGACGGAAAACTTGTTCTCTCGGATCTGATGAAGCTCTTCAGATAACGGATTCTTAACCTGCTTTCAGCCATCTCTTCAGGAATGCAAGCATCTCATCGTTCATTCCGTCATACCATGCCCCATGATCACCGTTCTCAATATAATGGACCTTATGCTCAACATTGTTCTTCTTCAACGAACCCTCCAGCGATCTGCTGTGCTGGACAGGAACCGTCGTATCAGCTGTACCGTGAATTATGAAGACTGGCGGACTGTCCTTGGAGACATAGGTGACAGGAGAGACGACTTCCATCTGTTCTTTTGTGAGAATTCCCCAGGGACTTCCTTCCTTTTCCTTCCCGTCATATTTGTGACCGAGGAACAGATAGACCAGTTCGTGTGCCTCATGCCGTATTTTCTCCATAAGAAAGAAATCGGCCGGGCCCGCCCGATCAACTATGGCACGGACTTTTGTTGAAATCCTCCTTATGGGATCCTTTGATTCCGGATCCGCCTGGTCGGGATGCAGCCCCACCCATAGGGAAAGATGCCCTCCGGCGGAATGTCCTTCCAGTGCAATCCTGTCGGGATCGATGTTCCATTCCTTTGCCTTGCTCTTCACGAACTGCAGGGCATAGGTGCAGTCATCCACCTGTGCCGGATAGATTGCTTCGGTTGTGAGCCTGTAGTCGATGGTCACCCAGGAAATACCTTCATTCATGAACTTCACCAGCAGGGGATGGGCGTTGTTCTTGCTCCCTAACTTCCATCCGCCACCATGTATGGTAATGACGACCGGTGACGGTTTTTCCGCATCCGCAATTACAGCATCCAGGCATATCTCCCTTCCATTAATACTTCTGTATGGCACGTCAAACAAAAACTTCGCATTTCGCATGTTCTTCTGCATTGTCATCTCCAATTTAGGGAACCTCTATTTCAAGAATTCCGGAACGTTATCGCCATATGTCATTATCACGGAAGCTCCATAGTGGCTGTAACGGGGAAGTTTTTCAAGTTTTGCCTTTGAGACATCCGGGACCTGCCAGAAGGAACGCAGTTCCTCCGGAGCCCCTTTCACGCTGACGTATGATGCGTTGCTTATTGTTATTGTACCATGGCCGCTGCCGAATGGCGCGACGACGCCAATCGCCGAAATCTTCACTGGATCCAGGGGCAGCTGCTTAAGCTGCATCTCCTTGCATTCCCCCTGCCCGTACACGCATATGAAATCGGCAAAAGGTATGACTGCCGATGACCATTCTCCTGCCGGCAGATATCTGCGTGCGGAATAAAATCCGAACGAACCTGCCTGCCGTATGTCAGCCACATTGATGCTTTTTGCCTTGTCGTTCGTCAGCAGATAATCGTATTTCGCTCCGGGTCCCTTGTATCCGCTGTCCTTGAACGCCTGCTTTAACTCGTCGGTGGCTTCGATGTCATGCCATGGGAAATCACTTCCCTTCGGAGAGACAAAAACTATGAAATCGACCGCATGGGCTTTTTTGCCATCGAATTGAAAGTCATAGATAGTTTTTGTGACAGCGGGATAATTAGGTTTCAAACCAAATTTAAATGCGTTGGACTTTCCATCACCGTTTGTCTTGAACGTGATTATCTGCCCTTCCTCCGCCCACGTGCATTCCGCTTTCAACGCCTTTCCTCCATTAATTCCGTCGACAATGCTGTATCGCGGCGCCGGATATAGCGTCCCTTCCTCCTGTATGAAAGGGGAGGCCTTCTTCATATAATCGGCGATAGGACGTGCTTCATCTGTCTTGCGGCGATATCCGAATTCAAACGGCTTGGATATGGAATATCCGTGCGCCACTGAGAACACCTTGCCCAGATCTTCATCCTTCTGAAACGACACTATGTTGGCAATTTCCTTTTCACCAGAACTGTCAAACTTTGGAAAACTCCTGCCTTCCCCTTTTGCAACAAGTTCGACATTGTCAATGAACAGTTCCGTTTCAACTTCGGGCCGCAGTTTTCCAGATATCGAAATCAAATACAGATATACCGGCTCCTGCACCCAGCGGGTATAATACACGACGGGCAGTTCAGCCGTAAAGTTCGCCCTTCTGAAGTTGCGCACGAGAGGATGGTTTAACGATATTTCTATTGTCTGCCAGGCATCCCCTTTCGCTTCAACCATCTTGGGATCGCAGAATACGTCCGAATTGCCCATCTGGCTGACAGGGCCTCCGACCGAGATGATCGCCCTTCCGGAAAGGACTTTCAC
>Ga0302238_1001290_pt1 | contig 21036 bp, 20 predicted proteins | sample AAG_UR_Asn_MG_FD_193527 | JGI IMG/M metagenome (GOLD analysis project Ga0302238, IMG submission 193527) | Enriched activated sludge microbial communities from anaerobic digester in WTTP, New Holstein, Wisconsin, United States - AAG_UR_Asn | ecosystem: Engineered > Bioreactor > Anaerobic >...
GAGATGAGCTGTTTGCCCACTCTCTGGCACTTTGAGAGGTCAATGGCTTCCGGCTTGTACTTGCTCTCGATCAGATCAGATACTGAGCTGATAGCAAGGTTATAGCCACCCAGTCGCATTACTCTCATGCACCTGCTCCTGTGCCACTCTTCAGCAGGTCGATCTTAGCGATCCGAACCAAGCGAGAGCCATCGATGCGGCTGGTGTAATACTCGATACTGGGTATGTCTCGGTTCATCAGCTTGAGGTAGAAACTCCGGAACTTCTCTTTCAGTTGATACAAGTCAGAGTCTGGATCATCTACGTTATGGGCATTGACGATCAGGAAGACAGTCCATGCTATGTCCGTGCTTACGAACTGACGGGATGTACCGTTCTTGCCTGTCTCGGAATCCAATATCACGATAGCGCAGGGCAACTGCTTGGGAATGCTGTCTTTGTTGAACTGGATGGTGGGAATATCGCAAAACTTAAGGGCATCCACTATCCTGTTCCGATCTGCGATAAACTTCTCAAAAGCGCTCATAGACTTACCTCGATGGAGTTGAGTTGTTGATATATCCACTGCTCCCGGTTAGCTATAACCTGGGCAAAAACGTTCCGAGCTTGGGTGCCTTCCCGCTTGATCTTGACTTGGATCATGTATGCTATCTGATCCACAGTGAGTAGTTTCCCACTCTTCTTATCAGTCCACGAGAGCCCTTTCCGCTCTACCCATGACTTGAGTGGTGCGATGGGAGTCCAGGAAGGCACTTTACCGCCCAAAACAAAAGGCTCGTGTTTCACGTTCGAACCCACTCTAAGAGTCATGCCTGAGTCATTGGTTTCCACTACGTATCCCGTGTTTCCGTAGAAATCGCCTTTATCGTAGATCTGCTGAGTGAGAATCTCCCTGCGGGAGTCGGCATCAATAACACTCCCGATCAAATGCAGTCTACTCTCAAGAGCACTGTAGATAGCCCGGTAAACTTCAATCATGATCGCATCAATGGTATTGGAGTTCTGCTCAGGCATGGCAACTCCGATTGAAAATCTTTGAGATACAAAAATCTGCGTCAATCCGTTCGATCTGCGTCATCTGCGTGCTATTCATTTCAGATCACCCCAGCTCTCAGCACTTTAGGAAGTCTCGGTTTCAACTCTGTGAGTCGATACATACCACTTTGATTGAGATAGTTCCGAAGCAGAGTCAGTGCCCTCAGCTCAAGATTGGCTTTAAATGCGTCTATTTCGCTTCCTGTGAGCAGTTCGGTAGCGGATTGGTCTAATCCTACTGTCTTGACTATTCCCTCGCCCAGGGTCTTCAAATTGAGAAACTCGCAAGTGCTCTGCAGCATTAGAAAGCAGTACCCAAAACGAAAAGAGACCAGGAATGGATCATCATCAGGATAGTCGTTGCGAATTGCATCATGGTAGAAGTTATCCAAAACAAGGCTTCTGATGGTCTCCATGACCAGCCCTCTATGCTCTTTGAAGATAACGTTATCCGCCATCTCTTTGGGCAGATTGAGCACTGCCAGCAGGTCAATAGTCTCGACCGGGATAGGGATCACTTACCCTTCCTCATCAGTTCTGATAGCTCAATCGCTCTGCGACCGACCTGCTTTGCCCAACGGGACACAAGCATGTTATTGGCAGCCCGTTCCCAGTCTCCGGCTTTGGTAAACTCCAGAGTGTTCTTGAAGCCAAGCAAACCAGAAATACCGAGATTGAAGCACATATTGAGCAGCACAGACTTACGCACTTCATCAAGACCATTGTAGATATCGGGAATCTTCGACTGAAGCTGCTTTTCGCAGTTCATGATGTCATTGATCAGCATGACGTAGGCTTCGGCTTGGGATATCCCGCAATCATCGAGATTGCGACCAATACCAATTGTCAGCTTGCCTGCTGTACAGCGGTATGGTTTCAGCCTCAGACCTTCATGTCTGACAAGCTGCTCCTTGATTCTATCCATCAGTTTCGCTTCCATTTATGCTCCTTGAACTTACTGGATCATCGATCCGGAGCTATGAAAACACTCCCCTGTATTCTCACAAACAAGGATGCATAAGGATGCGACAGATTTTAGGATTGACAAATATCTCGTGCTGTAGCTCTTGTAAATTCAGGAACAAGTGAAAACAGCTATCCGATCGTTTGGTATATACGATTGCCTGAGATAGCTGCTCTCTACTAACAAAAGTATGAGGAGAATTGAACTATGAACCATAATTTATGGGGTCCCAGCAACCCCCACCCATTATCAGAGAAAAAGACGGAATTGATCTGGGAGGGGAAATACGATGAATACGGCAATAGGAGAGAGATAAAACTACCATCAACGCCCTATCCATTACAAAAAATCGAAACTATTGATGAACCACATGACCGCATAAAAGCTGGCCGTACCGTACAGGATGAGATATTCGATGAAACTAAGTTTAACGAGAATAGCCATCCAGATGACTTCCGCAACATGCTTATCTGGGGTGACAATAAGTTAGCAATGAACTCATTGCTTAGTAGTTTTAGAGGCAAGATAGACTTGATCTACATTGACCCTCCATTCGATGTAGGTGCTGATTTTACTTTAAACGTACAACTTGGTGATTCGAAAGAGACGATTTATAAAGAACAATCTGTTATGGAAGCAGTGGCTTATCGTGATATGTGGGGTAAAGGTACTGATTCATATATTCACATGATGTACGAAAGAATTTCACTGATGAAAGAGCTTCTTAGTGAAAGCGGCTCATTCTATGTACATTGCGATTGGAGAGTAGTTGGGTTTTTAAGGTTGTTGTGTGATGAAATCTTTGGTGTTAATAATTTTCAGAGGGAAATTATCTGGAGTCTAAGTGGAGTTTCTGGTTATAAAAGTCTTGTAAATAATTATGTTAGAGGACACGATACTCTTTTATACTACAGTAAATCATCAAACCCAATATTTAACAAATTATACTTACCATACAGCGATGCACAGTTAAAAAGATTCAACGCAGTTGACGAAAATGGTAGGCATTATAAGTCAATAACGAAAACAAAAAGGATATACCTGGAAGATACTGATGGAGTTCCTATATCAGATGTATGGTCCGATGTTGCCAGTTTTCAGACAGTTGTTAATTCGCCCGAGATTCAAAACTATCCTACACAGAAACCTGAGAAATTGATAGACAGAATCATCTCTGCTTCAAGCCGTGATGACTCAATTATAGCAGATTTTTTTTGCGGCTCAGGGACTACATTATCTGTAGCAGAAAAACTCGGTCGGAAGTGGATTGGAGTTGATTTAGGCAGATTCAGCATTCACACCACCAGGAAAAGAATGTTGCAGGTTCAAAGAGAGCTTCACTTATCCGGAAAGCCCTATCGATCTTTTGATGTTTATAATCTTGGAAGATACGAAAGACAATGGTGGCAAAAAGAGAGATTGCATGGAGCGGATACTGAGCACCGGGCTACTGTTATGAAGTTCTACAAAGCTACTGAACTCGTCAATCCGCCAAGTTCATTACTGCATGGGAAGAAGGGTGGAGCATTGATTCATATAGATGAAATTGACGGCATGTTCACAGGTGAGGAGTTAGTTAATGTTGCTCGTGCTGCAAGTGTGGCGGGAGCCAAAGAAGTTCACATACTTGCTTGGGAGTTTGAGATGGAGTTAACGATTCGCAAGCAAGCCATTGAAGCTGAATATAGCGTCCAGATCAAGCTTTTTTATATCCCGCGTGAGATTATGGAAAGTAACCGCACCGAATGCCAATTTTTTGAAGCCGGATACTTGAAAGCTGCAGTTCTAAGGGATAAAGAGGGTAAAATTGATGTTGCATTGGAAAGCTTTATCCCCTCTCTGGCAGAAGCACCAGAAAAAGAGGTAAATGCTCTGAGAGAACGCTCAGTCAAGTCCCCGTTTGATTTCATAGATTTTTGGGCTGTTGATTTCGACTATCGCAAAGATAAACCCTTCGAACACCATTGGCAGGATTTCAGGATCAAAAAGAAGAGAGCGCTCTCCACCAAAACAGATCTTGGTTGGAAGTATCACGATACTGGAAAGCATGAGATTTGTGTCAAAGTAATAGATGTATTTGGAGTGGACACAACGATTGTAATCCCTGTGGAGGTGTGATTTGGCTACAATCTTAAATGAACGGAATCTTGACGCCCTAAAGCCAATTTTTAAGCCTTGGGAGGAGCCCTCAGGATACAGAGTACCCGGCGCAGATGATAACAGCCCGGCACGAGTAGAGCCAGGTCGCAGACCCAGTAGATGCCCATTAGTAAGAGCTATTCGTTCTGAAGTTGATATGTGGAGGCGTGGAGGTTATTCCGGGGTAAGTGAAACGAGTAGATACTTGCTCAACTACTGGTTCAATACTGACCACATGATAAAAGACAATTCAACCGGAGAGTCTTATCCTTTTCACTATCATTGGGCACAGAGAGAAGCAATCGAATCGATCATCTATTTGCATGAGCTAAGAAGAGTAAGAAACACAGCATCCCTGCTAACAGAGTTCGGAGGCGGAATATTTGATGACATAGCCTTGGGCATTATGCCAATTGAAGACCAATGGCTGAAGTGCTGTTGTAAAATAGCCACTGGAGGCGGAAAAACAAAGGTGATGAGTTTAGCTATTGTCTGGAGTTATTTTAATAGCTTAAGAGAGCAGAACTCCGGTTTAGTTAAGCATTTTGTGGTTATCGCTCCCAACCTGACAGTGTATGAGAGGCTCAAAGACGATTTTGAAAACAGGAAGATCTTTGATACTGATCCTCTAATCCCGGAGGAATGGAAGGGTGATTTTCAGTTAAAGACCATTCTTCAGGATGAGCCCGGTGGTGAAGTATCCTTCGGAGCGATCTATCTAACGAACATCCACCGATTGTATGAGTCCCGGGATAACAACATAGATGATGAAGGCTCGATTTGGGGACCCGAAGTAAAACGTAATAAAGCTCTTGATACTTCCATAGCTTTACGAGAGCGGATAACATCTCATAAGGGGATAATGATCCTGAATGATGAAGCACACCATTTGCATGATCCTGAGCTTGCATGGAATAAAGCTATCGATTCACTTCATCGGATGAGCCTCAACAAAGGCCGGGATGGTGTGTGCCTTCAGCTTGATTTTACCGCAACACCAAAGCATAATAATGGTGATTTCTTTAGGCATATAGTATGTGATTTTCCTCTGGGAGAAGCTGTAGATGCGGGAATTGTAAAGGTACCCGTCCTTGGAGAATCAGATCGATTGAACAATCAAGGGGATAAAAATGCTCCCGCCCCCGAAAAGTATCGCAATCATCTCCAAGTAGGTTATCAGAGATATGAGGAATCATATAATCAATGGGAAAAGGTCCGTAAACCGATTCTTTTTGTGATGACTGAGGATTCTGCATCTGCAAATGAGATAGCAAGATATCTTGATGGTGATGCCTTTCCACTGCTAAAAGGGAGAGTTTTAAACATCCATACAAAAATCAAAGGCAGGATCAAAAAAACAACCAGATTTGGCAAAGAGATCAAAGAATTCATCGAAAATGAAAAGGATATGAAACCTGATGACCTCAAAGCTTTGAGAGAAATGTCCAGAGAATTGGACAGCCCCAACAGTAAATATCGGTGTATCGTCTCAGTGATGATGCTCAGAGAGGGATGGGACATAAAAAATGTTTCTACGATTGTCCCTTTGAGGGCATATTCAGCTGCATCAGGTATTTTGCCCGAACAGACTTTGGGCAGAGGGCTGAGAAGGATGAATCCCTCTGGAGATATTCCTGAGATGGTAACCGTTATCCACCATCCCGCCTTTCGTAAGCTGTATGAAGAGGAACTGCAACTGGAAGGATTCAATATTCTTGTCTTACCTGAAAGAGACAGCCTTAAACAGACAGTGACGATCTACGTAGATGCAGAACACAAGGATTCCGAAAAACTGGATATCTCTATACCCTACATTAGCGACTCCATCGAAACAAGCTCCAAGCTTGAAGATCTTAGCTTTGACGAAGTAGCCAGTGAGTTTAGAAAGTATAAGAAACTACCGATTGGAAAGGCAAAATCGACAGAACTGGAGTTTAAAGAGAGGCATCTATTCACCAAAGAAGTGATAGGTACTTGGAAACTTGATCTTGGCTTGTTAAATTCTGCTTGGTCTGCACCCAACTACTTCTCGCTGATGCTTGCCAGAGCATGTAAACTGACGGACTATCAAACTGTACTATTGCCTTTGATACATGATTTTATCTCTAAGCTTCTGTTTGAAAGGGAAGTGGACTTATTCACAGGTGAAGTGGATCATCGCATGCAGGACACAGATGTCAAAGAGCATGTAATTGCTGTATTTACACCACTGATCATGGCTAAAAAAACCACTATACAGGATCGCAAACGGAACAGCTCTGAGACAAGACTATCAAGCTGGAAACCTTACCAAGCTACAAGCACAGAGAAACGTCCGGCTGTTACTGCAAGAAGAACCATGTTCAATCTTGTGCCCTGTGATAGCAGCTTTGAGCAGGAATTTGCATTTGAGTGTGATAGATTAAATGATGTGGAGGCTTTTGCCAAGAATGCAGGTCCTCAAAAACTGACGATTGATTATCTGAAGCCAGATAAGCATAGAGCTCTATATGTACCCGATTTCTTTGTAAGAGTAGAATCCGGTGACGTTTACCTGTGTGAATTGAAGGGCAGAGAAGATAATCTGGTAGCACTCAAAGCAAAAGCCGCTATTGAATGGTGTAAATCTGCATCTAAAGGAAAAGTGAAATGGCATTACTTGTATCTACCTTATCATCTGTTTCAACAAAGCACTGCAAACTCTCTGGAAGAGCTTGCCCGGGCTTGTGAGCCATCCTTACAGAATTTGATTAAAGAAGGAATAACCGAGCAGATTTATATAGATTTTGACGCTGCCCCAGATACTGATATCGCCGATCCCCTCTTTGATAAGATTCTGAAGATTGGCTCGATACAGTGCATCCCAGAAGATATTCATGAAAGCGTTAGGCAGGCTTTACTAATTCTTGATCATGCGGAAAAGACAAAAATGAACGATTATGCTCATGCATTCCAACCACTTCTTTTCAACCTTGACGATTATGCTATGCGTTTATTAGTAAGTGGGTTACAAAGTAAGATTCCGGCTGATATGTCATGGAGAGAGGCATATTTTATGCCAGATCTTTCAAATGTCTATGATAGGAAAAGAAATGTACTGGAGAAGTTTGGCAGATACCTTAGGGATAACTTAGTCTTTGCGCGTCCGATAATGAAGCTAGGGACATTACTATTTTGCTTAGAATATGCTCAGAAAGGAGGATTTGGAGCAAATGGAGTATGGAATGATGTCGAGAAAGCATATTCCGGAGAAAAGATGGGAGAGCTATACGTTCTACTATCTGAAGTGAATGAATTCAGAAACACTCGTGTTGCCCATGTGGAAGTCAAGCTGTCTGATGTGAATGAAGCTTGGGAGAATATGGGGAAATGGGTGAAGTGTTTAACCATGATAAACTCTATGGTAAACTAAGTTTGGAGGTTACATGTCAATCTCAGAAAGTCAATTAGAAACATGGTCACATATTGGTGCACAAGTTACAGCAAAGCAAACCCATGAATCTGTAAGGAATGCGATCGATTCCTTCAAATTTCCTGATGGGATATTCTACGATAAATACTTGCAAGGCTCATATAAAAATGATACAAATATCTATGGAGACATGGATGTTGATCTTGTCGTATCTTTAACATCTACTTTTTATAACAATCTAACGCCTGATCAGAAGAAACAACTGGGATTAACTACTGCAAGTTATCAGTTTTCAGATTTCAAGAAAGACATACTATCTGCTTTGTTTGATTATTACGATGATCGGAAGGTTAAAGAAAAGAACAAAGCGTTACAGGTCGTAAAACCAACTGGGACATTGAATTGTGATGTAGTTGTTTGCGCTGAGTATAGATTTTATACAGATAACCTATCGAGCTATTATGAAGGGATTACTTTTTGGACGGCAGATGGTATTCAAGTGATCAACTATCCAGATTATCATTATAATAATGGGGTCTCAAAGCACCAGAGCACTAATTCGTGGTACAAACCTACTATCAGAGTGTTTAAGAACATACGCAACAACCTTGTTGATAAACAAGCTATTACAAAGAAAGAAGCTCCATCATATTTCATCGAGTGTTTACTATATAATGTGCCCAACAATCTGTTTGGAACTAATCATTACAATACAACATATAACATCTTAGATTACATTGGGAAATCAAGAAATAATGGTCTAATAGAGAAGTTTAGATGTCAGCATGATCTCTATGACTTATTCGGTACTGGTAATACTCAGTGGAACCTTATCGACGCAAAGAAGTTCATTAATGAAGCAATAGGGTTTTGGAATGATTGGAGCTAGCAAACACCCATACGCTACAGACTCAAATGAAAGGAAAAATGTTCTGTTTATTTTAGCTATACTCAGCGTTATCATCTGCTATGGGATATACTACATTCTTGAACATAAGACAATCGAAGTATCCTATTGGATATCCATACCCTCAGTATTCGGAGTATTCGGTTTTCTCTATTTAATCTTTAATGAGTGGTTATGGCGAATTAGCTTTATGCATAAGATTAAACTGGTTAGAGTTCCTGTTATATCTGGTGAATGGACCGGAACCTTGAAGTCTTCATATGACAACTTCCAAGCCAATAAAAATATTCGGATTATTGTATATCAAACTTGGACTGAAATTTTGATAGTATTAGAAACAGAGTCATCTACATCATATAGTCATTCTGCTTCGATTTTTACAAGTAATCCGCATTGCTATACGTTAACTTATGAATATGTCAATAATCCAATACCTGCTGCGTTACATACTATGCATATGCACATAGGTACTACTACTCTGGAAAAGAATGAGAAATCAAATGAGATGGTTGGATGTTATTACTCCGGCAGAGATAGAAATAATGTTGGCGATATTGCTATCTCAAAACAGTCACGACTTACTTGATGTATAGTTGATACTGATAATGTATAACCAAAAGAGGAAGTATGATTGATTCAATCAATAAAATCAAGGGCTATGGGATATATAACAATTATTTATCGTCCATTCCGGTTCTGCAGTTGAAGAAGTATAATCTTGTCTACGGATGGAATGCTACAGGGAAATCAACTTTAGCAAAGTTGCTTAAGGAAATCTCACTTGGCGCTGTAGATAGTAGTTCAGAATTTTCATTAACCATTGACTCAGTTGAAATTAACAACGCTAATTACATCGACCACAAACCACTGGCAAGGGTTTTTGATGATGAGTTCGTAAAATCCAACATTAGGTGGGATGAATGCTCAACCAATTTAATCTTTTATATCGGGAAAGACAGTATTGATCTTCAAGAAGAACTGAAGATAAAGGAGGATCTACTGATATCCTTGGATAGCAAAATCAAGCATAACAAGTTGGAATCCGAAAGCCTAAGCATACAAGTCGATAAGCTACTGATAAATAAATCAAAGGACATCAAAGAACTTCTTAGGAATGAAAACAAAGATATTTTTCAGAACTACAATAAAAGTCATTTGAAGGATACAATTATTGCGATAAGTACTGAGTTAGATACAAATCAAAGCGCTCATTACTTAACTGAAAATGACTTCAAAATTGCCAAAGAAATGACAAATCAGCATGTTAAACCCAAGTTGGCGAATATCCCAGATTTGAATCTACTCACTGTAAAAGACTATGATGAGATGTTAAACATATGTAACGAAACTGTGATTTCAAAGACTATTAATGACTTAATGGAAGATAATGTACTGAATTTATGGGTCAAAGAAGGCCTGTTCTTACACAAAGGCAAGACTATATGTCAGTTTTGCGGGAATACAATTGATCAAACACGTCTTAATGAATTAGAGGGCCATTTTAGTGATAGCTACATAGATATAACTAATCGCATTGATTTAAACTTAATAAAACTACAGTTGTACATAAATGAAAATCTTCAGTCTCGTTATAGTGAGTTATACTCAGATTTACAAGGTGATTATCTAACTGCTTATACTGATTTATCAACACACTATCAAGGCTACTTAAATATAATCAACGAATTGAAGGGTCTTCTTGAAACCAAAAAATCGAATGTGTTTAGTTCGCCAAATTTTACGCCAGGGAAGTATGATGATCCAAAGATAGAGCAACTAAGAAGCGACTTAAAAAAATGCAATTTGATTGTGGATAAACATAATACGAAATCAGATAATTTTACGGCGGAAATCATTGGATATAAAGCAAAGATAGAGAAGCACATAGTCAATCGATTGTACCCAGATTATAAGAAGTTAGTAACTCGACAATCCTCTCTTAATCATGAGATTGAAGAGTCAGAACCCACGTTTAAAAGCTTAACAGATAGAATTCAAGAGATTAAGATAAAAATATCGGATAGCAAACTTGCTATGGACACTTTCAATAAGCACCTTCAGAGTTTCTTAGGAAGAGATGATATAAGGCTAGTTCCAAAGGATGATGTAAGCTATACAATAAATAGAAATAACGGTCTTGCTCAGAGACTAAGTGAGGGCGAAAGAAGCGCAATAGCATTCATTTACTTTATTCTTACACTTTCCGACAAGGATACCCGGATAGAAGATACGATTATAGTCATTGACGATCCTGTTTCAAGCTTGGATTCGAATTACTTATACCATGCATTCTCATATATGGTTGATAACATAGATAATGCTCAGCAGATACTTATTTTCACTCACAATTACAAGTTTCTTAATATGGTTAAAATGTGGATGAAACGTCAGAAAAAAGTAGATCCCCAAAAGATAAAAGAGGCTGAGAAAAATTATCAATTCTTGATGATTAAAAACCACATAGTCGATGGCGCAAGAAACGCAAGTATTGCGCCGATGGATAGATTATTAGCTGATTACGAATCTGAGTATCAATTTCTTTTTAAACTGCTACATCAGTTTGCGAACAGCAGCGATACAGAATTAGATGAATGCTACTTTTATCCAAATATTGCAAGACGTTATTTAGAGACTTTTCTAAATTTCCGCATCCCAAACAATAAAGATCTGTATAGCAAAATGGAAAAACTTATCAAAGACTCAGAGAAACGTATGAGACTTTATAGGTTTGTTAATGACTTTTCCCATGACAGAAAAGCCGATGCACTAACAGATTTTGATACAAGCTGCCTAGAAAACTCGAAAAAAATCATCAAAGAATTGCTTGATGAAGTAAGGAAGATTGACACAGAACATTTTAATGGATTAACTAACATAGCCTCCATTTAGTAGCAACTCTAGTTTAATAAACTTCGGTCGTCGTCCTACATTTCCAATGAAAGGGTGGGAACGGAGTATGCGCTCCGGAGACACCGATTGGGTTCATCTCTGAGTCGTATTCGATCTGAACGTCTTTGATCCAAGGTGCTAGGGCTTTTATGTATTCCCGGGCATCATCCAGGCTGTTGGACTTGGTGTTTAAAGCCATGAGGTTGTCCATCACTTCGAGGGCGTCGTTTAGGGGATATACCTTGTCCTGAGCAGCCAATGCCCGGCAGATGTCGCTGGTGCGGTCATCCAGGATCACAACCAGTTTATAGTATCTGGCTTTGGCTTTCTTGTAGCCTTGCAGTCTTCCGAACTCACGTATTCTGAGAGCGGTATGCTCTGCTAATCCCTGCCAGTAGTGGGATGACTTGTTGGCGAGATCATTGAACTGATCTTTGAGAGTATTGGCAAGCATCTCTTTGGTATAACCCTGCTCGATGGCTTTGGAAAGGGTATCTGCAAAGCTCTGCCTGACATCGGCTTCAAAGTGGTTCCCGATCCAGAACAACTGCTGTTTCTGGATGGTGGATGAGAGATGCTGATCTTCAATGCCCCAGAGCCCGATGCTGGTCTTGTTAGGGGCTTGCACTTGGGTGTCCTTGAGTCCGAGCCGCACACAGCGGTCTATTATCGCTTTGGTGGGCTCATTGACCAGTGCTGCGAAGTCATCTCCCAACTGGGTATTGATGATGCCCATAAGCTTATCTATGGAGTCCTTGTTGATCTTTTCTGCTTTGGGCATGTCACTCAACATCTGGATGGCAAGTCTGGCGGCGTCTCTGATCTCGGTCTTCCAGGCATTATTGAGGACACGGTAGTACTCAAGCATGAGTTGATCATAGTAGTTCATTAGAAAGAGAATCTCCGGACTTTGACTCTGTTCCTGCCAATATCGTATTCAGAGAAGCGTTCCAGACAGCCAGCCAGTGCATCACAGCCATCGATGTAGCCATCAGGATAAGTGAGGAACTGTGATATCAGGGTTGGTGTATCCTGTCCCTCCGGAAAGAGTACCTTGGCTGTCTCAATGATGGTCTCTGTTCTCTCGATGCGGAGGTTCTTGTTGTCTTTGTTATCTATGCGCTTGATGCGGTGGCTTATCGGTGGCAGATGATTGTCTTGTGCCCACCGATCGAAGTCGGCAAGGATACGAGCTTGCCCGTAGGTGGTCTCACAGGCTGCTCTGGCTTTCACTCGGTAGGTGCGATCCAACTCCTGATAGGCATCATAGTAGTATCTGAAGAACTTGGTGTTCTCAGTCTGCCGTATCCAGACATGGATCACATAGAACCTGTTACCATCGTAGCCTATAGAGATGACAGCCTTGTAACACCCCTTCTCGCCCCAAGCTGGATCGGCATAGAGCCAAACCCGCTTCATTTGGGAGGGTTCCGGCAAGGTTCTATACTTGGTGAACCAGTGGTTCTTGAAAATGTTGCCTTCGATTACCGGCTGTCCAAGCATCTCTCTCTGATATCCGGTATGACCGAACTTGGCTCGCAGGTTTGGCAGAGTGGCAGTGGGGTATTGCTCCTCCCAGATGGACTTGCCATGCATATCTTCGAGAGAGAAGCGCAATATCGCCTTTTGGTGGGTCTTTAATGCAATCTGGTAGGCAACGTCTAATTCTGGATTATCTGCTCGTAAATCGCCTAATATGAGCTCCTGAAACTGGCAGATGGAGTAATTGGGGTGTACCAGGTTACCGAGCCAGACGATCTTGCCATTTCCCTCTGGTGAGAGAGCTCCGGCAAGCTCCTGGGTGATCTTCTCCATACGTCTCTTGCCGATGGACTGGTTTCCCATGTTCTCTTCTTTGTCTATATCATCACAGACGATCAGTCCGGGCCGCTTGGCAGTCTTGGGATTGATAGTTCCACGATGGCTCTGTTTGATACTTCTGGCACGTATCCTGGCTTTATTCTTGAGATAGAAGTCGAGATCAAAGGCATCCACTGGCTGCAACTCAGGATAGTCCATTGTGAGGCGCTTATTGTTCTGCAGTTCATGCAATGTAAAGGCAGTACGTTCCTGCGCCAGATCTACGTCTGCGGCAGTATGGATCACATAACGTTCGCCTTTGATGATCCTCCAGATAGGATAGACCACTCCCATGAGTACCGTTTTGCCCAGCCCACGAAAACCTGTGATTCCGATGATGCCTGAGCCCTTATCAGTCTCATCGAACATAGTCTCATGTGCTGGGCAAAAAGGTAGTGGGAAGATGTGCGGGAAATAGGTATGACAGAAGAACGAGAATGCATCCCATCCATCTGCTGTGGTGCGTTTTATCCTCTCAGCTTTGGCTTCAGGATTATCGTCTATAAAAGGCAAGACGGAGATCGTTTTGGATGCGATCTCCGCCAATGCCTTGTTATGCCGTTGGAGGAACTTCTTAGACATAACCGGAAAACCCCACCGCCATTTTGGGGTGGCGATGAGGACTATGTAGGATGGCAGGAAGGTGCGGGGCAGGAGGCAACAGCCCCGCGCAGGCTGTCGGGTTTGGAGGGTCTATGTAGGCTGTAGGTATGTATTTAAGCATTTCTGACTCTCAGATACTCAGCCAGATCGATTACGATGCCGTTAAACTGCTTGAGCAGGGTCTCATGCCCTTTCTCGATCATGAAGTCGGTAACTTGGTCAAGGAAGCGTACGATGTAGTCGTTCAGCTCCTTGGAAGGCTCGGAGTCCTTCTGGTTCTGTTTGATGAGTGAGACTAGGCTCTGCAGAGCGGTATCTGCCGGGTTCTTGGCATACTCTCTGAGTGCCTGGATGAGCGCTTTCTTACGGGCTAAGCTAATCTCATGGTCAAGCTTGCGCTCTTCTTTGAACAGCTCTGCCCACTTGCCGGATTTGATCCACTTGCGGACGGTGATATCGGAAACTCCGAAGATCACCGCCAGCTCAGTGGGATCTGTCTTGCCGTTCAGATAGGCATCTCTGCAGTTATCCCGCTTAATTCGGAACTCAAGAGCGTTACTCATACTCAGGGCGTACCTTGTGGCTTTCCAGATATTTGTTAATGTCTTTTCCATGAACCCGGAGGGGTCCCTTATCACTTATGCGGTAAGCGGGGAGAGGATCAGCTATGTTATTGATCATACGATATACGGTGGAGCGGTCGACATTCAGCATGTCGGCTATCTCATCCGGTCTATAGTAGCGGTCATTGAAACTGTCCACGTTTACCTCGTTATCTTGTATCATTTCTGCGGTCATCATCTTTAGCCCCTTGCTTTCGTCAAAAACTGCTGCATAAGGATGCGACAGTATCAAAGAGCACTGAAGTTCAGTACTACCTTGTTGTAGTTCCCGGCTTCATCCCTGACGGAGAAAGAGATGTACTGTTTAGTAGAGGTTACAGTGATCGCTTTATCGATCAGTTCCATCGCTTCCTTCCAGATCGGGTCTTTGATCTTGTAGCGGCGCAGGGCGAAGATACGATAACGGGCAAGCTGACCACGCTTATCGACTTGGAAAGCTTCATTGATGATGGCCTTAAGATTGTCATTGGAGTTCTCTGACCAGGCTTTGATGCACTCGTCCATCTTCTGCTTAGCGAGCTGCAGCTCAATTCCGAACTGAATCTTCTCCCGGTAACGGATTTCGATCTTGTACTTCTCATCGAAGGTAAGCAGCAGGGCATTACCTTTCCACTCTACGTTATTCCTTCTGGCAACATCGTTCAGATAGTCTTCCACTATCTTGATGATGCTGTGTTTTTCCTTGATGATGCGTTCCTGAAGCTTGAGAGCATGATCCATCGCTTTGCTAACGGCTGCTTCTCGATCCAGGATGTCTTGATTGAGCACTTTAACGGATATCTCCCGTCCTTGTGCATCGGTTAGGGTGCGGTCTTTACCGTTCTTTGTAGACTTTCTACTCATGTGTATCCTCCCTTGGATTTATTCTTTATCTTTAGTTGTTTCTTGTTTTCTGATGTAGGACTGGAACATGGCGATTACCGCTCTGCGTTCTTTGGGATCGAGCAGATTCCAGTGGCTTTTATGGTAATGCTTTATGGTGAATGCCCTTAGGTCGTTCTCTGTCCAACCCGCCTGTTTCATCAGGGCAAACATGTACTTGCCCTGCTTGTCAAAGGTGAACTCATTGGGACGGCCATGCTTGCGATACTTGATCATGAGCGCTTTCAGTTCTTTGAGCTTATCTTCCGGTAGAGCCCTTAGTGATTCGCCATAACCGAGACGGCTCATGATGAACTTGAAGCCATCCAGGGGCCAGTGGAACTTCTTAACCCTGAGGGCATGGATTTCTCGGCGTAGTTTGCGTTCTCGTAGTTCCTGTGTCATAGAATGTCCTTTGGACTGCTATTCCAGTCCGTTCTGTCTGAGATACGTTTTAAAGCTTATCTTCCAAGACTCGCCACTCACCAGATACTCAAAATATGCGTCTATGAGTCTGGATTTCTGCTCGGTTGTAGCGCTTAACAGCTCTCTGGCTTCGGCTCGATTAAGTTGCTCCTGCCTTCTAAGCTCTTTCTCCTCAGCCCTGCGGAGCTTCTCTTCTTTACTGATCGAGGGTCGCATCCGACCCAGGATGCCCGGCTCAATTTGCTTGCCGATGTCTTTGAGATTATCTCTGCTGACAACCTTATAGTGCTTATTATTCAGCATTATACATCCAATTGATGCCAGAGCTTCCATATAGACGAATACCCACTGACGACTCCTACCGAAGGCATCGGCAATCTTTCTTATGGAAGTGTAATGCCCGGCCTCGATAAGATCGAGAAGAGCAGATGCAGCATGCATCTCGAACTTCCAGTCTCCCTTCTGGTTGTAACAAACCTTGGGACTGTAGCGATCAGCCAAGACATAGATGCCCTCTTTCTTTGAGATGAGTTTGATCGTCTTATCTGCCAGCAGTTCAAGCAGCACAGGCTCAATTACAGAGAGATCTTGAGCTATCATGCTGGAGACCGTCTCTGCGGTGAACGGCTTCTTGAACTGCCTTACGAAGTTGAGTACCAGATCTTTAGTCTTCATTTTGCGAGCTTGAGATCGATTACTCTTCCGGTTTGATCACTAAGCTTGAGCTCTCCGGTTTCGATGGAGTGCATCATCTTCATGGCTTTGCGTAAGTTGCCCTTTGCCGACTCATGGATCAAGTCCACGATCTTCTCGGTCACTTCTACCTCGAGCACTTCCTTGGCGAGGATTTTGATGTCCTTGCGGCTTACGGGCTTGAACTCATAGAATGAGTTGCAGCGGTCGAAGTAGTATTCATTGAGCTGTGAGAGACGATCCTTGGCATTCTGCATTCCCACCAGGATCACTACGGTTAAGGTCTCATCCACGATGTCCCGGATCGCGCCTAACAGCTTATCGTGTTTGAAAGCATAGTCGATCTCATCGATTACGATTACCATGTCTTCCTGCTCTTCCAGAATCTGCAGGCTGAGCTTGAAGAGGTTATTGGTAGTTCCGTAGGGGATGTTGTAGCCGAGGTTAAACCGCTGATACAAGGCAGTGATCAGATCGACTGCGAAGGACTTAGGGGTAGTTGTAGCTTCCAGTCTCAGGTAGATATAACCTCTCTGGAACGCCATTCTTTGGGCATAAGTGGTCTTGCCGAGACCGGGCAGTCCGTAGATCAGTCCCAGTCCGACCATCTCCATCTTGGGTCTATTGAGCAGGTAGTTGACGCACTGATCGGCTTCAACCACATTGCTTATTCTTACGAGTTGGTTCTGTTTCAAGGTTCCTCCTTACTTGATTCCTATGAACTTGAGCATCTCTTCGAAGCTCTTCTCTTTGGGTTTGATTACATCATCATCGTCATCCTCCACCTTAAGCGGCTTGGGAGGATCGAGCTTATTGGGCAGCGTTGCCTGCACTTGCTTATCAAGCTCTTCCATCAGCTGATCGGCGCTGGGTGGAGGAGCTTTAAGGGTTGGAGCTTGGATAAAAGTGGGATTGTGTTCTACCTCAGCCATCGGCAGTGGCTTAACCAATCGATCCACCGCTTCCTGCGTCTGTCTGACGATCTGCTTGGTGCGCTTGGCGATCAGCTTCTGATGCCGCTTATTGGCTTTCTGCTCCTTATGCAGTTCAGCCGCTGAGATCGGATTGTCTTTATCCAGCAAGATGAATGGATCTTGCGACCTGCGGACTTCCGCCTGGCAGATGAAGTTGTCTTGCATATCGTAGACGAGTATCCAGCGCAGATCACTCAGATCGTAGCGAATCAGCAGTTCTTTACCGATATGCCCGATCAGCTCCGTATCCCAGTACATCAACTTGTTAAGCATAATACCATTGTTACGTAATGTCTTACGAACTGTGGACATCATCATGAAATTGAGCTTGTCGGCTTTGATCTTCTGCTCTTCCGGTACGGGATTGGCACTAAAGACTTCCCAGGGCGACTTACCTTTCAAGCCGCTGTGTGGAGCTTCGCCATACATCTTCCGGATGAAGAAGCCAATCATCTGCATGGCTTCTTCTATGGTAGGAGGAGTGGAATCGTACATCTTTCTTGCCCACTTCTCGTTACGCATCAGGGTAGCCGGTTTATCGTCTATCGATGCACCACGGAAGCTGCCGATGAAGCGTTCAAAGCGTTCCTGGAAGGTCTTGAAGAATCTCTCGATCACCTTGGCTTTGGCATTGTAGCTTTCGGCGAAGGCTACCTGGATGCCCAGGCGTGGAAAGATACCTGCCAGATCGCTGGAGAGGTCATGCTCCTGCCACTTCTCGTTAAAGAGCTTTGCCCGGAAGGCTTTGCCGTTATCGAGATAGACGTACTTGGGAACACCGCCCCAGTTGAGGAAGGCGTTTCTGAAAGCGATCTGGATATGCTGGCTGTCCTCTGTAAAAGCGAGTGAGGCACCTACCGGGTATCTCGATGCCCAGTCAAAGACCATGATCATGGTCATCCGCTGTGCTTTCCCGGTCTTGGGATTCATGATATCAAAAGCCAGGGTATGACCGTCTGCCACCCATACGTCTCCTACATTCAAGAGGCTGGAATCTCGGATGATCGTCTTGACTATGGTCTCAGCCACTGCTTTACTGCCAAGTCTCGCTTGAGTCCAGATTGCCATGTTGTCCCGTTTCCAGTCATTGCACCAGCGCACCATGGTTGGAATCGAACTGGGAGATTCTAAGGCTCCCATACGGGCATAAGCTTTAATAGTGGTAACCGCCGTATATATCTTCACTTTCTGGGGAGTCAGCAGCAGCTTAAGCATGAACTGCTGTTCCAAATACGTAACCTTGCGTCCTTTGGTCTGGTTCTTGGACTTGTGAATCAAAGCGAACATATTGCGGTTGGTCTCAAGATAAAGGTCGACCCACTTCCGTAGCGATCTCTCAGTTCTCTTTCCCCGGGTCTTGAACAGCTCCGGAACCAGATTGCCGCTATTGTATTCAACTGCGATTTGGTTCCAGGTCTCGAGCCGGGCTTCACTTTCCTCTAATCTCTCTAATACCGTTTCACAGAACTGAGCATACAACTGTGCCTCCGGCATAAAGCTGAGCAACTCCTTCGTTTCCGGCTCAAGATTAACATCTGGGCTCTTCTCCATATATATAGGAGTGTCATGTATCGGTTCTGGCAATTGCTCGGGCTTAAGCACTTTCATATCCGTTTGGATATTCTTCTTGGCTTTTCCTGACTTTCTAATGAACTCAAACTTGTGCCCGGCTTTTACCAGTGACATGATCTTCTCAGCTTCTCGATTATAGGCATCTACGTCGATGCTGTCTAAGAAATCGTCATAGGAATCCATTATGCCTCTCCTGCCTTCGTATATGAAGTAATGAACAGGCAATCCCGCTCCTCGGAGCAGAAGCTCATCCGCTCCGGCTCCAGGCTGATTGCTTGTTGGCCATACTTTCTACGGTAAGCCATCTCGGTCTCAAGCAACTCACCATGCACGAATACAAAAGTCTTGGTGGTATGGGTCTTGCCGCTGGATACAGTCCTGTTGACTGCCGCTATGCTGCCTTCCTTCACCATCCTGCGTATCGTCTTTACCGATTTTCCGGTTATCTCTGCCACCCTTGCCAGGGGCAGCCAGATCATTGTTAAGTCGTTCACCATTTCATAACCATCCAGTTTGTTCCGCTTCTTTGAATTTGGACTTGGACATAGCTCAGAGTTCGGACTTGGACATTTCAATCCCTTCGGACTTGGACATGGACTTGGACATTTTTCGTAGCACTTGGACACAAATTCCGCAAAAGAATGGATATTGTGCCCGGAAGCTATACGCAGTGAGCGCTTGATGCTGTTTTGTCCAAGTCCGATCGGATTTGTTTGGACTTGGACATTCTGCATCGAGCAGGCATCGCAGCCTGGTTTTCGACTCTTTCTTGCGTTCATTTTCACCTCTCTTTATAGTTTAGTTAGGGTGCTAACTTCCATGCATCCAATATCTTGGGAAGTCCTTTCCACCTACTGGCGGAACTTTCCGGCACATTTCCGAAAGGTGCTCATTCTTGACGGCACGAATGCCATTGGGAAATGCCCCTCTCAAAAAAAGGATTGACACATCTATATAACTCTGTTTAGCTGTTCCGAGTTCATATTGCTATCCAAATGGATATTGTCAATGAGATTTTGAACAATGGAGGTATTATGGCAGCCAAGGAAGTCGGAAAGCGACTGGCTATGCTGATGAAGAACATGAAGTTAAAGAATTATCAGTTTGCCGAAAAATATGGTATTTCCGGAGCCTCATTATCCCGCTATAAATCCGGAGAGAGGTATCCCGATCCCGAACTTTTACTCAAGATGTCAGAGAATGGAATCAATGTAAATTGGCTTCTGACTGGCAAGGGTACGACCCAAATTGTGCAGGATTTTGACGGGTGGATGAAGGAGAGAATGGAAGAGAAGCTCAAGGTGGTCGATAGTCGCACTGGGCTAATCCAAGCGCCTACAATAGATTACACTCGCACGATAAACCTCACGATTCTTGGCGAAATTTCCGCCGGACCCAGAGAGGATGTCGTAGACCTGCGGGATTTAGGCGAAAACATAGAACTCCCTCGCTCTTTGCTACCCGGCAGACCAGATAACTATATGGCATTTAGAGTAAATGGACATAGCATGGAGCCCAATATCCTACATGAAGACATCGTGGTCATCAAACAGGAGCTTGATTGGGAATTGGCGAATGAAAAGGTCAGTGCAGTCCGAGCTGATGATGGTGTCACGCTCAAGAAAGTGGAACTCGATCACGCCAATAAACGTATTATCTTACAGCCATTTAATATAGACTACAAAGTCCAGATATTAGACCCGGATCAGGGTCTCGATATATATCTAATCGGAGTTTTGTCACTTCAGTTGCGGCTTTTTTAAATCGATGATTTGGACTGGAAGTGGCAGATGTCCAAATCCAGTCCAAAATCAGCGCAATTTGAAGTTATCGGTGATTAAAGAAGGTCCAGAAACGTCCAAATTCTCAATGTCCAAGTCCAAACATAGTCCATCATATCTCCGCACCACATAAGGCTTTATCCCCATTTGTCCAAGTGAGGACGATTTGAAGCTTTGGGTGACGGTTTATAGCTAATAAATGAACTCGAAACATATAACTCTATGCAGCCTGATCTAATAAAGGGGAATGCTAAAGCAACTTTCTGCTTGACACAAAAGCAAAGCTCAGGATTATCTTATCTCATATGTTTGAAAACT
>Ga0302238_1001297_pt1:0-7500 | contig 20951 bp, 8 predicted proteins | sample AAG_UR_Asn_MG_FD_193527 | JGI IMG/M metagenome (GOLD analysis project Ga0302238, IMG submission 193527) | Enriched activated sludge microbial communities from anaerobic digester in WTTP, New Holstein, Wisconsin, United States - AAG_UR_Asn | ecosystem: Engineered > Bioreactor > Anaerobic >...
GGATGCGCTGGAACCAGGGCGTGGAGCAGCGCTTCAAGGACCAGGGGAAGCGGACGACCCAGAGCGTGGAGACGCACGTCCTACGGTTGGGATCGGTGGCCCTGGCCACCAACCCGTTCGAGTACTACCTCGACTTCGCGCTGCAGATCAAGGCGCGGAGCAAGGCAACACAGACCTTCATCGTGCAGCTGGCCGGCGGCGGCGTGGCCTCATATCTCCCGACGGTGCGCGCCACGACCGGCAAGAGCTACGGCGCCATCCCGGCTAGCACTCCGGTCGGCCCGGAGGGCGGGCGGATGCTGGCTGCGCGGACGGTGGAGATCGTCAACGAACTAATGGCCTAGTGAGTGGACGCTGTGGACTTGGTGGACTGAGTGGACTAGGTGGACGAGCCGTCTGCATCGAGTGTCCACTTTGTCCACTGAGTCCACTCAGTCCACGCTGTCCACCTTCTTGTACTACCGCCCCCGCCTGAGTATCACCCACGCCCCGCACAGCGACGCCGTCGCCAGCCACAACAGCCAGGCGCGGTCCCAGAGCGTTGTGCGCAGGCTGCGCAGACGTGGCTCCGGTCGGGGCAGGACCTTGCCGAGCATCTCCGGCAGCTTGCCGGCCTCGGCCAGGGGCAGGGATCGGCCGCCCGTTGCCCTGGCGATGGCCTCGAGCGCGGCAAAGTCCGGCGCGGGGTTCTCGGTTTCGGCGTCGCGTCCTTCCACCGAGAAGAACATCTCTCCCTTGGCCCAGTCCGCCCCGCCCGCCCGCACCACCACCTCGGCGCGGTACTCGCCCGGTGCGCCGGCACGGAGCGCGGCGCGGTGGATTCCCGGGGCTGCCGGCGCGATCCGCAGCGTCTCGCCGCCGTCCGCATCCCTGGCCCCCGTCGCCCGGATGAGGGCGGTCGCCTCGACTGGTCCGGCGGGTGGGGCCTGAAGCAGTCGGGCGACGAGAGATGTTTCCTCTCCGGGCGCCAGCCGGTAGCTGCCGAGCGTCAGCGCCAGCCTCTCTCCGCGGGCCGCCGCGCGACCGGCGAGCCAGGCGGCCAGCCGCCCGAAGAAGCGCCGGTGGGCGTCGGCGCCTTCGGGCGACGAGCGCGCCCAGCGCCAGTGATCGGGCCAGTTCATGACCGCGACGCGGCCGGCGCCGGCCTTCCAGGAGACCAGCACCGGCTCGCCACCGGCGCGGAGCCGGACCTCGGCGCCGTTGCGGGTCGCGCCGAGCTTCCAGCCCGGGCGGGTCTCGGCGAGCGAACTCCACAGCCGGTGGTTCTCGGCGGGGGAGTCGGAGAGGCGGAGCGGCTCGACCGCCGCGGGGTCGCCGGCCACTTCCACTTTGGCGGCGGCTGCCGCGGTCCCGGCCGAAAGGGTTTCGAAGGGCAGGGCGGCCGGCAGCAAGGCCTCCAGCGGCGTGCCCCTGAATGTCGCGGCGCGTTCCGGGTCGGCCATGAAGAGCAGACCGCAGCCGTCCTCACGGATCGCGCGGGCCAGCGCCGCCGGGCCGTTCTCGCCGAGCTCCGCGGCGCTCACGTCGCCGAGGACCATCACGTCGAACTTGCCGGTGCGGCTGGCGACCCCGGCGTCGGCGGCTGCAGGACGGCTCTCGGGCGGGAGAAAGCCGTTCCAGAGCTCCAGACTGCGGTCGCCGCCGACGGAGGCCAGGGCCGTGGCCATCTCGCGGTGGCCCCAGCCCAGCCGCCCCTCCGCGTAGTAGACTCGCACCGGAGAGGACAGCACCACCATGTGGCGCATGGCCCGGGCCGAACACGATTCGCCGGCCGCGGCGCGGAGCTCGACGCGGCGCACCCCCTCCGGTTTGGCCTGGAAGGCGAAGCGCACCGGCAGACGCTCGGACGGGGCGGAGGCGGGGAGCTCCTGTCTGGCCAGTTCGGCGCCATCGACCAGCAGGCGAAGTTCGATCCGGCGGCCGGTCAGGTTTCCGGCCTCGACCGAGGCCGTCGCCGCGACCTCCTGACCGAGCATCGCGGTTTCTGGCACTTCCAGGCCCAGAATGCGCAAGCGCGGCCTGGCCGTGGCGACGGGCTCGCCGGTTCCGATCGTCCAGATCGGCACGCGGCGGGCGGCCAGGGACGGCGCGGCCACGGCGGCCGGGAGACCGGCGGTTGCCCGGCCGTCGCTGACCACCACGACCGCGGCCAGGTCGCCGACGCCGGGCGTTTCCAGTGTCGCGGCGATCGAACCGGCCAGGTCGGTCGCGCGGCCTTCGGGCGGCCCGGCGGCCTCGGCGGCCGAGAGCGGTCGGACGCCCAGGTCGAACCCCAGGACCTGGACGCTGGCCAAGCGCTCGAGTCCGCTCCGGAACTGCGAGTCGGCGGCAAGGAGGCCGGTGACCGCATCCCAGCGCGCGCGATCCCCGGGCAGGTCGCGTTCGGTCATCGAGGCCGAGCGGTCGGCGAGCAGCACGATGCGCGGCCTGATCGGCTCCTGGCTGGAGAGCACGCCGACCGGTCCGAGGACCACCACCGCCAGCGCCCCGGCGGCCAGCCCATAGAGCGAGCCGACCGCCGTGCGGACCCGCCAGCCCCGGCCACGGCCGGCGAAGGCCGCCCCGCAGGCCGCGCCGGCCATCAGTGCGGCGGCGATGATCGCGGCGGCGGTGGCCGGGCCGAGCCCGCCGGCGAGTTCCATGGAGCTCACGTCGAGGCCTCCGGGCTGCCGCGCTTGGCCCTGGCGGACTCGGTGGTGCCGGGCGTGGCCCCGCCGGGGCTCGCCGGCAGCGGCGCCAGGCGGGCGGCGGCCAGTTCCGCGGCCAGGAGGAAGAGCGCCAGGGCTGCCAGCCAGCCGGACAGTTCCCGTCCGGCGCGGCGGTCGGCGGCGATCCGCGCAACGGCGGCGCCGGGCGGCGCGGTCAGGGCCGCGATCCTGGCAGCGCTCCGGCGGTCTCCGGACAACTCCGCGGGAGGCAGTCGGACGGCGAGAGTCCGCTCGACGAGCGTTGTCCCGTCCGCCTCGGAGAGCAGGCGAAAGGCGCCGGTCTCGGTCGGGGAGGTCATTGCAGTCCGGAGGTCGGTGTCGGGGCACCCTGCCGGGACGCGGATCCCGGTCCCGTCCATCAGCCAGAAGGTCGCGCCGCGTTCCCGCCCGGTCGCGACGAATTCCACGACCCCGCCAGGGGCGGCCAGGAACTCGGCCTCCGGCAGGCCCGCCGCCCTGGCGGCCAGTTCATGGGTCAGGGGGACGAAAAGCTCCGCCTGCTCCCGGCCGGCCAGGCTCGACCAGCCGCGCTGGGGGCCAGAGGCCATCACCAGGACCGCCGAGCGTCCGAAGGCCCGTTCGACGATGCCGGGAAGTTCGGTGCCCGGGGTGCGCAGCCTGGCGAGCAGCGTGCCTCCCCCGGGGTCGAGGACCAGGGCCTTCTGGAAGCAACCGGCCTCGGCCGCGCGCCGGAACGGAGCGAAGAACCGGGCGCCAGCTTCGGTCGGCGAGAGGCGGGCCGGGGCGGGGAAGTCCACGGCATTCCGGCCGGCCGCCGGGACCGGAAGGCCCAGCGGGACGGCCAGCGCATCGAGAGCCTCGGGGTCGCTGGCGAAGACCACCGCGCCGGTGCCGGCGGCGACCGCCCGGGCCAGGCGCTCGCAGGTCGTCGGCGGCAGGCGCGGCGGCCCGATCAGGAAGATGGCCCGAGCGACGGCGAGGTCCTCGAGGGCCGCCGTCTCGGCGGCCAGGCTCTCCGCGAGGAAGGCCTTGCGTTCCGTTCCGGGCCCCGCGGAGAGGGCCAGCTGGACTGCCTCGGCGGCGCCGGCGAGCTCTCGGCGCTCGGCGACGACCGCCACTCGCGGAGGCGCAGAGGCGGCCAGCGCGACCGGCAGGCGGTCGTTGGTCGGCCATGGATCGGATCCGGTCAGGCGCAGCTCGCCCAGGTGCGCCCCGGCGGAGACGGCGAATTCGAGTTCGACCCCGGTCTCGGTGCCGGGTTCCATGGTCAGGTCCCGCCAGGCCACCGCCACGCCGTCGAGAACCAGTTCCAGCCTGCGGGTCGCCGGCCGGGCCGCCTCCTGGGCCGGAGCGCGCAGCACCCGGGCCACCATGACCCCGGGCTCGCCGGCCACGAGACGCGGGACGGTCATGTGCGCGTCAGTCAACGCCCAGTCGTCTCCGGCTTCGGCCGCGCCCAGGTCGACAACCGCCAGGCGCGACCTGCCGGCGGTTCTGGCCAGTGCCTCCGGCGGCAGCGCCCCCCTCTCGCAGTCCGAGAGCACGAGCACCGCCCCGGGCAGCGGCTGCATGGCTTCCAGGAAGCCGTCGATGGCGGAGAGTGCCCGGGACATGTCTGCGCGGGAAGAGGGCGTCGCGGTCGCCGGCAGGTGTCCGGCAATATCTCCGGGGGCGGCCGGGCCGGCCGAGCGCCCGGAGGCGAAGATGACCGCGGCCTCGCTCTCCGGCCCCAGGGCGGCCAGTTCGGTCCGGACCTCGGCCAGCGCCCGGGACAGCCGCGTGGGTCCGCCGGGGCGTGCCGGGTCCGCCGGCCGTCCGGAGCTCGGCGAATCGTCGATGACCACGACCAGCCCGAACGCCGGCCTGGCTTCGTCGGGGACGCTGCGGTCCTCAAACGGGATGGTCGGCCGCGAGAAGGCCAGGGCGACGGCCGTCAGGCAGGCCATGCGCATGGTCAGGAGGAGCAGTTCGCGGAGCCTCCGGGCGCGGGCCGCGTCGGCGGCACCCGCCTCGAGCAGCACCGCCGGCGGGAAGTCTCGGGGCACGACCGCCCGTCGCTGGAGCAGGTGCAGAACCAGCGGCACAGCCGCCGCGGTCAGCGCCCAGAGCGACGCGGGGGCCAGGAACTCGACCATCAGGCGCGAGCGCTCCTGGCGCGGTGCCCGGGTGCCCCGCGGCGCCGGTGCGAACGCGAGGCCAGGAAGGCGCCCAGGGCTAGGTCGAAAGGCTGTTCGGTGGAGATGACCGCGTAGTCGACGCCCGCGTCCCGGAAGCGCGCGCGGTAGGTGCCGAGCAGCGTTCTGACCGCGTCCCGGCAGCGCGCGGCCGCAAAGGCGTCGAGCTCGTACTGACGGCCGGTCTCAGGCTCGCGCAGCAGCTCGCCGCTGCCCAGGCGCGGGGCAAGCTCCGCGGGGTCGAGCACCTGGAGGATCAGGATGTCCTGCCCCCGCCAGGCCAGGTGTTCGACGGCCGCCGCCACCTCTTCGGCGCGGGAGGTGAGCAGGTCGGAGACGAGCACGGTCATTCCCTTGCGGCGGAGAGAGGCTGCCAGTTCATGGATCGCCGTTCCCGCCTCGCCCGGGGAAGGGTCGTCTATGCCGCGGCCGAGGGCCTCGAGCACCGAGTACAGGTGGGTCCGGCGGCTCTTCGGCGGGACCAGCGCGCGCAACCGCTGGTCGAAGAGCGCCAGGCCCACCCTATCCCGCTGCCTGAAAAGGAGATAGCCGAGCGCCGCGGCCAGAAAGCCGGCGTATTCTCCCTTGGTTGGGAGCTCCGGCCGGGACTTCCAGGCCATGGACTTGGAGCAGTCCACGGCCAGCGTGCAGCGCGTGGAGGTCTCGGCCTCAAAGCATTTCAGGTAGTACTTGTCGGTCCGGGCGTAGACCCGCCAGTCGATGTCGACGGCGTCGTCCCCCGGGGAGTACTCGCGGTAGTCGCTGAACTCCACCGAGAAGCCCCGGCGCATCGAGCGGTGGCGCCCGGCCAGGTAGCTCTCCACCGCCAGGCGCACGGCCAGATCCAGCCGCGCCGCACGCCGGACGAAGTCCGGCTGCAGGAAGCGCCTGGCGGCTGCTGCGGCGTCGGGCATGGATCCCCTCGGTGCCGGCAAAGATCGGGCGCCGGCGGTGACATTATACAGGACGGACGAGGGGAGTCACTGTCATCCGGGAAGTGAGGGGCGCGGACGCTTCTCTCCCCGGTGGTGGGGCAAGTTCATGCCCCCGGCGTCTTCCCCGCCAGTTCCGGCTTCTCGTAGTTCATCCCGTAGTCCTGGAGCGCCTTCACGGCGATGCCCCTGCGCTTGAGCGCGGCGATGCCGCTCAAGGCCGCCTGGGCGCCGGAGAGGGTGGTGATCAGCGGGATGCCCTTGGCCACCGCGGTCGCGCGCATGGTGACCTCGTCCTGGCGCGGGGTCTTGCCGCTGGGCGTATTGATGATCATCACCACCTCGCCATTCTTGATGAGGTCGATGACGTTCGGACGCTGGGCGCCGGTGATCTTGAATATCCTGCGGGCCTCCAGGTCATTGCGGGCGAGCATGTCGGCGGTCCCGGGCGTGGCCACCAGCTTGAAGCCGAGGGCGTCGAGCTCACGGGCCAGGGGCAGGGCGTTGCGCTTGTCGGCGTCGCGGATGCTCAGGAAGACCGAACCCTCGGTGGGCACTTTCATCCCCGCGGCCTGCAGCGCCTTGGCGAAGGCCAGGCCAAAACTCTTGTCCACGCCCATGACCTCGCCGGTCGACTTCATCTCGGGCCCGAGCACCGCGTCGACGCCCGGGAAGCGCACGAAGGGGAAGACCGGCGCCTTGACCGCCACGTGGTCGATGGCGATCTCCTCAGTGAACTTGAGCTCCTCGAGTGAGTGGCCGAGCATCACCTTGGTGGCGATGTTCACCAGCGGCACGCCGATGGCCTTGGAGACGAAGGGCACCGTCCGGCTGGCCCGCGGGTTGACCTCGAGGACATAGAGCTTGTTCGCCCGGATGGCGAACTGGATGTTCATCAGCCCGACCACGCCGAGCTCCGCGGCCAGCTTGTGAGTGGCCTCGCGGATCTGGTTGAGCATGGGCTCGCCGAGCGTGTAGGGCGGGATGGCGCAGCAGCTGTCGCCCGAGTGGATGCCGGCCTCCTCGACGTGCTCCATGATGGCGCCGATGACGCTGGTCCTGCCGTCGCCGATGGCGTCGACGTCCACCTCGATGGCGTCCTCCAGGAACCGGTCGATGAGAATGGGATGTTTGCCCGGAGCTGTGCTGGCGGCCAGGGCGCGCTCGGCGAACTTGAGGAGCTGCTCGTCGTCGTAGCAGATCTCCATGGCCCGCCCGCCGAGGACGAAGCTCGGCCGCACTAGAACCGGATACTTGATGCGGCGCGCGACCTCCAGGGCCTCATCGAGGTTGAAGGCCCGGTCTCCCTCCGGCTGGGCCAGCCCCAGCTTGGTCACCAGGCGGTTGAAGCGCTCGCGGTCCTCGGCGCGGTCGATGGCGTCCGGACTGGTTCCGATGATCGGCGCGCCGGCCTTCTCGAGGGGGACCGCGAGGTTGAGCGGCGTCTGCCCGCCGAGCTGCACGATGACGCCGACGGGCTTCTCCTTCTCGATGATGGCCAGGACGTCCTCGCAGGTCAGCGGCTCGAAGTAGAGTCGGTCGGAAGTGTCGTAATCGGTGGAGACCGTCTCCGGGTTGCAGTTGACCATGATCGACTCGTAGCCGAGCTCGCGCGCGGCGTACGAAGCGTGGCAGCAGCAGTAGTCGAACTCGATGCCCTGGCCGATGCGGTTCGGGCCGCTGCCGAGGATGACGATGCGCGGCCTGCCTACAGCGCCACTGGGG
>Ga0302238_1001297_pt1:12500-20951 | contig 20951 bp, 8 predicted proteins | sample AAG_UR_Asn_MG_FD_193527 | JGI IMG/M metagenome (GOLD analysis project Ga0302238, IMG submission 193527) | Enriched activated sludge microbial communities from anaerobic digester in WTTP, New Holstein, Wisconsin, United States - AAG_UR_Asn | ecosystem: Engineered > Bioreactor >...
CCGTGGACCTTTACTGTACTCTAATATTGGGTCCCTGTGCGTGTTGTGTAGGATAGGTGGGAGCCGTTGAGGTCCGGGCGCTAGCTCGGGCGGAGGCGCCGTTGAAATACCACCCTTCTCGTACGGTGATTCTAACCGGAATACCTGTGAAGCCAGGGCCGGGACAGTGTTAGACGGGCAGTTTAACTGGGGCGGTTTCCTCCCAAAGAGTAACGGAGGAGTTCAAAGGTTCCCTCAGCGCGGTTGGCAATCGCGCGCCGAGTGCAAGGGCATAAGGGAGCTTAACTGCGAGTCCGATGGGACAAGCAGATGCGAAAGCAGGACCTAGTGATCCGGCGGTTCTGAGTGGAAGGGCCGTCGCTCAACAGATAAAAGGTACCCCGGGGATAACAGGCTGATCTCCCCCAAGAGTTCACATCGACGGGGAGGTTTGGCACCTCGATGTCGACTCATCGCATCCTGGGGCTGCAGTCGGTCCCAAGGGTTCGGCTGTTCGCCGATTAAAGCGGTACGTGAGTTGGGTTCAGACCGACGCGAGTCAGGTCGGTCTCTATCTGCCGTGGGCGCAGGAGAGTTGAAGGAGAACCTTTCCTAGTACGAGAGGATTGGAAAGGACGGACCCCTGGTGTTCCAGCTATGCCGCCAGGCGTACTGCTGGGTAGCTACGTCCGGAAAGGATAAGCGCTGAAAGCATCTAAGTGTGAAGCCTCCTCCAAGATGAACTCTCCGAGTAAGGGCCCTCGTAGACTACGAGGTTGATAGGCCGGGTGTGTAATGCCGCAAGGCCCAGCTGACCGGTACTAATCGCCCGCGTGCTTGACCGCAATGGGTCGTTTCTCCGCATGTGCGGACCGACCTCCGGTTACGCATCGAACAGCGAAGAGCCACTTTCCTAAGCAACTATTCCGCGCACAGCCGGCGCCTGGTGCCGAATCACAATGGGTGTGTTTCGGACCGTGTGGCGCGGCTGTGCGTCAAGAATTTCCCGGTGACCAAGGCGGAGGGGCCACACCCGTTCCCATTCCGAACACGGCCGTTAAGCCCTCCTGCGCCGATGGTACTCACGGCACGATCCGTGGGGAGAGTAGGTCGTTGCCGGGGATTTAATCTGAAGGCCCGCCACTTGAGTGTGGCGGGCCTTCTTGTTTATGGGAATTGGGCGGTCGTTGACCGTGGGACTGATGCCTGGGTTACTGGTCCGGGCCCTGCGGATATGATGTCTTGTTGCGCGACCACCAGATGCGCCACTCCGCCGGGGTCCAGCGGTCCTGGTTGGTCGCGGTCTGGAGGGCGCTTACGGCGGCCCTGGCGCGGAATTCCTTTTCGGCGGCGGTGAGTTCCACCAGCGTCTGCATGGAAGGGGCGTCTGCCGCGGAGGCCAGGATCCGACAGGCCAGTTCGACTACCTCGTCCGAGGAATCGGTGGCGGCAGCCTGCATGATCAGGGCTCTGGCCGGGCGGTCGTTGCGGGTCGATGCCAGCTCGATAGCGGCGCAGCGCACCTCGGGGTCGCGCAGGGAGAATGCTGCGGCGAGGGGCTGGCCCTGAAGCTTGCTTGGCAGTCCGGCGGTAAGGAGGAGGATCTTCCTGGCCAGACGCGGCGAGCTGGCGCGTTCCAGCGACGAGGCCAGACGGATGGCGCAGTCGGCTGGCGGCAGCGAGGATATGGCGGCCTCGAGTTCCGCGGCCTCGCGGGAGTAGAGGGCGACGCCCGAGGCGGCCTCCTCGGAGCGGCGGCGCTGGCGCTCGGTGCGGAGATCGGCGTTGCGCGTGGCGCGCCGTGAGGCCTCGGCCTCCTGTTCGTTCTTCTGCTCGCGGGTCAGCCAGTGGCCCTGCCAGCGGAGGAAGCCGGCCTCGGCGAGCTTCCTGGTGGCCAGTTCCTGTTCGGGGTCGATGGTGGCGGCCTGGCGCAGATAGCGCCAGACGATCTCTCGGTCGATGTCGAGGTCGAACAGGCGCATGGCCAGCCGGGAGTAGCCGGCGGCATCGGTCTGTTGGAAGGCGGCTTCGGCCAGGGAGCAGGCGGCCACCACGGCGCGGTCGCGGCAGGCGCGATAGCGGCGGTGCTCCTCGAAGGTGATGCCCGGGTTGTAGGTGGCGGAGCGGCTGATCCATGCCGCGAGGTCGAGCATCTTCTCCCAGGACTTGTCGGTGTTGGCCGCTGCGAAGCGGTCATCGAAGAGGATCAGGTCGCTCTTGAGCTTGACGGCCACGTGCGCGGTGAGGGAGCCGGCCTTGGCGCGGCCGCCGAGCCAGACGTTGTCGCCGGGCGCGAAGCCCTTGAAGACGTCGCCGTTAATGGCCTGGAACTTCTGGTCGGTGCCGAACAGGGAGAACCCGGTTCCGCGGATATCGCGGAGCTTGCCTTCGATGCAGACCAGCTGGCCTACGAGGAGGGGATCGGCGAGGCCTTCGGGGGTGGTCTGCCGGTAGGTCTGGCCGGCATAGGTGAAGACCGTGACGAGCTGGTTGTCGACGCGGATCTGGCTGGACTCGAGCTTGGCCGCCTCAGCGGGCTTCGCGGGCGGGCCTGCGAGCAGGGCCAGAAGTGGGAGCGCGAGGATGATCGGGATCCGGTGCGTCATGGTAGTTGCCCTCCCGCTGGAGCCTTGGCTGCCGGGGTGGGTGGTAGGTCGAGTATCCAGGCCCGCCCTTTGATGGTGGCCGCGGCGACGGTGCGCGCGGCGGTCTTGGGCTGCGAGGGCCAGGCAGCCACCGGGCCGGCCAGGCCGGGGGTGGTGACCTCGGCGGTCTTGAAGAAGAGATGCCCGTTGGAGAGCAGCAGGCGGATTGAGCCGGGAACGGAGACGAGGAGGTCGGTCCGGCCGTCGCCGTTCAGGTTGGCGGCAGCGAGGCCCAGCGGCAGCTCTCCGGCCTGCCCGGCGGGGGTGATGGCCAGCTGTTTGCCGTTGCCCGGGCCGACCAGTGCGAGGCCGCCGTGGGCTCCGCCGAAGAGCAGGGCCACGCTGCGCCGGCCGTTGCCGGTGAAGTCCCCGGTGCAGGCATCGATGACCAGTCCGGCGGGCAGTTCGAGCTTCTGGCGCTGTTCGAGAGCCCCGCCGGTGCCGTCGCGGCCGGTGAGTTCGAAGAACAGCGCCTGGCCGGGGTTGCTGCCCCCGGACATGGCGACCATCAGCCACGGTCGGCCCTTGCCGTCCGGGGCTTCGACCTCCGCCATGACGACCGGAACAGTGGCGGGGGGCAGGGCAGCGCTGGCCTGGATGGTGCCGTTGGCGCGGGCCACGTAAAGCTTGGATTCGCGCCGGTTGGCTACTGCGAACTCGTAGCGCCCGTCACCGTCGAGGTCGGCCAGGGCCAGGGCATCGCTGAATGGGGCTGTGACTGCGGCCTGTCCTGCGCGGAGTCCTGTGGCGCCGCGCCCCCCCCGGAGGAGATCAGCACGGCCGCTGACCCAGTCGAGCCAGCCGAGGTCCGCCCGGCCGTCGCCGTCCACATCAGCGGCGGAGAGGCCTATGGGGGCGCTGGTCAGAGGCAGTTCCACGGTGCGCGGCTGGGCGGCCGCGTCCTCGATGCCCGCCGAGAGCGCGAGAGTCATGGATCCGCCGACGGGCGTGCCGCAGGCCGCGGCCAGGTCGGCCTGGCCATCGCCGTCCAGGTCGGCCAGAGCCAGACCGATGCCGGACGCCCGGTAGGCGTCGGTCAGCCGCAGGTCCAGCTCGCGGGGGCGACCGACCGGGAAGTCGATCTTCACCTGGACGGAGGTCTCGGCGGACTTCTGCCCGCAGGAGGCGCGGATCTTGATCCGGTGTGTCGAGGGCACCTCCAGGGGGGCTGCGGCGCCGGGTGTCCAGCGGATGACCCCGGTGGCCCCGTTGATCTCGGCGCCCTCGGGCTTCTCCACGAGTTCCATCCTGACCGGATCGGCGTTGGCGGGCATCTCCGCCTTGGGGCCCGGCCAGGTGACCTGAGCGGTGACCGTGAACTCAACGGTCTCCAGGGGCCGGGCGAGGATGTCCGCGCAGGAGGCGAAGGCGATCGCGGCCGGCTGGACCTTGCCGGATCCGTTGGGATCGGAGTTCACCGGGCGGACAGGGACGGGAGGGGCGGGCGGAGCCATGCCCAGCAGTTTGAGCAGGTCCGGATGTTTGTGGAGTCCGGCGGCGTAGGCGCCGGCCGCTCCCAGGGCCAGCACGCCGACGGCGACCGCGGCCACCAGGAGCGTGCGGCGGCGCCTGGGCTGCGCCCCGCCCGAACCGAAGGTGCCGCGGTCAGGCTTGGCGGCCGGCTTCTTCGCATCCGCGGTCTTGGCGCCGAGGGTGTCCTGGCAGTCCTTGCAGCAGCGACGGTTGTCGTGCATGCCCAGGTCCTGCTCGGGCACGGCCCGGAGGCAGAACTCGCACCGGCCGGCTCCGCCGGCGACCTTGGACGGTCCCTGGTCCCGCTCCAGCCACTTGGCCAGACGCTTGGCGCGCGGGCCGTCGGGGGCGGCCTGCAGGCAGCGTTTGTAGGCGTCCTGGGCCTCCTCGATCAATCCGCGCTTCTCGTAGCTTTGCCCCAGGAAGAAGAATGCCTCGGGGTCGTTGGGCCGGGCCTCGACCGCCTTCTGGAAGATGGTCGTTGCCCTGGTGAAATCGCGGCTGCCCAGGATGGCGCGGCCCATCAGGATGAGCGTGTGGAAGTGCCCCGGGCACTTGTCGAGGATGGTCTGGCAGAGGGTGGCGGCCTCGTCCAGGACGCCGTCCTGAAACTTGGTCAGGGCCTGGGTGTAGAGGTCCTGTATCTCCGCGGGGATCTCGTTGCTCGGGGCGGGCTGGGCCTCGGAGTCCGGCTCCGCGGCCTGGGAGGCGCCCCCGGCCTTCTTGGAGTCCCCGAAGAAAGCGGCCGCCTCGGCATCGGCCTGCCTGCTGAGGTCGTCCGATTCGGAGGTTGCCGGCTTCGGGGCTGCTGCGTCGGTCGGGGGCGGCTGCTCGTCCGCAAGGGGCGGGAGCTCAGCCATGGTCTTGTTCGGGTCGAGGATGGTCCGCTCCAGGGCCGGGGGAGTCGGTGAGGCCGGCAGGACCGGCATGTCGCCGGCGGCGTCACCATCCGCGGGCGACGGCTGGGCCCCGGCCGCCACGGCTGGCGTCGGGGCGGGCGAAGCAGCTGGGGCGGCTGGGCGCACCTTGGATATCCAGGCGCGGATCTTGGGGGCGTCGTCGACGTCGGGTGACAGCTGCAGGAAGTGCTCGTAGGCGTCGGCGGCCTCGGCATCCCGGCCAAGCTTGCGGCAGGCGAAGCCCAGGTTGTTGTAAGCCTCGGCATATGACGGGTTGAGATCGAGCGAGCGACGCAGGCTGACTACCGCCTCCTCGAAGCGGCTGAGGTCGATGAGGACCATGCCGAGATTGTTGTGGGCGATGGTCATGCGCGGATCGGCAGCCACCGCCTGGCGGTATAGCGTCTCCGCCTTTTCGAGCATGCCCCGGTCGTGGGCGTCCAGAGCCTGGTCGAAGGCCTGCTGAGCGGCGGCCGAGGTGCTGCCCGCGCCCGCCGGGATACCGGTATCGGGAGCCATCAGAGCGTTTTCTCCTTCTCTGTCGCGGGTTTGGAGGTCCGGCCGTCGCCCGGAAGCTCGGCCTCTTCGATCAGCATCACCGGGATATCGTCGACCACCGGATAGCGCCGGCCGCACTCGCTGCAGACCAGGCGGTCACCTTCGAGCCTGACGGGTTTCTTATCGAGCGGACAGGCCAGGATATCCAAAAGGTCTTTGGCAATGGGCATGATTTTCCCTCCTGCCGAAGGCGGCATTCGGCGGAAATCCGAAGCCAAGTTTAAGCCTCGGACGAGGGGTGTCAAGGGAGAGCGAAACCGCTCGAAAGGTCTATTGCGGCTGCTGCGGTCCCGGCCTATCCGCCGGCCTGAACCAGGACGCTGATGCGGCCTGCCGGCGCAGCGATGGTGAGCTCTTCGGCTCCCTCCGGATTCCTGGAGATGACTAGACTGGTGCCTGCCAGCAGGTCCCGCACCCGTCCTGTCCCGAAGAAGCCCCGGCGGAAGCGCAGCCTGGCCAGGTCCTGCCCCGCCGGGAAGAAGACGAAGACCACCCGCCGCCCGCCGGACGAGCCGCTCTTGACGTAGAGGAAGCTGTCCTTGGTCGGCCGGGGCGCGAGCACCTCGATCTCCGGCTTCCAGCCCGAGCGCTCGACGGCGAGCTGCACGAATTCCTCGAAGCCGGGGTTGAAGGCCTTGAGGTAGGCCTCGCCGGGGTAGGTCCCGACCATGATGACCCGGCCCTTGCCGGCCGGGATCTCGGCGGCGAGCAACCCCTCGGCGCTTTCGGTCCACGCCCGGGCCTTCCGAGCCCGGAAGGGAGTCAGCCACTGGATGCCCTCGACCTGGAATTTCCGCTCCCCGGCGGAGGCGGCGAACGGGCCGGCCAGGCTCCTTCGGCCGATCTCCTCGATGCCGGCGAGCTTCTTGAGGAAGCGCTCCTCGGGGTAGCGGTAGACGCCGGTCGGCGAGAAGGCCCCGCACTCCGACTCGCAGACGAGAGTCCCGCCGCCGCGCACGAAGGCGGCCAGGCGCTTCTCGAGCTCCGGCCCGGTCACGATGGTCTTCGGCAGGAAGAGCACCTTGAGTCCTTCGAGGGCGTCGAGGTGGGCCTCCTCCACCACGGTGTAGGGAATGGAACTGCGCACCAGCGCCCGGGCGTAGCCCTTGAGCGCCTCGACCGCGCGGCGGGCGCTGGACTCCTGGGCCCAGCAGAGGTAGTAGGTCTGCGGGCTGAAGAGCACGCCCACCTCGGGCTTGACCGGCCCATAGCCGTCGATCAGCTTGGCGTTGTCGCGGAGCACCTTGCCGGTGGCCCGGAGCGCGGCCACGCGCTCCCCGGCCAGGCCGTCGGCGCCGACGATCCCGAAGCCGCCGGACTCGCGCCCGAAGACCTCGTCGCGCCAGCACCAGAAGAGGATGGTGTCCGCCCCGCAGGCCAGGCCGTTCCAGATCCAGCGCTGCTGGCTGAGCGCGTCGACCGGCACGTGCACGTCGAAGCCGGTGGCGGCCCGGCCGCCCTGGACCTCGCTCAGCCACACGCGCTTGCCGCCGGCGGCGGACTTGACGAATTCCACGCGCATGCCGAAGTCGGCATCGTCCATGTTGCCCCACTTCGGGAAGCTCGAGGTGCCCACCCCGTCCATGCCGTCGGCGAAGAACCAGTCGTTGCCGCGGTTGATGGCGGTGGTCTCGACGCCGCCGGCCATCTGGGCGCAGGGCTCGCCGGCGTGGACGGTCACGGGGTGTCTGGGGTCGAGCGCCTTCATGAGGTCGTAGCGCGCTTTCCCGTGCCGGTCGCACTTCGAGGTGATGAAGTGCTCCCAGGCGGTCATCTCGGTGTAGGGGCGGTCGGGCTTCTTGCCGGGCATGACCTCGTCCCAGGCGGAGTAGCGCCGCAGCCAGGCGCGGTTGAGGCCCTCGAGCCCGCCGTACTTCTCGCTCAGCCACTCGCGGAAGGCCTTGAGGGTGTGCTCGCAATAGCAGACCAGCCCGTCGGCGTGGACGTTCCAGCGCAACTCGTTCCAGGCGTCCCAGCCGAGGAGCGCCGGCGCCGAGCGGTAGCGCTTCACGGTCTCGGTCAGGAAGCGGCTCATCCGCTCCCAGACCCCGGGGTGGTCGGTGCAGCCGCCGGGGGTGATGCCGAAGTGGCACTCGCAGCGGTTGCAGGACACCACCTTGGCGCCGAGGTTGGTGATCATCTCGCTGCCGGGCACCTCGCGGTGGATCCAGTGCGGCTGGATCTCGGCGATGGTCGAGAGCACCACGCCGAGGCGGTTCTTGGCGGCGAGCTCGACCAGCCGGTCGTAGTCGCCGTACTCGAACTTCCCGGGCGTCGCCTCGACCCAGCCCCACAGCACCCAGAGCTGGACGGTGTTGAGCCCCGATTCGCGGATGCGTTTGAAGTCGTCGGCCCAGTGCTTGGAGTTCGGGAACGGGGCGCGGTAGTACTGGACTCCGAGGTTCATGGCTTAATCCTCCCTCGAGATCGGCATCGCTATCGGGATCGGAATCGGGATCGATTCCGATGGCAACCCGTGACTTCCGGGAATACTACCCCGCCGCCCGGTCGCCGGCCATGGTCGGCGCTGCAAAAGGGATGGCAATTCCTGCAAAGGCCACCGGAGCGGCGTTGCGCCTTGGCCCGGGCGGCCTTATGATTCCGGTGTTGGTCGTCCCCAGGAGGGCGCGGAATTGAGCAGCAGTTCGGAACATAAGTCCGACCGCCACAGTCGCAGCCACAACCACGGCACTTCGTCCCCGGCGGCCTCCGGGCCGGGCCGGGGGCTATTCCTGCTCGCGGTTCTCGGCGGGGCTCTGAGCGGGGCCGGGGGCTACTGGCTCGCGGATCACCTGCGCCAGCCGCCGCCGGCGCCGGTCCCCGTGGCGGCTCCGCCCCAGGCGCCGCCCGCGCCGCCCATCGCGGCGGTCGACCTGGCCAAGCTCTGGAGCGCGCTG
>Ga0302238_1001306_pt1 | contig 20895 bp, 18 predicted proteins | sample AAG_UR_Asn_MG_FD_193527 | JGI IMG/M metagenome (GOLD analysis project Ga0302238, IMG submission 193527) | Enriched activated sludge microbial communities from anaerobic digester in WTTP, New Holstein, Wisconsin, United States - AAG_UR_Asn | ecosystem: Engineered > Bioreactor > Anaerobic >...
CCCCAGGTAATGGCTCTTGTTGATCCCTTCCACGCCGCCGGCGCCGACGAAGATATTCTTGTTGTGGTTGGCCATGCCGATGACCTCATGGGGCACCACCTGCCCCGGAGACAGGATGAGGTCATGCCCCCCTTCGGCCAGAAGACGGTTGACCTGGGCCGGCCAGTCGTAGGAGACCGCCCCCCCGGAGACCCGTCGCACGTACTCCGCAGGGACCCTCCCCAGGGTGATCAGGTCCTTCCTCCAGTCGTGGACCCGGAACAGGGACGGGGGGGTGTCGCCGAACATGGCGGCGATCTCTTGCCCCGTCAGCGGAACATGGGTGCCCAGCGCGGGAAGGATGTGGGTGAGCCTCTTCCCGTAGTAGCGCCAGGCGACATTGGTGATTTCTCCCGCCCGGGAATGAAAACGGGTGACATCCGGCGGAACCGCCAGCACCTTTTTCCGGGACCCGATCCGGTCGAAAACCTGGGTCAGGGCCTCTTCCATCTCCTGGCGGGAAATATCCTCCCTTTCAGACCCCCGGGCGTAGTACAGCATGGGCTACTTCTGCCAGGGGGCTTTTTCGGGCAGGGACTTCTTGAACTCCTTCAGCAGGGACTTCTGATAGGCCCCGTCGAACTGCAGGGAGAAGAACTTTTCCAGCCCCTCGTCATGAAATCGTTTCCAGGACTCGTCCTCCCTGCCGGGGATGATGGGGAAAAAGAGGGCATTCACGGCGTTGGCGGCCTTCAGGTCTCCCGGAGCGTCGCCGATCATCAGGATTCTGTTCCGGGGGTACTTCCCGTCCGCGGCGAGGGTGAGATGCTCCGACTTGGTGCCCAGTTCCTGCCCCGCGATGATCCTGACGTATTTGTCGATCCCCAGCTCCGCCCACTCCCGGATCAGGGCTTCCTGGGGGGTCTGGGACACCACGATGACATCCGCATTTTTGACCATTTTTTTCAGGCTTTCCCGGAAGAGCGGGAAGGGGGGAACGTCCCGGACGATCTTCTCCACCGCCTCGTTCACATCCAGAGACCAGCGGTAGACCCGCTGCAGTTCCGGGTCCCCGGTCCTTTCCACCTCCGCCTTCAGCGCGGGGTTGCCCAGTTTTGTCTCTTTCTTCGCCCAGGCCTCGAGTTTCTTGAGCTTCGGAATCTTCGCCCCCCGCTTCCTGACATCCTCCCGGTCCCGAAGAAGGTCCAGAGCCTTGACCACCGCGTGGAAACGGTTGCATCCCCGGTCCTGGGAGTAGAGGTTGACGAAATCCCAGGCTTCCCGGGCGTATTTGGAAACACTCTGCAGGCCGAAGTTGTTGATGAAGGCGGGGCAGAAGCACTCCTTGTGCTTGGTCTCCATGGAATCGAAAACGCAGCCGTCGGAGTCGATGCCTATGAAAAACTCCTTCTTCGGTTTGAGGTCCTTCAAGTCTTGGGGTGTGCTCATGGTACGATCCTTTCTCGGTATTTTCGGTAAAAAAATTTGTACCATGAAAACCGCCGGCCGTCAAGGAAAGTCCAATGGAAGAGGGTGGATCGCTCCGCCCCGGTCCGGGTTCAGCGGGTTCAGCGGGTTCAGCGGGTTCAGCGGGTTCAGCGGGTTCAGCGGGTTCACTTCGGGCTCACTTCGGGTTCACCGCGGTTTCACCGCGGGGGGGGAACGGCGGGGTTGATCACCCGCCGGATCGCCGTTCCGCCTAACCGCCGATGTGGAGGGCCAGATTTTTCGACGCCAGGATCCCCAGAACCGCTTCCAGCCGCGTCCGAAGATCGCCGCCGTCCGTCCCGGAGTCTTCGACCCCGGGAGCCTCCGCCATGGGGTCGGTCTTTCCCAGAAGGCGGTACTTGCCGGAGCCGTAGCGGTGAAAGGGAAGCAGATGCATCCGCCTCACTCCGGCCCGGGCGGCGATGTCCGCAATGTCCGCCAATTCTTCCGGCGAATCGTTGAAGCCCGGGACCACCGGCGTCCGGACGATGATGCGGTCCTCCCCGCCGCCGGCAGGGTCGCCGCCCGCAAGGGCCCGGGACAGGCGCCGCAGGTTCTCCAGGATGAGCCGGTTGTCCTCACCGATGAACCTCCGGTGCTTCTCCGGGTCGGCGTGCTTGATGTCGAAGAGGTAAAGGTCCACGTGGGGAAGGACCCGGAGGAAGCTGTCCCAGGGGACATGCCCCGCCGTCTCCACCGCCGTGTGCAGCCCCGCGGCCTTGGCCCGGCGCAGAATGGCCGCCGCAAAATCCCGCTGGGCCAGGGGCTCGCCCCCGCTCAGGGTGAGCCCGCCCCCGGACCTCCGGAAAAAGATCTCGTCCTTCAGGACCTCCTCCACCAGTTCGGCGGCTCCGGCCCTCCAGCCCTCCATGACCCGGGCCTCGGCATAGCAGACCTCGGCGCAGAGCCCGCAGGCGGCGCAGAGCTCCCGGAGGAAAACCAGGGATTCCCCCTCCCGGCGGATGGCCTTCTCAGGGCAGACCTGGAGGCAGGCTCCGCAGCCGATGCATTTCTCCGGGTTGTAGGCCAATTCCCGGGCGAAATCCTGGGACTCGGGGTTGCAGCACCAGCGGCAGGCCAGGGGGCAGCCCTTCAGAAAGACGATGGTCCGGATTCCCGGCCCGTCGTGCACCGAATGCCGCTGGATGTTGAAGACGATCCCCTCCTCGCCGCTCATGGGATCACTCATAGGGACATCTGCTCGGTGCGGTTTATGATGTCGTCCTGCAGTTCCTTCTCCAGGGCGGTAAAGTAGGCGCTGTAACCCGCCACCCGGATAACCAGGCCGCGGTGCTTCTCCGGGTCCCTCTGGGCCTCCCGCAGGGCATCGGTGGTCACCACATTGTACTGACACTCCCAGCCCCCCAGATCCACGAAGGAGCGCATGAAGTCCGCGAAGAGCTCCACCTTCCCCTCCCCGGCGAAAATGGAGGGGTGAAACCGCTGGTTCAGCACACAGCCGTGGGGAACCCGCCAGTTCTCCAGCTTCCCCACCGAGCGGGCCACCGCCGTGGCCCCCCGGCGGTCCATGCCGTGGTTCGGGGAGATCCCGCCGTCGTTCAAAGGCTCCCCCGCCCGCCGGCCGTCGGGAGTGGCTGCGGTCTTGAGCCCGTAGGGAATGTTCGCCGACAGGTAGTACAGACCCCCGACGAAGGGCCCTCCCCGGACGTTGGTGTGCCTCCGCAGTTCATCGCAGAATGCCCGCAGAACCAGGTTGGACATCTCGTCCGCCTCGTCCATGTCGTTTCCGAACTTGGGCGCCCTGTTGGCCAGCATGAGCCGCAGAGGCTCCCGCCCGACGAAGTTCGTCCGCAGCGCCTCCAGAAGCTCCTCCATGGATATCTTCCTGTCCCGGAAAACCAGCTTCCGCAGCGCCGCCAGCGAATCCCCCACGGTGATGGGGCCCACCCCCAAAGGGGAAGTGGTGTTGTAGACCGCCCCGCCCCGGTTGAAATCCACCCCCTTTTCCAGGCAGCCTTTCACCGCCACCGAATACAGGGGGAGCGGCGCTTCGTCGCCGTGGAAGGTGTCGATGATGTTGTCGTACCGCACCAGGTGACCGACGAAGTGGCGGACCTGGTTCTCGAAGGCCAGGGCCAGCTCGTCGAAGGAGGAGAATGAGGCGGGGGCTCCGGTCCGAGGACCCATGGTTCTGCCCGTCAGCATGCAGACCCCGTCGTTCAGCGCCAGCTCCAGGCACTTGGCCAGGTTCAGGTGCCCCGAGTTCCCCCAGCTGTTGGTCTTGCCCTGGATGACCGCCTCGCTGCAGCCCAGGAGGCTGAAGTCCCAGGCGTCCCCGGCGGGGATGCCGATGCCCCGCATGGATCGGGTGATGACCTCGTCTCCGAAGATCTTGATCTTGTTGATCCCCGCCTGGACGTTCCGGGCTACCCGGCGCAGGAACTCGTCGGGGGAGCCGGAATGGATCCGCACCGCGATGTCCGGCTGAACCAGACCCACATCCCGGTCGGCGTCCAGGATGAGGCGGGACAGCTCGTTGACGGCGTCTCCGCCGTTTTCGTCCACCCCGCCGATGGTGATGCACTGGCCGTGGGCGGGGCCCTGCAGGAAACGGGTGGCCTGATTGGAGTAGATCTTGTCGATCTCGTTGAGCTTGAGATAGAAGCACTCCAGAAGCTCCATGGCCTCCGCCTCGGACAGGGCGCCGGAGGCTATGTCCCGACGGTAGTGATCGATGAGGGTCCGGTCCAGACGGCCCAGACTGATGGCCAGACCGTTGGCCTCCAGCTGAAGGGCCACCTGGATGAAGTAGACGAACTGCAGGGCCTCCCGGAAATCCCGGGCCGGCTCCCCCGGAACCCGGCGGCAGGTGCGGGCGATCAGCCGAAGCTCCCGGCGGCGGCGCTCATCCTCCTCCGAGGAGCCCAGGCCGGCCATGACGCTTTCCGCCAGTTCCGCGTAGCGGCCGGCGAAAGAAACCAGCGCCGCGGAGACGATCTCGCAGGCCTGGTAAAAATCCCTCTTTTCCCCGTGATCCTCCAGGGCGGGATCCAGGGCTTCCCGGGCGGCGCGGCAGTCCGCGGCCACGATCCGGAGCCCTGTGGCCAGGAGTTCCGGGTAATTCGGGGAAATATGACCGGGACCGGACATGGTGTAGTTCTCGTTGACCAGAACACCGTGGGCCAGGACCTCCTTCAGGTCCTCCGGAACGGCGTCGAGGATCCTGTCCCGGAGGCAGCGCCCCTCCCAGAAGGGGATGATCTCCCGCAGGGTCTTTTTCTGTTCTTCGGTGATGAAGAAGCGGTCCCCCTTGCGGGTCATGAAGTCGTCCATCTGGTCCCGGATCCAGTCCACCGCGTACTCGGGGAAAAGCGGGACGCCTCGGCGGTTCCGGTTCTGATTTCCCACGATGAGCTCGTCGGGCCGTATGTCGATGCACATCCGCGACAGGAGGTCTTCCAGGGCCCGGGCCCGCCGGAGGATGGGAGAAAGATGCCGGTTCCGCCGGTGGCTTTCGGTCACGATGACGGCCCGTTCGGTGTCCACCTGCCGGGGGCTGTCCAGAAAGGCCTGCTTCAATCGGGCTATTCTCGGGTTCATACCCGGGATGATACCGCCGATGCCGCTCCCTGTCCAGCGACGGGGACCCGCCGGGGTCTGAAAAATCCTTCCATAGTCTGGATTTTTTCCCTCCCATCGGGTAGATTTTCCTCATGTCGAAAAAGTTCCTCGGCGCCCACGTCCCCGCCATCGGAGGGGTGCAGAACACGCCTCTGGTGGCACGGTCCATAGGAGCCGAGGCCTTCGCCCTGTTCACCAAGAACCAGCGCCGATGGGAGGGGGCTCCGCTCACCGAGGAAGGCATCGGGGAGTTCAAGGAGAACCTCGCCTCTTCGGGCATCCCCCCGGAACAGGTGCTTCCCCACAACAGCTACCTGATAAACATCGGAAACCCCGACCCGGACAAGCGCGGGCGATCCCTGGAGTCCCTGAAGGAGGAGGCCCGTCGTACGGCGGCCCTGGGGCTGTCGATGATCAATTTCCACCCCGGCAGCCACCTGGGGGGGATGTCCGACGACGAGTGTCTGTCCCTCATAATCCGGGGGATGGACGAGGTCCTGTCGGAGGTGCCGGGGGTGCGTCTGGTTCTGGAAACCACCGCCGGACAGGGCTCCAGCGTGGGGTGGCGGTTCGAACACCTGGCCCGCCTCGTCTCCGGATCGAAGGATCCCGACCGGGTGGGCGTCTGCCTGGACACCTGCCATATCTTCGCTGCGGGATACGATCTGAGGACCCGGGAGGCCTACGAAAAGACCATGGCGGCCTTCGGGGCCGTCATCGGCTTCAATCGCCTCCGGGGGGTTCACATGAACGACGCCCTGTCCGCCTTCGGCAGCAGGGTGGACCGGCATGCCTCCATCGGCAAGGGGAACATCGGCATGGCGGCCTTCGGTTTTCTGATGCAGGATCCCCGCTTCTCCGGCATTCCGCTGATCCTGGAAACCCCCAACCACAGACTCTGGAAGGAGGAAATCCTCATGCTCCGCGCTTTGGAGAAGGGTCCCGTCCCGGAGGAGTCTCCGGAATGAAACGTGTCGCCATGAGCCTCCCCCCCCTGGCGGCGGGTCTGGCGGGAATCCTGATCTTCGGACGCTTCGGCCTGCCGGGGGGGAATTTCACCGGAGCCATGGTCGGAGCCGCGGCGGCGCGGCTCTCCTTTCCGGGGGTGGAACTCCCCCCCCGGAAACTGCAGAGCTTCGCCCGGGTCATACTGGGCGTATCCATCGGCATCTCCGTCAATTCCCGGACCCTGGGGCTCATCTCCGCGTCGCTTCTTCCGGTGACACTGATGATCGGGGGACTCATCTCCTTGAGTTACCTCGCCGCCTGGGTGGCGGCCCGGATCTGGGGCGTCCCCTTCGTCACCGCCCTCTGCGGCTCCTCCCCCGGCGCGGCCTCGGCCATGGTGGTTCTGGCGGACGACCTGGACGGCAACAGCCCCCTGGTGGCGGTGCTCCATGTGCTGCGGATAATCGTCATCGTGACCTTCATGCCCCTGGCGATGTCACTTTTTTCCTCCCCCTCCCTCTCCGGAGAGACGGGGGTTGTTCTTCGAGACGGGGCGGAGGCGATCAGGAGGAGTCTTCCGGTGGTGCTGCTTTTCCTGGCCGGCGGCATCCCCCTGGCGGCCCTCTTCCTGTCCTGGAAGGTTCCCGCCGCGGAAATTCTGGCGGGCATTCTTTTTACCGCTCTGGCGAACCCCTTCGTCCCGGCGCTGGAGGGGATACCGCCCCAGTGGCAGCTTTTTTCCATGTGGATCATCGGCTCCGCCATAGGGGCCCAGATGTCCCGCCAGGCTCTCTCCTCCATGAGACGGTACATCCTCATGAGTCTGATTCTTACATTCGTCCTTCTCGGAATCGGATGGATCCTGGGCTGGATGCTCTACGTCTCCGGAGCCCTGGACCTGCGGACCGCCCTGATCGGGTCCTGCCCCGGGGCCCTGGAGGCGATGATCATCCTGGCGGGAGAGACCGGGGCGGATGTTCCCATGGTGGCGGCCATGCACACCGCCCGGCTGGTGGTGGTCATGGTGACCCTGCCCTTTCTGGTGCGGCGGGCGGTCCGCTCGGGGGAGGCGGAATCCGCCGGGGTCTGACCCGAAAGACCGGCGCAATGCGTATCCGGTCCCGGGGGCCTAACGACCCAAAAGACCGGCGTCCCGGTCCCCCGTCCCCCGTCCCCCGAAGCCTACCAATCCGGGAGGCCGGCGTCCCGCTCCCCCATCCCCCGGGGCCTACCGACCCGGGAGGCCGGCGTCCCGCTCCCCCATCCCCCGGGGCCTGCCCAGAATCTCCGCCATCACCACCGCCCGCCTGAGGGGGGACATTCTTTCCAGTCTCGCCGGACGTTTTCCCGTCCCCGGCGGCGCCGGGGGCTTTGCCCGGGGAGCGGTAAAAACCGCCCCGCGGGAAGGCGTTTCCCCCGCCGTCGCGGACAGTGGACGCGCCTCCGATCCCCGGGCACTATCCTGTGCCCGGGCACTATCCTGTGCCCGGGCGCTATCCTGTGCCCGGGCGCTATCCTGCGTCCGGACGGCGGACTGTGTCGCCGGCACGGCCCCCGGCGCCCGGGCGCTTTCCAGCGTCCGGGGCGCAGGAGGCCCCACGGGGGAGGTCTCCCGGGTCATGGTCCGACCCGGATAGTGACCGCTCTGGAACAGTCTGGCCAGGAGGGCCAGGGCCCCCTCGTCGGGGGATTCCCGGACGCTATCCTGCGTCCGGGCGCTATCCTGCGTCCGGACGCTATCCTGCGTTCGGACGCTATCCTGCGTTCGGGCGCTGTCCGTCTCCGGCCCCTCCGCAGCGGGCCTTCGAGCCGCCACCCGCTTCCCCATGGGGGGGGTCACCGACCCGGACCCGGAGGGTTTCCCCCGGGCCGCGGCGCCCCTGGACGACTCCCGCCTTTTCCGGTCCCGCCGCAGCCGCATGAAGATGAAGAAAGCCATGGGAATGAGATACAGCAGGGTGGAGATCAGTTCATCCACGGCGGTCAGGCCCTGTCCTTGTCTTCACCGCCGATGCTTCGGCGCATCTCCGTGTCCGCCTGGATGTTGGAGAGCCGGTAGTAATCCATGACGCCCATCCGGCCGCTGCGGAAAGCCTCCGCCATGGCCAGGGGGATTTCCGCCTCGGCGAGAACCACCTTCGCCCGGTTCTCCTGCACCAGAGCCACCATCTCCTGCTCCCGGGCCTGGGCGGCGGCCCGCCGTTTTTCCGCCTCCGCCTGGAAGCGGCGCTTGTCCGCCTCCGCCTGGTCGGCCTGCAGTTTGGCCCCCACGTTCTCCCCCACATCGATGTCCGCGATGTCGATGGACAGGATCTCGAAGGCGGTTCCGGCGTCCAGCCCCTTGTCCAGGACCCGTTTGGAAATCAGGTCCGGGTTTTCCAGCACCGATTTATACGATTCCGACGAGCCGATGGTGGTGACTATCCCCTCGCCCACCCGGGCGATGATGGTCTCCTCGGTGGCTCCTCCCACCAGCCTTTCCAGGTTGGCCCGCACGGTGACCCGGGCCTTGACCTGCAGCTGAATGCCGTCCTTGGCCACCGCGTCGATGGTGGTCTTGCCCTTGGACGGTTCGGGACAGTCGATGACCTTGGGGTTCACGCTGGTCTTGACCGCCTCCAGAACGTCCCGTCCCGCCAGGTCGATGGCGGCGGCGCGCTGGAAGGGCAGGGGGATGTTGGCCTTGTTGGCCGCCACCAGGGCCTGGCTCACCTTCACCACATTGCCTCGAGCCAGGAAATGGGTTTCCAGGAGGTCCGAATCCACGGGGATTCCCGCCTTGGTCAGCATGATCCGGGCGTCCACGATGGCCGAGGAATTGACATGGCGGAGCCACATGCCCACCAGCCGGCCCATGCCCACCGGGGCTCCGGACAGAAGGGCCCGAAACCAGAGCCCGAAAAATTTCAGAAAAATGACCAGGAACCCGATGGCCAGGACGCCGACAAAACCGAAAATGATCAAAGTTTCCATGTATCCTCCTAAATCTTTTTAACCGTGATGCGGCTGCCCCGGACCCGAACCACCGTCACCGGGCTCCCCTGGGGAATGAACTCGCCGTCCGCTTCCACTGCGTAGACCACCCCTTCGATCTCCGCCCGCCCCGACGGCCGCAGGGCGCTCACCGCCGTCCCGCCCTTCCCCGCAAGATCCCGGGGAACCGTCTCGTCCTCCTGCGGACCCATGTCGGACAGCATCTCTTCGGAGCCGCCGGCGGTTCCCCGGATGGTGGTCTTCAGCGTCAGCCTGTCGAAGAGCCTCAGTTTCGGCGCCCAGAGGGCTATGAGTCCGATTCCCGCCAGTCCCGCCACCAGAGCGGATATCACGATAAGGAGGTTCCGGGACATGAGGCCCCACTCCCAGGGAGTGTCGGGGATGACGAAGTCCTGCATGGACAGAACCAGAGACGCGGCGATGAGAACGATGCCGGTGATGCCGGTGATGCCGAAGCCGGGGATGATGAAAAGCTCGATGACCAGAAGGCCCACCCCCAGCAGAAAGAGCAGCAGCTCCAAGGACCCCAGGGTTCCCATCATGGCGTTGCCGCCGAAGAGGGTGATGAAACAGATGACCGCCACCGTTCCGGGGATGCCGAAGCCGGGGGTGGATATTTCCAGAAACAGGGCCACCAGCCCGATGAGGATCAGAAGCCCCTGAACGGGCCCGGAGGTGATGATGCCCACGATCCGGTCCGCCGGGCTTATCCGGACCTCCACCGCCTCACCGTCCGCCCCGATTTTTCCCATCAGGTCGGCGAGATCCACCGCGGTCCCCCGGGAGAGGCCGTACCTCTCCGCCTCCCCGGCGGTGAGGGAGAGAAGCTTCCCTTTGGGGGAGATCACCGCTCCCCGCTTCACCGAAGCGGGGCTCTCCTTCAGGAGGCGGTCCGCTTCTTCCGCGGTGACGGCCCGGTGATGCCCCGCCTCCACCACCTCCACCAGTTCCACGTCCAGGTCCACCATGGCCAGGGCTATGGCGACGGGGTGGCCGTTTTTTTCCGCCAGGGCCGCCATCTGGGTCCGCACCGCGCTGACGGTTTTCTCCCCCGCCGCCTCGGTCTTTCCTTCGGCCCCCATGATCACCGGAGCGGCTGCGCCGATGGAGGTCCCCGGAGCCATATAGATCTCCCCGCAGCTCATGGCGATCAATGCTCCGGCGGACCAGCTCACCCCCATGCCCCCGGGTCCGCTGCGGACATAGGCAATGGTTTCCGCATCCCCGATGGAGCCGATGTAGGAGGATATCAGCAGCGCCGAATCCACCCTGCCCCCGAAGGTGTCGATGTCGTAAACCAGGAAGCCCGCGCCGCCGTCCAAAGCCGCGGCGGACTGCCGTTTGACGAAGGCCACCATGGATGGCTCGATGTCGCCGTGAATCGGGATTACATAAGCCGGACCCGGGGGCCCCGCCGGGTTCCCGTCCGCCCCGTGGAGCGGGACGACGAAAAAAAAGAGCGCCGCCACGGCGATGATCGATGCCGGTATCTGTCTCACCTGTTCCTCTCTTGGCTTTAATATAGGAAAAATCCCGGCTTTTCTCAAGAATTATCGCACCCCCCGGGGGATATTTTGCCATTTTCCCCGGTTTCCGCTATAGTGGAGTCATGCCGAGTCCGCTGCGCGAAACCGATCTCTACCCCCCGGTGGCGGAATTCCTGGAAAAATCCGGCTACACCGTCCACGCCGAGGTCGCCGGCTCGGATATAACCGCCCTGCGGGACGGGGAAATCCTGGTGGTGGAGCTGAAGGTACGATTCAACCTGGATCTGGTGTTGCAGGCCGTCCGGCGTCAGCAGACCGCGGACCAGGTCTATGTGGCGGTGCCGCTGCGGGGGGGGCGGCCCTACCCTCCCCGCTGGGGCCTCGTCCGGGATCTCTTCCGGCGTCTGGGGGCGGGGGTCCTCTTTGTCCGCTTCCGGGGGAAGGAAGCTCCCGTCGTCGAAACCGCCCTGCCTCCGGGGGATGGCCGGGGGACGAAGAGGCCCTCGATCCGGAAGGCCCTGCTGCGGGAAATCCAGGGCCGGGGCGGGAACTTCAACGTCGGGGGCTCCTCGGGCCGTCCCATAGTGACCGCCTACCGCACCGAGGCCCTGCGGATCGCCGAACTGCTTCGGGACGGGGAGCTCTCCCCCAAGGCGCTCCGGGATCGGGGAGCGGGTCCTAAATGCCCGGACATTCTGCGCAGAAACCACTACCGGTGGTTCGAAAAGGTCTCCCGGGGGCTGTACCGTCTTTCCCCCGCCGGGCGGGAGGCCCTGGAGCGCTACGGTGAGGTGCTCCGGGCGGCCGGCGGGGCAGCGGCCCCGCCGGCCGCCCGGCGTTGACAGCCCCTATCTTTCGATTTAAGCTGGAACGAGAAAATTTCAACTCGTCGTCGGGAGGGCTCATGAATTACATCGAAAAAATGTTCGGCCTGGAAGGCAAGAATGTCGTCATCACCGGGGGGGCGGGCGTCATCGCCGGAACCCTGGCGGAGGCTCTGGTCAGGGCGGGGGCGAAGGTCTGCCTCTGGGGCCGGGGAACCAACCACCCCGTGGCGGACGCGGTGAAGAAGGTCGCCGACGCGTCGGGGAAACCCGCCATGGTCTTCGGGGTCACGGTGGATACCGGGGTCGAGGAGGACGTCAGGAAGGCCATCGCCGAAACGGAAAAACTCATGGGGCCTCCCAATGTCCTCATAAACGGCGCCGGAGGAAACAAGGGCAAGGCGCCCTTCGTGGACCTGGACGTGAATCTTTTCAACGAGATCGTGGACATGAACATCCTGGCGGGGCTGGTGATTCCCACCAAACACATGGCCTCCTACTGGATCGGCAGGGGGATCAAGGGCTCCATCATCAACATGACCTCCATGGCCTCCTACATCCCCCTTTCGGGGACCTGGGCTTACGGCGCGGCGAAATCCGCCACGCTGAACCTGACCATGGCCACCGCCAAGGAGTTCGCTCCCTACGGGATCCGGGTCAACGCGGTGGCGCCGGGTTTCTTCATCGGGCACCAGAACAAGGCTCTGCTCATCAAGAACGAGGCCACGGGGGAACTCACCGAACGGGGCAAGGCGGTGATCGGCCACACTCCCTTCGGCCGCTTCGGCAACCACGATGAACTGGCGGGGGCGACGATCTTCCTGATCAGCGACGCCGCCTCGGGCTTCGTCACGGGCGTGTCGCTGCCGGTGGACGGAGGCTATCTCGTCCACAACATTTAGGGGCACACCATGAACAATTTCCTCGACGAAAACTTCCTTCTCGGGTCCGACACCGCCCGGGAACTGTACCACTCCTTCGCGAAGCCCATGCCCATCTTCGACTATCACTGCCATCTCCCCCCCCGGGAGGTGGCGGAGAACAAGAACTTCCTCAACCTCACGGACATCTGGCTGAAGGGGGACCACTACAAATGGCGGGCCATGCGGGCCGCGGGGGTGGACGAGAAGCTCATCACCGGGGACGCGTCGGACGAAGAGAAGTTCCTCGCCTGGGCCCGCACGGTTCCGAAAACCCTGGGCAATCCTCTCTTCTCCTGGACCCACCTGGAGCTGAAGCGCTACTTCGGAATCGAAGGCATGGTTCTTTCCCCCGACACGGCCCGGGAGGTCTGGGACCGGGCCAACGGGCAGCTGTCGGGTCCGGGCTTCAGACCCCGGGCCATCATGGAAAAGTTCCGGGTCAAGCTGGTCTGCACCACCGACGACCCCGCCGACGACCTGGCCTGGCACAGGATGGTGGCCGCCGACCCGTCCATGACGACCCGGATGCTCCCCGCCTACCGGCCGGATCAGGCCATGGACCCGGAAAACGCGGCGCGGTACAACGCCTACCTGGAAACCCTGGGGACGGCGGCGGGGCTTTCCATCAGGACCTTCGCGGATCTGGTGGAGGCCCTGGACAAACGGCACCGCTTCTTTCACGAAAACGGATGCCGCCTCACCGATCACGCCCTGGTGGTTCTCCCCACGGAATCCCTGTCCGCCGGGGACCTGGAGGCGGCCTTCCGGAAGGTCCGGGACGGGAAAAACCCCTCCCCCGCCGAAGCCGACGGGATCCGATTCGCCGTGCTCCAGGCGGTGGCCCGGATGAACGCCCGCCGGGGCTGGACCATGCAGCTCCATCTGGGGGCGGTGCGGAACATCAACAGCCGGATGTTCGCCGCCCTGGGGGCCAACACGGGCTACGACGCCATGGGCGACGGGCCGGTGGCCACGGGACTGGTGAAACTCCTGGACTCCCTGGAGAAAACCGGCGAGCTTCCCCGGACCATCCTGTACAGCCTGAACCCCCGGGACAACGAAGTTCTCCTTACCATAGCGGGAAGTTTCCAGGGGGACATCCCCGGCAAGATGCAGCTGGGTTCGGGCTGGTGGTACAACGACCAGAAGGACGGCATGGAGGAGCAGATGCGGACCCTGGCCAACATGGGTCTTCTGTCGGTCTTCGTGGGGATGCTCACCGACTCCCGGAGCTTCATGTCCTATCCCAGACACGAGTATTTCCGCCGGGTTCTCTGCGGGATCCTGGGAGGCTGGGTCGACGCGGGGGAGGCTCCCAGGGATCTGCGCCTCCTGGGAGGCATGGTGGAGGATATCTGCTACAACAACGCGAAAAACTATTTCCACATGTCCGTGGATTGAAGGAGACTACTCGATGAAAAAACTGGAAAAATATTCCTTCGGCGTGGGGGACCGCTTCACCCGGCAGGGCAGGGCCCAGCTGGCGGCCCTCCTGGAGGCGAAAAAACTGGGGGTGGACATCGTTCCGGTATGGAACAAGTCCTTCCGGGAGCACTCGATCATTCACACCCAGCCCGACTCGGTCCGGGCCGAGGCGGACGCGGCGGTGAAGGCTCTGGGCTGGAAGAACGGGTACTACGTGGACGCCGACCACATCGGCCTGAAAAACGTGGACCTCTTCATCTCCGCCAGCGATTTCTTCACCCTGGACGTGGCGGACTTCTCCGGGAAACCCGCCGACCAGGGGAGCGTCGCGGACTTCATCGCGGCGCACCGCAGGTATATCGGCAAGCTCCGGGTGGAGGGCATCGATCATCCTCTGGACATCACCGAAGGGGTCATCGAAAGCGCCGCCCGGAAGTATCTGCTGGCGGTGCAGGAGGCGGGAAAGATATACCGCCATGTGGAGGCGAAGAAGGGAAAGGGGAACTTCATCACCGAGGTCTCCATCGACGAAACCGACGCGCCCCAGAGCCCGGTGGAGATGCTCTTCATCCTCTCCGCCGTGGCCAGGGAGGGGATCCCCGCCCAGACTGTGGCCCCCAAGTTCACCGGCCGCTTCAACAAGGGGGTGGACTATGTGGGAGACCTGGTCCAGTTCGAAAAGGAGTTCAACGAGGATCTGGCGATCATCGCCTTCGCCGTCCGGGAGTTCGGCCTGCCCGGGAACCTGAAGCTCAGCGTCCACTCGGGGAGTGACAAGTTTTCGATATACCCCGCCATCCGGAAGGCCATCAAGAAGCGCGACGCGGGCCTCCATCTGAAAACCGCCGGCACCACCTGGCTGGAAGAGCTCATCGGCCTGGCCTGCGCCGGCGGCGAGGGGCTGGTCATCGCCAAAGAAGTGTACCGCAAGGCCCACGGCCGCTACGATGAGCTCTGCGGTCCCTACGCCTCGGTCATCGACATCGACAAGACGAGGCTCCCCTCCCCGGACGAGGTGGACCTCTGGGACGAAAAGAAGTACTCCGAAACCCTGCGCCACGTGCAGTCCAACCGGAACTACAACCTCCACGTCCGCCAGCTCCTGCATGTGGGCTACAAGGTGGCCGCCGAAATGGGAGACCGCTATTACCGGGCCCTGGAGGATCACGAGGAGGTCATCGCCCACAATGTCACCGAGAACCTCTTCGACCGCCACATAAAACGGGTGTTCGTTTAAACAGAAAAGGCCCCCGGAAACGGGGGCCTTTTTTTCGGTTCCGGCGGCCCGGGCGACGCCTGTCCCGGGGCCCGGTCAAGGCCTGCCCCGGTGCTCAGGCGAGGCCGGACAGCAGAAAGGAGTACCCCGCCGCCACGCCGAAGACCACCGCCGCGGGGCGGAGGATGCCCGCCAGACTGCTCATCAGATTGGTCTTGAAGTACTCGTTGGTCACGATGAGACAGACATGGATGGGGCTCAACATCATCCCCAGAAAGCCGCTGGCGTGCCCCAGCACCACCATGGACAGCAGCGCCCCGGGTGCGGGATCGGCCCCGGCGAGGCGGAGGATGACGGGAAAGCTGGCCCCGATGTAGCCCACAGTTATGCCCGTGGTCAGGCCGCTGACGAAGGGGATCAGCACCACCAGGGCGACCACGGGAATCCCGAAGGTGTCCAGTTCCTCCCGGATGGCGTCCATCAGCAGGATGCCCCCGGGCATTTCGGATTCGATGAAGGCCCCATACACCCGGGCCAGGACGATGATGATCGCCAGGCTCAGGGTCCGTCGGGACTTCAGGACCCGCATCCAGACCTCCCGGGAGGAGGGCCGCTGGATCTGCAGGACCAGAATCCCGGAGAAGACACCGATCACCATGGGGAGGTATTTATTGAAGGCCGCTACGGGCGGGGCAAGGATCAGGATAAGACCATAGACGACGATGACCGTCAGGGTGGGAAGGATCAGCGGCAGAAAGGCCTTCCCCGGTCCGGAGGGGCTGGATTCGGGCCGCACCTTCCGGAGCAGAAAGACATAGCCTGCCAGGAGGGCGGCGGCATACAGGGGGAGCATCATCACCACGAAGAACCAGATGGGCAGCCCCGACAGGTCCACCGCCAGCAGCACCCCCGGGTAGAGGGGCCACCAGAACTCCCAGACATGGCGGAACCAGTAGTTGATCCTGACTTTTTCCATGCCGCTGAGATGGTTCTCCCGGTCCGCATCGTCCAGGAGGGGGGCGGAAAAGAGGGCCCCCGCGGGCATGGGGAGGAGCCCCACCACTCCGGGGAGTGCCGCCAGAGTGGCCCTTTTGGAGAGCCGGGTCCGCAGGCTGGACACCAGATCCTTCATCGTGCCCGCCTCGGACATCAGGGAACTCAACCAGATGACCCCGACGATGATGAGGACCAGAAAGAAATTGTCCGGCGAAAAAGCCCGGGCCCCGGCCACCCGGGCCATGGACGCGGGGGAATGTCCGGTCCAGACCGCCAGAAGGACAATCCCCGCAGCCAGAGCAGTTTCGAGGCTTTTCGTGAGCTTCTGCACCGCCAGGATTCCCAGGAGGGAGGCGAAGACCCGCAGAATATAGGGGACATGGGAAAATATTTCCATACGAACTCATCCTTGAACCGGAATCGGAAAAAATGAGTTTATCCCAAAAAAGGCAACCCTTCAACCGCCCTTTTTCACCGAAAAACATTGACAAGCCCGCCGGGCCGGTCTAGGATTCGGGGCATGAAATACGAGACACAGCATCTGGAAGGCGAGGAGGTCCTCGCCATCGCCCGCGCCGCCGCCGTGGCGGCGCGCACCGCACCCAAGGCCCGGGGGATCGACGACATCCTGACCCTGGTCCTCACGGGAGCGGAGAAGGACCGGCTCGCCGACGAGGTCCTGCGGATCGGGGAGGAAAAAGGGATCGGCATCTTTGTGCGGGACTCGAAGAATCTCCGCGGCGCGGGGGCGGTCCTCCTGGTGGGGGTGAGAAACAAGGTCCGGGAGGTCCCGAACTGCGGGTACTGCGGCTACCCCGACTGCACGGCCAACGCCCGGGCGGGCGGGGTCTGCGCCATGTGCGTCACGGACCTGGGCATAGCCGTCGGTTCCGCCGCCTCCGTGGCCGCCGACCGCAGGGCCGACACCCGGGTGATGTTCACCATCGGCAAGGCCGCCCTGGGCATGGGACTTCTCCCCGACGCCGCGGCGGCCTTCGCGCTGCCCTTCACCATCGCCGGCAAGAACCCCTTCTTCGATCGGAAGTGATTCCGCCGGGGGCCCCGGTGAGTCCGGAACCCCGGATCCGGAACCGGCCCGGACCAACCCGGGAACCCCGACGGTCCGCCGATGAGCCGCCGGGGGGACGGTTCCCGGAGGGGCCTCCCGGCGGGCCCCCGCGATGCCCCGGTCAAGCTCCGGGGAGCCGGGCGCGCCGCCGGGGACAGCGCGCCGCCCGGGGCCGTCAGACCAGTTCCACCGCCAGTTCCGGGAACTCCTTCTGAAACTCGCCGGCCAGTTCCCGCATCAGGCCCTGGCGCACCACGGCGGTCACCATGCCGGCGCAGAAGCATTTCTGCCGCGCCTCGGGGTGGCCCACCTCCACCAGGAGCCTCTTTTCCGCCGCGCCGTAACTCACCTTCCGGACCAGCCCCAGATCCAGAACGCTGAGCCGGGTCTCCGGTTCCTTCACCTTCGACAGGACGAGATCAATCCGCCTTTTCATTTCCGGGTCCATCGGGGGAACCTCCTTTCAGGAAAAAAGGCTTCAATCCGGACAGGACGGACTCGAGGGTTTCGCCGAACCGGTCCTTTACCGGCCGCAGATGCAGGAAGAAATTCTTGTTGTCCGCGTAGCAGCAGAAGTGGCGCAGGTGTTCGGGGTTCCGGATCTTTTCCAGAAGTTTCCTGAGTTTTTCGTCCATGCCTCCGCGGTCCCACAGGAGAACGAAGGTTTTTCCGTCCCGGGACACCGTTTCCCGGTTCAGCCCGTCGAAGCCCGCCACGGCGTTCCGGGCCCGGGACAGGTAGGACTGGGACACGATGTGCCCCTCCCCGGCGAGTTTTCCATCGGCGTAGAGCTGCAGGAAATACTTGTCGTAGCGGTTTATCAGCAGGGAAATGGGCATATAGAGCACCGACTGCCGGGGCAGCAGGGTGAAGGTCCCCTTGGCTTCCCGATAGGGCTTCGCCAATTTATAGACGAAGTTGTACCCGATGGTGCCGCCGAAATTGACGTAATCGGTGTCCCGGGGCTTGAAAACCTCTTCGGCCTCCCGGCTTATCCAGCCGGAGATCCACCTGTTTTTCTTTCGTCCCCGGAAGTACCCCAGGGTGGAAAACAGCCCCAGGGCGATGAGCGGAATGATGTACTGCTGGTCCATGTGCTCCCCTATGTTCGCCCGATCAGGTCGTTCTTGAGGTCCTCCACGTCGATCCGGGCAAGATCCTCCGCCCCCCGAACCCCGTCGGGGAGATGGAAGGAGGTGAAAACCGGAAATCTCCGGAAACTGTCCTCGACTTTTTCCTTGCATGCCCCTTCGTCGGGGGCCTTGTTCAGGCAGACGCTGTCGATCCGGACCTCCAGCTTTTCCAGCTCGTGCCGGATCCGCAGGGCCTCCGCCAGGGACAGATCGTCGGGATTGACCACCACCGTGAGGTAGCTCTCCTCCTGAAAAATGCGGTGCAGCCCGGTGAGCCGGCTGCGTATCCCCGACAGCCGGGAATAGATCCGGTCCTCGTCTTTTTTCACCGCCCCCCGCACCACCGAGGCTTCCGGGTTGAGCCGCAGGACAGTCTGCCTCTTCTCCAGAATCTTCTCCCGCATCCCTGTCAGTTCCCGGACCCACATCAGGGAGATGGACGGCATGGCCAGGAACCGCAGGGTCAGCGCCGTGGGAGGAGTGTCGAAGACGATCAGGTCGTAGTCCTCCCGGTGCTCCCGATGGATGTGTTCGATGGCCCAGAGGACGGCGTACTCCTCGGTGCCGGGGGAATACTTCAGGATGTTGATGTAGGAATCCAGGTTGATGGTGGCATGGTATCGGTAATTCTCCCGGATCTCCTCCCGGCTCTCCTTCAGATAGCGGGACACCCAGGCCGCCAGATCGATCTCGATGCCGTCCAGCCGGGGCCCCAGGGAAGTCCGGGCATCGGTCAGCCGCGCCCCGAACACGTCCCCCAGGTTATGCGCCGGGTCCAGGGACACGATGAGGACCTTCCTCCCCTCCCGGCTGATCTGGCTGGCGACGGATGACGATATGGTGGTTTTTCCCACACCACCCTTGCCGAGAAAGAACGCGAGCTTTTTCATGCCTTCCCCCTAATCCACATGCAGCATGCCCATGACGGCCCCCAGCGGGTCCTGGGCGAAGTCGGCCCGGGAAACCATCAGGCCGATCTCGTCCTCCATGAAAGGCAGAAGCTCCATGGCCATGGCCGCGGGGGGTGATGGAAGGCCGATGAAACTTCCCAGGAGCAGGATGACGAAGATGTTCTCCATCTCCTTGACCTCGAACTCCAGCATGTCCGTGGCCTTGTCCCGGTTGACCTGGACGACGACCTTCCAGAACTTCCGGACGAAATCCCAGGCTTTATGCAGGACACCCTCACGCATCGAGAATCCTCCCGGGGCAAGAATGACAATTTTTCCCTTTTTCGTCCAGAGACGAAAAAGCCCGCGCGACGCTGCCGCCGCGCGGGCCCGAATGCGGATTTTACCGGGAAAGGATCAGGCCTTCGCTCCGGCGACGGCCTTCTTTCCGAAGTTTTTCAGGAACTCGTAGATCATGAAGAAGTTGAGCCCCAGCATGACCACGTTGATGGTCCCCACGGCGGACCCGGTGATGACGTTCTTGATGTTCGCCATGTCTTTGAAGAAGGTCGGAACGATGATGAGCATGTACCAGATGATGCCCACGGTGACGGTGACCCACAGCAGGACCGCGGGGATGAGAACCAGGTTCGTGTACTTCTCGTTGAGCTTCTTCTTGACCCACATGGCCGCGGTGAGCATGACGATGGAGGCGATGAGCTGGTTGGCGCCGGAGAAGGCCGGCCACAGGACGTTGTAGTTGCCGCTCCAGGCGAGGCCGATCCCCAGGAAGGCCATGATCAGGGACGCGATCCATTTGTTGGCGAAGAAGCTGTAGGCGGCGGTGTTTTTCTCTTTCAGGGGCAGGGCCAGCTCGCTGACGATGTAGCGGCCCAGCCGGTTGGTGGTGTCCAGCGTGGTGAGGGCGAAGGACGAAACCCAGATGGCCGCGAAGAGGGTCATGAACTCCTTGGTCATGAACGGGAAGGCGTGGTTGACCATGGCCCCGAAGCTCTGGGTGAAGCGGGGAATGGCTCCGGTCTTCAGGACCGTGGCGGTGTCTTTGAAGGCCAGCAGGCCGAAACCGGCGATGGAGATGACCACGATGGTGGACAGGAAGCCCTCGGTGAGCATGGAGCCGTAGCCGACGAACAGGGCGTCTTTTTCATCCCGGAGCTGTTTGGAGCTGGTTCCGGAGGCCACCAGGGAGTGGAAACCCGACAGGGCGCCGCAGGCTATGACCAGCGGGACGGTGGGCCAGAAGGGGGAGGGCTGTCCGCCGATGACCTTGGCGCTGAAACTGGTATACACCGGGATCGCATCGAAGCTTTTCATGGTGACGACCGCCGCGATGCCTCCGACAACGATGCCGAAGTACAGAAGGAAGGAGTTCAGGTAGTCCCGGGGCTGCAGCAGGATGTTCACCGGCATGGCCGAGGCGATGACGATGTACAGGAAGATCACCGCGAACCAGATGTTTTTGCTGGCCTTGATCCCGTAGGTTCCGCCGAGCCAGAAGGCCCCGATGAGAAGGACGATGCCCACCAGGGTGCTGATCCCGACCCCCAGCTTGGTGTTGTACATCAGGTATCCCAGCAGGACGGCGGCGGCGCAGAACAGGAAGAATGTGGACGCCACTTCCCCGCTTCCGCCGGCAAACTGACCCGCCACGATGTCGCCGAAAGCCGCCACCACCAGGATGCAGAGGAACAGAATGAACCAGGCGAAGGACTTTCCCGCGCCCTTGCCCATGAGGTCCTGGGCCACGAACTGCACCGACCGTCCGTCGTAGCGCACCGATGCGGTCAGGGCCAGGTAGTCGTGGATGGCGCCGATGAAGATGTTGCCGAACCAGATCCACAGAAGCCCCGGCAGCCACCCCCAGGCCACCGCCAGGGCGGGTCCGGTGATGGGCCCTGCGCCGGCTATGGACGCGAAGTG
>Ga0302238_1001308_pt1 | contig 20869 bp, 9 predicted proteins | sample AAG_UR_Asn_MG_FD_193527 | JGI IMG/M metagenome (GOLD analysis project Ga0302238, IMG submission 193527) | Enriched activated sludge microbial communities from anaerobic digester in WTTP, New Holstein, Wisconsin, United States - AAG_UR_Asn | ecosystem: Engineered > Bioreactor > Anaerobic >...
GCGGTAGCGGTCAGGCAGCAAGCCACCGAGACAAGCTCGGTGGGGATCGCGGCACGCGGACGCGGCCAGACGCGACGGGCATGAGTCAAATCCGAGGTCCTGGTAGCGGCCAGACATAACCCACATCGACCGGGCGAGAGTTCAGGAGGGCATGGACCGGAGGTGGCATGTCCCTGCCCGGTGCGACGACCAGCACGCGCAGGTTCCGCACGCCTCCCGGTCCCTCGCAAGGCATCAGCCGATAGATGTTCACCTCGACCGCCACCGACGACCGCAGCCAAATCTGGTACCGCTGCTGAGCCGTCGCTGCCAAAAGAGCCGATGGAGAAGGCATGCCTCGGATCTCGCGATCCAGGTTCATCAGTTCGAGTCGTGCCTTGGGAAGCAACACGCTATTGCCCCAGGCGACGTACTCGTTCATTTTCTCGACAACCTCCTGGAACGTCTTGTTTGCCCCCGCCGGGACGTGACCGCGTTGACTGCTGTTCCGGAGGGAGTACCGCACGATGCCTGTCACCGTGTTTGACGACATTTTGGGAACGTTGGGTGGCGGCGGCAGTCCTAGTTCCTTGGCCAGTGCTTCGGCTGCCATGCGGGAGCCCCTCAGCTTGGCGTCGGAGTACCCGCTCTCGGCCAACAGCTGAACCCAATTCCTGATGCTCGGTTCCGCTTTCGCGAGCCTCGCCTCGATGTCCCGCTTGCGATCCTTCGCCGCATCTGGATCGGGTTGGGCCGCGGGCTTTTCTTCCTCGTTCGCTGCGGCGGGCGGACGGACCGCCAACGTCACTCGCCCGTCCGTTGCCTGCAGCGAAACCTTCAGGCCCTCCAACCCCGCCAGATCGTAGTCTACCGCGACGGTCCACTCCTTCGTGGGCGATTCCTGACGCCAGCTGGAACCGAATTCGAGCGAGCGATACCCTCCATAGACGATTCTGCCGTTGCCCAGATACAAGTTCTCGCCGTCTGCATCGCCGGGAAGGCTCAGGGTGTTCTGGCCGGGGTCATGAATCACTCGGCTGCCTTCCGCGTCCAATTGGAAACGATATGCGGGCGGCTTGGCCAAAGCCACAAACGCGGTACTGTCCTGACCGGCAACCTGAATCTCCAGCACGCAATGACGCAGCGCCTTGCGCAGGCGAGCGACCTGCGGATCGGCCGGCGCCGGGGACGAAGGATCGTCCGCTTCGTATTTCAAAATCCCCTGCTCGACGGCAAACCTGGCCAAGCGGATCGGCTGAGCCTGATTTTGGAACCGCGCCAGCACCGCGACGCTCTCCCCTCCCTCATCCACCTCGACCGACTGGAACGAGCCGAGTGAGCTGGCGGCCAAGAAGTCGCCCGAGCGCGCGGCGTCGTTCAGTCCCTCATGGCCGTGCAAGCGGATCGAGCAGTCGCCGCGCGGCAGATGGAGCAGCGGGATGGCCGCCGCTGGGCTGGACGCATCGGCCGTCAGGTCCTCCGGCACAGCGGTTGCCAACATGTCCGCACCGAAGGCAAACGGCGCCGCGAATTCCAGCGGCACCGAACGCAGCAGGCGGGGACGCGCCGGTCGCGGAACCGCCGGCCGGGAGGTGAACGGGTCGAAACCGCTCGGCGGCATGCGGGATTGGCTGGAGGACCCGTTGAAGGGCTCGTCAGGCCGCGGCGTCTGGCCCGGCACATTCGAGTCCGGGACCGTCTTGGGGCCGAATGGGTCGCTGGAGCCGGGGCTCAGGGTCAGGCTTTCCGCGATCTCCGGCCACAGCTTCCCCTCCGGCGAGGCGAGTTCCGGTATCGGGACGGGCGGCAGCCTTTCCCCGACTGTGACCGGCGGTTCATCCTGCGGCTTGAGGTCGACGACGACTTGCCAACTGCGCCACGTCTCCAGCATCCAGTTCCCGAACAGGGCCAGCCCCAGCGCCACCAGGGCTCCCCCGCCGATGACGCTGGGCAGGATCCACACCAGCGGATTCATCGGCTTGTCGTCCTGCGGCCGCGACGGGCCAGACGGCGCCAGCCACCGGCGGGTGGTCAAATAGCGAGTTGCCTTTACGGCAAACTCGTCGGGCAGCTTGCCGGCAGGAATCGCGGCGTGCGAGATCAATTCCTCCAGCAACCGGCGCTTGACGTTCGCTTGCTTGTCGTCGGGATACCAGGCGTGAGGCATGGCCCGGACCAGGGCCACCACCATCTCCGCCGCCGCTCGTTGGAAAACGGACCCATCTGGCGGCACAAGTCGGCGAAGCGCTCGAAGCACTCCTGGAATTTGCGCCAGGCACGCACCCGGTCGTCGCCCTTGGGCAGCCAGCGGCCCCCGGATCGGATCGCGGCCAATTGCTGGAAAAACTGCTCCGGATGTTCGGGCAACTTCTGCAGCCAAATCAGAACGCGCTGGCCGATGATGGGCTCGTCCTTCGGATACATGGCGGCCAGCGGGCCCAGGTGCAGAATGACCGAACTGAGCTGTTCGTCGTCCAACACGCGGATCACGGCGGACAGCGTTGGCGTGAGCGAGGGCTGGGTCGAAGACAGGTAGATCAGCGGAGCCAGAAAGTTCCGGATCTGCTCTTCGGGGGTCGAGCGGAACCAGGCGGCGAGGAATTTCGGGGGCAACTGCCGGCACAGCCTGGGCAGCAGCGCATCCGCCGCCCGGCCCTCGGCAGCCAGCGTCTTCAACTCCGACCAGACAAACTCACAGCCCTCCGGCAGCTTGCCATTGGCAGCCACGAACTTCGCCAAGCGGGCCGTTTTCTGGTCCACCGGCACGTCGTCACGAGCCAGCCAGGCCGGCCAGTCGAAGTTGGGAGAGGTTTCTGCCATATCGATGCCATTCGTTAACGATCAAGTCCCAGGCCCTATGAACATAACCCGATTTCCCGTTGTCCGGCGCGCGCTTTCTTGGGATAGGCTTCCCGATCCGTCACTGGCCGGACAGGAAAGCTTGACCTGACTCTATTTGCTTTCGGCCGGGCGCCACGTCGGGCACCCGGCAATCGGTCGTTTCCGCATCGCTCGCCATCCCCCGCGGGAGAGCGGCTTTCATCACGCGGAGCGTGATGGCTACTTTGCAATCACCAGGACGCGGACGGGGACCGTACCCTTGGCGTCCTTCCTGCGGTCCGGGACCGGGACGGTCCGGTAGACGTTCGCTTCGACCGAAGTCAGGCTTTCAAGAGCCATTTTCAGCGAGCGCTGCAGTTTCGCTTTTTCCGAGTTCCCGATCGCATCCAATTCATCCCGCAGTTTATTCCTCTGAGGTTCCACCGCGCGCCGATGCAGGGACCGAGAGACCCACAACGCGAACGGCCCTTTACTAGGGTCGCCCTCAGGCAGGGTCAAACCTAGCACCTCAGCCGCCTCCTGAGCCCATTTGAACTTCTGCTCCGGCGTCTTCTTCCCTTGCTCCTCCAAAAACGTCATGCATGCCGCAATTTCTTTCTCCTCCGGGTTCATGTTTAGATTGGGTTTAAGCGTATTCAGCCGTGCCATCGTGGCGGACGGCCCTGGAAGCCTGCCCTCCCATTCATCCAGTTTCGCGAGTTTCTTTGACACTTCCTGGAATCTAGCGTCCGGGACGAACTCCGGTTCCGTTTGGACAGCGACAACGAGGGACTCAGCCCCACGCTGGCTGCATACCATGTTTACGCTCTTCAAGCCGGCTTCGCCATAGCCTGACAGCCGATTCTGCTGCATGAAATCTGCCAAAGCCCAGGTATCGGATGGAGGCTGTGTTGGAGCATCAGCCCCGAAGTTCGTGTCTCGATCACCACATTTCAGGCGCCCCGAACCGAGGTAGAACTTCGCGTCGCCGGGAGGGGCGTCTCCCGGCTCTAGCTTCAGCGTGGCTTCAGATCGCATCTTCGTGAGATCAGGAGGGGCAAACGGGAACCCTTCCGCCACCTGGCGCGGTTGCTGCAGCGCGATGTACCGCGGCACACCGGCCTTGTTGTCCAGGATTTCCAGCACGCAGAACCGCAAGCGGCGCTGGGCCTCGGCCAAGTAGGGAGTGTCAGACGTCTTGATTTCCAGTTGAATCAAACGATTACTCGCGACGTCAAGTTTGGCTGCGGTAACGTCTGTTCCTCTCGCCTTGACTCTGACGTCCAGTCCTTTCTCTCGATCCTTTACAGTAGGCCTCTCCGCCCTGGCATCGACAATCTCGACGGTTTCGCTACCGCTTGGATACTTGTCCTTCAGCGACTCGCAGCCGTGCAGGTGCAGCGTGAAATCCGAGACGTTCGCTTCGATCTTGGCGAGTTCAAATACGTGTTCGTTGCCGGGTACCACAACAACATCTCGTTCGGGGGCCTCGGCCACGGGGTAGGCCGGCGGCGTCGGTTTCGGCGGCGGTTCGGGCGGCGGTTTGGGTTTGGACTCCTTCGCGGGTTGGGCTGGTGACGGTGCAGTCTGCTGGGCTGGGGCCGGCGAGGCACCGCTCGGCGACGCGGCCTGTGTTGAGGAACCTGCCGGCTGCGGTGCGGCTTCGGGCTGTTGTCCGGGTTGCGTTTCCTGTTCGCCGGGTTGTTCTTGTGGCTCGCCGGTGTTGTCCGCGGGCGGTGGGTTCGTTTTCGGGCCCTCGGCGACGGGCGTCTCCCCGGTGGTGCGGCCGGAAGGCAGGAGCTTGATCACTTTGTTTCCCACCACGAGAACCGCCACGGCAAAGGCGATCAAAGCTACGGCGCCGGCGGCGCGCAACACGGTCCTGCCATGTTCTTTCAGCCACGTGTTCCCCGCGCCTGGCTGCCCCTTCCTGGCCGGCGCAGCCGCGCGGCTTGTGGGAGTCGCGAGCCCCCGGAAAGTTTGAGAGATCTGCCGAAAATAGTCCTTGGTCAATAGATCGGCGAGGCCGTACTCCCGTGTTAGTGCATCGACGAACGTCCCGATTTCGGAGTGATTGTTGCGCACCGCCTCGCAGTCCGCGTCGTACCTGGAGAAGCACTGATCGAGCTGCCGGCAGAGTTTTTGGGTGAACTCCTGGCTCTTGCCCTTGATGCGGACGCCCGGCTGGCTTTGCTTCTCGTTTTTGGCGATATCCAGGATTGCTCTCAACCTGCCCCAGGCCTTGGCACGCGAGGCAAGCTCGTCCTCCAGCAGCGGCAGGGCGGCGTCCAACCCTTTGACCGCTTGGGCGAACCGTGCGGGCTTGCGGTGCAGATCGTTCAACGCCTGCCTGAGCGACGGCGCCAGGATGGTCTTCAGCAGCGGGCCCTGCGCCGTGATCTCGGGCTGGAGGTCCGGCATCAGCGCGGTGACGTCGAATTGCGGGCGGCCGGCGATCCGTCCCAGGATGTCCTGTCTTTCGTCCGCATGCATCGGCGCCCGCAGGACGCTGCGGAACAGCAGGTTCAGGCCGGCGTCGGGAACGCTGTCCAGTTGCGACTTGATCAGCTGAGGCGTCACGCACGACGATTGAAACAGATCAAACGCCACGGGCGGCTTGGTCGAGCCCTGAGTCGGCTGTTCCTTCCAGAACCAGTCGCAGTCTCCCGGCAGCTGGTTGTGTCTGGCCACATAATGCCGCAGCGCGTGCAACTTGTAGCCTCGTGCCACGTCGCCCGCTCCCAGCAGCTTGTCCAAGTCCCCCAGCGGCATCCGTTCGACCAGATAAGCGACGGCGGTCGTGCAGTTGTCGTTCCCTTCGCCCTGGACGGCGATCTCGAGCAGCAGCGGCAGGTATTCGCCGGGGGACTTGAGCACCCGGTCCAGGTAGGCGGGATCCGCTGCTCCCGCCAGCTTCTGGCGGACCGCCTTGCGGACAAAGGCCCTCTGGGCCGGCAGCTTGTCCCAGGCCGCATGGTCGACGCCGGGCGTCAAATTCAGGACTTGTTCGCTCACGGTCTTCGCCTGGACCACGTCTTCCAGATCGCCGGTGCGCGTCAAGTCGCAACCCTGGAAATGGGCCAGTTTGTCGTCGATCGACCGAGCCAGCGTGGGAGCGTCTTTTTCGGGCACATTGACCAAACTGCCCAGCACAAAGTCGGCGTACTTCGCCTGCGGCGCCCGCAACTCCGAAGCCTTGTACTCCCAGGTATTGACCACAAAGCCCCGCCGATACCGCTCCGGGGGCACGTCGCCGCCGGCGCGCTCGTTGTCGAAAGTGAACGCGGCCAGCGAGGTCACTAGCCGGTCGGCGTTGGTCTCGAACGTGGAAAAGCTGATCGACTTCCGCAGCGGGGGTGGCAGCAGCCGGGCGATGCCGTAGAAGAACAGCACGGCCACGGCGGGCTCGGCCAGGATCAGCAGGGATTCCCGCGGCTGGTCGGCGATTTCCAGGTAGCCCATCAGCGCTTGGCGGAACCGCTTTCGCCGATCCTCCACGCTCATCTGGCGCCACCGCTCGGGGATCACCGTCGGGTCGGGCGTGTAGAACTTGCCGCGGGGTTCGGGCGGCGTATTGAGAAAGCTCCACAAGACCCGCTCGTCGACCGCCGCCGGTTTGCCGTTGCGCAACGCGGCCAGGCTCGTGGCCGGCGGCAGTTCGTACTTGAATGTTTCACTATCCTCGATCATCCAGCCCGAGGCATTCCACAGCTTCAGGCATTCGATCACATCCCAGGGGGTTTCGGCAGGCTTGATTTCCGACGTCAGGACGTGGGCAAAGTACGAGCCGACCCGGCCGGCGCAGTCCGTTTTGCGATAGCTGATATAGCCCAGGGCCTGCAGACCCGACATGGACGGAGTAAAGAACAGCCGGTGCGGGGCGTCCTGCGGCGCCAGCTTCTGCTTCCTGTCCGGCGGCGTCTCCTTGGGCAAGTAGTAATACAGAAAGCGTTCGATCGTGCGAAAATGCCGCCGCAGTTCGCTCTGGGAAAACGAGCTGGCCCGGGCACTGTACCCCAACACCCGATCCTTTGACTCGCCCGACGTCCGGCGCTCGATCGCCGAACTGCCGTACGTGCAGTGCGTGGCGTAAAGTTGGTGAATGATGTTGCTCATCGGATTACTCCGAAGGGCGGTCTAACAAAACGATTCTCGGATCCGTGTCACGTTCGAGCAGCTTGCCGTTTTTCAGTCCTGCCGCCCCGGCTGCTTCCCCCTCCGGTTTAATCACGATCACCCGGATGTGGTCGGGATCGCCGGGTTGCTTATCGTGCCCAAGGGCCCCGTAGGGCACCAAACGGTAGACAACTGCCTGAACCTTCACCCGATCCTTCAGCCAGTTGGCGAACGAGGCCTCGTTGGCTTTGGCCCGCTTCCGACGGTCGCCGTGTGCTGCCTTCAGGTTTTCAATCTCCTGCTGAAGGGAATCGATCTCCTTCCTCGTCTCGGCCAGAAGCGTTCCTCTGACCCATGCCTGGTACCTTCGCAATTCCTCGTCGAACGCCTTGACTGCTTCTTGCTCAAGGGAATTGTCGAGCTGTCTCACGAGGTCGGCATGCCGCTTGGGAAGCTTTGGCGGTGACGAAGGATCTGTGATCTTTATCTCGAAACATAGGGTGTCGGTGTCCTTGTACCAATCGGTCAATTTCTTGAAGTTTTGTTCATGTCTTAAATTCTTTGCCGTGGGCCCGTCTGCGGTACTCTCACTGGTCTCGCGAAGTAGGTTCTCGATCTTGTTCTTCCTTTGCGTCAGGTCATCTACCCGGCCTCTCGTCTCCTCCAACTCGTTCGAGTAAATCGTTGGCTCCAACGATAGTGTGACAACGCCATCAGTAAGATCGACGCGGACTCTAATATCATCCAATCCGAGTGCTTGGGCGAGCGACGGAATCGCCCACTTCTCTGTTTCGGGCTTGATCTCCCAGGAATCACCGAAGTGGTACGTTTGCTGCTTCGCGTCAATGACCAGCCCGGAACCTAGGTAGAGCTTATTCCAGGGAGAGAACTTCTCGTTTCTAGGATCAAACTTGGGCATGGGGGCTTGCAGGTTCTTGTCAGCGGCAGTCGCAGGACCAGTTTCACAAAGCGTGAAGGTGTGTTGGACCGGCTTGACGAGCGCCACATAGATTGGATCCTCGGCAGCACCTCGACTACTTGGAGCCAGTTCGACAACTGAGTACTGCAATGCGTCGCTCTGCAGCGATGGCAAGAGTTTGTTCACGGGCCGATAATCGAAACTGGATCTTAGCTGTCGTCCGTCGTTGGTAATGTAGAACAGGGCGATTACGTTCTTTGCAGAATTGTACACAAGACACACTTCTAGTCCGTTGTCACTGCGAGGCGGTCTTCCCAAGAACTCAACTTGCTGTCCGAGGCGATCGCTGACAAAAGCGAGGAACTTGAGCCCATGAAACCGAATCTCCACGTCAGCCTGGAGGTCCTGTTTCAAGATCGTCATAACATTCCCCGCCTTCATGAACTCCATGTCGTTCGAGGGTGGTTCTGCGACCAACGCCTTGGCTGGCAGCAATACCGTCGGCTCGGTCTTCTCCGGTGCGGGACCTTCCTTGGGAGTTGGTACGGCGGGTTGGACTGCGGCAGACGGTCTGGCCTGCGGTTCTTCGACGGAGTCATTTGCAGACGGACCACTTGTCTCACGCGGGGGCGGCTTTGGTGGCTCTGGAGTATCGAAGGGACTGTTAGGGGCTGGCGGTCTATCACCATCGGGGTGCGCGGCCGCCCCACCCGCGGACACTGGCGATTCCAATTCTGGCCGCTTGGCTGTCTCCTTAGGTTTTGCACTTGGTCTTACAGCCGGTCGCGGCGCAACGGGGCCAGATGCTGGTGTGGTCTGAGGCGGAGGAGCCTTCGTCGTGCCGTCCGGCGGGGCATCACGTGCCTGCTGCGGCATCGTCGCACTTGTCGTTCCGGGCTTCGGCATAGGATCAGCTGGCTGAGACGCTGGCGGCCCGGCCGCCTGTTCACGTCCTGATAATGTCGTCTGTTCAAGCCCGTTGCTGGCCCGTGCCTGGCCCCGATCTCTCGCCACAAAAAAATCCCCAGCAACACTGCCAGCAGGACGATTAGTGTCGTCGCGAGTAGTTTCGTGACGGAACTCAATCGCTGTGTCGTGCGCTCTTCTTTCTCGGCTTGCGCCGCTGCCACCGCCTCTCGGATCCGCTTCTGCTCGGCTTCGTCCTTTCGCAGCACGGCAGCCAAATAGGGCTCCGATTCTTGGGACAGGCAATGGCCGATTCCAGAGTCCTTGGCCAGGCCGCAGAGCAAGGCGGCGATTTTCTGAGATCGGTCACGTGCGGACTGCGGGGGGCCGAGACTCGAGACCCAGGGGATCAACAGCGTGCCGGCCTGCTGCTCGAATTCCCACGGCCCGAACCCTTTGGCGCCTCGCCCAAGAACGGAACTTTGGGCGCCGGCCTGCTGTTGATAGCCGTCGACTTTCTTTTTCAGATCGAGCCAGCCGTGAATGCCGGCTGCGGCGGCGGCGCCGGTCCATAACGGCTGGGCGATCTCCAGGAGGGCCATCGTCTCGGCGAATCGCGAGGGCTGATCGGGCAACTGTTCCAGGAGCTTGCACAGGTGCGGGACGAGCACGGGCCGGAGCACGTCCGCATGTGCGGCCAGCTTCGCGACCAACTCGCCCACCAGCGATTGAATGTTGAACGCCGGGCGTCCCGCAAGGCGCGTAAGGATGTCTCGTCTGTCGGACGCATCCAGGCCGCCGGTCAACACGTCTCGAAACAGCAAGTTGAGCGCTTCATCGGGAACGCCGCCCAGCGAATCGCGGAGGACCTGCGCCGTGGTTTCGGGCGAATGCAACAATTCGAACAGCAGCGGCGGCCGCGGCGAGCCGTGCTGGACGCTCGGCGGCGTCCACAACCAGCGGCAGGGATGCGGCAAGCGGCGGTGCGTGGCGACGTAGTGCCGCAGGGCGTGCAGCTTGTACCGCCGAGCTTCTTCGCCCCCGCCCAGCAGTTGGTCCAGTTGCTCCAACGGCTCGACGCGTTCGACCAGATAGGTCAGCGACTCGGCGCAGTCGTCTTCTCCGGCGGCGCTGAGCGCGAACTCGAAGATCAGCGGCAGGTGCTCAGGCGACTTCAGCAGCCGGTCCAACAAGGCGGCGTTGGGCGTGCCTCGCAGTTGCTGGCGGACGGCCTTCATGACGTAAGCCCGCTGCGGCGGCGATTTCTGCCACGAGTCGTCGGGCGGCGGTCCCGCGCCCGGCTCGAAGATCTGCCGGACGGCGGCATGAGCCCGGGCCAGCGGTTCCAACTCGGCGGCCTGTGTGACGCCCACCGCCTGGAAACGGGCCAGGATGTGATCGATGGACTCTGCCAAGTTCGCGGCGTCGGTATCGGCACGGCCAACCAACGGGGAGAGCAGCAAATCCGCGTAGCGGCCTTGCGTGTACCGTAGCGGCGAGGCGCGGTCCGCCCGCCAGGTATTGACGACAAACCCGCGCTTGTACCGCTCGTCGGGCACGTCGCCGCCGGCCCGCTCGTCGTCGAACGTCAGCGCGGCCAGGGCCGTGATGAGTCGGTCGGCTGTGGCTTCAAAGGTGGAAAAACTCAACGCCGTCCGCAGTTCCGCGGGCAGCAGCCGGGCGATGCCGTAGAAGAACAGGACGGCGATCGGCGGCTCGGCCAACAGCAGCAGCGACTCCCGAGGCTGCGACGCGGCTTCGAGGTAGCCGGTCAGGGCCAGCCGGAAAAAACGTTGCCGATCCGCGACCGGCATCTGCCGCCAGCGATCCGGGATCAGCTTCGCATCGGGCGCATGGAACGAACCGCCGGGAGGCGTATTCAGGAAACTCCACAGCACCCGTTCATCCAGCGGCCGGTCACTGCCGGATCGCAGCGAGGACAGAGCGGGCAACGGCGGCAGGTCGTAGGAAAAGGCGGGGCTGTCTTCCAGCACCCAGCCCGGCGCGTTCCACAGTTGCAGGCACTCGATCACATCCCACGGCCCGCCGGTCCCATTGGCGTCGGCGGTCAGCACGTGGCCGAAATAGGAACCGACGCGGCCGGCGCAGTCCGTTTGGCGGTAGGTGATATGGCCCAGGGCCTGCAGCCCGGACACCGCGGGGCAGAAGAACAAGCGGTGCGGGGCCGCTTGCGGTGTGAGGGATTGCTTCTTGTCCGGCGGCGTGTCCTTGGGCAAGTAGTAGTACAGAAAGCGTTCGATCGTGCGGAAGTGCCGCCGCAAATCGGCTTGCGAATAGGAACTGGCCCGCGCGCTGTAGCCCAGCACCCGGTCGCGCACATCCCCCGTCTCGCGGCGTTCGATGGCCGAACTCGCGTAGGTGCAATGCGTCGCGTAGGTTTGCTGGATCGAACTCATCGGGCTGACCCGTGTTGCTGTCCTCGTATTGATCCGTCTACCGGCGTCTGCAGCCGCCTCCACCGTAGCCCTCTCGCTCCGCGAGAGGGTTGCTTTTCATCTCGCGGAGCGAGATGGCTACTCTGGCAGATCCTCTCGCCGCTAATCACTGCGTTTCCGTCCCCAACTGCAGGTCCGGCTTGGCCACGCTCTCGCCCGGCTCCACCACCAAGACGCGGATCTGCCGCGATTCGCCCGGAGCGTCGTAGGGCACCAAGCGGTAGATGTAGGCCTGGACCTGGACGCCCGCTTTCAGCCATTCCTTGAACTTTTGTTCCTGCCCGGCGGCGCCATCAAACTCCTGCTCGATCTTCCCGATCTGCTCCTCCAAGGAAGCGATTTCTGTGTTCGCGGCAGGAACGAGCTTGTCCCTAATCCAGTTGCCAAATCTTCCCCACGCGTTAGTGAACTCCTGTCTGTAGTTCTCCATACGCCTTGCGTTTTGTGCGAGAACATCGTTCATCTCTGCTGCTGTCGGCGGTCTTGGCTGGCCTCGGTCGTTCACCTTCGGGGTGAGTTGAACCTCCTGGGGCCGCGCCGGAAACACGGGGAGTTCCTCTGCAAACTTGATCTCATCGCGTAGGTTCTTCGCAGCCGCGATCCCGACATCGGGACGGCGCAAGTCGATCCGGGCGAGGGCTTTGACGAAGTTTTCGATCTTCTTCTTGCGATCTCTGAGAGGCCCCAGTTTATTCTTCTTCTCGTCGACCACCGCCTTGTCGATCTTGGGCGGGGGTATTTTCAGCGAAAGCCTGACTTGGCCGATATCAGACTCGGGCTCTTGCAGTTCGATCGTCGCATCCTCAGTTCCGCCGAGTGCCTGGTTGAGTTTCGGTACGGCCCACGTCACGCGTGGGCCTTCCTGTTTCCACGATTGGCCAAACTCAAAGTCGCCTTCCGGATGAACGATCTTGCCCCCACCCAGATACAACTTGCCCCAGGGAAGTACGTTCGGTCTCAACGAGTTCGTGAAACCTTGGATATGGACACCACCATGGGGTTCCAGAGGAAAGCTGGCCGCAACGGGCTTGATCAACGCCACGAATCGAGGCGGCGGCTTGGACTTCGGACGCAGCTCGACAACGCAATAGCGTAAGACCTTCTGCTGGAGTACTTCTCGCGGCCCGAATCCATCCTTCAAGAGGGTGGTGTCGTCGAGGCTGCAGGACAGTGTCCCGTCCGACCTCAGATCCAAAGTAGCCAACGGGTAGGGATCCCTTCGCGTCTCTTTGAACTTCGCAGACAGCCTGAGCGCAGTCTTCTTGAAGTCCGCCTCGATCCTGTCAAGTTCTCCGTAAACGTTTGAAGTAGGCATGGCAGACGTCGCGCCGTCCGAGAGCGGAACTCGCTTGGCAAGCACGGTGCCGTGTATTCGGTGCGGCACTTCTCTTGGGTCAAGCCCGTGGAGAATGTCGAACGGGCCTGGTCCCAAGTTTTCAAAAGCGTTATCGTTGGGACTTTCTGCGATGAAGACTTGGATCGCTGACACTGGCTCTGCGGATGCCGCCTCAACCGGCGCTTTGGCCGGAGGCGCGGTTTCGGGGGGCTTGCCCTCTGCCGGCACGGATTTCGCATCTTTGGGGAGCGTCGTGGACTCTTCCACAGTTTCCATCGGCGTCGGCCCCTCAGCGGGAGTGCCGCCTCCAAGCTTCGGCGGGCCCGGAGGCTCCGCAGCTTTTTCCGGCGTACCGTCCTTGGGAGGTTCGGTGGGTGGCGGGGTTTCCTGAGCCGGACCGGGCGCGGACTTGCTTGCGTCAACGTGTGCAGGTTTCTTACCGGCATCGCCGGCCTGATCTCCCGGCTTGCCGGATTCAGTTGGTGTCGCCGGCGATTCTCCCGGTTTGGATTTCGAGCGGTCATCCCCGGACGTGGACGCACCGCCAGCCCCGGCTCCCTGTTCTGTCTCCGTCGGACCCTCTGCCACGGGACCGCGCTCCTGGAGGTTTCTCACGACGATCATGAGTGCCATCAGCAGAACAATCGCTCCCACCACGATTCCCCCGGTCAGCACCTGATGCTCCCGCACCCACGCCGCCGGACCGAGGTTGGCGATCATCTTCTTGGTACGGTCATCTTTCCGGAAGTGCGCCATCAGGTAACGGTCGAACTTGTCCGCCTCCGGCAACAGTTGGCTCAGCTGATACGTCGCGGCGACTTGGCGGACGAAGGTGCCGAATTCCTTGAAGTTGTCCCTGCGGAAAGCATCGTACTGTTCGAAGGGAAAACAGCGGTCCAGGGATTTGCAGATTTCTTCGGTAAACGTCCAGACCTTGCGTCCCGACGGGACCAACTGCTTCAAGGCCGTTTGTTGCTGGGACGCCATGTCCTTCTGGTACTTATCAAAGGTCGCCTTCAAGTCCACCCAGGCTCGGGCGCGGGACGCGATGACGGGCTCCGCGGTCAGCAGCGAGCGGGCGGCGTCCAGGGCAGACGTGATTTCGCCGAACCGGCCGGGATGCTCGTGGACGTGATCCAGCGCAGTCTTCAAGGGCGCAAAGAGGATCGAAGACAACAGCGCGCCGTGCGTCGCCAAGTCGGATTTGACGTCGTTGACCAGGGTGATGACGTCGAAACCGGGTCGTCCGGCGATCCGCGTCAGCAGGTCATTCCGGTCGGACTGATCGAGGGGCGCTTTCAGCAGTCCGCGGAACAGCAGGGCCAGGCCTTCGTCGGGCACCGTGGCGAAGGAATCTCGCACCACCTGAACGCTGACGCCGGACGACTGGAGCATCTCGATCAACAGCGGCGCCTTGTGCGGTCCCCGCCCGGCGGGCGTTTTCTCGCTCCACAACCAGCGGCAGCCGCCGGGGCCGCTGCCCGGCAAGCGGCGGTGCGTCTTGACGTAGTGCAGCAGGCCGTGCAATTTGTAGCGCCGCGCTCCGCCGCCGGCGCCCAGCAGCGCGTCCAGCTGGTCCAGCGGCTGCACCCGCTCGACCAGGTACTTGAGCGACGCCGCGCAATTGTCGTCGTCGTCGGCCTGGAGAGCGGTTTCCAGCATCAGCTGGAGATATTGCGGCGAATTCAGCACCTTGTTCAAGTAATCCGTGTCGGGCGCCGGCCCGGACAGCCTCTGGCGGATGGCCTTGCGGACGAAGGCGGTTTGCTTGTCCGACTTTTTCCAGCCCTCATGAGAAACATTGGGGGCCAGCCGCAGGATGGCCTCGGCCACGTCATGCGCCTTGACGAACTCCTCCAACTCGTCTGCCTTGCTGGCGTCGGCCTGCTGGAACCGGGCCAATTTCTGGTCGATGGCGCGGCCCAGGTCGGCGGCGCTGGCGTCAGCCGCGTTGACCAGGCTGGCCAGCACGAAGTCCGCGTATTTCGCTTGCGGGTCGCTCAGTTCCGACGCCCGGTCCTGCCAGGTGTTGATCACAAACCCGCGGCGGTAACGTTCCGGCGGGATCTCCCCGCCGCGGCCTTCGACGTCGAAGGTCAGCGCGGCCAACGTCGTGACCAGCCGGTCGGCGTTGGTCTCGAATGTCGAGAAACTCAACTTGGCGCGCAAGCCCGCGGGCAGCAGGCGGGCGATGCCGTAGAAGAACAGCACCGACACGGCCGGCTCGACCAACAACAGCAGCGACTCCCGCCCCTTGGACGAGACCTCCAGGTAGCCCATCAGCGCCAGCCGGAAGCAGCGCTGCCGGTCGTCCACGCTCATCCGCGTCCAGCGGTCCGGCAGCTGCAACGGGCCGGGGCAATAGAAGGTTCCTCCCGCCGGTGTGTTCAGAAAGCTCCACAGCACCCGTTCGTCGACGGCGGGCTGGGTGCCGCCGCGCAAGTCGGACAGCTTGCCCAGGAGTTGCAGGTCGTACGGAAACGTCTCGCGGTCTTCGGTGACCCACCCCGGTGAATTCCACAGCTGGAGGCATTCCAGGACGTCCCAGGGCGGCTCGTTGGCGGCGATGGGCGAGGCCAGGACGTGGGCAAAGTACGAGCCCACGCGGCCGGCACAGTCCGTCTGGCGGTAACTGATGTAGCCCAGCGCCTGCAGTCCCGACAGCGACGGGCAGAAGAACAGCCGCTGCGGGGCGCTCCGTGGGGTGAGCGTCTGCTTCTGGTCCGGTTGCGTCTCCTTGGGCAGGTAGTAATACAGGAAGCGTTCGATGGTCCGAAAGTGCCGCCGCAAGTCGCTTTGGGTAAACGAACTGGCGCGGGCACTGTAGCCCAGTACCCGATCCTTCGAATCGCCGCTCGTCCGGCGTTCGATGGCCGAACTGCCGTAAGTACAGTGCGTGGCATACAGCTGATGGATTGCACCCATCCCAACGCTCCTCACACCGCCGGGCCGCATCACGCCGGACCGCCCGCGGCACGTTTCCCCCCGCCACCTGACCGACTCGCCCCGCTTACGTCAACGCAGGCTCGCGCTCCCCAACCCAAAAGGTCACTGAAAACAACCACGAACTACACGAATGACACGAATAAGGCTCGCGCTCCTCAACCCAAAAGGTCACTGAAAACAACCACGAATTACACGAATGACACGAATAAGGCTCGCGCTCCCCAACCCAAAAGGTCACTGAAAACAACCACGAATTACACGAATGACACGAATAAGGCTCGCGCTCCTCAACCCAAAAGGTCACTGAAAACAACCACGAATTACACGAATGACACGAATAAGGAGATCACAGCACAATGCGTTCGTACTCGAGTTTTGGGTAGTGGCCGAAATTCACCAGCAACCCAAGGCGGTGGCCAGTAGCCCGGAGGTAATTGTGGACCTGCGCCCGGAACTCGTCGCAGAGTTCCTTGACTGCCTTAATCTCCAAAATGACCTTCCCGAAGCAAATGAAATCCGGCTCGTATCCCTTTTTCAACAGGCGGCCTTTGTAACGAAGTTCCAAGAGAGCCTGCGGCACAAACGGGATTCCCCGATCCTGCAATTCGATCTCCAGGCATTCCTGGTATACCGGCTCCAGAAAACCACAACCCATCTCGTTGTACACCTCGAAGCACGCCCCGATAATTAGGTAGCTCTCTTGAGCGAGAACGATTTCTGCCATACCTCTCCCACCCTTTTCTTCATTCGTGTGATTCGTGTGATTCGTGGTTGCGTTCCTTGAAGACCCTTCGACAACAAGCTCCCTGATGTTTCGAATCTCGCTTCCAGCATTACCATCTCCGCCGGGTCTGCTGCTGCCCCGGCCCGGCCAGTTCCAGACGTCCCAGGATCAGCGGTTCGCTGAAGAACTGTTCGAAGCCCACGTCCAGCACGGCCCAGACGACCACGTAGCCGGTATTCCATTCCATTTTGGGGTGGATGACCCGTTTGCCACCCCCTCCCTCGTATTGCTCGCGCGTCACGGCGTTCAGGGATTCGGGCAGCGCGAGATCGCGTGGCGATTGATCGCGGCCCGGCCTCTGGCGGCAAATGCCGAGGTAGCAGCGGTCGGTAAACCGCCGATCGGGCCATGACCAGCGGGCCTCCCAGGTATTGCGCAGGCCACGGATCAGGCCCTGCCGCTTCATCGCAAACGGTTTCAGCCCGATGCAGTCTGCGGGCAGGATGTGATCCCGGATCATTTTCACCAGTTCCGTGCGGTACGTGCCCAGCAGTTTTCCATAACGGCGCACGATGTCCGCATCGAACGATTCGCGAAACTCGGCCGGGTTGCCCGAGCGAATGACGGCGATCAACTGCTGGGCTCCTTCGATTCCCTGGCGGATCACCGCCACCGCATCCGACAATCCGCGGGCGAGCGGAAAGCCTTGCAGCAGGGGATCGGTCGCCAAGGTGGCCACCAGGCTGTCGTCCCCGGCGCGGACGGCCGCGTCCAGCCGTTCGATCAACGACCGGCGGTTGGCGGCGGTATGGTGCTTGGCCCGCCAAGACTGGGCCTCGGGGCAGTCCTTCAGCAGATGGTCCTGCCAGATCTCCAGGAGCCGGCGGTCCAGTTCATCCGGCGGCAGGGCCGGCGTCAGCTGTTGCAGTTGGCTCAACAGGGGCGCGCGTTGTTCGGCCAGCCGCACGCGTTGTTCGCCGCCGGGATCCAGCCAGTGCCGCACTTGGAGCCGATTCAGCTCGCCGCCGGCCGCAGCCAGTTCCGCTTCGGACGCCGCGCCGGCGACGACGCCTTGAATCCGCTGGTACGTGCCGAGCCGTTGCCGTGCCTGGTCCAGGCGTTGCTGCAGGGCGGAATCGAAGGAGTACCCGGCCGGGATCGCGCGGGCGGACTGGACGATCTGCTGTTCGCCGGCGGGCGTCGGCTGGGCGGCCTGCTGAACCAGTTGCCGTACGCGCTGGACCGATTGCAGCCGTTGCTTGGCCTGGTTCAGCGCCGGCCGGTGGGCTTCGGCCGTGGGCCAGCCGGCAAACAACGGCTCTTTCCAGCAGCCGATCAATTGCCGGTCGTTCTGCTCGCCGGGCGTACGATCCACGGCGCTGAACATGTCCCAGGCTTCCCCGCGCTGGATGGCCAGTTCGATTTGGGGGCGCTGGGGGTCGGCCTGGGGATGGCCCTGCAGCTGGCACAGTCGTCTCCAAGCTTGGGCCAGTCGCCGGTGATCGCAGGGCGAGTGGCGGAGCAGGGCGAGCACCTCGTTGCACAGCTGGTTCTTTTCGCGCCACGCGCCGGCGTCGGACTTGAAGGCCAGCACCTGCGGGCCGGTGCGGGTGTCCAGCAGCGCGGCGTTGGCGTCCCAGATGGCGACCAGGTTCTGCCATTGGCTTTGCTGCTTGGCCGCCTGCATCTGCTGCAGCAACTGCAGAACCTTCGGCGCGTGCCGGGCCACGCTCACCAGGGGCTGGGCGGCCGGGTAGTCGTCCAGCAGGCGCGGGACGTAGCACTGCTTCATCCCCACCTCGTCGCCCGCCCGGACCTTGGGCTCCAGCGTTTGCCGGCACTGGACGCGCTCGCGGGCGTTCTGGATCAGCGGCTGCAAGTCCGGCGGGGCGTCCTTGGTCGAGCCCTTGCGGGTGACCAGTTCCACCGCTTCGTCGAACGATTTCTTGCTGAGCAGGCTGCGGACCTGATCGTAGGAGAAAAGGAGCTGCTTGAGTCGCGGCACCTTTTCCATCTTGGGTTCCCGCCACAAGTCGAACAGGTCCTGCGACAGCCGCTTGACATCCTGGTCCGGCGAACTCTGCAGCGCACGATACAGCTGGGACGTGCCGGGCTCGTTCAGGTCTTCCTTGCGGATCAGCAGCTTTTCGTAGTTGACGGGTTCGACGTAGTCCTTCCACAGGTTGGGAGCGGCGGCCAGGGCCCGCAGCGCCACCAGGATGAACAGCGCCGAGAAATTGTCCAGGTCGGCGCTTAGCTTGGTATCCACATCCCGTTTTGGGTGCTGGTAAGGTTCGACCCCCAATTCCAAGTTCTGCAGTCCGACCAGTTGGGGCACGCACATACAGTCGTAGTCGACCAGCTTCAGTTCGTCCTGCTCCGTGACCATGATGTTGTTGTGCTGCAGGTCGCCGTGGGAGATTTGGGCCTCGTTCAGTTCCGAGACCAATTCGACCCACTGATCGACCGACCGGAACAGCTTGCGCTGATCGCGAGCGACGCACCGGTCGCGGACCCACTCGTACAGCGTCACGCCGGAGACCCACTCCATGGTCACCAGCGGATACATCTTGCCGTCTTTCAGGGAGCGGATGCCTTTGTCGTGGTAGCAGAAGTGGACGATCGAGCTGAGGTGGTTGTGCTGATTCAGGTAGTCGCTGATGACGTGATAGCGTTCGTTGCGTTCCTTGCCCTTGTCGCTGGTGAACGCCCGGACCGCCATGCTGCGTCCGCCGGGCAGGTTGGCCTTGTACACGACGGCGAATTGGCCGGCGATGCCCAGCGGCAGCTTCCTCGCGTCCCGCTCGATCGCGGCCTGCTGCAGTTCCTTGTCCTTGAACGCGACTTTCGGGTTCTGCAATGCCGCAGCGTAATCTGCCGCCATAGGCCAGGGCATCTTCGCCTCCCTTCCCAATTCAGCTAATTAGTCCACTCAGTGCAACACAGGATAGCCGTTCATGTGCAGCAGCCAACACAGGGGCTCCAGGATGCCGTAGGGCTGCAGGATACGGTCTCGCAAGTCGGTTTGCCCCAGTTCGCCCAGGCCGACGGGCGTTAGGGGAAAGAACATGTAGCGCCCGCCGAACGTGTTGCGGACCTGGCCCTCGACCCGCCATCCGGGCCAGATAAAGTCCCACATGCGGACGACCAAATCGGATCGCGCCCGCAGCAGCGCCATGGACATGGGCGGGTGGACCTCGTCGATGGCGCTCAGGTCGTCGTAGAATCGCTGCACTTCGCCGCCGATGTCCCCGGCGACGTTGCTCGACTGGACATTGACCAGCAGGTCGATCTTGGGCACGCAGATGGCCACCGGAGTGTGGTGGCGGCCGAGTTTGGCCCGGTCCGCCCGCGTGGTGGCGCTCTGCCGCAGGGCTTGCACGTCGGCCGCAAAATCGACGAACTCCTTGGCCTGGGGCTCGCTGTCCTGGGTCGGATCGCAAAACACCAGGTAGGCGTCCGCGATCAGCGCCCGGCGGCGTTGGGGCTGGTCCAGCGACATCCGCTGCATCACTTCGCCGGAGTAATCGAAGATGGACAGCAAGACGTTGGAGCGGCCCCAGCGGTCGCGGTCCTTGAAATCGAAAATCAGCGGGTGAGGCAGTTCGGCCACCTGCGTGGCGGCGGGACCGACGCGGTCGATGATGATGTCCTCGACCAGGCGGTCGAAATCCTCCCCGCTGCGCGAGCGGATCTTCTGAAACTCGATGCTCTCGTCGAAGTTGCCCTTGATCAACTCGCGGTACACCATTGCCGACCAGAGCGTTTTGCCCGAGGAGGGATGGCCCAACGTCGGGATGTACAGCTTCTCCTTCGATTGGTACGTGGCCAGAAACGAGAAGCCGCACTCCTGGTAATGCGCCCCGTCGATGACGTTGGTGCAGGCGACCGAGGACAAGGGCCCGAAGGAGCCGTGCTCGTCCGGCTTCAGCGTGCCCTCGGCCAAGCACATCGGACAAACCTTGGCAACTTCCTCGCGCCGCTTCCGCACGCGGCGGACAAACACGATCGCCCCGGCGAAGGTCAGCAGGATCAGGCCACAGCCGGTGGCGAAGCGAATTCGCTGCTTGACCGTCTCGCTCTTTGCCACGGCGGACTGGATCGAGGCGACGCTGGCCGTGAGATTGTCCAACTCCTCGGTGTCCTTCTGCAGGGCCAAGGCCACTTTCTCTTTGACCTTCGCGACGACGGCGGCGGCCAGAAATTGGGACCGCATATTCTGCCATATTTCCAGCAGCGCCTTGTCGGCTTCATGATCGCCGCGGTAACGCTCTTTCATGAACTTGTCCAAGGCATCCGGCGGCAGCGGAGCGGGTTTTTCGCCGTCCGGCGCAGGATCTTCCGCGGCGGGCGCCGGCGTCAGGTCCGCCACTTCCTTATCGAGCTTGTCAAGCGCCGAGTCGTTTTCGCTGTCCTGCCCGCCCGACAGGACGGAGCGGTAAATGGCGTCGCCGAAGAAGGTCGCCACCAGCGTGGCCAGCGCCAGCACGACGAGACTTATGCCCATCGCGATCGACAATCCGACGTGCTGCTGGCGATAGCCGTGGAGGTGGCGACGCAGTTCGCGACGGGTGCGATCCCAAATTGTGTCAGTGCTAGCACTAAACCATTTGGCTGCTAGCACTTAGGAAACAGAAAACCTGGCTAATTGATCTTTTCGGGAAAGG
>Ga0302238_1001310_pt1 | contig 20802 bp, 13 predicted proteins | sample AAG_UR_Asn_MG_FD_193527 | JGI IMG/M metagenome (GOLD analysis project Ga0302238, IMG submission 193527) | Enriched activated sludge microbial communities from anaerobic digester in WTTP, New Holstein, Wisconsin, United States - AAG_UR_Asn | ecosystem: Engineered > Bioreactor > Anaerobic >...
CTCGAAACAAAGGGCGAGCAGGGGGCAGCGGAACTGCTGGTGGCGTTGGGAGGCCGGGCAGCACCGGCCAGAGACCTGGCCTACCGGCTGTACACCACCTGCGAACGTAAGAAGTGGGCCGAAGAGGCTCGGGCTTACAACGGCCTGGTCATCGCCTGGCCCGAATTGGAGAAGCTGGCGTTGCAGGTGGGCGTGAAGAAGGAAAAGACTGGGCGGTTGTTGTGATTCGGCAGCGGGAAAGCACCGTGCAAGAAGCTGTTGAACGTGTTAGGCTGAGGACACCGTTGTGGTTCGATGAGCAAGAGGTAAGCAAATGATTTTGGCAGTTGAAGCGGAAAACTATCGGATGCTGAAATCTGTTCGAGTCGAATTGGAACGGTTTAATGTACTGATTGGTCCAAATGCCAGTGGTAAGACTACGTTCCTCGACGTGCTCTGCTTTATTTCGGATATCATTAAAGATGGGGTCCAGTCGGCGGTTAGCAGCAGGACGTCGAATTTTTATGATTTGTGCTTTGATCCTACTAAACCCGTGAGCATCGGTGTTGAAGTGGAGATCCCTGCCCATGCCTGGGTTGAATCACCAAACGAATTCTCCTTCACTGACTACGCCTGCTTGCGGTACGAGATCTCAGTTGGAATTGGGGATGACGACCAGGCGCTTCGCGTGCTTCAGGAAAACCTGTTCATGCTGCCCGGGGGCCATGGAAACCTCGTTCGTTCTTCCCACCCCGTGGGGACCGAAGCCGGCTTGATGCACCACTCGGTTCCAAGAGGGTGGAAGAAAGTCGTTAGTAAGACAGAAAAGGGGCAAGACTACTTCAGGGATGAAAAGACGAGCTGGAACAATATGTTTCGATTTGGGTGGGACAAGTCGGCGCTCGGCTCCATGCCGGACGACCCCACACGCTTCCCCCGCTCCCTTGCCGTTCGAGACCTGCTTCGAGACGGGATCACGCATCTGGCTCTGGAACCCAGGGTGTTGCGGGCATCCAGCCCGCCCGGCAGGAGTTCCACCTTGGGAAGGGAAGGAGCGAACCTGCCTCGCCTTGTCCGAGAGCTGCAAAACAGGGATCCCGTGCTCTTCAACGAGTGGGTTGCCCAATTGAGAGATGTGGTCAAAGGCTTGGCCGACTTTAGCGTGTGGGAGCGAGAGGAGGATAAGCATGCGATTTTGCAGGCCACCTTCTCTGGATCCCACCCGCAACCGGTGCCAAGTTGGCTGCTTTCAGATGGGACCCTTCGTCTCATGGCCCTGACTGCGCTTTCTTACGCGGGTAGGCCCGACCAACACGGAGTCTACCTGATCGAAGAGCCTGAGAACGGGCTTCATCCCCAGGTGGTCCAGGCAGTCTTCGAAGCTCTCACCAGCCCGGGAACGGGATATCAGTGGGTGTGTGCGTCCCACTCCCCTGTGTTCCTCGCTAATGTCGAGATGGAGCAAGCCCTGATATTCCGTCGTGACCCTGGTGGCTGGAGTACTATCAAACGAATCCGAGAGATTCCGGAGCTGGCCTCTTGGTCAGGCCGCGTGCGAATGGATGACCTCCTGGCTCTGGGGGTTCTGTCGTGATCGTGGAAAGGCCGCCGTATGATTTGGTCATTGTCTTCGCTGACGCCGATACCCAGCGGTTTGTAGAGCGCTTGGTTGAGCGGGGGCAGGAGCGACGGTGCCTCGCACCGTTGTCCTGGCGCAGCCACAGGGATACTCGGAGAGACTCACTTATTGCGAATCCCGGGCGCGTTACGGAGCCATTCAGGGGTCTCTGCCCCAAGCCCCGCCTGATGGTCTTATGGGACCACGTCGGTTCGGGCAGGGAATCGGAGTCGCCGTCCGCTGTCGAGGCTCATGTAACAACGGCCCTGATCGCATCGGGATGGCCAATTGCCGACCTGGCGGCAATTGCCATAGCGCCAGAGCTTGAGGTGCTGTTGGAGCCAACCTGGGACCGCGTTAAAAAAGCGCTGGCAGATAGGCGGCAACGGCCGCTACCAACCGACTCAGAGGTGAGCCAGGCAGCGAGGGCGAAGTTGGGAATTGGCCGCAACAGGCCCCTATTGTCCGACGACGCCAAGAGGGAGATGCTCGCCCACCCGAAGGAGATCCTGGAAGGTCTTGTAGAGCATCTGCAGTTGCGCCGTACCCCTCATCTGTATGCCGAACTGGGGAACGAGCTGTCCATTCCGGTGCTTAAGGGAGGAGGGGCCCAGCCAGCCTGCTCTCCTCCACCCACTGCCACCAATGCTGCGGCCCGAATCGCATCTTATCTTGTTCGCTGGTTTCCCGGAGGAGACGATGTCAATATCCAATCGTGACCGAGTAGGTAAGGCCCTTGAGCTGCTTCGTAGTGCACTACTTCCGTTCATGGAGGCACAGTTCCAGCGGCATTTGGGAGATGGGTGGCGGGAGATTGTGCTGGTACGGTTCGACATTCGGAAAGCCGAGGGGACGCTTCATCTGGACAATGCAACGTTGCTGAAGCTCTTCCTGCACCCCGAGGTATGGCGACAGATGCTGGAGCCTGTGCTCAGCCGCAATGCTCGCAGCTTTGCCGGCGAACTGGTTGAGGTGCGCAACAGACACGCCCACGATGAGGCCTTCACCAACGACCAGACAGCCCGGGCGCTGGACACCATCCGCCTCATGCTTGCAGAGATCGGGGCCGTACGTGAGGCCGAGCAGGTTGACGCAAGCTGGCAGGAGCTTCAACGAGCTGTTTACGCCGAGCAGGCGCGCAACAAGGTTCGCTACAAGCCACTCATCGAAGGTGCCCCCGCAGCAGGCCTGAAGCCCTGGCGAGAACTGGTCACCCCCCACGAGGATGTCATCTCCGGGCGTTATGTGCAGGCCGAGTTTGCTGCCGACCTGCACAACGTCCACTACGGCATTGGCGGCCCCGAATATACGGACCCTGAGGAGTTCTTCCGGCGCACCTTCATCACCGAAGGCATCCGTGAACTGCTGGTGGGTGCCCTTGAGAGGCTGGGCGGCAAGGGCGGAGACCCCGTGGTGGAGTTGCAGACCAACTTCGGAGGGGGCAAGACCCATGCGATGCTCTCTCTCTATCACCTTTTTGGTAGCGTGCAGACCACTCGCCTGCCCGGACTTGAGCCTATCTTGACTCAAGTGGGTATGGAAAAAGCGCCGCTGGCAAAGAGGGCTGTGCTGGTTGGAACTCACCTATCTGTCGGTGAGGTCACCAAGAAGCCTGACGGCACAAGGGTACGTACGCTTTGGGGCGAATTGGCGTGGCAACTGGGAGGCGGGGCCGGATTCGCCATGGTGGCCGACTCCGATGCTAAGGGGGTAAGCCCTGGGGCCAAGGTGCTGACAGACCTGTTCAACCGCTTTGGCCCATGCCTGGTGCTTATCGATGAGTGGGTAGCCTACAGCCGAAACACCGTAGACCGCAGGGACCTGCCCTCGGGCGACTTCGAGGCACAAGCAACCTTCGCTCAGGCAATCACCGAGGCCGCCAAGGCAGCGGATAGAGCCCTGGTGGTAGCATCCATACCCTCCAGCGATATTGAGGTGGGCGGCTCCAATGGTAAACACGCCCTGGCCGTATTGAAGAACATCTTTGAGAGGGTGGGAAAAACCTGGCGCCCGGCCAGCCCCGAAGAGGGGTTTGAGATTGTGCGACGACGCCTCTTCCAACCCATTACGGGTAGAGAGACGTTCGCCAACAGGGATGCCACCATTGAGGCGTTCTCAAGGATGTACGAACAGAACAGGGCCGAATTCCCTCCAGGCGTCGCCGAAGGAGCGTACAAGCGCAAATTGGAGGCCGCATTTCCGTTGCATCCGGATGTGTTCGACCAGCTCTATGGTGAGTGGAGCACGCTGGACAAATTCCAACGGACACGAGGGGTGCTTCGGTTGCTGGCGAAAGTAATCCACCACCTTTGGGAGTCCGGCGATTTGGGGCTGCTGATTCTGCCCGCCAGCATCCCCATGGGCGATGCGGCCGTTAAGTCAGAGTTGACCCGCTATCTGGAGGATGTGTGGGAGCCCATCATCTCTGAGGACGTTGACGGCCCCAACGCCCTGCCCAACGAATTGGACCGAGCTAACCCCAACTTGGGGAGGGTCAAGGCCTGTTTGAGGGTAGCCCGAACGTTGTACCTTGGGACGGCACCGGGGGCAGCGGGGAAGAACCCGGGCATCGACGACCGTCGGGTGCGGTTGGGGTGTACGCAGCCCGGGGAGAGTACTTCCACGTATGGCGATGCCCTAAGGCGAATCTCGGACAGGGCCAAGCACATCCATCAGGACGGCAACCGTTACTGGATCTCCACTAAGCCCAATCTTAATCGTCTGGCCGATGACCGGGCCAGTTCCTTCATGAGCAGACCCGAAGAGTTACACGCTGAGATTTCCCGGCGAATCAGAGAAGAGTGCAGGCACAGGGCCAACCGCGGCGATTTTGCAGGTGTTCACCCATGCCCGGAGGCCAGTTCAGACGTTGCCGACGAGTCGGAAGCCAGGCTTGTCATTCTCGGTCCGCAGTTCGCCCACAGAAAGGGACAGGCGGATAGCCCGGCCATGAAGCAGGCTCGGCTGCTACTTGACCATCGTGGCAATTCGCCCAGGTTGAACCGTAACACGCTGGTCTTCTTGGCGGCCGAAGAGGTACGGCTTGCTGAACTGATGCAGGGGGTAGCCCAGCATCTGGCGTGGAGGAGTGTGTTCGAAGATAAGGCCACCTTGAATCTTGACGAATTCCAGAGGCGGCAGGCTGATGCACGTACTAAGGACAGCAACGACACCGTTGACGCCAGAATTCGGGAGAGCTGGACCATGGCCCTCGTGCCCATGCCGCGCATGGCCAAGCCCGGAGAGCAACTGCGCCCCGATGAACTAATCGGCCTTGACGAGATAAGGGTCTCGGGCAGCGATCCACTGGCCAAGAGGACAAGCACGAAGCTGAAGAACGAAGGGGCCCTTGTGCCAGTGCTGGGGGGGCTGAATCTGCGAGACATGCTGGACAAGCACCTGTGGAAAGAGAGAAACCACGTATCCGTTGGGGACCTTGCCCAATGGTTCCCCAGGTATCTCTACCTCTCCCGCCTGGTGAACCAGGAGACTCTCTTTGGAGCAATCAAAGATGGCCTATCACAGCAAGACCCAGACGAGACCTTCGCCCTGGCCTCGGGCTTCGACGAAGTCACCTGTCGGTATCGTGGCCTCCAACTTCGACCAAACAACGCAATTCTGCAAAGCACCTCGCTGCTGGTGAAGCCTGCTGTGGCCAAGGCCCAGCTACAGGCGGATGAAGCGGAGCGAGTCCGCCTATCGTCCTCGCAGGTCATCTCATCGCCTGAGCAAAGCGCCACCGCCACCAATACGGAAACGACGCCCCCAGGGACGCCAACGCCCCGGCAACAAGCCCCCGGGACACCACCCCCCCTTCCCCCTCTCACTCCTCACTCCTCTCCCCTCTCTCCTCCTCCTCGCCCCAAGCCCCCCTTATTCATCGGCTCGGTGAAACTGGACGGCAATCGTGTGGGCCGAGATGCGGGCAGAATCGCCGAGGAGGTGCTCCAGCACCTGACCACCCTGCCTGGAGCGGAAGTCGACGTCCGCCTGGAGATCCAGATTCGCGTGCCCGGCGGCGTGTCGGATGATGTAGTGAGGACCGTGTCCGAGAACGCCCATACGCTGAAGTTCCAGACGGCGGCGTTCGAGGAGGAGTAGGCAGAAGCTGCTTGGCGGCAACGACCTCACTCCGGCCTACTGCGCTGTCTTGAAAGATGTCCCGAGCTACCCGAAGAGGCATCAGATGCCGGGAACGACACTGGCGAAAGCCGTCTTCGAATATGGTGGGATAACAGTAGAGGTGGAGAAGCCCCCGATCCCGGCGATTTGGCTGGACAGCTTCGCATTCATCAAGAGTGCCAAGCTCAACCTGGGCGAGGACCTCCCTGATGTTGACCGGTGCAGAATGGTCAGACTTCTAGCATTGGTTGAGGACAAGGTCCGTGATAACCGTCTCCTGTGCGTCCAGGGAGAGCAGGAGGAGGAGATTGATTGCGGTCAGACCGCCGGCCTTGAGGCGCGCCGGATTCTTGCCCAATCAGCACCGAGGTATCGGCTCAAACACAGATATGAGGTGGAGGCAGAGCAGATCTATCGGTTGTCGGGTGCTTTCTTGAAGGGCCAGAACTGTGTGACCCTTCCTTGGAGTGACGCCTTCTGCGCAACCTGGACTAACCATGTTGTTCCAGTCGAAGTTGAGGTCCGAACGCATGCAGCCAGAGCTAAGCTCTGCAGCGACCTGGAGCAAGTTCGACGGGCGATAGTGGGCAGAGTGATCTCCTTTGAAAGGCAGAAGGAGGTCGAACTCTGTCACCTTCTGCCACTGCGAGAAGAGATCCAGCAAAGGCTGGACGCCCTGACACCTGGCGAGGCCCCCTCTCAACGAGATAGGGCCCTATGTGACTATCTGGCGCGACTAGTAGCGGCTTGGGAGAGAGCGGGGGGACATAGGAGTCTGTTCAATCAGTTTCTTGGCAGCGCCCACGGAAAGGCGACCCCGATCGGCCAGATCTACTCCACCCTGTACGCAGATCTTCTCACCGGGGCGAGGGTGGAACAAGGTGATGCTTACGATCTACACCATATTTCGACGGCATTGCCGTACTGCCACTATATTCTTGTCGATGATAGATCGCTCAGAAGAATAATTAGACGCGGGCTTGACAAGACATGTCACATATTAGTGTTTAGTGAGCGTACCATAGAAGGCCTGTTTAGTGCACTATTAAACCTGTAGGGCACGGACTGCTTGGCGTTATGTGGTCTGCTTGTCTCCGGTTAACCATGCCTGAATCCATAGGTTCCCCTCGCTGCCTCCAACAGGAACGTGCCCAGAGACCATGCCCGAGTCTGGGTGCAGATGTCGGAATTGGGAGAGAGACAGCCACATGCGGAACGAGGTTGCCAACCACTCTGGATTATGGTATGACCCAAGTATGGATAATTGCAGAACAGAAGAGCAGGTCAGCACAGAGAAGCTATCGGTAAGATTATGGCATACTATTAAGTACTCCGGACCTCTACGCTGGTGGTACTCCGGCAGGCGACAGGCCGCCGGCAGGGTTCACCGCCGGGTTCCGGGCCTGGAGAAGGCACTGCGCCAGCGCGGCTTTGGACCGAAGCTGGAGTGGGTTTCGTCTTTAAGGAGCAGGCTGCTGCTCCTGTGCCTTGGCGCCTCCGTGCTTTCCTTGGTTGTGGCCCAAGCCTGCTCGGGCCTAGTGCCGCTGCCAGACTGGTGGCCGCAGCAAGCAACCTTGTTGAGCCTACTGCTGGCCTTCGTCGGATTGACCGTCAGCGTCATGGTATTTGCTGTTCCACACAGGCAGATGCAAATCGAGAAGCTCGGGCGTGAAGACTCCACCATCACGCTGCGTGAGGGCTGGCTTGTTATGATGGGGCTTGCCCTTGCCGGCGTTCTGGCAACACTCGCCTCGCCACTGTTGAACTCTGATGGGTCGGCAACTTTTAGGGGGATTTGGCTGGTCGCACTTGCGATGCTCTCTCTCTGGGTACTGGGTGCCCTGCAACGATTCATCCTGGATATGGGTCCGGCGCACTTGCGCAAACTTCTGGTCGACGTTGACGTGGCCCGCTTTGCACGGGACGTTGAGCTCAGGCTCATCAACGTCGAGTTGTCGGGCCTGCTACGAGGGTCGGTCCATTCAGGGGTGATGCGTACTTCGGAAGTAGCATCTTCGTATGAATCAGGAGCCCTGCAACTGGAGCCCGGCGAGGTGATCGCTGATCTAGATCTGCGGGCCATACCGGAATTGAGCGAACTCATCCGTGGCGGAGCAACGTCCATCAATGGGACCACTCATCAAATCGTGATAACGGACCATCTCATAGGATGCACCGGGTCATGGGCATCCCCGCTGAAAGTACCGGAAGGTGCAGCGGCCGAAGCCGGCGTAGTTCGCATGAACGCCCTAAAGAGGGCCCACGCCATCCACGTCGTCAAGCAGCTTGAGTCCGTGCGAGACCCGCTGGAAGTGCGATTGGCTGTCGTGAACGAGAACTTGACGGAAGGACGGTTTTCTTTACTGGGAACTAATCTGGATCTGCTTCGAAAATATCTTGACCGAGTTCTATCACTAAGTGCTCAAGTACGCGGCAGCGACCCCAATTATATTGACAAACTCGATCACATTCCGTTTTGTGGATTGAGAGTCTCGGATGAACTCTGGTCACTTGCCCATTCCGTGGCGCATGCCAGCGAGTTAACACGGCAGGAAGTGTTTCATACCTTTGGCAGTATCTGCACTATTGCTATTCGGCACCGTAATAAACATATTTTCCAACACTTCTACAGGAGTATTCGCTGGATGTACTCCCAGCCAGCCGATAATCCCAGCTCCGCCGCATTTGACTGGCCGAAATCTGTTCGGGACTTGTTGTCGACTTGGTGGGGATGGCTGACCGTCGGAGACTCCAATCCCATGCTAACAGAAGAATTGGATAGTATTGCTCGTTCTGAGATGCTTACGATTTTACAGGCAGAGACAATGCAAGGAATCAAGCATGCTATTGAACGCAGCGATTTTCAGACACCCAGTATTTTGCTGGAACAGCTCTGGTCACTGGCAAATGCGAAGGCGTATCATCGGGCAACCGGTGGGGACGCCAATGATTCCCATGATGTGTTACTAAACAATATTTATCATAGTCGTCTAGTTGAAATGGTGGTTATAACCCTAGGCTGGGCCCTGCATCTAAGTGATCTGGGCAAAGGTGAGAGCAAAGCCCCCTTGGCCGCACAATCATTGAGCAAGCTGTGCGACAAGCTGATGCAGTTGGAGCCGTCGGTCGGTGATTTGCTGGCCAGCATCTGCGAACTGACGCGGCAACGGATGGGGAACGATAGATCCCCGACGAACTGGGGCTTGGCGCGTTGGTTCACGCCGGACTTTGATCGCCCAACCGGAAGGGCGTACTCACTTCCAGAGCCCACATGGGCAATTAGGGGTGGACTCGTACTGGCGATAAGCCTATTGGGAGAGAGGAGCTGCCTGGATACTGGACAAATAGGTAATCTTTCGCCATATCATTTGGAACAGGTTATGCAGGATCTATCTGAGATGAGGGAAGCAGATGGCGCAAGGGTTTTCTTAGATATATCTGGTGATGAATGGAATAGACGCATTGGTGTCATAGAGACGGCACTTCGGGATTACGCTATATTATGCGCAAGTCAGCGCCATAATGACCTTATAACGGCAGCAATAAGTCCGTTGAGATTGAAAGCAATTTGCGCTGAGTGGAACGAATACTACAAGAATGGTTTTGAAGTTCTGAACCTGTTCGGGCCCATGACGGTAGACAGCGAGGAAGGAACCGATGCCCTGACGATCGCTTTCTGGCTCCATCTCGACAAGGAGAACCTCACTAGTATGCCAGTGGGCACCTCCCATCGTGACCTAGACCCCAGGGTTGTGGAACCTTGTAGGTGGGATCACGAAGCCGTCGGAAGCAAATTGGCTAGTGCAGCTACTGTGGTTGACGTGGCGCCAAGGAATGGCCTTGAAGTTGCTTCCGCCGTCGATGAAGCAATCCTGGCGGTCAGGGCCGCAGGCGGTAAGCCGGTGGTCATCCTCTTCGGGAGGGAAGCCGTGGTCAGCTGGCTTACGCTGGATAGGTCATCTTCGCCTGCGCAGCAGCCCCATCGCTCTCGCTTGCAGATTGGGGCGATAAGTGAAGCATCGGTGTTACTTTGGAGTTGTCAGCAGAAGCCGTACATACTTGTGGGTTCCACCACATCTGTTGGGTTCCAGTACAATGAGCCCATTTGGACGATCAGCTCCGTGGAGAACCTCGACGTTGCGCCAAGCGGCGACCCGCTCAGACCCACGGAACCTCAAGTCATAGTTAACTTGGTAAGCAGCTTAAGGATGCGTCTTGATCCAGCAGCGCCGTTTCGCCGAATTCCGCTCCACGCTCACAGACTTGGATTCGGGGCAGGCCAATTCAGCAGCATCTACCATCGCCCAGGTTGCCACCTCCTGCCTGCAGTGCCGCAGTGGTTCTTGACCGAGTCAGATTGTGTTCAGTGGATATGGCTGCATAGCAGCGGGCGGCCGGCTCCCTGCCCCGTCTGCATTGGAAGCTCAGAACCCTGAATGTGGTGTCGGGACTAGGCCTACTGTCGTGGCAGTGTGTGACGCTACAAGGCCTTTCGGACATCGACAAGGCATTGTGCCATTTCCTCGTTGCGCAGCCTGATTTTCTGGGCGACATCCGAGTAGAGCCACATCACTATAGACCTGAGGCAAGACGACCGGGCCTGCAGAGCCTCGCTGATCCTTGGTGGAAGAGCTCGCCTGCTAACCTCAATGGCTGTTCCAGAGTCACTGTCTCGCCTTGATGATGGACGCGACAGTAATTGCTCTTCGATCTTACTTAAAAAAGATCGACATTGCATAAACACATCGTCTTTTTTTAAGTCACCTCTATTTCCAGCGCTCCAGTTGCACAGTTCATCGAAAACTTGTGGTGACTCTGTATATAACACGCACAATGCGAATTTCAAGTACCAAGCTCCCTCGCCAGAGGTCAGTTGGGAGGGCAGGTCAACCAGCCGAAGGAAACGCTCGCAGGCCCTAACGAACTTCCGGGGGTTCCGCATGATCTCAGCCAGATTCCCAGCCAATACCATGCTTCTGAAGTTACCATTGTTAAGTTGTGTAACACTCTCTCGCTCGCACAGCCAATCGAACATCCTGAGCACATTGGGTTCAGGAAGCTCCACCCACTCATCGAACACCTTCTCGAGAAACCAGTGACAGTCCTCCATAGAGAGGCTCTGGCGGTAGGTGAGGCCAAGGAATTTGGCCATAGCGCCCCGGTCAACGGCCACCACGAACGTGAACTTGTCGGAAACCAGAAGATGCTTCAGAGAAAACAGCAGTCTCGTACCCATTTCTGGACTACAACGGTCCATGTCATCTACCGGTACAACGATTCGGTCGCAACCGAGTTGTTTGCACAGGATCTCGCCAAGACGCTGGAACTCTTTCGCCACATCGTCCACCGCCTGACACTGGGCAAACGCTGCGATGAGGGATGGTGACTGCTCGCGCTCGTTCGCATCCAGAGCCTCAAGAATCTGTTTCGCATCACCAACCAGATCCCGGCTTAGGATTGCCTGGCTGCCCACACTCAGACAAGCCAGCGAAGCCGCCTTCATGACTCGGGCAAATCCCGAGGCCACCTTGCCGGCTCTCGGGCGAACATGTGGAATGGATCTTCTGATATGCCACAGCAGGGCAATCTCGAGGTCGGCGACACGCTCGTAGCGCCAACACTCGAAAGGTGTAATCCACAGTAACCGCTCCGCCCTGTCGTTGCCGGTTGGACTACCAGTATCCTCCACCGAATCGTTGGCCAACTCCAGGCACATGTTCAGAGCCGAGGTCTTGCCACACCCCCAGGGTGCGAATAGGCCGACAAGCTTGCGTTCAGAGTTCCTACTCAAGTCATCGACGAGGCGTTCAAGAAACGGTTTGTACCCAAATAGGTCCAAGCTGGAGCTCTTCAGCGGCTGATGCGACAAACCTGCCAACGTTGCCTTACCTACACTCGATGTAGTCATTGTCAGACCTCCTTCACGTTTTTGGCCAGTAGCGTCAATGACATGCTTCCCGTTCCAGAACCAGCACCCCCGTTAGCTGGCCCTTGCTGGAATTGTGGGGCCCCATCCCTTCCTATATACCACTTTTCACGTTGCTATGAAGGCAAAGTGCTTGGGATGGGGACGGAGGGATGCGCCACTTGTGCGGCCACTACTGGACCAATGCCGCACTGCATGGCTCGACTGGTGCCAACCTGCCAGTGGCCAGGAGTTGCTGCGTTCCAGTGCTTGAAAGGCAGCTCCTCTGCCTGAGCCCCGAAGTGTTCATTGCCAGCGGCGTGGAGGCAGCAACTTCTCTGCATGACCTCGGGGTGCTCAAGAAGACATGGAATTGCTTCCGCCCACATGCGAGCACATCTGGCTGCTGGCAGCGCGGCCGGCGAGATGGCCTGCAGCGTCCAGATGTTGGCGATTGGGCCAACTGCGGGCATCTGGCAGCCTGGCAGAGCGCTGTCCCCAGAAGCTCCGCAGGACCAATCGACCGAAGGAATCCGGGGCGCCAGAACCATCAGCGGCGGGGACATGAGAGCCCGATGGCACAGATCGTCGCAGGCCCTGCGGTGCCAATGCCCACGGAACTGGTCGAGGCATTGAAGGAGCATCGGAAGACGATGATGGTAAACCAGCACCCGGGTCTGGCGGACAACTGGGTGTTCTGCACGGACAAGGGCAGGTCGAGACTGCCCCAGTCCCTCAACAAGGCCTTCTCCCCACGGAGGGAAGCCGCCAAGATTGAGCAACGAGTGTCGCCACAAGTACTCCTTAGGACGATAACAGGATGCTGCTGCGGGCCGGGGTAGACCGCATCGTTCTCGGCTCGATGATGGGGCACTGTTAGGAGGAAATGACGTAGTGGTATGCCGGGGTCGACAGCAGCGACAAGAAGGCGGCGATTCTGAAGGTGTTTCCTACAGTAGACCCGGGCGGATGATGGCGGGCACTTCAGGCCACCTAACTCTAGATGGGCTGCACCACTTTAGTCAGTAGACGAATGAGTTCCCTGAAATCATTGGGCTGATCGTCGTGTCCTTTTCCCACCAACTCTCTCGCCATAGTCTTAATCGCATCTGGCCCCTGGATAGGCGTCTTGTTTACCGTCCACACTTTCAGGCATCCATTCAACGCCTCACTCAGAATATCCTTTCCGCTCATCCTATGAAGCCAAGTGCCTTTTCCGTACACGGGCACGCTTTCACCTCCAAGCAGATCGCAGACCTCCGAATCATATGAGGCTGCAATGGCTTCGGGCTCAAGAGTCACGCCAACATTAGCCAATCGAATATTGAACTCTGGTCGCCCAACCAGCATTGACCGGCCACTGTCCCGGGACTCGAAGCCGGCGCAGGAATCGAACTTCTCAATCCATGACTTCTTCTGCGTCTCTCTAATTCCGATGATCACGAGATTAGCAGCCTCCATGTATATTCGCTTCGCTGCTGCACGCTCGATACGTTCAATGAGCTGATCTTTCCCGCACGTAACGAACTGGCTTAGTGCCAAATAGTCAACATCCAGAAAGTAGTTTTCAAGATGCCTGCGCCGCCAAATCAAAAGGTTGCTCGTTCGTTCGTTAGGGAACTCTCTCCAGCTCTGCTCTACAACTTCGGTGGTGCGGTGGTCTCGATCAATTAGGAAGTAGTAGTTGGGATGCCTGGCATGCATGGCCGATGCAACGTTCTCAAGACTCCGCGCAGGTCCTAGTGGCTCCACGAGAATCGAGAGCTTTGTAAGCAGTCCAGACAACACAACGGGGTCGATTGTCTCCGGAGTAGACCCCTCCACGAAGAGGACATGGCCTGCGCCATGGCGCACATCACTAGGTCGGGCTCCAGACTCAATTCTGGCCATTGAAGCCCCCCTCGGACGCACGCAGAAGACGGGTCTGTTCTGGCAGCACTGAAGCGAACACATCCTCAGAGTGAGTGGCGATCAGATATTGATTATTGGGCGCTATTTCAAACAGAGTACGAATGAAGCTTTTGTGCCATTCCGGATTGAGATGAAGCTCTGGTTCATCAATAAGGACAATCCCAGGGAACTCTCGTGTATATCTCCAGACAAGAAACAAAGTTGATATGACCTCTTTCTGACCGGAACTAAGGCCATCGAAGGGGAAGGAAGCCCCGTTCCCATGCTCGGGAACAACTCGAAACTCGACCGTGTTATCTGGTAACGGTCGCAACTTCTCTACACTTCCCCCTGCGAACCGTTTCATCAGTTTGTTCGCCAAGTCAAGCACGCTTCTCGCACCGCCCTCGTCGCGGAACTCAAATAGCCCCCCACGGCTCATGAGGGCCCGAAGGAGCTCCAACTTGAAAGCGCTCGACGGAAAGGACTCAGTTGGGAACCGCCTCCGCCTCGCAGTCCATCGCCCTTCAGCCACCATTCCCAGTTCAGAACTGCCTTCCTGCACCTTTCTGTGGCTGTGGAAGTACAAGAGAGGTGGGCTGAGGAGCGGCTCGGGGCGCATTCCCGCCAAAGATAGTACTGTCCCCGGCAACAGATCTGGATCATTCTCGGTCTTAAGACGTTTCCCACTTCGAGACCGCAGGTTGAAATCCTGGGGCTCCAACTTGAAGGACTTCTGCGAGATCGTGAGACTTGCAGTCCTCTGCTCTGTGCCCTGAAGAAACGTGCCCTCGATCACAGCCTGGTCTGCCCCAGAACGAACAAAGAGCTCTGCTAGGCTGACCGGCAGAAACTCCATCGGAATGTTGCCAGGCAACGCTCTCAGGATGTGAGCAATGCACAGAGCTGCACAGGCCTCCAACACGGAGGTTTTCCCAACTCCATTCCGGCTACCCAGAACCAACACATCTGGGTCAGTGGGGAGTATACGGTCAGGGAAGTCCAGTTCAAGGTAGTCGATCGCCTTGAAGTTCTTCAAGACCAGTCTCTGAAGGCGCAATGTCCCAGATGTCTGCTCACCGAGCCTCGTGTCTTGCAGCGTCATCGTAAGCTCCCTCCTGGTGCCAGTGGCCCCGCTGGTCATTCTATGCTTTCCACAGGTTGAAGCAATGATATTGGCCTTTGGAACGCTTGGACCACCGTTGCCCCTTACTCTGCTCCCCCTTCCTCCCGCCCCCACTGCTGTAACCCACCGCTGCAACCCTGCCCTGCTGCTGTAACCCAACCGGATCTTCCTGTTCGCCCTTAAACGACGAAACCCGGCTGTTAGGCCGGGTTTCTAATGAGCGGGCGACGGGATTTGAACCCGCGACGTTCAGCTTGGGAAGCTGACACTCTACCACTGAGTTACACCCGCAAACTGTCAACACATGGGCAAATACAGCATCTGTGGGCCTGATGTCAAGGCTGATTTTGGGGGTTGAGCCGCTTCATTGATGTGGCGTGGGGCTTGAAACGGGGGCGGATGGGCACATCCTATCCACCGGAACATTGTCCACTTCGGCTGACTTATGGAGGTTTCTATGGCAGTTACACCATCCACTATGAGGGCCCTGGGCAGCCTGGCCCCTGACTTCTCGCTTCCTGAGGTCTCTACCGGAAAGACCGTCTCTTTGGCCGCTTTCCGGGGACGCCCTCTGCTTGTGATCTTCTTGAGCCGCCACTGCCCCTACGTCAAGCACGTGGTCGGTCAACTTGCATCCCTGGGCCATGACTACTCCAAGCGTGGAGTGGGCGTGGTTGGCATCTCATCCAATGACATCGTGGGCTACCCCGATGACTCGCCCGCTAAGCTGGCCGAGATGGCCCGTACCCATGGCATCGAATTCCCTATCCTGTTCGATGAGTCTCAAGAGACAGCCAAGGCCTATCGAGCCGCCTGCACGCCCGACTACTTCCTCTATGATGCCGAACACCGTCTGGTCTACCGCGGCCAGCTTGACTCCTCTCGGCCGGGAAGCAGCATCCCCGTCACAGGGGAGGACCTTCGGGCAGCGCTGGACGCCCTGGTGGCCGGAAAGCCGGTACCCCAGAACCAGGTGCCCTCCATGGGGTGCAATATCAAGTGGCGGGCAGGCAACGAGCCGGACTATTTCTAAGCGAGTGGAATTCTGTGTAATCCGACCGCCCCGCCTATCTGCTGCAGTGGCATGAACTGAGACTCCATGGGCTCCCCACCCTTTCGTCCGCACACCTACCTTCGCCAAAGAACCGCTCGGTATGCACCGGGCCGGCTTGATTGTTGACCGGAACCCTGGCAGCATTGGCCGCTGCCAGGAACTTGGGAGGCCTTGAGCAGATGATCCCGGTGGCGAAGAGAACACTAAGTGATGGGGGTGGAGTCGGGTGGGCTTGTGCCGCTGTGGTGCTGCTCCTGCTCGGGGGCTGTTCTGCTGCACCGCTTCGACCTGCCGTAGAGCCCGTGGCGGGCGTTGAAGCCGATGAGACCGGTGTTGAACGGCTTGTGGAATCGCCAGAAGCACGTGGTGTTCCCTCTGGCCGACAAGGGGACCGAAGGGGCACACCCGCTGCCGAGAACTCCCATAGCGCAGATAAGGATGACCAACCTGGCCCGCCCGGCACCCAACATCCCGGAACTCCTCTTCCCGACGGTGAGGAGAGGCCCAAGGATGAGTTGCCTACGGACGAACTGCCTACGGACGAACTGCCCACGGACGAACAACACGAAGATGATGATGAACCCCGGCCACCAGGCACGCCTCTTCCCGACGGCGACGAAGAGGACCAGTTGTTGGAGCTGCCAGGCAGCGGAACGGTGGTAGATGGCACCGAGGAGGACCCCGAGGGTACGACGGATGGGGAGGCTGTGGAACTACAGCCGGCTACGGGCAAAGGGGCCGAGGCCGACAGCCCGGCACCGGCATTCGGCGAGAGCAAGGAGCAGGGGTCTGTGTCGTTCGGTCGCCGGCTGGCCAAAGCGGCGTCGAGTATGGTGGGAACCAAGAAGCCGAAGGCGGGGGGAATGTCGTTCCGGAAAGATTGCAGCGGTCTGGTCATGGCCATATACACCAAAGCCGGCTGCTACTCTGGCAACTCCACGGTTGGGGCGGGAGGGACTTCGGCAGCATTTGAGCTGTGCAGGGCCCAGGACCGACTCTTCAGCACATCGAGGTTGCCCAAGCCCGGCGATCTGGTTTTCTTCGACAATACCTACGACCGCAACGGCAACGGCAAGTGCGACGACTGGCTCTCCCACATCGGCGTGGTGGTGAAGGTGCAGAGAGACGGCACCGTTCACTTCGTCCACTGGGGCCGAGGCGGCGCCAAAGAGGGACGCATCAACCTGAACAAGCCATCGGTAGGTGCAGCAAAAAATGGTAAACGCTATAATGATGCCATAAGAGTGCAGAAGAAACGTGATCGTGATTGTGTTCGCTACATGGCCGGGGAGCTCTTCCGCGCATATTGCAGCATGGAAGAGCCCTGCGGAGAGTGAGGCGGGGCACCCCCACCAGTCAGTCAGCGCCAAGCAGTTGGGCACCTTACTTCGCCAAGGCTTCGGCGACGTCGACGGCGAAGGCAACGGCCACGAAGGAACAGACGCACTACGGGAGAACGGGCACGGAATGGAAGAGACTCTATTCCCTACACGCTGCTGCGCGCCCCGGGGGACGTTGCGGTACAAGGCAGCGGATTCGCACCCTGCGACAGTTGTTGCACTGCCACACGATCCGTGGATGATGAGCGCTTACCCTACCCGATGGAGTTCTTCGGGACCCGGGCCACATCCGGTCGATAGAAGGTGAGGAGACGACATGCAGAGGGACGAACGGCCCGCCGATGGGCAATTGAAGGAGAGCTTCCCTGGTCCATTCTGGTCAGCCAACGTAGTGGAGCTGTTTGAGCGGGCAGCATACTACAGCATGGCAAGTTTTGTGGTGATATATCTCGGTCAGCTTGGGTTAGGTAAGTATTGGCCAAGCAACATCAATGGAATACTCTGGACACTGGTCTATTTCTTACCCATTCTAAGCGGAACCATAGCCGACCAGGTGGGCTTCAAGCGAGCCCTCCTTGCTGCCTGCGCCCTCCTTGCCGGCGGCTACTTCTTCATGGGGTTTCCGGTCTGGTTCGGGGGCAATGAACTTCTGGATGCCAAGGATGTGGCCGAGCCGCTGCTCTTCCAGTGGGACGTGGTGGCTCCCATTATTGCTGGTATTTTACTTATTGGCGTTGGTGGCTCGATCATAAAGCCATGTATTTCCGGCACGGTTCAGAAGACAGCGGGACAGCGGGCGACCCTGGCCTTCGCCATCTTCTACATGGTCATCAATATTGGTTCGCTTGTGGGTCGAGGCGTGGCTTATGTCGTCCGCACCAACTTCAATCTCAGCTTCATATTTATGGTTGCAATGGCAGCAGCGATAGTAGCGGGATTGATAGTGCTTTTCTGGTACAAAGATCCCGACTCGGTGATGGGCGTGACGGCGAAGAAGCCAAAGAAGAGCATCGGCAGGATTCTGGCCGACATGGTGCTGGTGCTGAAGAACGGGAGATTTGCACTCTTCCTGGTGGTGACCAGCGGCTTCAATTTCCTGTACAACCAAGTCTACAACGTAATACCACTGTACACCAAGAACGTCCTGGAGAGAGATCCTCCCATGGACATCTATACCATGGCCAACCCATTCACCATCGTCTTCTTCCAGCTATTGATCACGAAGCTGTTCGGTCGCATGAAGCCTATCAAGTCCATCGTTATCGGCACGGTAATAATCGCAGGCAGCATGGCCGTAAACATCGTGCCAGTGCTGCTTGGCAATCCTCGGGCCGATTTCATGGACCTGCTGCCTATCGGTTCGCTGATGGTGGTAATGACGGTCTCGCTGGTAGCCTTCGGCGAGCTCTTCTCTTCGGCCCGCACCTTCGAGTACATCGGAGCACTGGCGCCCAAAGGGCAGGAGGGGCTCTTCCTTGGGTACGCCAATCTTCCCATGGCCATCGGCGCCCTGGTGGGTGGTCCCGTAGGGGCCTACATCTTCAATGATGTGATGTGCCGAGGAGCAGTGAAGCGCCCCGACGGGCTGCTGGACCTGGACCCCACGGCCAATATCCAGGGGTGGCTGATTCTTATGGGATTCGGACTTGCCAGTGCGGCGGGTCTTTGGACGTACAACCGATGGATCCAGAAGAATCCGGGGTAGTTCTTCTGGGCGCTGGTTCGCCGGTTCTCAGGAGCGAGGGGCCAGCCATTAGCCGGCACGGTTATCCGGGAACTCTGCAAGCCCTGAGCGGGTGGATCGCCGGGGGGCCTGAGGGCTGTGCCGGAGGGCTTTCGTGGCTTAGTTGATCCGGAACCAGTAACTGTAGTTATTCGATGTTCCACCCACCTTCACGTTAGATATTTCAACTGTATATTTCGCTCCGTTCTGCAACCCGGTCACCTTCCACTGGAGGTGGTTGGGCACTCCGAAGCCCTCGTTGGAGTGCGATACGGAGGTGACCCCAAGTTGTCCCGATGGTCCCGTGACCTTGATGGAGGCAGAGTTGAAGTCCACGTTGTTGTTCGCCCAAGCCGACGTACGATCGGGCAGGGCGCTGAAGGAGAGATACCAGTTTTTGTCGAAGTACTCGGTGGGATAGTCGTTGTGCGGATAGGCGACGTAGGAGATGTCGGTGTTGGAGATGTCGGCGCTCTGGTCGTGGATGACCTGGAGGGCCGCAGCTTCCACGTAGGGGAAGGTGGGGTCGTTGGAGGTTTTCCCATTTACTGAGCCGAAGGAGATACCAGGGAGGAAGGGGTCCAGGATCCAGCGCCGGTGTCCAAGGGTTTCTACTCCGCTATCGATGAGGAAGGCCACAACGGCCTGAGCTGGGTGGCTGATGTCCGATTCGGCGGTAGACCACCCCATGTGGAGGTTGGAGGTTGAGGCTCCGTCCAAGGCCGCCTGACTCCAGCAGTCCCAACTCTCCGGCGGGAAGTGATCCAGGGCCCCATTTGCCGCCATGACCAACGCCGCTGCCTGAGTCTCACTATCGCCGGCCCGGATGTACTGCACGGGTGGCAGGCCGCTGAGAGAGCGTACCTCATTCACGGCATCCAAGGCAGCGTTGCGGGCGAAATCGGAGACGGCTCCGGCCTTGCACGAGTCGATAGCGGGCTTGGACGAGTAGTGATTGTCTGGCGACCATGGGCCCGGGTCGTTGATGGTCCCGTTGGCGTCGTCATCGGACTCCCAGGCATCGTACTCTTCGTACTCCTCATTGGAGTCATCCTGAGGAAAAACGCACCCCGGCAATGCGGCCGTGATCATGACGCAGAGCGACATAGCAGCTGCACGTCTCGACGGAAACACGGCGGCATATAGAGGCCTGCACGGCCGCTCAGATATCTCGATCCCCCCAGCAGCCGTGTACCCTGAGCGAGGCCAGGGCCGAGTCGAAGGGGGGGCGAGAATGGTTAGCAGTGGTTTGGCTGTTGTGGAGTTGTTCAGGGAGCGTTTCATGAGGCACCTCGATCTGGGTTGAAGCTCGGTGGGCCCTTGCCTGGCGTTACCGAGGACGGGGAGCAATATATTGATTCACGGGGGAGTTGTCAGGGGAAATGGTACGGAGGGCTCGGACGATTTGGAGGGGCCCGAGGGTCCGGGCGATGGCGCAATTGTTTTGCACTTTACATCGGGTTTGGAGTGCGGTATTTGTGAGGTTCGGATTGAGTGGCGGTCGTTCCCGGACGAATCGAACCATGTGGAGATGCGGGGGTTCTGGCCCGATTCTTGTGCTTTGGTAGTGCCCGTGGAGTGCCCACGGGGGGGCGCTTGAGGGGGTCAGGTTCTTCGTAGGGTGTTCGGGGTGAGAGTCTACTCGGTGTTCAGGAGAGCGTTTCATGCAGAAGAACAAGTTGTTCATTGGTGGGCTGGCTTGGGGCACAACTGAAGCAGCGCTGCAGGCAGAGTGCGAGAAGTACGGCGAAGTTGAGGACGTTCGGATCATCAAGGATCGTGACACAGGTCGGTCGAAGGGATTCGGATTCGTGACTTTCGTCAGCGAAGATGCTGCGATGCGTGCGAAGGGTGAGATGGACGGAATGGAGCTTGACGGCAGAGCTCTGAAGGTTGACTTCCCCAGGGATCGTGAGCCCGGCAGCGGCGGCGGCGGCGGCGGCGGACGCGGCGGCTACGGCGGTGGTGACCGTGGTGGTTACGGCGGCGGCGGTGGCGACCGTGGTGGTTACGGCGGCGGCGGCGGCGGACGTGGTGGCTACGGC
>Ga0302238_1001319_pt1 | contig 20680 bp, 14 predicted proteins | sample AAG_UR_Asn_MG_FD_193527 | JGI IMG/M metagenome (GOLD analysis project Ga0302238, IMG submission 193527) | Enriched activated sludge microbial communities from anaerobic digester in WTTP, New Holstein, Wisconsin, United States - AAG_UR_Asn | ecosystem: Engineered > Bioreactor > Anaerobic >...
CCAAAGCATACAGCTGCCCCACTACCCGCATGGTCAGCTTCACGGCATCGGGACGCCCAGATATGCTCAGCCGGTTCCCACGCGCCGAAACCGACGTCCCCGTGCCCTGCTCCAGAATCCGCAGATGCACCCCCCGCTCACCCATCAGGGCTCTTGCTGCCGCTGTATTATTTAAATCAAGAAATTCTGTTATCTGATGTTTAGTGTTTGCGCCGTTATTGTGCATCTAGTCCTTGTTCGGGATATTGCTCCCTGCTCCACGGGCAGAAGCCCCGTCCTCCTCACCATCAACAACTGCAAAGCCCTGCCCCGGGTCGCACAGTACAAACTTGGTGCTCAGCGCCTTAGAATCCAAGAGGCCCAGCTCCTCGGCCTCCTCCAGTGACTCGGGGCAATTCAACTTGCGCAGCAACATGGCCTGCATGGCCCGTCGCACCTGATGGTCCGCCCCCTCGCGCTGAAGGTTGGTGACGAAGGCCATGTCAATGGGCAGCTGCCCACGAAGAACCTGGAACGTCCCCGGCTGCACCAGCAGCAGCCATGTCACAAGACCTCCCAAGACCAGCCAGCCAACGGCCTGAACCGCTATCTGAACCACCGACGGACCCACAGGCACCTCGGGTCTGTCCAGTGACTTCAGCGTCGCTATTCCACGGGATTCCAATTGCACCAGAGCACGGCAGGTGCTGTAGGTGTCCAGCCCCGCAAGGCGACCCAGTTGCCGGACGTTTCGGCGCCCATCAAGATGGTAGTAGACTACCTTCTCTGCCCCCGAGAGCCCCCCCTCGCCCTTCTCGGAGAAAAGAATAGCTTCGGCCTCCCTGCCCGTAGAGAGCACCTCGGAGACAAAGGCCCGGTTCTTCTCGAAGACGGTGCGAAGGTTGGGAATTCGGCTCTGGATGGCACTCCAGTCTTTGCCCTGGCGCTCACCCTCCTTTAGCAGAAACGGTATGGGTATTGAAGGCAGAAGAGGGTTCTGCAACGGTTCATGAGGGAGAAACCTAGACTGAATGGAGGGGTCGTGGAAGAGACCGTAAAGCACCTCTCTGCTGGCAATGTCCACGTATCGCTTTAATACGTCGGAAGATATCCAGCCCCGCTCCACAAGCACCTGTTCAGGAGCTATGGACTGCTTGGCCGCAAGCCTCAATGCCTTGAGCAGCTGCCCCCTGGTAACCAGGCCACCCTGCACCAGGTAGTCGCCAAGAATCCAATCGGCGCCCCTGGGCACCTCCACGTTGACGATTGAGCCGTTGAAGACGTGGAGAGCCACCAGGCCCGAAGTCGTGGATAACTCCAAGATGCCCGTGCGCTGGCCGCTGTAGACTATCTTCAGCAGGTTTGGGAAATCGGAGATGGGCACCGAATTGAGATTGTGGTCCATTCAGTACCTCACGAGAAGAAGTCCAGCAGCGACCAGAGATAGAGCGCCCCGGCCAGAGCCGATCCCACAACGGCCCCCAGAACGTTGCCAGCCGATGGCACCCGAGGCGTCGAAGCTATCTCGATTACTGCAGGAGAGAGGAAAACCAGGCTCAGAATAAGTGCAATACCGCCCATGAAGAGCAGGCCCCGCAACGGTCGCCCCTGGAAGAACTGACCGGCGCCCGGCACCAGAACGCCGAAGAAGATGTCCAGCCGGCGGCGCCACCGCTTCTTGGCCTCGATGGCCTGGTCACGGTACCAGATCTCCTTCGGGTCCACGAACTGGCCCCGCATCTTATACTGCAGACACTCGTCGCATAGAGTGATGATCGCTAACTCCTCACGGCACCTGGAGCACCTCACGCCGCCACACTTCACGCATCGCGATGAGGGCCTGATGAACCCAATCAGCAGGGTCTGCAGCAACCAGAGGAACACCCCTGCAAGCCCAAGCCCGTAACACATCGCCGGGGGCAGAGGTCCAAGCAGCAGTTCATGCGCCACAGGAAGCCGGTCAAAGCGACCCGAGAGGCTGCGCCCTGCCATCAGCGCAAGATCCGGAGCCGGAACCGCAAGTTCCCGGTTGTAAGCAAACCCCTCCTGGCAACCCGTTCCTTCAACCCTGGACCAGGCCCCCTTCTCCGCCACCGCTGCCCGATTGTGCTCCGAAGCCGTCCTGAGATACTGCTGGGCCTCCGTGGGCTGGTTCATCACCGAGAGCAGCTTGGCCATGTTGAAATGAGCCTCCCACATCGAAGGCATCTCAACCATCACATCGGAGTAGAGCTTCTTGGCCTCCTCAAAATACTCCTTCCCCGCTTCCACGTCGCCCTTGGCCCTGACACAACGGTTCACCGCTATCTGTGTTGCAATGTTGCCAAGCAGCAGTTGAAGCCGTGGGTCGTCCGATTCGCTGTTGGCGATGAGCGTGGCCAACCAGTTGTGCCGCCCCGGAAGAAGCTCCGCATCGGCCCACGCACTTCGATACTTCGACAGAGCCACCATATACCCAGCATCGGGGCTCGGCTGACTCGCCGTAGCCTCGGCCTGCAGCCTCTCCACGTCCGTCGCTGTGCACTCTTCGTAGAAACAGCGGAAAACCGACGCCTCTGGACCATCCACCCCTCGAACAATGTCCACCGTCGCCCGCTGCATCACCGGCCACATCGCCACAAATAGCAACAACACTGCGGCCAGAATCCGCTCTGTCTTGTGCATATAAAGCCACAGCAACACCCAGCACAAGACCGCCGCAGAAACTATCCCAAGCCCAAGAATCAGTGGGCTGGCCAAGATTATCAACCCCAAAACCCTGGTCTGAAACGGGTGGAGCCGAACATGCACAAGATGCACCAGATCGTGCCCGAACAACTTCACGTACCGAACCACCATGGCCAGCGTGAAGAATAACATCAGAATCAGCCCCGTGACCCAAAGCGCAGACACACCCCCCAACACCACCCCGTAACTCGACGGCAAATACTCCAGCGAAGAGAGGAACTGCCGGAAATAGCCGTGCAGCGCCTCGGTGATGCTGCCCGTCTCCGTCATGAGCAACACCCGGGAGGTCTCCCCGTGAAGCTCCGGAATGTCCGGCGATATGGCCCGCGATGACTCCAGCAACTGCAGCGCAAGCCCCGTGTCAGGAGGCGACCGCTCAAGAAGCTCCCTGGCTATGAGCACCAACGTAAGGGATACCGATGGAAGATTCCGAAACCCCGCATCAACACGGGCGTGCTCAAGCTTCTCCAACTCGATGAGCGCCTCAGCCGTACGATTGGCATCGAAGTTCTCCACGAAACGACGCCACAAAGGCCGCAACCCTGGCGTCACCGATTCCGATAGAGGCATCTCCAGCACCGGCCCCGAGGGCACCACAGCACCAACATCTCCACCAGAACCCCCTTCCACACCAGAACCGGGGGCACCCTCAGTGACGGCGGCGTCACCGGACACGGCGTCACCGGACACGGCCCCAACAGCCGCATCCTCAGCACTGGCCTGCGACCCATGAAGCACAAGGCCCAGGAAAAGCAGAGCGCCCCAAAGCCACCGTGCACCCCGCCGCCTGATGGTTACTTGATGCCTCATCTCTCCAGCACCCCCTATTTCGCCCCGTAGAATTGGGCAACCCGGCCAACAACCTCTTCCTGCTCCGCGTCCGTGAGACCCGGGAAGATCGGCAGGGCTATCACCTCGTCACATAGGCGCTCGGCTTCCGGCAAACTCCCTGGTCGATAGCCAAGATAGGCGAAAGCACGCTGCAAGTGCAAAGGAATTGGATAGTAGATCGCATGGCCGATGCCAAAACCCTTCAGGTGCTCCGCCAAGGCGTCCCTCCCCTCCACCCGACACACATACTGATGGAACACGTGCGTGCTACCCTCCTCACGACCCAACGGCGCTACCAGACCACGCTCCAACAAAGAGGCCTGGTCAAATAACTTCAAATACTGCCCCGCCAATCGCTCACGCTCCACGTTCCACTCCTCAACACTTCGCAGCTTCACATCCAACAGCGCTGCCTGCATCTCGTCCAAACGGTAATTGCCAGCCAGAAAATCGTGCTGATACCGGCTCTTGGAAGCCCCATGGCGCCGCCCCGCCATCACCTCCTGCCACAAACCGTCGTCCGCCGTCGTGATCAACCCCCCGTCCCCGGCCCCACCCAGATTCTTCGACGGGAAAAACGAAAAAGCCCCCATATGCCCCATACTCCCAGCCCTGCGCCCACGGAACCTCGCCCCGAAAGCCTGCGCCACGTCCTCCACCACAAACATCCCACCCTCCGCCGCCAGCCCCATCAAACGCTCCATGTCCAAACACTGGCCAAACAGATGCACCGGCACAGCCCCCACAACCCCGGGCTCCATGGACTGCTCCATCAAAGAGAGATCCATCAGCGCCGTCGAAGGGTCCACATCCACAAACCTGACGTCAAACCCAGCATTGGCCACAGCCTCGGCTGTTGCAATAAACGTGAATGGCGTCGTTAGCACTATACCACCGCCGTATTTACGCTTCAGCACCAGCAACGATAGATAAAGCGCATCTGTCCCATTCGATACCCCTACCGCATGAGGCGTCTCAAGCCACTTAGCCGCTGCCTCCTCAAATGCCGCAAGCCGTGGCCCCATAATGTATTGAGTGTCCTCCAGGACTTTTACTATTGCTTCCGCCATCTCAGATTGAATCGGTGCATGAGACCTTTTGAGATCCATAAGTGGTACGCCCAAGGTTCCCTCCAAAACCGCCCCCCCACCGTCAGAAGTCGGCACAGCCGCCTGCACCATCAACTTCGGCAGCAGCGTGCGCACAACCGGGAATGGGGGTTCAGCCGTTGCTGAACTGCATTGTTCACCTTCTGGTCAGCCAGCCGAACAGCTCGGCAGACATGACGACCCATTCATACAACATCGAACGAGTCGACGCCAGATTGCCCTCGGGGTCGGCCTTCATGGCCTTGACAACGCCAGCCTCTCTCGCTTTCAACAACTTCAACCTCTTCTCGATCTCCCCCCGTCGCCCTCGCTCCATACCCTTGGCCGAGTCGCTAAACAGCTTGCGACTCTGCTCCACCAAGCTCCTGCCACGCTCCACCATGGAGGCACTCTCGGCACGACGCTTGGCAGCAAAGGCCGCCTCGACGTTCCAGGCCAGTAGAGAGCGCCCCTTCTCAAGCAAAGACTTCCCACGACCTGCTATGCCATCCAGAGCGCGACGCTTCGCAGCAAGGTCCTCGCCGGCAGAACCTACCTCTTTGCCGAGATCAGATAACAGCAGAGCCAGGTCTGCCTCCAAGGCAGCAAAGTGGTCCGCCTTCCCCGGCTCACCAATGCGTCGCCACTCACCCTCCATCACCGAAACCCTGGAACGCATCAGCTCCAACTCCCGCTCCAGCTCCGCATGCCACCCGGAAAGCTCGTCGGCCACGCCCCTCACCCGGTCCTCCCGGGCCGCAGCGTCCATGGCCACAGGGTCACATAGCTGCAACAGCCTGCCCTTCACCCGGTTCACAAAGGTCGCATCACGGGCCACTACCTCCCTGTGCCTCGCCAGCCCCCGCTTGGTCCAAAAGGCCACCACCACATCCAGCCCCTCCTCAAGCGGAGTCACAAGCAGAAGCAGTTGGTAATCGGCCCCCTTCAACTGGGCCAATGAGGCCAGATACTTCGACAGGGTCTCCTCGTCGGGCTCAACGCCTCCCGCGTACAATCCCGACAACTCCCCCATAAGCCGTTCGTACCTGCCAAGCATGTCCAGTGGCCGCATGGCAAGTCGCCAACGATCACCGAACTGGCCCGCATTCCGCAATACCCCCAGCCGCTCGTACCCCTCCTTGAACCCCTGCACAAGGTGGTCCCCCAACGCCAGCTTCAGCTCCACAGGACAACCACCCCTGGCTACCCCATCCACCGTAACCTCCACACCCCCATCACACTCGATGGTCACCGCGCTGACACCAGCCTCCGCACGCCGACCGCTTACCTCCTCAACGCCCCCCGAATACTCCCTGGTACTGCGCATCACCTGCGCACCATCCCCGGGCAACAGGTTCATCCAGACATGCAAATACTTCGCAGCCAACTCCCCGTCGCCCTCGATGAGCTTCACCATGGCCAAGGCTCGAAATAGACGCGCCACCACTTCGTGCGGTAACTCTCCAAGTCGCTCCTTGGCCACTACGAAGATCGCATCCAGAGCCTTTACCACATCACGCACGTGACGCTCGGGCTTGGGCTCCTGAAGCCTCTTCAAAGCGGCCGCAACGTCCCGCTCCATCTGCTTGGTTCCATCCTCGTCAACCTCCGCCAGAAACCTGCGAAGTCCCCACCCCCGGTACGAAACCAGCGTCTCCGCTGCCAGACGCCCCAACCCATCCACAACAGCACCGTCCGCCCCCGCAGGAGCAATCACATCCACCGAAACCGTGGCAACCTTGCCCCCACCCGCAGAAAACACCTGCGCCGGTGCTGCCAACGTCACCAATAGAACGGCCAACGCCGTCAGCCAGTTTCGTATAGTCCTCATGCCACTCCTTCAGAACTCCGCATTGCCCGGCGTCCGACTGTATGGAATCACATCGCGGATGTTGGCCATGCCCGTCAGGTACATCACCGCCCGCTCAAACCCCATCCCAAAGCCCGCATGGGGCACCGACCCGAACCGCCGCAAATCCAAATACCACCAGTACTCCTCCTCCGTAAGCCCCAACTCCTTGATTCGATCAACCAGAAGCTCCAATCGGTGCTCACGCTGACTCCCCCCGATGATCTCCCCAATCCTCGGCACCAGAAGATCCATGGCCGCCACCGTCTGACCATCCTCGTTGTTCAACATATAGAAGGCCTTGATCTTCTTGGGATAGTTGGTCAAAAACGTTGGGCCCCCAACAATATTCTCAGTTATGTACTTCTCGTGCTCAGTCTGTAGATCGACTCCCCAATAAACCGGGTACTGAAACTTCTCGCCGCTCTTCAACAGCCGCTCAACCGCCTCAGTGTACGGCATCACCGCAAAGTCAGCGTTGACCACAGCCTCCAACCTGGAAACCAGACCCTTCTCAATGTGCTCATCCAGAAAGGCCAGATCTTTACCACATGTATCCAAAACAAATTTTGTGATATATTTCGTAAAATCCCTTGCCAAAAGTATGTTATCATCCAGATCATAGAAAGCCATCTCGGGCTCTATCATCCAGAACTCCGCAACGTGCCTCGGCGTGTTGCTGTTCTCCGCCCGGAACGTGGGGCCAAAGGTGTATATGTCCCCAAAGGCCATCGCAAAAGTCTCGCCCTCCAGCTGACCCGATACCGTCAGGCTCGTGCTCCTGCCGAAGAAGTCCTGTGAAAAGTCAACAGCCCCCTCCTCCGTGCGAGGCAGCTTCTCCAGGTCCAGCGTCGTCACCCGGAACATCGCCCCGGCACCCTCGGCATCGCTGCCCGTGATAATGGGCGTATGCACCCACATGAACCCCCGCTCCTGGAAAAAGCGGTGCACGGCATACGCAGCAGCATTTCTCACCCGAAACACCGCCCCGAATGTGTTGGACCGGGGTCGAAGGTGCGCTATGGTCCTAAGGTACTCGAAGTTGTGACGCTTCTTCTGCAGCGGGTAGGCCGGATCGCTGGCTCCCAGCAGCTCAACCTCCTCTGCCGCAAGCTCCCACTGCTGACCCGCACCCTGAGACGCCACCAACGTCCCTCTCACCCGGAAGGATGCCCCCGTCCCAGCTCCCACAACCTCCCCATAGTTGGCCAACGTGGGCTGCACAACCACCTGCAACGAGTCGAACGTCGAACCGTCGTTCAACACCAGGAAGCCCACATGCTTGCTGTCCCTGATGGATCTGGCCCACCCACAGGTCACAACTCCTTCCCTCGGGCCGCCCTGCTCCAGAATCGCCTTAATTCTCTCGCCCCTGATCATGTCATCACCCCTATTCCGCTGCCTTGTCCAGCGCACCACGCAGCCGCTGAAGCATAAAGCCCTCAACCTCGGCGCAGGTCTTCTCCGTTCGGGCCAGCGCCTCATCAGCTTTGGCCATGGTCTCTTCTCTGTATATGCTATCCGTAATCCCTTCCAGATTTATCAGCACATTATAATATGCACCCTTGGCGCATAGCCCAGCACACAACGCTGCTACACCGGCGTCACTCACAGAGTTCGAGTTGCCCAACCTCGCAGCCCTGGAGGCCAACTCCGCCCCCTCCGCCGACCGACCCAAAACAGCCAGCGGTACACTAATCGCCTGCTTCGTTGCCTCCTGCATCGCTGCCACCCGGGCCGCCTTCTCCTCAGGACTCTTCTTGGGCATCTTCATGGCTTCCATAAGGCCGTCGAAAGCCCTGGAGTCGTCGTCAACCGCCTGGGCGAAAAACTCCTTGAGCCGCTGCCCCGCCACACCAATCTCATCCATCTGGTCACGGACCGCCTCGTAACCCTTCTTCGTATGCGTCAATGCGGCCACCATGGCCGACAACGCCGCACTCAAAGATCCGCAGAAGGCCGCAACGCTGCCGCCGCCAGGGGCCGGAGAATCCCTTGAGAGCTCGTCGCAGAACTCGTTGCACGTCATTGACATCAGCACGTCCCGCCCCTGCGCCACACGCCACTCAATAATCTTCTGCCTGGGCTCAAAGGGGGCCACATCGCCAAGACCCATGCTCTGCACCGCCGTCTCAACTACCTCCATGGCCGTGAGCCCACGGGTCGACCCCTGCTTCGACAGGTAGTGCAGCCCCGCATCCATCATCACGGCCAAAGGCACCAGCCCCACAATCTCCGAACCCGTGACCCGCAACCCAAGCTCCGCAGCTATCTCGCAGACTTCGTCGAAGACAACGTGGGGAGGCGTCACCCGGTAGTTGGTCAGGTTCATGGTGACCTGCGTGCGGCCGTAGGTGTCGATGTACCAGCCCGTGGCCTTACAGTAGTCGAACATCCCCGGTATTCGCAGAGCCTTGCCGTCCTCGCCGATGATCTTCTTTCCTGCTTCGTCCCTGGCCAGCCGGCCGCTGTCGCGGATGCGCTCGGCTATGGCCTTGGCCAGCTTCTTGTTCCTCGTGTTAAGGTTAATGTTGTAGGCGATGAGGAAGTCCCTCGCCCCAATCACCGTCGCTCCAGCCCTGGCGTTGAACTTGTGAGGCCCGTAGTCAGGCGCCCACTCGGGCTGTGTAGCCTTCTGCGCCAACGCCTCGTACTCCCCGATCCGTATGGCCTGAAGGGTCTTCCACTCAGGCTTCGTAGCAGCGTACTCATAGAGATAGACCGGCACTCCCAGCCCCTCGCCCACACGACGCCCCAACTCCCGAGCCAGCGCCACACACTCCTCCATGGTCGTCTCGCCAATAGGGATGAACGGGCATACATCGCAAGCACCCTGGCGGGCATGCGCCCCCCTGTGCTGACTCATGTCGATGAGCTCAACCCCCTTGGCAATGGCCGCATAGGCCGCATCCACGATAACCTCGGGCCGGCCCACAAACGTGAAGACAGTCCTGTTGGTATCCGCCCCTGGGTCCACATCCAACAGCGTAACCCCGGAAACACCCTCCACTGCCCTGGCAATGGCATCAATAACAGACTTGTCTCGCCCCTCACTGAAGTTCGGAACGCACTCGACCAGCTTCGCCATCTCTACACTCCGCAAGACGGTAACACTAAATGACTTGATAATGCCCGAAACACCCACGATCCGGACCGACGTTGTAGCACGTTCCCCTAAACCCGGCAAGCCCATGGGCAGGGGCGAACTTCCGCCCTGACCGGCACTGCCACCCGCGCCACCCGCACATATCGGCGGCGCCTCACAACTTTTCCCGCTTCATCCGCCTCGCTGCAACGACACATAGGGGTGCCACCGACGACCTGCCGCCGGTGAGAGGCACCAGAGGAAAGCAGCATGAAGCTTCGGCACTCCCTCGCAAAACTAGGACTCACCCTGGACAACCAGACCGCTACCCTCGCCCTGCTGCTGGCCACAAGCAGCCACAGCGTCGTCAGGCGCCTCGTTGCTGCCGCCGGAAACCCCGTGGAGGCCCTTGATCTGCTCAGCTCCGACCTCCTTCCGGCGACACTGGACGCCCATAAGCTCTCGGCTCTGGTCAACAAAGAGCTCAAACAGTGCGCTCGGGCAGGTGTCTCCATCATTCTTCCCACAAGCCCGCTATGGTTGCCGCAACTCTCCGGCGCCTGTCGGCCCCCCGCTGTGGTCTTCGTGCGGGGGCTCTGGCCTCCTCCCAATGCCCCTCGAATTGCCATGGTGGGCAGTAGAAAGGCCACAGACTACGGTCGGCGCATGGCACGCACCCTGGCCACAGAGCTGGGCGAGGCCGGTGCAACCATCGTCTCGGGCGGCGCATCGGGCATCGACGCTGCCTGCCACGAAGCCGCTCTGCACGCCGCAGCCCCCACCATCGCCGTCCTCGGCTCCAGCCTCGTGCACCCATATCCATCCGCCAACCGAAAACTGTTCGAGGAGATTACTCACTCTGGTGCCCTGCTCTCCGAATACCCCTCGGTGCTGCCCGTGGCGCCATACCGCTTCCCGGAAAGAAATCGGCTGCTCGTGGCAATTTCTCAAGCCACCGTGGTGGTCCAATGCCCCGTTGCCAGCGGTGCCATGCACACCGCCAGGTTCGCTATCCAGGCATCTCAACCCCTGTTTGCCGTACCGGGGCCCGCCGACGACTGCGCAAACGCAGGCTCCAACGCCCTGCTGGATATGGGCGCTCGCCCCGCTTCGCCAGGCCGGGTCGCATCAATTATGGCGCCGGGCAAGCGTTTGGCCTCCCCCCTCCTGAACCAAAAACTGCCCCAGCCAGCGGAAATTGACCTTTCAATTCTTGACCCTTTGCCGCGGAAGGTGCTAAGTGCGCTTGCGGAGGGCGTCTGCCACATGGACGACCTCGGAACGATGCTTAACGCTTCTCCCGCGGCACTTAGCGAGGCTCTGCTTCACTGCGAGCTAAATGGTTGGATCCAGCGCGAGGCCGGGAACAGATACGGGTTGCGCATCAACGTGACAGGGTGAACAAATGGCGAAGAACCTTTTGGTGGTCGAGTCCCCGGCGAAAGCGAGAACGCTCTCCAAGTACCTCGGCAAAGATTTTGTGGTGCGAGCAACCGTGGGGCACATCAAGGACCTCCCCCCAGACTCCATCGGGGTCAACGTCGATAAGGAGTTCGAGCCTCGCTACGAGGTCATTAAGGGCAAGGCCAAGGTCATTCAAGAGATCCGCAAGGCCGCTGAAGGAGTCGACGATGTCTATCTGGGCTCCGACCCCGACCGCGAAGGCGAGGCCATCGCCTGGCACGTCGCCGAGGAGATCCTCAAAGGCAAGAAGAAGCAGCAGCCCGCTCCGATTATGCACCGGGTGCTCTTCCACGAGATCACTAAGAACGGCGTCTTGAAGGCCCTGGGCAACCCCGTGGAGCTCGACGGCCAGAAATACGAATCTCAAATCACACGCCGCATCCTCGACCGCCTCGTTGGCTACGAGCTGAGCCCACTGCTCTGGAAGAAGGTCTCGGCGGGCCTCTCCGCCGGCCGCGTCCAGTCCGTGGCCGTGGCCGTGGTCGTGGACAGAGAGCGGGAGATTCGAGAGTTCGTCTCCCAGGAGTACTGGGTCGTGAGAGCCAGACTGCTGGGCAAGAGCGCCCCAGAGTTTGATGCCAGACTCGTGCGCATCGACGGCGAAAAGAGCCTCCTGAACAACCAGGCCGTCGCCGAAGAGGCCCTGGCCCAACTCCGTAAAGCCGCATACTCCGTCAAGAATCTCACCCGAGAGGAGAAGAAGAAGTACGCCCCTCCTCCCCTCATTACCTCCACCATGCAGCAGGATGCCCACCGCCTCTATCGATTCTCGGCCAAGAGAACCATGGCCCTGGCTCAGCAACTATACGAAGGCGTCGACCTCGGCCCCCTTGGCACCAACGGCCTCATTACCTACATGCGAACCGACTCTACCCGACTCTCCGATGAGGCAATCGACGCTGCCAGAGGCCACATTCTGGCCACATTCGGCCCCGAATACGTCCCCGCAACACCAAACAAGTTCAAGAACAAGAAGTCGGCCCAGGATGCCCACGAAGCCATCCGACCCACATCCGTGGAGTTCACACCCGAGGTCGTAACACCCTTCCTCGACAAAGAGGCGGCCCGACTCTACAAGCTCATCTGGAACCGCTTCCTCGCCAGCCAGATGATGCCTGCCGTTTACGACGTCACCGGCGTCACCGTGGCCGCAGACAAGCGCTTCGAATTCGAGGCCACGGGCAGAATCCTCATCTTCGACGGCTTTCTCAGGCTCTTCCGTGATCCCGATGCCAATGAGGCCGAGGAGCAAGAGGCCCAGACCCTGCCACCCCTCACCATGGGCGAGACCCTCAAGCTCATCTCCGTCGATGGCGAGCAGAACTTCACCCAGCCTCCCCCAAGGTTCACAGAAGGTACGCTGGTCAAAGAGATGGAGAAGCGGGGCATCGGCAGACCATCCACCTACGCCACCATTCTGTCGACCATCCAAGACAAGAAGTACGTGGAGAAAGACGCCGGAAAGTTCAAACCCACCGACCTGGGCTTCGTCGTAACCGACCTGCTCCGAGTCCACTTCCCCGACGTCATGGAGATTGGCTTCACCGCCCAAATGGAAGAGGACCTGGACAAGGTCGAGGAGGGTTCGGTCAATCGACTTGGCCTTCTGACCTCCTTCTACGGCAAGTTCCGGGCCGACCTCGATGCCGCAAAAGAGCAGATGAAGAACATCAAGAGGGAGCCCGAAAAGACCGAGGTGCCCTGCCCACGCTGCGGCGAACACATGGTGGTGCGCTTTGGAAAGACCGGCTCCTTCCTGGCCTGCTCGGCCTTCCCCCAGTGCCGCAGTACCATGCCCTTCAAGCGGGACGACACCGGCAAGGCAGTGCCTGCCCCGCTGGCAACCCCCGAAAACGAAGAGAAGTGCGAGCTGTGCGGCAGCGCCATGAATGTGCGCGATGGCCGCTTCGGCCGCTTCTGGGCCTGCACCAACTACCCCACATGCAAAGGAACCAAACCCTTTGCCACAACCTTCGCCTGCCCACGAGAGGGCTGCGAAGGCAAACTCGTCGAACGGAAAAGCCAGAAGGCCAGAACCTTCTTCCGCTGCTCCGTGCAAACCTGCGACTTCGTGCTCTTCGGAAAGCCCGTGCCGACCCCCTGCACCGAATGCTCACACCCCTACATGGAAGAGGGCGGACGAGGTAGAACCAAGACCCTCAAGTGCCCCAGATGCGGCGCTACCGCCTCCCCGGGAGAAGCCTCGGAGTGAGCAGCGTCACTATCATCGGAGGAGGGCTGGCTGGCAGCGAAGCCGCCCTGAGGCTGGCCGGAAAGGCTATCCCAGTAACCCTTTTTGAGATGCGCCCCGCGGCAACCACACCGGCCCACGAGACCCCCTGGCTGGCAGAACTGGTCTGCTCCAACTCCCTTCGCTCCAACCTCCCCGAAGTGGCCCCAGGGCTGCTCAAAGCAGAACTGCGCAGACTTGGCTCCCCGCTCATCGCCATAGCCGACAAAGTGGCCGTTCCCGCCGGTTCGGCTCTGGCCGTGGACCGCACCGCCTTTGCTGCGGCCGTCACCCAGGCCGTGGAAACACACCCGCTGATAGAACTTGTGCGCCAGGAGGTAACCCGCCTGCCCGACAGCGGCCTCACCCTCCTGACCCCGGGCCCCCTCTGCTCCCCCGCCCTCATGGACGAAATTGCGGCCCTGGTCGGCTCCCCCTACCTCTTCTTCTTTGATGCTATTGCCCCTATCGTCTCTGCCGACTCGCTCAACATGGACCTTCTCTTCAGGCAATCACGCTACGAAACCGGCGAGGGCGACTACCTCAACGCTCCCATGTCCGAGAGAGAGTACTTCGCCTTCGTACACGCTCTCCTCGCCGCCGAAGAGCACCAGGGACACCAGTTCGAAAACTCCAAAGGCGTCGTCTTCACCGGCTGCGAGCCCGTGGAGGCCATCGCTTCCAGAGGTACCCTCTCCCTGGCCTATGGCCCCATGCGCCCCGTGGGCCTCAACGACCCCAAAACCGGTCGTCGCCCCTTTGCCGTCGTGCAACTGAGAGCCGAAAACCCCGCCGCCACAGCGTTCAACCTCGTGGGCTTCCAGACCAGGCTGCGCCACCCAGAACAACAGAGAGTCTTCAGAATGATCCCGGGCCTCGAAAACGCAGAGTTCCTGCGCTTTGGGTCCGTCCACCGAAACTCCTATATCGACTCGCCCAGAATCCTGCGCAACGACCTCTCCATGGCCAACCACCCGGACATCTTCGTCGCAGGCCAGTTCTGCGGCTCCGAAGGCTACGTGGAGTCCATCGCCACAGGTGCCATGGCGGCCCTCTTCATGGAACAACGCCTCACCGGCGGGCCCCCACCAGGAGGGCCTCCCCCGGAGACTGCCCTCGGAGGCCTCCTCAACCACGTCACAGCCAGCCTCGTTCAGCCGCTGCAACCCTCCAACGTTCACTTTGGAATGCTGCCTCCCCTCAAAGGGCGGCACGGCAAGTCGGACAAACGCATGGCAATGGCCGCACGAGCCCAAGAGGCCATGACCAACTGGCTGGACATACTCCAATCCCATGGCCAAACCCGCTGAGAGTCACCATACCCCGGCGTGACATCGCTGACGGCAGACTATCGGGCGCAGACAACCTCGATCTCAACCCTGGCACCCTTGGGCAACCCCTTCACGGCAAAGGCCGCTCGAGCAGGGCACTCCCCGTCGAAGTAGCGCATGTATACCTGGTTCATGGCAACAAAGTCAGCCATGTCCGTGAGGTAGACCGTGGCCTTCACAACGTCCGACATCTGGAATCCACCCTCCTCCACAACGGCCTTCACGTTCTCAAGAACCCGCTCCACTTCGGCCTCGAAGGTGTGCTGAACCAACTCACCGGTCTCAGGATCCATGGGGATCTGCCCGGAAACAAACATCAGCGACTGAGGTGCATCAATCTTCACCGCCTGGCTGTAGGGGCCGATTGCCTTGGGTGCCTTGGGCGTACTAACGGTCTTTCTCATGGTCTCCTCCAAATCATTGGCCCCAAACCTCGCGCCAATTTTGACAGTCCGCAAGCCTGATGTAGGCTGCAGTCCGTGTCGGATCATGGGAGGGGAAAATGCGCTTTCGGCAAGAGAACAAGATCAAGGAGAAAGTAACAATACACCTTACCAACTGGCATATATTGGCATTTTTGGTGTTCTGTGTTGTTATTTCGGCCATTGTTTTCACTCTAGGTCACAAACTAGGGGCTGACGGCGGCACAGGTGCAAAGTCCATTCGGTCGTCGGAACCAGCGGCCCCAAAGAAGGACCGCCCCTGGATGGGAGTGCTGAAGATCAACAAGCCGGCCACGGTGCCCGGAACAATGCTGAGCAAGGTGGCTCCGGCCGAAACCATGGAGACCCTGACCCGATTCATCTTCGCCCACCATCTCGATGTAGTGGCCCAGTCCAAGAAACAAGCAAAAACCCTCGAAGAACAGTTCCGGGACCAGATTCGCCACCGCATGGCTCCAGATCAGTATGCGGCCCCAACCACCATGGCCGTGGAGTCCCTTACCCCCGTGGACGTCGGCGGCGGGCGACTTGGCTCCAAAGAGGAATTGGCCAAAGAGAGGAACTCACAGCGCCACTCCCCCACGGGTGGTCCCGTTCCCCAAGCGCAACAGCTTCCCAGGGCCGCCCCAGCCGAGATCATCGACCTCGATCCCGTGCCCGGTATGGAGCCCGCTCCAGAACAACTCTCCGAAGAGATCCCCAGGGCAGAAGCCATTGCAAAGGCTGCCGGTAAGGGCAGCAAGAACAAGAAAGCTACTTCGGAGAAGTTGAAGGATAAGACTTCACAGACCGATACAACCAAGAAATCGAAGAAAGCCAAGAAAACAGCCAGGAGTACACTATACAGCGTACAAATTGTCGCTTATAAGGACAAAAGCGCAGCGGATAAACTTGCCGCCCAGCTTGCCTCGACATCATTTGGCACCAAATATAAGCCGTTTGTTATGCAGTATGAGCAGCATGACGGGGTCTACCACCGGGTTCGCCTGGGCAAGTTCTCATCAAAGAAGGATGCAGAAGCCCTTCGTGAGACCATCGCCAGCCAGGAGGGCTACGCCCCCAGGGTAGTGCTCTATCGCTGACCCCCTCAGGCCATCTGTCCGCCCGTTGAACGCTGCACAGGAGCTTATCATGCGACAGTTCATTCTGGATGCCCCGAAGCAACTCCTCGAGGCTCACCACGCCACTGCCGGTGTTTCGCTTCGGCAGGCAGCATCGGCAACGCTGTTAGGCATGGGAGGCAGCGCTCTGAGTGCTGGTCTGGTTGAACTGCTGATGGCACGCCAGCAGCGGCGGTTCACCTGGAACGTGGTGCGCAACTACACCCCACCACCACAACCCTGCGACCTCACCCTGGCCCTCTCCTACTCGGGAAACACCGAAGAGACCATCGCCGCCGCAACCCAGGCAGCGTCAACGCCAACTCAGATGGTCACGGTCAGCCAAGGTGGTACCCTGGCCCAACTGGCCGACCGCTGGGGCTGCACACACATCACCGTCCCAACAAAGGCCGAAGGCTTCCAGCCACGCTTTGCGTTGCCCTTCATGTTCGGCGTGGTCAAAACACTCCTCGAGAAATCCGGCCTGCTCGAAGAGGGCGAGTCGCTTCCCTCCCTGGCCTCATGGCTTGAAACCCTCGACCTGGAAGCCCAGGGAGCCCAGTTGGGCTCATGGATCGGCCAGAGAATGCCCGCCCTCTACACATGCCCCGACTACGAAGCAGGGGTAGCCCGCACCTGGCGCATTAAATTCAATGAAAACAGCAAGTTAGCGTGCCTATGGGGCAGCATTCCAGAGATGAATCATAACGAGATGATGGCCTTCCACCCCACCGACGCAGGCCGCTTCGCCGTGCTGCTCATGCCCGACCTCCAGGACGCTCCGGAGATAGTCAGGAGATTCCCCCTCACTGCAACCCTCCTCCAAGAGTCGGGGTTCGACGTGAAGGTCGTGCCAATGAGCGGCGAGACTCCGCTTAGAAAGGCCCTGGCCAGCCTCATGCTCGCCGACTGGGTCACCTACTACACAGCCCTGGCTCGAAACGTAGATCCCATCTCTATTCCGGCAATCCAGCAGTTCAAGAAGAAGTTGGAACTGGCCTCGACTACCCCCGACGCTGCCCAGTAATCATCCGGTCGATGCCCGCATAATCCTTGTGAACGGTGCTCTGCATGAACCCAGCGGCTTCCATCATCGCCATCAACGCTATCGTTTGAGAGTCGCCGGAGTACTCGAAGGCGAACCACCCTCCAGGTAGAAGAACCCGCTCAACAAGGGGAATCATCTCCCGAAGCATCTCCAGACCGTCAGAACCACTGGTCAGCGCCCCCTTGGGCTCAAACTTCGTGATGGCAGGGTCCAGGCCGGCCCACTCGGCCTCGGGAACATAAGGCGGATTTGACGCTACGAAGACATATCGTTTATCAATATTTTCAAGAAACTCTATCGCATCCACGTTTGACACAAAGACCCTATCGCCAACATCATGATTTGCGGCGTTTTTACCAATTACTTTTGCCCCTATTTCCGTTATCTCAACAGCATCCACACCGGCCTTTGCAAACTCCATCGCCAAAGAAACAGCTATATTCCCGCTGCCTGAACATAAATCCAACATAGGGCCCAGGCTGTCCGCCTCTATGACCTTCGTAGCAAACTCCACCAGGGCCTCCGTCTCGGGCCTCGGGACAAAGACCCCCGGGCTCACGAAGAAACTGCCCTTCCAGAAGTCTCGCTTCCCGACAATGTGGGCCACGGACATCCCCTTGACCCGCTCAACGGCCAGCTTCTTGAACTGCTGCAGCTCATCCGGGAGAAGGGGCTTGTCCGACTCCATGTAGAGCCGCACTCGGCTGGTGTTCAGAGCGTGAGCAAGCAGCAACTCGGCGTCAAGCCTCGCCGAGGCAACCCCCTTCTCTTTGAAGTAGCCCGATGCCCAGGTTATGAGGTCAAGCACTGTCCATTTTTTATCAGGAGTCAATGGGGAGCTCAGATTGTGGTTCAGGGATTATATACTTCAGAAGTGGCATCCGCAGCAATGTTCATGAGGTTGCCCGAGAGGCCCCCGATGAAATAGACCTTGCCGTCGCAGCCCATGGCCGTCTGATGCATGAAGCGGGGGCTGCGCATGGCGATGGGGAAGGTCTCATCCTCGGGCCCGATGGCTATCTGCAAAGCGCCGTCCTTCTTGTACTCGAAAAGAATCTCAACCGTGCTGGCGATTTCGTTGGCAGCACCGTTCTTGGTGATTCCGCCCGCAAACAGGATCTGGTTGCCCGGCATGCTGGTAGCACTCAAGCCACCCCTCGGCTTCTTCATGGTGAAGGCACCAGTCTGGGCTACCCAGCTACGGTTGACGTAGTTAAACACGCAGATGTCCGCAGTAGGATTGGCGTGGTTAACGTCGTTGAATCCACCGGCCAGGTAGAGGAAGTGCCTCGCCGGAATCAGGGCCGCACCGTGCATGGTCTTGGCAGCAGCAGCTACCTTCCCAAGGTCGTTGGAGCAGAGAGACTGCACGTCCGGTACATAGCCCGACTTCTGCTCGATGAGAGCAGCGACGTCGAACACCTCGATGGTGTCTCTCACGCCGGCATTGTCGCCGTCCGTGTCTTCACCACCGGCGATGACCACGATGCCCTTGGCCTCGGTCACGTCGGGGTCCATGTTCTTGTCCACGAAGGTCGCCGTGTGGTTCCAACGGGTTGTACCCAGCTTGCCCTCCAGAACGACGCCCAGGTTCGGGTTCCAGAGCTCCCAGAAGCCCTCCCCAAGCCCGTAGCCGCCGGCCAGCAGCACGTAGCCACCATCTTGCTCCAATATCAACGTCGCCGTGTGGAAGGCACGCCCCTTCTTCATGGCAGACTCGGTGCGCTCCCCGCTGGTGGGGTTGACCTTGGTCGCCCTCTTGAAGGTCTCCGTGAGCGGATCGAAGATGTCGATGGTAGCAGTTGACTGCCCCGTGCCGTCTATGCCGCCGAAAATCGCTATCTCGTCCGAAGGCAGCCTCACAGCCGCAGCAAAGGCCCGCTTGGAAGTCATCTGCTGGTCCGTAGCAGGCAGCGACAGGTAAGTGCCGTACGCCGGTTCGTAAATCACCGCCGAAGCGGCCGGGCTCTCTACACACATGGGCGAGGCCCAGTCGCAACCCGACTTGGGCTTGGCACCGCCGGCAACCAGCATACGCCCGTCCCACAACTCCGTTATCGTAGAGCCCCATCGGGCATCGGTACCAGGATTCGTCTCACGCTTGGTCTCATAATCGTACGTCGGGCCAAAACTTCGTACCGGCAACATGTATACCAGTGGATACTTGGGCTTACCCTTGACGACCGACATGGCGCATGATTGGCCTCTTGAGACTGCCTCTTTTGAGTATTTACCAGACTCATTATCGGTGAACATCTTCTGACACTCTACCGAAACTTTTACTTCCTTTTCATACTCAACCGAGCCTATCGTAAGCTTCTTGCCGGCATCGCCTTCGGTGCAATTCAACTGCTTGCCAGTCTCGCCGTCATAGTTGCACACCTTAACATGCGTGCACTCCGTAAACGGGTCCAGCTCTGGAGCTATGATACCCTCATCGTCCATAGGGCCGAAAACCTTCAGGCTCATGCCCGTCGGCTCAGAGTCTTCACCTCCGCAGCCCGGCACGAAGGCCAGGAAGACTCCACCAACAACAGCAACAGTCAAAATACCAGAGAATATTCTCATAGACATTTCCCCTAGATGGAATCGCCTTGCAGCTTGTTACCTAATGGCATTTAGCTCGATGCGGTAGCCCGAAGCCTCCTCGGCTCCCAACTGGTCGATGAGCACGATAGAACCGCCGATTAGGCCGGCCCCAACGCCCACTGCCGTCCAGAACCACCACTTGCCCAGGATCGAATCGTCATCCTCGGTCCCCGTGATGAGCCTGTTGCCGCCAACCGCACTACCACTGCCCGAACCGCCCATGAAGATCGACGAGAGCTCACCAAAATCGTCCGTCTGGCCGGGGTCCTTGCGGCCCGGGTCCGTACGGGAAGGCAGCACCACGTCGCCGGTGTCGATGCCCGTGGGAGTCACAACCATAGGATTAGTCGGATTCTTCACTGGATCCGTCGGGGTTACGACTACAACCGCCGGACCCGTGGGGCCAGTGGGACCAGTGGGGCCAACCGGGTCGACGGGACCAATAGGGCCAGTTGGACCCGTTGGGCCAGTTGGACCAACGGGCACCACCACCACCGGCTCGGGCTTGGTAACCTTCTTCACGTAGCAGGCCGGAATCTGCCGGACAACCTTGTCCTTGGGGAAGCTCTGAAGGGCCTGCGCAAGGTTGCCCTCCAGGAACAGCAGGTTCACCTGCAAGTTCGTCAGGTTGTCATCGAACTGCGCCGGCTCAATCTCCGCCGTGGCGCTCCAATCGGCCTTGAACAAGAAGAGGTTAAGCCGAACGCCCCTGATCTCCTTGGAGACGTAGGGGAATAGCAGGTAGGGCACGCCTGCCTGCTCGGCGAACTTCGACGCATCACGGGCAAATGCCACGTCTGCATACTCTCCAGTGACGGCATACTTGTGCACTTTGGCAGCGGCGCCCTCAATGGCTTGTCCCGCAAGCGCCGTGCGATCGTCGCTCTTGATGGGGTTCAACGTCGCAATCACCTTC
>Ga0302238_1001324_pt1 | contig 20520 bp, 18 predicted proteins | sample AAG_UR_Asn_MG_FD_193527 | JGI IMG/M metagenome (GOLD analysis project Ga0302238, IMG submission 193527) | Enriched activated sludge microbial communities from anaerobic digester in WTTP, New Holstein, Wisconsin, United States - AAG_UR_Asn | ecosystem: Engineered > Bioreactor > Anaerobic >...
TTTGGAGGGCACAAACAACAAAATCAAAACGCTCCAAAAACAGGCCTACGGGTTCAGAGACAAGGAGTTCTTCAAACTTAAAATCTATGCCCTGCACGAGTCCAGGTACGCTTTGGTGGGATGAGCCATATATTTTGATACCGTTGGGAACGAAATCATGAACGGCTGCATCACGCTCGACAACGACCAGACCGGCTCGACCAGCGGCTCGTGGATCCGCAACGACTACGGCGGAAAGAACATCGATGTCATCAACTCCGTGTTCTGGGGCTTTAAGGGCATCGGGACCGTGTTTGCAGGCAACACGGTCAATATCAGAAACTGCACCTTCGGCGGCAACACCACCAGCTACAGCCTGGTGAACCACGCTTCGCCGTCGAGCTTTAAAAACAACCTGGTGATCCGCAGTGCAAAAGGCACCCTCTATGGCTCGTCATTCAGCACCGCAAGCTACAATGCCTTTGACAGCGGTTCGTTCGGGTCGAATGTGGTGGCATATAAAAACGATCTTCTCTACCTCCCCAGGGTCGAGAGCAACTCAAACCGCGTCAACGCAGGAGAAGGCGGCAGCAGGGTAGGTGCCCACATCATGTACCGCATGGGCAAATCAGGCTCACTCTGGGACGAGCAGGGCTGGAACACGCAGACCACAGAACCTCTCTGGCCCTGGCCGTATGAAGACAAGATACGCGATTGGTTCAGGGAGCCCAACAACCCGCCCGCAGGCGCGAGCCCGTCGAGCAACAACACGACAAGGGGCTTCTGCGCCAACGGCCAGACCTTGACAAAATACATCTGGGAATACCTTGGCAGAACCATCCCGTCGGACATCTACAGCGGCGACCCGGGCGATCCAGGAGATCCGGGAGACCCCGGCAATCCGGGCAGCCCCGACACCACCCCGCCCGCCAGGCCCACAGGGGTGACGGCCAGGCAGCAGTAACTAGTGAGGGGGTCAGGTCTCGACATATGACACCGAGGTGTCATATGTCGAGACCTGACCCCCTGTTTCTGTCCGTGGGAGCATCCGCTCCCCTTTTTATTACGCGCCCTGTCCCTCGCGGCTTGAGAGAAAAGGCGATCCGTCTTCGAATTTGATTTGCATTTTTAAATGAGGAATATATATTGTAAACATATGATTCGAGAAAACAAATTGCCAAGCACCATACATGAAAGACTCCCTCTGCTCGTGGACCGGCTGAAGACAATAGATGACGTCAACGCCGTGTTCTTCTTCGGCAGTATCGCACAAGGCGCTTTAAAACCGTTGAGCGATGTTGACATCGCTATTCTCCTGGAGGCCGGGACAGGCAAAAAGGATGCAATGAAGCGTGAGCTCAAACTGGCCGGACTCCTGGAAGATGTTCTCTCCACCAGTGAGTATGATCTGGTTATCCTGAATACGGCCCCGTTGCGCTTTGCCTACACCATTCTCAAAGAAGGGCAACTGGCCTTTGTCAGGAATACTGATCAGCTCATCGACTTTCGGGAAAAGGTCGTCAAGCATTACCTTGATTTCCGGCATTACAGAGACCAGCTGGACAGAGAATTCTGCAAGGGGATAGGTTATCATGGATGAAAAGATTCTTGAACATTGCAAGATGCTCAATCAGTATGAGTGCTATCTGAGAGAGATTTCAGCCTCCCCGAAGGATCGGTTTGCGGGCAGTTATCTTCTGAAAGGGAGTGCTGAACGATATCTTCAACTCGCGATTGAGAGCTGCATCAACATAGGCAACAGGCTTCTTTCGATTATCCAGATGCAAAAGCCGGTAAAAACTCCGGAAACCTACGCGGATATCTTCACTGAGCTCGGAAAACTGGAAATATTACCGCAGAAATTTGTCAACACTATGATTATGATGGTTCGATTCAGAAATAGGGTAGTCCACATGTATTGGAACATCGATCCTGACCAGCTCTACACCATACTGAATGAAAACCTCGGGGATTTTACAAAATTCAGAGAGTATATTGTCGACTTTATGAATTCGGAGCACATCTGATCGATTACCCCTCTCCAAAATTACTCCCCCGCAAAGCACAGGAGAGGGTCACCCAGAAGGGGGTCAGGTCTCGACATATGACACAAGAAATGTCATATGTCGAGACCTGACCCCCCTTTTTGTTATTCAAGCCTGAAGCGGTCGAAATACACCACCCGCTCTTCCCCGAGCCGGTAAGCGAACACGCAGATGTTCGTCACCCGGCTCATGTCCATCTCACGCCCCTGCGGGGCCTTCCTCACCTCGTCCAGGTCGATCCTGATCCGCTGGGCGCCTGGATGCAGGACGAATCTCCTGTTGAACCGGTCTGAGTAGCTCTGCACCTCGGATCTGCCATGGATCTCGTCGTGTATCCTCACCGTGACCGCCAGAGGACTGTCTCCATCCAGGAAAGCATCAAAGCATAGTTCGTCATACTCCCGCCAGTCGCCCTCCAGCCATCTCATCGATATCCCCGGAAACTCGCCCGGCGCGAGCCGCGCCATCAGGGCATAGGCCCCGTGCGAGGCATGCTCCTTTGTCCTGTTCACCAGGCATTCCGTGGTTTCCCACCTGTCCATTTCGATCCGCGTCTCGAAAGACGCGAGCAGGGGAAACGCCCCCTCCATCCGCCGGACATCCAGCGCAGTCAGGGCAACGGGCACTGCAGCAAGCGCGATCAATCCCGCGCATGCCGCCTTCCACCCCAGAGCGCTCCTTCGGGACAAGCCTGAAAACGGGTAGGCGAGTGCCAGGAAGGTGAACGCGCCCAGCGCATCATACACAATATCCTGGATTTCGAAATACCGCTCGGGCGTATACAGCTGAACAAACTCCGTGACCACGCCCAGGCCCAAGGCTGCCGAAAACGAAACCGTGTACTTCCTTTTATCCCGCACCGGCCAGGTGCGCCCGCCAAGCACCCAGAGGATTACGAGCGCCGTCACCCCGAACAGGGGCAGGTGGCCGAAGTTGGATATCTCGTGCGCAATCCGCGAGCTCTCTCCGCCGAAATCGACAAAGAGCAGCACGGAGATTACAGCCAGGAGAGCGGCCAGAACGCCGGCCTCGAATATCATGCCCTGAAACCTCATAAGCATGGATTACGTCACAACCTCAAGGAAATCAACTACAAGGCTGCCCAACATCGAGAATATCCTTGATAATGCTGATATTTTCGGTTAAAGAAAGGCCAATTTTCCGCATCAAGTTTCACTTGATCGATGCCGAACACCCCTATATATTTTGAGGAGTGGCAGCAATCACAATGGTTTTTTTGTTATCCTGTCGGGAAGCGTTGGAGACACCCGCAGTGGCGGAGCTTTTGACTGATCCATCTGATTGGATGGGCTTCAATTCCATTTAAATGATTGATATCAGAATAGCAGAGCATACAGACAAGAAGCACTGGGATGATTTTGTACTCAATCACCAGATGGCCGGCCCCTATCATCTTTTTGCGTGGAAAGAAGCGATTGAATTCGCTTACCGTCATAAGTCGTACTATCTCATCGCCAATGATGAAAAGGGAAACATTCAGGGCGTCTTGCCGCTGATCCTTGTCAAAGCACCCTTTCTCAGGGGTATACTCGTGTCCCTTCCTTTTTGTGATTATGGCGGGATACTGGCTTCGCATGCCGATACAAGGAAGAGATTGGTGGAGTATGCCCTTGATCTCTCAGATTCCTTGAAGGCAGGCTTGGATATCCGTTGCATAGAACAAAATCCTGAAATTTCTTCTTCGGGATCTTTCAGTGTATCATCCCACAAGTCGCGCATGTTGCTTGCCCTTCCTGAGAATCCTGATGTTTTGTGGAACCAGTTTAAATCGAAACTCAGAAGCCAGATCAGACGTCCGATAAAAGAGGGCCTGGTAGTCAGAATGGGCACGGGAGAATTGATTGACGATTTCTATCACGTCATCTGCATGAACATGAGAGAGCTCGGCTCTCCGGTACATTCTCGCACGTGGTTTGCTTCAGTGGTAGAAGCCTTTGGTGAAAAGGCGCGGGTATGTGTAGTTTATAAGGATGGCTCACCCGTGGGTAGCGGCATTGTCTTGAGCTGTGGAGAAACACTGACCATTCCCTGGGCATCCACTATCAGCAGATACAACAAGTTCAGCCCGAACATGCTCCTTTATTGGGAATTTCTCAAATATGCCGCTGGCAGCGGACACCGGTTCTTCGACTTCGGCCGGTCGACCCCGGGAGAAGGCACCTTCAAGTTCAAGGAGCAATGGGGTGCAGAGCCGTTTCCTTTGTTCTGGTTCGAGAAGAGCACACAGCCCATAAGCGATAATGGCCCATCTACTCTACGCACATACGGAGAAAAGGTGTGGGCGCGCTTTCCGGGGTTTTTCACAGACACCCTGGGACCTCGGATAAGAAGGTTCATCACTCTATAAGGTTTTTCTATGACATTCAAAGTCAGGAGCGCGATAGTGATATGTATCCTGTTGATCACAGGATACATCGTATTCTTCAGCCTCGATCGCCTGCAGGAAGTCCCCATTTTAAAATCTCTTGATGAACTCCCAAAGAACATTGGGGAATGGGAACTCGCAGACCGCATCTACCTCAAGGATGAGATAGTCGACATGCTGGGTGTCGATGAGTATGCAGAGGCCGTTTATACCTCCCCGGGCAAACCGGCTATAGATTTATATATAAGCTATTTCAATGTGCTCAAAGAAGGGAAGCAGTTTCATTCTCCCAAGAACTGCCTGATTGGGAGCGGGTCTTACCTTGAAAGCGCAGAAGTAATTCATATACCGCTTGACGATTCCGGTAATACTGTGCCCGTCAGCTTCATGGTTCTTCAGAAAGGCGACACAAAGCAGCTTATTCTTTACTGGTTCCACTGCAGGGGTAGAGTTGTGAGCTCTGAATATATGGAGCGTATTTATCGGATATTCGACGCCATTTTCAAGAAACGGACAGATGGAGCATTTATTCGAATTGTGGCACACGACAACGACAGGGATATTCGAGACACTCGCGAAATGCTGACAAAGTTTTCACATGAGGTTATTCCCTTACTGGATTTATACATACCGGGAAGGTGAGATTGTAGTCGTGAACGCAGCTACAACAAAAATCCATTATGCTTTCTGCTTAATTATTGCAGCCCTTATCACTCTCGTCTATTTGCAGGTATTCCGAGGTCTCATCTATGACTGGTCAACAAACCCTGATTATTCGCATGGTTTCATAGTGCCGTTTATTGCCGCATACATGGTGTGGAGCAGAAAAGATGTCTTGAAGAAAGACGTTTACGATCCGAGTAATTGGGGGCTGTTGATACTTGTCGTTGGATTAGTACAGTTTATTTCAGGATACATCGGTGCGGAGCATTTTCTGCAAAGCACGTCACTTCTTTTTGTGCTTATGGGGGCAGTAATATTCCTTGCAGGTTTTTATGTTGCGCGTATTGTGCTTGTACCCATTGTGTTCCTGATCTTCATGATCCCCCTTCCTGCAATTATCTGGAATGACTTCGCCTTCAATTTAAAACTATTCGCGACCAAGGTGGCGGTATATTTCATTGATTTTCTCGGGATGGCAGTACACAGGCAAGGAAATGTCATTTATCTGCCAGGCAATGTCCTTGAGGTGGTGGATGCCTGCTCGGGGCTGAGGTCATTGATCTCACTTTTGGCATTGGGTGTTCTCATAGCCTACTTTTCTCCACTAAGAGCATGGAGAAGATGGGTTCTGATATTTTCAGCCATTCCGATCGCGATACTCTCAAATGTAATTCGATTGATAACCACGGCTTTTCACACAAAAAATCGGTTTACGAGCAACGGAAGGGATATATCACACACTTTCGGGAGTCTTTGTATTTGCTATTGGTGTAGCCATGTTCCTTCTTGTTTACTGGCTGCTCTCTTTCCCGAAGAAGAGGCAAGTAACCTGAGCATTCGTTATTGCAGTTGTGTGTAGAGGATACTTGTATGCCATTGGTATATGACTACCATAACAAGTAGCTGGAGAATGATACATGAAAACTCGATTTATACTTTTAGTAGTAGCCTGGTCATGCTTGTTGCCGTCTTGTTCAAATGAGAATAATAGACAGGAGTCTGTAATGCAGATAAAAACATTGGATTTGTCCCAATATTCGGACAAGGGTCCAGGGGATCCGGTTCATTTATTATTTATCCACCACTCGTGTGGAGGGCAACTTTTCGCAGATAAGGGGCCGGAAGAAGGTGAGAACTGCATATACAAAACTCATCCAAACGGGGGAGGACTGAGGCAGCTGCTGGAAGAAAATAACTACATTGTACACGAGGCATCGTATGGTTCGCTGATAGGAGACAAGACCGATATATGCCATTGGAATGTCAAGTTTAGAGATCATATGGACAAAATACTTGCCTGTAGGAATCAGGATGAGATCTTCCAGGACCATACAAGGAACAGCGTGGTCATGTTTAAATCATGTTTCCCGAACAGTTGGATTGAATCAGAGGGAAGGGCACCCGGCGATCCTGATTCATGCAAAAAGACCATGGAAAATTACAAGGCTGCTTATAATGCACTTCTTGAGTATTTCAGACAACAGCCGGGCACATTGTTTGTAGCGGTAACGGCCCCGCCTCTGGCGAAACCTGTTCTGTACAGGAAGGGAAAGCTGATTGAGCTTGCAAAGACCATATCGGGCAGGCCCGACACGATAGAAAAGGTCGGCCCACGCGCACGGGCATTCAACAACTGGCTCAAGGATGTAGAGGGCGGTTGGCTTAAGGGGTATGAGCTTGATAATGTGGTTGTCTTTGACTATTACGATATTCTCACCGAGAACGGCAAATCCGACTGGGCGAAGTATCCGAGCAGAGACGGGACAGACAGCCACCCCAGCAGTGAGGGAAATCGGAAGGCAGCAGAGGCCTTCGCCCCCCTGCTGAACAGGGCCGTACACCGCATTGGGTTATAACCTGCAAATTCATTGCAAACCAAAGCCTATCCACTGATTTTAATCGTACAAATGGATATATCATTCATCATACTCACCTGGAATTCGGCCAGATATATCGACACATGCTTGCAGTCGGTAATCGACGACACTTTGGATGCCTCCTACTCATTTGAGATATTCATAGTGGACAATGGGTCATGCGATGAGACGAGAAATATTGTTCAGCAATACAAAAACAAGTATCCTGAATCCATCAAACCTATTTACTTAGAAAAGAATACCGGCACGACCTATTCCCGGAATTTGGCATTGAAAAAGGCTTCCGGCAGATACATCGTTATCATGGATTCGGATATTCGCATGCAAAATGGTGCGATGAATGAGTTGATCAAAACGCTGGAGAGCGACTCCCGGCTAGGCCTGGTTGTGCCAGCCCTCAGGTATCCCAGCGGCAACCTTCAGAAATCGACTGATAGATTTCCAACACTACCATCCAAGCTTATGCGTTATTTCTTTCTTAAATTGATGGAGAGCCGTCAGAATCAATCAAGTGGATCTGCTGACGGCATAGGATTGATTGAATATGCCATATCTGCATTCTGGCTGCTTCGCAGGGAGGTTGTTGAACAAGTGGGTTATCTGGACGAGAAAATATTCTATGCCCCGGAGGATGTCGATTATTGCATGAGGGTATGGAAGAAAGGTTACTGGATAGCAATAAATCACGATGTAAATATTATTCACGACGCCCAGGAGATAAGCAGGGGCTTCAAGATAAACCAGGCAACCATACATCATATCCGTGGCCTTATTTACTATTTTTCTAAACACAAATACCTGTTTCGACGGCCACGTTTCAAGGCTCTCGGTAGTAGCCATTAACATCCTATATACCTCTATTCATGAGCAATATCCGAGTCATACTGCGTAATATATTCTCCAACTGGGCCGCGTACTTTGTTTCCGTGGTTATCGGGTTGGTTCTATCGCCCATAGTCGTCCATTCGCTTGGTAACAATCTCTACGGTATCTGGACCATCATCGTATCTTTCTCCGGGTATTATGGCCTGGTTAATTTCGGCATCACGCCTTCGATATCATATTATCTTTCGCATTATTATGCCCGTGGCGATGTGGAGCAGATCAATCGTGTCGCATCAACAGCGCAGACAACACTGACCCTGCTTTCTCTATTGGTGATGCTCATTGCGTTGCCTCTCGCATTCTGGGGCGGCGCGGTATTCTCCATCGAGCCGCAGCATGCCGAGGAGTTCACATGGGCGGTCCTGATCATGGCGCTGACGTTTGTGCTGGGCTTTCTTTTTGCCGTGTACCAGAGTTTCTTCGTAGTACTTCAGCGGTATGATTTGCGTAATGCTGTTCAGATATCCACGGACATACTTCGAGCATTGCTTATTTTTCTCGCACTCAAGAACGGTTATAAAATCATCACCATTTCGCTGATAACGTGCGCCTGCTCTCTTGCCACATATTCCCTATATGCATTGATCATCTCTCGAATGTATCCCCAGCTGCGTTTGAGAATTGCCGATGCCAGCAGGCAGACACTTGGCATGATCATGAACTATGGGCTTTTTGCCTTATTTGGAGAGTTGGCGCGGCAGATCTTGTTTTATTCAAGTGCAATACTCATCGGTATTTTTCTCAACACCGCCATGGTAACCTTCTTTGCTATTGCCGGTAATCTGATCGATTACGCCAGGAATTTTCTTGGCACCATGACCAGAGTGTTTTTCCCTGTTGCCGCCCAGAGCCATAGCCGTGCCGAACACGATAATCTTCAAACGCTCTTTTTTGAAGGGACGAAATATTCATTTCTTATTACTATTCTCATAGTAGTCGGCTTCATAACAATGGGAGAGCAGTTTATTGTTCTCTGGATGGGTCCCGAATACTCTAAGAGCTATAGAGTACTTTTCATCTTGAGCATTGGCTATATTCCATTTTTCCTTTCATCAACTTCAAATCAGGTTATGATGGGGATGAAACAAGTAGCATTCATGGCAAAAATAAATGCAATGGCAGCTTTTGTAAGTATAGCTGTTAGTATTTTATTGATACAAGACTTCGGAATTGAAGGCGTGGCAATTGGGACAATGGCTGCCTTGTTTGTAAACTCATGGTTCGTGATAAAACGATGCATGGATCTCTTGGAAATCCCGCTTAAGCTTTTTGTCGGAAGGGTGGTTTTAGGGCCTATACTGAGCGTGGTGCCGGTCTTGATTGCCGGTATGTGTTTCAGGACAATATCCTACGCCGAATCATGGCAAAAGTTTGTAATCCAGGTGGGAATAATGGCATGTATATTCTTGTTGACCGCTGGCTTTGTCTGTATCGACAAGGAATTTAGGACCAGAATCTTGCGTGCAGTTTTCCCAGGGTAGCATGATTGATTTCATTCCATTCTATATCAGAAAGAAGAAATCAGCATGAATAAGGTACTTTTTATTGCATACCAGATCCCACCTATTGCCGGACCTGCCGCACAGAGACACCTTCGGTTTCTTTTCAATCTTCATGACCTTGGATGGACTCCTGTTGTGTTGTCCGTAAACCCAAAATATTCTGAGGACTACTATAATAAAGATTATTCACTAACGGATTACTTGGATAACAATATAAAAATTTATAGGACCATGGCCTTCAATCCGATGGATCGCCTTCTTGAAAAGCGAAAAGCCAGCCAGGATAGGAATGGTTTGACAAAAAAAGCAGGCACAACTGAATCAGGTATGGAAGATGAAAAGAAGTGGCGGTTTTATCTGCAGATATTCAAAGATATTGTTTCTGAAAGCTTTCGCATACCTGATCGGCAGATTGGTTGGCTCCCCTTTGCTGTTTTCAAGGGCATGGAATTGATTCGCAAAAACAATATCGATGTCATCTACTCATCAGGAAACCCCTGGACAACGCACTTGGTGGGGCTCACCTTGTCAAGGTTGTCTCGCACTCCTTGGATCCCGGATTTCAGAGATCCTTGGATGAACAATCCCTATCACGAGCGTCGTTTCGGTTTTATTGAGAGAATCGAGCGACGGCTTGAACGAATGGTTGTTGAAAAGGCTCGATTCGTGGTCTGCAATACACATCCGTTGAAAGAGCAATTCCAGGTGTCCTATCCAGATCTTGATTCAGCGAAGTTTGTTCATATAAGCAATGGATATTTAAAAAAATTGTTTGATCATCTGGATTATAGCAAACAAGACAACAGGCTGCGTATTACCCATGTAGGAAACCTTTATTCCAGACGCTCTCCGGAAAGACTGCTTATTGTCGTCTCCAACTTGAAGAAATCAGGTGTGATTAATGCTTCAAACTTTGTTTTGAGCCTGGTGGGGAAAATCGATATGCCTGGTTACAACCATTCCCTGCTTGAAGAACTTGATATTGCCGACATCGTGGAACTGGTGCCCTTCGTCCCTCATAACGATGCACTCAATCGGCTGGCGCAATCTGACATTCTCCTCATCATACAGCCTGACACCGCCCTGCAGATCCCGGGGAAGCTTTTTGAATACATAGCAATAGGTCATCCTGTTTTTGCGCTTACCGGTGAAGGAGCCACAGCCGACTTCATCCGTAGCGAGAATTTAGGAGTGGTGGTTCATCCGCAAGACACCAAGGAGATTCAAGCAGCTTTAAAAGATTATGTGTTCCAGCATGCACAGGGGTTGCTGCCCAGGGGGCCGGCTGGATCGGATCGCATGAAGTTCGAAAGCCGATCACTCACGGAGCGTTTGGTGGAATTGTTTAAAATTTGTGTGTGGGAAAACTGAATCATGTCTGTCACTTTAAAACCGACAGTGGTTGCACATGTTTTATATTCCTTTGATGAAATAGGCGGGCTCGAGAACGGTGTGGTAAACCTGATCAATAATCTCCCCGCTGACCGATTCAAACATATCATCTGCGCATTGACCCGCGCCGGAGAGCTGAAAAACCGGGTTAAGAGCAACAACGTCGAATATTATTCTCTCAATAAACGGATCGGTAATGATCCATTTCTGCCGCTCAGGCTTTGGAAGATATTCAGGAATCATAACGTCGGCGTTGTTCACCTGAGAAACTGGCCTACTATGGTCGAGGGATATATCGCAGCTCGCATGGCAAGAGTTAATAAAATCATCTACTCCGAGCATGGCAGGCATTTCGACGATCTTGAGGAAGGCAAAATATTCAACACTCTCGTCAAGAAACATATCTTCAGCCGTGTCGAATGTCTCTTGACAGTATCAAACCAGCTTGCGGACGAGATGAAACAACGCTATGGCATTCAAAAAAGCGTAAAAGTGATCCCCAACGGTGTAGATTCAAGAATGTTTTGTCCCATGCCAGGGCCGGTGATGAAAGCACGGCTCGGTCTCGATCCGGATGATTTTATCGTGGGCACGGTAAGCAGACTGGATAAGGTGAAAAACCTTGATCTCTTTCTTGATGCAGCTTTTCAAGCAGGATTCCCTGACAGGATTCTTATCGCCGGTGACGGACCCGAAAGAGAGAAACTCGGAGGGATCGTGGAGCGGCATGGAGCGAGAAGCCGTGTAATGCTCTTGGGCAACAGATCGGACATTCCGGATGTGCTCAACTGCCTGGATGTCTTTGTCTTGCCCTCGAAGAGCGAGGGAATGTCCAACGTGGTTCTTGAAGCAATGTCATGCGGTATCCCTGTCGTCGCTTTCGATGTAGGAGGCAACCGGGCACTGATCGATAATGAACAGGGTGGGTATCTGATCGAGCCATATGATTTCGGCAAATTCCTGAATGCCCTGAACGAACTGGCGTGTTCTCCCGGGAACAGGGCTAGCATGGGAGCTTATAACAGGAAAAAGGTCGTCGATGCATTCTCAATTGAGCATATGGCAAAGGCTTATGCTCAGTTGTATGACCTGACCGCTGCCAACATTAACCTTCAACAGGATCTAGAAGCGACCGGATCATGCGCCTGATCGCCTTTTCAATTTTCTGCGTTTTGATTTTCTGGAAGTCGTGCAAGACCAATCCCGCCTATTTGATGGTGCTCCTTATATTCATGTATTTCTTTTATCCCGAAAAGTACATCTGGAGTATAGAGGAGTACCGGATAGTGCTGCTTCTGAACGCAGCCCTTATCATTGCCGTATTGATAAGATATAAAACATTGAGCATCTATAATGATCGCTATTCCGTGCTAATGATTTTGCTTGCCGGTTCGTTTTTCCTTTCCGCGATATACGCAACGATGGATTCACGGATAGCGATGGACGGCGCAATGCAGTTCATCAAGGCAGTGGTGTTCTGGATAATGCTCAAGAATATCCTTTCAAAAGACATCCGCAACGTCGACCTTTTTCTTTGGGCTTGCATGGTATCTTTGAGCCTGCTTGCCTTGTGGGGGGTTCAGCAATATTACTTGGGCAACATCAGGCTCGAAGATTTTGGCGGGCCGCAAATTGAGGGATCGAACCAGCTCGCTTCGGCTTTCATATGGGGGCTGCCGATCGCTTATTATAAAGCTTTTGGTGAAACAGGCTGGAAGCGCTATGCTTGTTTCGGCTGCCTTATCATTTTGCTCATGGGGATAATTTTTACCGAATCCAGACAGGCCTTTCTCGCATTGGTCTTCTATGGCGTATGTTTCTTTGTAGTAACACGAAAAAAGATGTTTTATGTAACGGCTGCTCTTGTTGCTGCTTTGGCGGTTCTTCCTTTCGTGCCGAGCTCCTATTGGGATCGCATGGGATCTATCGGAGAATACAGTCAGGACGCCTCGGCATCGGGCAGGCTTGAGATGTGGTCGGCTGCAGTAGAGATATTTGCCGATCACCCTGTCTTGGGAGTAGGCCCGGACAATTTTATTCTTATTGCCCGTTATTACGTCGGATTAGGACAGCATGTGCGAGTTACCCACAACACCATCATGCAGATACTTTCAGAACAGGGGATTATCGGCATATCCATTTTCTGTGTCCTTATATTCTATACTCTCAGAGGGTTATGGCGATTATCCCGTGAACAAGCAGAACATGGATCGCAATCAAATCCATTGTCGTACTATTCATTGGCAATGCTCGTGAGCCTTGCCGGTGTGCTTGTCTGCAGCCTGTTTCAGAACAAGGCCGATCATGAATTTCTCTATTGGCCGGCAGCTGTTGCAGCGGCGCTGGAAAGCCTGCGCCAGAGAATATCCGAGAAGACCACTGACCAGCATGGAGAAATCTTGCAGCTCAATGGATGAATGTTCTGAAGAGGGCACTGCAAAAGAGATATGTGTGGAATAGTCGGCATCTTTGATCCGGGCAGCAAAACCTTGGACAAGGATATCATCGCCATGAGGGATCTGATAACCTACCGTGGCCCGGATGGAGCCGGATCGATGGTTTTTCCGGAAGTAGGTCTTGCCTTGGGACATCGCCGCTTGAGCATCCTCGACCTTTCGGACGCTGGCGCCCAGCCGATGCAATATGCGGGTGGCGCCCTCACCATTGTCTACAACGGAGAGGTGTACAATTATCGGGAGCTTCGAACCGAGCTAGAACAGGGCGGATATCGTTTTCGCAGCAACACCGATACCGAGGTGGTCCTGGCCGCTTATGATTGCTGGGGTAAGGACTGCCTCCGCCGATTTAACGGGATGTTTGCGTTCGCCATATGGGACAGCAGATCACGGCACCTCTTTCTCGCACGAGACAGGTTGGGCATCAAACCGCTGTATTACTACCATGATGGATATCGTTTCATCTTTGCCTCGGAGATCAAATCAATACTTGCCGTTCTTCCTGACAAGCCGTCAATACATTCAGCATTGATTGATGAATACATGACCTTCGGCTATCTGCCCGGCGAGCGTACGCTATTCGAGGGTATATACCGCCTATTACCGGGGAACCTGCTTGTGTATGAAAAGGGAAAAATCGGGAAGGAACAGTTCTGGGATTTTCAGTTCGATAACGACAGGGACCTGGGCTTGACATACTATCTGGAGAAGTTCAGCTTTCTGATCAATGATGCCATAGACCTCAGGCTCCGCAGCGATGTGCCTCTGGGAATTTTCTTGAGCGGCGGCCTCGACTCGAGTGCTGTGGTGGCGCTTTTGGCGCCCAGGGTTGCCGAGCCTCTGAAGACATTTTCCGTAGCCTATGATTTCGGAAGTGATTTCAATGAGACGAGCTATGCACGTCTTGTAGCGAAACAATTCAATACCGACCATCACGAGTTTTTCGTGAAACCTATAGAGTTTCTCGATTTCGTTCCTGATTATGTCTGGTACATGGATGAACCGGTAACAGAATCAGCAGCGATCTCACTTTATTTCATTGCCAAGCTGGCAAAAGAGCATGTTACAGTGGTCCTTTCCGGAGAGGGATCGGACGAGATCTTTGCAGGGTATGATTTCTACTTTTATAACAAACTCATAGAGAATTATCGTTCGTTGATCGGATCTTCTCTGGCAAACCGTATTGGTAGCGCTCTCTCATCTTGCCTGCCAATGAATAAGCTGGGGAAATATCTGCGATTAAGCTCCATGAGCCTGGAAGAGAGGTATAGAGGTATATCTACATATGATGATCACATAAAGCGATCTTTGTATTCATCTGGATTCCAGGAGTTCATCGATCGTGGCCACCAAAACGATGGGTTTCTCAACTCTCTATTCACGCAGACAACAGGGCGGGATGCTTTAAGCCGCATGCTGTATTTCGATACGCGAACATGGCTGGTGGATGATCTGCTCATAAAGGCGGACAGAATGAGCATGGCTGCCTCTCTTGAGCTGAGGGTTCCTTTTCTGGATTATCGTTTAGTAGAGTTTGCGGCAAGTGTTCCATCAAAGTATAAATTCCATGGGAGAACTCCCAAATATCTTCTCAAGAAGCTCATGGAAAACAAACTGCCAAGAGAGATCATTCATAGAAAAAAACTTGGTTTCCCGACTCCTTTAAAAATGATGTTTCAGGGAGATTTGTACGAGTATGCCTGTGATCTCCTGCTATCTGCCAGCTTTTGCAATCGGGGATATTTTCAGTCGGACAGGATCGAGAAATTACTGAATGAGCACAAACAGAACAAGAACGACCACCACCGCCTTATCTGGCAACTCGTAGTCCTCGAAGAATGGCACAGGAGGTTTGCAGATTGATGCGGATACTGGCAATCAGCTATCTCTTTCCAAATCCTTGCCAACAGAATAATGGCATTTTTGTTCTTAACAGATTGAAAGCTTTGTCAAAGTTACACGAGATAACCATAGTTGCTCCAATTCCATGGTTTCCTTTTCGCCACTGCTTGCCCGATTACCCGGACTTACGTTCAGTTCCATTGGTTGAGGAAATTGATGGTATCCATGTATACCATCCTCGTTTTTTTGTTATACCGAGGTTTTTTAAATGGCTCGATCCCTTCCTATTCTTGCTGTGTACTCTGCCAATTCTATTAAAGCTCTGTACTAAAAAATCATATGATATAATTGATGTCCATTGGGTATATCCGGACATTCTATCCGGGTTGTTTTTGTCGAGAATTACCAAGAAACCTTTCATAACCACTATCCGGGGAAAGGAAGCGGTGTGTTACGAAGAGAAGAGCATGCGCAAGAGATTGCTAGATCGATGGCTCAAGAAATCAGATAAGGTCATTTGCCTCAGTGCAGAGCTTGCTGATATAGCACATGCGATTGGAGTAGATTCCGGGAAGATACATGTGGTATCCAATGGTGTTGATATAGAGACATTCCGCCCTCTTGATCCTTTGAGTTGCCGCAGGAAACTCGGTATTCCTCTTGATAGGAAAATTATTCTTTCCATCGGATATCTGATAGAGCGAAAAGGATTTCATCATATAATTGACTCAATGCCAGGATTAATTTCTAAGTATAATGATGTACTTCTCTACATTGTCGGTTCTCCTGGTGCGGAAGGAAATTACTTGCCTCAACTTGAAGAGAAGATCACGAACATGAACCTTGAAGATAGGATATTTCTTGTTGGCGCTAGACCAAATAACGAGCTACCTCTTTGGTATGGTTCAGCAAATGTATTCTGTCTTGCTACAAGCGGGGAGGGAAGTCCGAACGTCGTGATGGAGGCTCTGGCATGTGGTTGTCCGGCGGTTGTTTCATCGGTAGGGGGTATCCCTGATATCATGTCAGAAAGGTTCTTGGGCAATGTGTTCAATTTAACAGATAAGAATGGACTTGCAGAAGCCTTGGATAATTTTTTTTCGAGGGAGTGGAACCGTCAGCGCATCCGGAAACATATGGAACGATATTCATGGAACTGGTGTGCAGAAAATGTAGATAACGTATATCGGGAAGTAAGCAAATGAGAATCCTTTATCATCATAGAACTCTTGGAGATGGAGCCGAGGGCATCCATATCGCGGAGATGGTCAATGCTTTTCGCAAGCTTGGCCATGAGGTGCAAGTAGTATCCCCTATAGGCGGACAAACGAATGTAGTGAACAAACATGTTAGCCGAATGGCACAGTTGAAAAGAATGGTTCCTTCTTTTGCTTATGAGCTAATGGAGATTGCTTACAATCTATTCGGATACGGGATTCTAAGAAAGGCTGTACGGGCATTTCATCCTGACTTTATCTATGATCGGTACATTACCTTTAATGCGTCCTCCATTCTGGCAGGCAAGCATTTCAATCTGCCGGTTATTCTAGAAGTTAATGCCCCCCTTGCACTGGAAAGACAGAACGAATCGGATGAGAAACTCTATCTAAATAATGTCGCACACCGCATGGAAAGATGGATATGCGCAAATGCCGATAAGACCATTGTTGTCTCAAGCCCTTTAAAAGATTACCTTGTTTCGATAGGGGTGCATGACAACAAGATCACTATCTTACCCAATGGTGTAAATCTCGATACGTTTAAGCCAGAAGAAAAAGATAAAAGCATAATAGATAGATTAGGCATTCCAGATCATAGACTCATTGTAGGCTTTGTTGGCATACTAAGACCATGGCATGGGCTGGACATCTTGATTGATGCATTTACGAAGTTGAAGGGAGATATTGAAAACGTGCATCTTCTCCTTATTGGAGACGGCCCAATAAGAACTAGTATCGAAGATAAAATCAACAGGCTTAACATCGCACGAGATGTGACAATCACAGGCAGAATAGAACATAGTTGCATATCTCGTTACGTAAACGTAATTGATATTGCCGTGAGCCCAATGGCTACCTTTTACGCTTCACCAATGAAAATTCTTGAATATATGGCATTACAAAAGCCTGTCATTGCTCCTGATACGGATAATATTCGTGATATCATTGTAGATGGTATTGATGGCTTACTGTTTGCTGCAGGGAATGTGAGTGCCTTATCCTCTGCAATGCGAAGGTTGGCCGCTGATAAAGATTTGCAGGTATCACTGGCTGCTAATGCCCGCAAAAAGATTGAGTTAGAAAGGAACTGGCTGGAGAACGCAAGGAAAGTCTTGTGCATGGTACAGGAGATGCTGAAATAATTTTCATATATATCAAGAACAATGTATTCTTGAACTGTGGATAAAGAGATTCATGGATACAATAACTAAGACAATTAACTTGGTGACATCTTCTTACGCCTTCGGTAACTTCTTTTCGTACAGCACGCTAGATAATTTTTATCAATAATATTTGGTCTAATTATTGCTTAGGAATGTTTGAATAAAACGTTGGGGGAGAGAATATGAAAACTGATTATAAAAGAGTACTTCAATTTACCTTATTCATTTATCCAATTTTATTCTTTGGATGGGCAACTGTCTCTTATGCTGGCGATATGCTTTGTGATTATGATTCACCATGGTCACTTAATTCAGACGCAGGTAGATTAGAATATGGACCAAGTCAACGTGATTTATGGACATTACTTGATACAGGACACGCTGTCCAAAATATTTCGATTGATAACAATGGACGTACGGGTAAGGCATGCAAGGTTGATGTCACAGGATACGGTAGTGATGGTGATTTTAAGATTTATACCCTTTATTATTATGATAAGTTGCATGTATGCCCAATATCTAAAGGCAATAATAGAATGATATTATATTCAAGAGTGCCTAATGGTAATTTCACCTGGCATATCGGTACGTATTCAACAAATCCTTCAAATCCTGATCGGGAGGGTGTACACTATTATCATTATTATGAGAACGTTCAAGGTAATGGTAATAGATATTGGACAAAATTTTATATGGATGAGCATCCGCAGCATCTTGTTGAAAGCAAATCAGATCCAGGTAGCAATCCTACGCTCTCTAGAGGGTGGGATTATTTTAGTGGCTTAAGGCGGATGTATTTTGAAATGAAATACTCTGAATGGAACGGCGATTGGCAACCATACACAGTATGGATTGATGATATAGAATTCTACAAAGAAACACTAGAAGAAAATACTACTTCAATTAACAGTGTATCAATCGTGTATATGGGAAGTGGCAAGTTTACTATTAATTGGGCTGGTATTAGCCAGTATCTTGTTCATAATGAACGCTATCAAGTAAAATATTCCTTAACACCAATTATCAGTCTTACCGATTGGAATAATGCATCTTTCGTTCCCGGTATGCCACAAGGAGGATATGGTTCGGAGAATGTTGGTCATTATTCTAATGATTATCATGCAACTTTCATTGTGCCAGCTTTCAACGAAGACAGGATCATCTATTTTGCAATAAGAGATATCACCCCTGGAGGTGATAATAGATTAAAGCGGGTAGATTATTCAGTCTCTTCGAATAACCTGAGAGATACTACACCGCCTAGTTCAGTAACCGGCCTAAAAGTTAACGTTAATAATTAATTAGACCCCTCCATGGGTTAACCACTTTTAATGTAAATTGAGATGAGTGATTGCTATTTGAACGAAGGAGAGGAGGTTTGGAAGAGTATTGTCAAGGTCGGGATACGAAATGAAGTCATCGAGCGCAGCACTAACATGACCAATCACGGTATGCACAACGGAACTTGTCAATGAGGATGAGACACTTTCATGAAACAATTAGAGTAGACCTTCGTTGTCTACACTAGGTGCTGTACGCAAATCGTTTTGATGGATGGATCATCAATATATGAATGGTAAGGCGACACGAACTAACAGACGAGCAATGGAAGCGGTTGGAGCCTTTGTTACCGCCGAAGAAGCAGGCAACGGGGCGACCCTCAGAAGACCACCGGAGGATCATCAACGGTATCCTATGGAAGCTCAAGACCGGAGCCCCCTGGCGGGATCTTCCCGAGCGATATGGTCCTTGGAGCACTGTGTACAGCCGGTTTTTCAGATGGAAGCGGCAAGGCATATGGGATCAGATATTCTCTGCTCTTATTGCCAGGGCACAGGAAGAAGGATCTGTGAACTGGGAGATCCATCTGGTAGACAGCACGGTTGTTCGAGCGCACCAGCATGCTGCTGGGCTAAAAAAGGGGCTCCTGAGGAAGAGGCGCTCGGCTACAGCAAGGGCGGGTTCTCCACCAAGGTTCACTTGAGAAACGAAGGCAATGGGAGGATGATCACCCTTGCGCTCACTCCCGGACACCGCCATGAAACGATTGCATTTCATGATCTTATGGAAACCGGTGCCGTGAAAAGGCACGGACGAGGCCGCCCGAGGATCAGGCCTGATCGACTCTCCGGGGACAAGGCATATAGCAGCGGCGAGATCCGAGAATACCTCAGAAGACATAATATTCGCATCACAATCCCCAGGAAAAAGAATGAAACCAGAACCGGTAAATTCGACAAGATCATCTATAAACTCAGAAATCGTATCGAGCGCTTTATCAATCGGATGAAACATTTCAGATCGCTTGCTACCCGCTATGATAAATCCGCATCAAGCTATCGGGCCTTGTGGATCATCGGCGCTATGCTGCTATGGCTTCAATGATCACTTTGCGTACAGCACCTAGGTATCGGTTTGTTAATCCAGACGGCATTGGGCAAGGGCAGCGATTTTGGGAGATTGCCCTTAAATCGCTCGGGGTGTTCTTCGAATGCGGCATTAAGAACAGTCTGTCGATCTTTGACGATCTGTTGTGCCCGTCCATAATGGACATCCTCAGGGGTGAGGAAACCTATTCCGGAATGGTAATGTTCGGTGTTGTACCAGGAGAAGAATTGCTGGCAGAAAGACCTGGCGTCTTCGATGCATCCGAACCTGTCGGGGAATTGAGGCCTGTACTTCATTGTCTTGAAATGGGCTTCCGAGTAGGGATTGTCATTGCTGACATGAGGCCGGGAAAGGCTTTTGGTGATGCTCAGGTCAGCAAGCAGGAGAGCGACCGTTTTCGAGGTCATACTGGTGCCCCGATCGGAATGGATGCACAGTTTGTTTGCCTGGATCATCTGTTTCTCGCAGGTTTGTTCGATCAACTTTTTTGCCAATGATCCGGATTCCCGGGAGGCAACCATCCAGCCGACAACGTATCGGCTGAAGATATCGAGGATGACGTACAGGTAAAAGTAGGTCCATTTGGCCGGTCCTTTAAGTTTCGTTATGTCCCAGGACCAGATCTGGTTAGGCCCTTGCGCGAGGAGTTCCGGTTTGGCGTATATGGGGTGCCTGAGCTGGTTTCTTCTTTCCTTGACCTCCTGATGTGCTTCCAGAATCCG
>Ga0302238_1001329_pt1 | contig 20458 bp, 11 predicted proteins | sample AAG_UR_Asn_MG_FD_193527 | JGI IMG/M metagenome (GOLD analysis project Ga0302238, IMG submission 193527) | Enriched activated sludge microbial communities from anaerobic digester in WTTP, New Holstein, Wisconsin, United States - AAG_UR_Asn | ecosystem: Engineered > Bioreactor > Anaerobic >...
GAAAGTGCCGCTAAATCAACTATTTGAAAAATTAGACTACAAAATATGTTCTGATTTCAAAGAACCTCTTTACAACCAGTTAAATTTGTTCGACTATTAACCGGACACTAATGTCAGTAAATATATTCTAATTCCCTCTTATCTTTTATTGGTGCCTCGGTTTCCTTTTTCTCGCTATGGGCAATATTTTGGACGATTTATAACCTCTCTATAGATATCAAGGACTTCCGAGGCGCATCGTTCCCATGAAAATTTCAGTGCCTGCGATTTTGAAAGGCCTTTCAATTTCGTGCGATAACTATCATCATTCATGAGTCTTAACATAGCATCGATGATGGTTTCTTCTTTCAACGGATCGACATAACAGGCGGCATCACCTGCAACTTCCGGCAAACTTGCCGTATTCGATGTAACAACGATTGCCCCAAGACTTAACGCCTCCAGAACAGGCAAGCCGAATCCCTCAAAAAGAGACGGATAAATAAATGAAAAGCAATTCTGATAGAGCCAGATTAATTCATCATCTGTTACATAACCGAGTATTTTCAAATGCTCCCTTATTCCTAATGTGTGTATGAACTCTTCAAGATCATTTTCCAGCCACCCTTTCCCTCCCGCTAATACCAAAGGGAATCCTTCTTGATTTCGGCGGATGAAAGCTGCATAGGCCCTAAGCAATCGGCGGACATTTTTTCTCGGCTCCAAAGTACCGACAGACAGCCAGAATCGGTCCGGCTTCAACCCTGCCACCGCTGATCCCGGATTATTGCCGGATATCGATGAGAAACGACTTCCCTCATGTACAACACGAATTCTATCAGCCGGATAATGGGGAAATATCTCCAAAAAGTTATCGCGGGAATAATTTGATACAGCCATGATAAAGTCTGCATAGCAGGAGGCATTGTATACGCCTTTAAAACAATTCCAACGATTGATCTCGGACGTAAACTCGGGATATATTAGAAACGACAGGTCATGGAGCGTGTACACGATTCTTGCCCTGTCAACCCCTTGTGGACAAGAGAAATTGTTGGCATGAATAATATCCGGACTACCGATCATAACTTCCCCGTCAGACGGCAAATGTTCCCAGAAAGCCAAAGCTTCGGAAAAATTACTGCAGATCAACACTCTTGAGAAGTTGTGGTGGTCCACTGGATTCCGGGTTGTCTTCGCCGCTTCAGAATCCCAGAAACTGGTACCGAAATGAGGATATAGGAGATATTCATTGTCAGCATCCATCGCTGCAAGGGTCTGGATGAGAGAATCGGCAAAATAACCGCATCCCGCCTTTTCCCGGCCTGTCTGACTGACATCAAACCCGATCTTCATCTTTTTTATCCGTTTATTCACAGGTTTCATCTTAATATATTTTTTAGTGCACCAAGTGCCCAAGCTGCCATCAGCTTTATGGCTCGGACAGGCAAACGGCGTTTCCAGTGGAAAAATGAAGCGAAGGTAACAAAGATCAACGCCCATCTAAATTTCAGCTCCTGCAAGGCCGAATCCCGCGTTACCCCCTTCTCTTCCACGACAACATGGGCATACGAATAAATCCACTTATCCGGAACACTTCCCGTCTTCCGCAGGAACATGTCGTTGATTTCCCGGTGCACGGATACGCGCGATCCCAGAGTCTTGTTGCCCGGATACATCCGCGAGCCAGCCAAGACGTTCCGGATCCGGGCAAAGGGCGTCAATGCTCCCAGACGGAGCCAGTATTCGTAATCCATGCAATAGGAAAGGCGATCATCCAGCAGCCCAGCCTTTACTGTAAGTCGTCGACGAAAAAAGACGGCTGGCTGGCAGAGGAAACAAACGTCCTGGAGCTTCTCATAATTCCAGTCTGTCGTATAGTAAGGCTCAAGGATTCGGTCATTTTCATCGATATGGAAAGCATCGCCGTAAACGACGTCCGTATCGGGATGGGTACCAAAATACTCGATAACCGCAGAGAGCGCCCCCGGATAATAAATATCATCGGAATTCAGCCAACCGATAATCTCGCCGGTTGTCGCCGAGATACCTTTATTAACTGCATCCGCCTGCCCCTTATCTCTTTCCGATACAAAAGACAGCCGGCCTCCGTATTGTTTGATAATATCCAGAGTGTTGTCCGTGCTGCCACCATCGGCAATGAAATATTCCAAGTCAGGAATTCCCTGTGTCAGGACGCTTCGGATCGTCCGTTCAATGAACGGCCCCTGGTTAAACGAAGGCGTCACAATGGAGATTGTCATTTGCATCTTTTACTGATCACTTCCTCAAGGCATTGCAGATACTGCCGTACCATGTCCCGGGGTTGAAAAAGCGAACTTCTCGCATACCCGCGACGCACCAGATCCGCCTGAAGTTCATGGTTGTCGGTCATTCTTTCAATGCATTGAACCATTTCGAAAGGTTTCCTCGGGTCGAAATATAAGGCTGCATCACCGGCGACTTCCGGCAGACTGGTAACATTGCTGCAAATAACGGGCTTACCAAATTGCATGGCCTCCAGAACAGGAATACCGAATCCTTCGTATAGCGAGGGGAAGACCAGGAAGGAACAGCCTTTCCAAACGGCGGTCAACTGCGCTTCCGGCAAATACCCGAGAAAATGCACGCGCCGTTCCAGGCCCATGCACCTGACTTTGTCCTTCAAGTTCCTTTGCGCATCATCCAAAGCCCCTGTAAAAACCAGGTCCAGCTCCAGATCAGGATTGCGGGCGGCAAACATTCCATAGGCTACCACCAGCATGGGGTGGTTCTTGTGCGGCCAGAAATTGGCCGGATAAAACATGTAGGGACGTTCATCAATATGAAGATCCCGAAGGCATTCAGCCATGCGCGCCGGGTCATGTTCGGCCAGCCGTGACTGGATGCAAATGGGAACTGTGCGGGTCCGGTCGGGGTCGATCTTCAGACTTTTGACGACGGACTGCCGGGTACTTTCGGAGATGCAGATGATAGCATCAGCCCGCCGGTTCACCTCACCGAAAAATGAATCTCTGACATCAAGCTCTTCCAGGCTGAAGAATTGTGGATAATCCTTATGCTGCAGGTCACAGACAATGGAAACCACCGGAATCCCCGGTTCAGCCAAGGTCGGGGCGGTAAACGGACAGAAGAGCACATCTACTCCCCTCGTGGAAAGAGGGCCATTCCATTTAAATTTTTCGCGATAATGCCACCTGAACAGGCGGTAAATGCGGCGCAGTCCTCTTTCAATCCGAGCAGACAAACCGGAAGTTTCCAGGGACTTTGGTGCTCGACGATCGAGGACGCACAGCCTTTGCGTCCTCTTGCCGTCAAGGAAAGCAAGCGACTGATGATTCTCCGACGTCGTAAGAATCAGGAAGCTGTTTTCCGGCGACAGGAGTTGGAAACCCTTTATAAGTTCCAATGCCAAAAGCTTTACCCCGCCGTTTTCTCCACCGGGAAGAGCAGGGGTCATGTCAATTGCAATAAGCGCCACAGATAACCTATATCACGACTACCCAATTCGATTCCCAATAACAAATTACGTCTTTCAAACTTTGTTCTATAGGAATTATATTGTTCCATCCCAATTCTCGTTTTATCTTCTCGTTTGATCCGATGATTATCCTGTTATCAACAGGCCTGATTAAACGATTATCAACATTAACTTCCACTTCGATATTTAGCAGCTTGGCCATAGTGCCAATTATATCTTTTAATGAAAAGCCAATGCCACTGCAAACATTATAAACATTCCCTGTTTTCCCCGATTTCAGCAACAAATAGTAAGCATGGACGACATCTCTTACATCAGTGAAATCACGTACAATTGAAACATCGCCAGTAACTATACTTCCTCTATTTCTTCCGGATCTTTTTAATTCAACCAATTGCTTCGCTAAAGAAGATACAACAAAAACATTTTTTTGCATTGGCCCGATATGGTTAAACGACCTTGTCAAAACAATATCCATTCCATAGCCTTTTATATAAACTCTTGATAAATCTTCTTGTGCCATCCTCGCCACGGCATAAGGACTTACCGGATTTAATTTATGATTTTCCTTTAGAGGCAGGTCTTCGTCATTTACATTTCCATATTCTTCGGATGAACCAATTGAAAGAATCCGGGCATCAATATTCAATTTTCTTACGGCATCGATTAAATTTAAAAAAATATTCGTATTGTTCTGGAAACTTTGAACAGGTTCTTTCCAACTGAAGGCCACACTGCTGAACGAAGCCAGGTGCAAAATATAATTCGGCTGAAATTCGTGAATAATGTATTCTACCTTGTCTTCAGACAGGAGATCAATTTTTTCGAAACTGATCTTTACTTTTCTATATTGATCAAATCTAAAATCGGGATCATGAATATCTAATCCTTTAACAATGCAAATATTCCCCTTTTTTTCAAGATATTCAACAAAATGTCTCCCGACAAATCCGGAAAACCCGGTAATTAAGTATTTATCCAATCAATACCTCTTCGGAGACAGCTCCGCTCTCTGGATTCCATCCACTATCCAGCCGTAACATACTTATTATCCAACGATTCTATTTCACTGTCATAAACTAATTTATTTTTATAACACAATATTATCCTTTCATACAAGAATGAACAGGGGAAATAATACAGATATCTTCGATATGAGGGTAAGGGTATTGACTACCCGAAGTTGGCTACATATTGGGCAGGCCGAGCGTCACGACCTGATCGGAGAAACTGATACGTTCTATGTTATAAAGGACATCGATACCTTCAATACCCGAAGTATCCGCAACAATATATGAGCCGTCGGCTTCGTTGATAATCGTAAACATGCTTTGTATGCCGGTGTAGTTAACCATATCGTTGCCCGAACCGCCATCCAGAGTATCATTGCCTGCTCCGCCCCATAAAGAGTCATCTCCGGCATTTCCATAGATCTCGTTGTCTGCCGAGTTCCCATAAATAGTGTCTGCCGCCGCGCCGCCTCTGACATTTTCAATTTCGCTGCCCATATTGACGGTGATCTGCCCCGCGCCGGAAATCAGGCTTTTCTGGATGCCAACATATCCCCAGTAGCCTGGTTCCAGATAAAGCGTCAGAGGAGTAATTAGACCCGATCCGTCGATCGTATCGATTCCACCGCCGTCCCATATGAAATTGGGATGGTCTGGATCAAGCACGTAGGTATCGTTGCCAACCCTAGCGGTCGTGCTGGGACCATAAAGATATTGCAGTGTGGCAATGTCCAGGGCATTGTATATTAAATGATAATCTGCGGAACGTAAATCGTAACTCATGACGGTCCATTGGGTTGAATCCTCTGTGTCTGTTAAGTATGGCGGATCTGTCTGATAACCAACGGCATCGGGGATAGAAAACGGGTGCTTCATCCCCAGCGCGTGACCCAACTCATGAATGAGAGTGTAAGCAGCGTAATTGCCGTCCAGTGGCTTCAGATTATCCGTGTAAATGTTAAGAAAAATATCGGAGCCTATTGATGCAATGCAAGGATAATATGCGTATCCAGCACTGCCGTCCTGGTTATTATTGCAGAAATTGATGGTGTTTTGCTGACAGGGATCGGAAGTTTCGACGAAGGTCAGATCAACAATGCTGGAAATATAGTTCAGCGCTGTTTTCGCAAACAACTTTTGTGTATTATTGAATGGCCAGAACCCATCTTTGTCAAATTCGCTGAAATACGCCGGCGCTGTTTCCGGGAAACAGTAATACATCGCTTTGTCGCCATTGAGAAGATTTGTATACCGCATCCCGGAAGCTGCATCAGGCAGCAATGCATCGATCCAGTAAGGCAGCGCTTGTATTTCCTCCTTATAAAATATATTCTCGATAGTTGAAGCGACCTTGTAGAAATCCACTCCGATAACGGCGGTGTCGTTTCCCGACCAGTCGGAAATGCATGTCCCGTGATCCGAAACTATGTAGATATCATTCCCCTCATCGCCATAGAGATCGTCGATTCCTGTGCCGCCGGATAGCGTATCGTCGCCTGTGCCGCCATAGAGCAAATCATTACCCTCGCCTCCATCAAGAATGTCGCTGCCGGCACCGCCATAGAGAGAATCATTGCCGGTACCACTGATGAGGGTATCGTTATCGTTAGTACCAATTAAGGTCTGGTCAATTATTGTCGTAACACTTGGGTCAGTGGCAACTGCAATATTTTGTTGAATAAATGCAGCCGTTTCATCCTGCGTTGGTATGCTGCTCGGAAGCCACGTTACATTTTCAAGAAATATACGGCCGTCCGTGTCCGCTATTCCGTCAATTACGTACAGTGCCTGAGCTTCAGGGCTGTCAAACTCAGTATCAATTGTCTTTGTGAAAAGATTAGCGGCCGCGAGTTTATTATTGATGGTTGTAAGGTCCTTATAGAGCGTTGTGTCCGTCGCCCCATTCAAAATGTTCAAGCAGATGGTTCCCGTTGTGAATGTACCATGGATATAGTTATCTGTATAGTATGCTTTGCCCTCTGCATCAGCAAAGCGGTTGAAAAGCGCTTGATAAATACTGTCAATAACTGTGTCAATTGTGCTTTTGTCTATGTTGCCGTATAAGCCTTCCGCCTCCGGGGAATTGGCAAACGCATCAATCATGCCCTCTGCACCACCCTTATCCATCCTGTCCGCCCAGTAAATCAAGCCTTCAGGATCAGCCGGGCGTTGGTAGTAAGCAATATACAATTTCTGTACGGTATCTAAATAAGCAGTATATGCCATGGATTTGACTATTCCTCGCTTCAATAGTTATTGTAACCGGCAGTAATCCGATACACAATTCCGGCGGCAGTTCTCACATTTTTATATCGGTACGATACTTAGCTTCTTTAAGCTCTTTCCATATATATTATCAAGTAATTATTATATATCCGTAATATCAGGAATTTTACCTCTGCAGACCGGATTCATACATATCAGTTTTTTTCTTTCGGCAATAACTCCGACAAAGCCTTTGCATATGTATTTCGTGCCGTTTGTGCAATTGCTATTTCCGCATTTAAATCTGCGATTTTACGATCGACAAATTGCAACGATATCAACTGCGCTTTAGCTCTTTCCGAGAATGTTTCTGTATCGTACTCTTTGCTGTCTATGATTATTTTGGCCATTTTTATTTCTCCTTTGTTTTGCTTATTTGAATAAAAGCCCCCCTGCTGAACACAGGGGGGCTAATGAAATGCTTACTTCTTGATACTTTTTTTATCCGGCAAGGCGTCACATAAACAAACTCCTTACCAGAAGTTTTGTTTATACTTAGCCGATGTTGATTAAACCACCACCTGAACCGGCAGCAAACGACTCCAGACCTATGTAGTTGGTCTCGACAACCGTGTCGCTCGAACCGCCCTGGAAGATATCTGTCGCCGGAGAAAAACAGACCTTTGCTTTCCCCAGACCAAGCCCGGTGCAGTTGATCAGGCGTTCCAAAGCATCGTGGGCACCGGTGCCGTAGTCAAAATCGACCACCAGTTGGCTTCCGGCGTCCAAGTAGTGCTCTTGGCACACTGTCCCAGGAATACCGACCTCATTATAGTACTAACGGGATTCGCTATTATGCGATACCCAAAGCTTTTAGGATGGGCAATCTGGTACTGATAAAGACTTGCGCTTCCTCTGTAAGGTGGGCCAGTGTCTCGGCTTCCGTCTGAAGCATCTTTTCTTCCTTGACGATACGCTGACCTTGTAGCTTCAGGAGTGTCCAGACCGCCTCGGCCATCTGGCTTGCTTCAGTTTTGCCTTCAGTCATGGCCAGCAGGAACAGTTGATGGAAGCGCGGAACGGTAATGCCGCCGCCCGTTACAGGGCTGGCAAGGTAATTTAATTCACTATTATTGCGTGCCTTGTTGTAGAGATAGAGATTGAGATTTTGAGTTCGCTTTGTTGCAGCTCTTATCGAAGCCTCGTCCTCGGTCGGCTGAACGGTGCCGCTGCCTACCAGAATCAGCAGCGCTTGCACTGCTTGTCCGAAGTTGATTTTCTGATCTTTAACGGCGTCCTCAATTGCTGCTATCGTTTTCGGCTGATAATCAGCCAGAGCGTCAAGAACAGGGTTGTAGACCGATGCCTGCATCTCAGCCTCTCCAAGACTGGAATTCACCTTAAGACTAACCTCGGCCCGTGGTGTTGTTAGGATAACTCTCTGCATACGAAACAGCTCCGCACGCTCCAGCTGGTTGAGTTTCCGTGCGCCCTTGACCCAATAGTCACGACGAAACTGTTGATTAATGCAATAGTCGCGGACAGTCTGACGGAACATCGCGTCAGGAATGGCATTCAAGAGCTCCTGTTGCTCGACTGTAAGGTTGATCTGGTCTATGTGATCAATGAGGTGGGCTGAGCAAGCGTAATTAAGCTTTGCAGGCGACAGCCATTCCGCCATGCGTGAAAAGGCCATCGGTGCCCAGTCGCGATTAAAGTACTCATGGGCCAAGTAATTACGGCTTTGGGTCTTAATCTTTTTCAGCCTCTCCACAACTTGCTGATTAGCTTTGGCAAAGCCGGGGTTAGTGGCCAGTAACTGATCGGCAAACGCCAGTGCACCATCAATCCTTGCGGCAATACCTTGCCCCGGTGATCCCATTACTTCGGCATATTCGGTTAGCAGGTCGCGGAGCGGGACCATTGCAGACCATCCTGGCTGTGTGTTGTAACTGATATAGAGCACACCGCCAACTTTCAGTTTGCGACGGATGAAATCAACGATAATGGCGCGGTTTTCGCTCGAGATCCAGCTCCAGATTCCATGCAGTCCGATGTAATCATAATCTGGAAGATCGGTACGATTGCAGAACTCGACGAATGCTTCGTCATACAGCCTGACGTCGGTGCCCGAGGCTTGGCCGAGTTGCTGGGCAAAGGCCGCGTGGGCTGGGTTAAAATCCGTTCCCGACCATTGGGTAGTGGATGCGGCCGCATGCATATTTGTGCTCATGCCCTGGCCAAAACCTAGCTCGCAGGCGGTTCCGACTTCAGGGAAGGCCAGCCCGGCGCTTAAAAAGGCGAGGCGCAGGCGGAGTGGATTGAGTTCACCGTAATAACCATAGGTATAGCCGATTTCGGCGATATAGCCAGCAGTCCAATCAGACATTGAATTTCCTTTGGTGATAGTTTTTTCTGAGCAGTCTGTGCAGGCAGACTGCTCAGAAAAAACCCCGCCCATTGTCGGGACGGGGTTTGTAATGTTTGTAACGTTAAGAACTTCTGATCTCATTTGATTGGGTTCGTACTTGAAGCCGCAAGGCGTCAAGTACGAAACCCAATCAATTACATCGAACCAGAAACAACAATTGCCTGTTTAATCTTAGGCGATAGTGATCGTGTTAGCACCGTTCGCAGCAGCAACAGCAACAACACCGGTCAAACCAACCAGATCAACCACGGTATCAGATGCACCGTCCTGGAAGAGGATGGTGTGATCGCCTGCGTCGACGGCACCAGTTCCATTGTAGTCGTAAGCGAAAGCAACCGTTGCGCCGGTACCATTCAGGGCCGTAGACAGATACGTAATCGTCTGGGCCAAGGTAACCACGCCGACAGTGTCGGCCGCATTCGCATCTACTGCGGAAGAAACAATCGCCGTCGTCTCAGCCCCGGCGGTACCGACAACATCCGTCAGACCAAACGCAGTGACTACACCTGCTGCGATGTTCGTACCAACAGTAATCAAAGCTCCGCTAGCGGTGGAGGTGACTGCTGCCAAGTTTCCATTAGCACCGATGATTGTCGTGCCCAGATCCAGAATGTCGCCGGTAGCAGCGATAGCTTGGAAGTTCGTCACTATATCATAACCAGAGGCCACAGAGTCACCATCTGCGATCGCAAGAGTGTCCACACCAGCCGCAACAGCACTTAGTACTACGCGGTCAGCACCTGTACCCGCAGTGATAAGGTGCGCGACATTGTTCGTGTTGCTCATTACGATGGCATCGTTACCGGCGCCCGTCTGAACGTCATAAGCAGTACCCACACCAGCCGACAGATCGATGACGACATCCGCCGCTGAGCCGGTAATGAACGTTTCAGCAGCTGTCGGATTGGACGTGAAGACGAGCAGGTTCGAGTTGGTGGTGCTGTAGTTTGCCAACGCAGCGATTTCTGCCTGGGTATCAATTTCAGTACCAGCACCAGTAGCACCCTTCAATGCGGTACGGCCATTCAGGGTCGAAGCGGTAGGATCGAAGGTTCCACCGGTGAACTTCAGCGAGACTTCGGCACCATCGCCGACAGCAAGATAATTATCAAGCTCAAAACCGGCCGCACCGTCGGTATCGATCTGAAGATGTGTGGTCATGCCGGTACCGGTTACGGTATTGGTCGCCTTGGTGGCATCCAAACCGGTGGTGTCGTTCAACGTCACGGTATTCAAGCCAGATCCAACGTTCAGCACGTTGTTGCCGTCCTTGGCAGTGACTTTGTCGTCACCGGCACCCGCCACGATGATGTTGTCACCACGGTCACCATTAATGGTGTCATTACCGCTACCGGTAGTAATGGTGTCAGCTTGAGCGGTACCGGTCACAGTGCTGTTGCCGTTACCTGACGTGATACTTACGTTCTTACCGCCGGAACCCAGCGCCGAGAAGACGTTGTTGCCGTTACCCATGGTCACGACAGCTGCATCACCCAGAGAGATGACGTTGGCGGTGAAGGCCTTGCCAACACCGGAAGCATCAAGCTTGGTCAGGCTGTTGTTGGTGCCGCTACCGGTGATGACGCCCAGATCAACGTTATCACGAGCGGTAACCGTCAGGCTGCTCATGGACTTCGAGTAGATGTTGTCGATATCGGTGGTGGCAACGCCCGCAGCATTGCCGGAAACGGTTTCCTTGCGCTCGTCAGCCACTGCAATGGTCATTGCGGTAATGCCGTGCGCAGTCAGCTGGCCGAGGTTGTAATTAAGCGAACCTTCCAGAGCCGTAGCTTCAGTAATGCCATCCTTATCGAGGCTTGAGTTGATATTAACGGTCAGCGCGTTGGCCGCGTTATTGGCCAAAGTTACACCGTTGAAGATCTGTGTAGTCTGATCAGCAGCAGGGGCATCACCCACGTCGCCGAAGAAGTTCAGCGTAGAGAGATTAGAGTTGTTTACTGTAAGGATATCGGTCACTGCAACACCGGCAACAGCACCAGCAAAAGTTTCACCCGCAACATCAATAGCTTCGTCGGACAGCAAGGCAAACTCGGTAATACCCGTTGCTTTGGCCAGATCCAGCGTGGCGTTAGAAGTTGAAACGGTGTGGAACTTCTCAACATCAGCCAGATTGATGGCGTAAGTTGCATCGGCGGTGTAGAAAGCTTTGACTGTATCCTTCGTACCACCCGCATCGGTAATCGTGTCGCTGCCATTCAGATCATTGGCTGTATCGAATATCAGGGTGTCGTTACCCGCGCCGAGCTTGATTGTTTGGTTAATAGTCGTAATCGGAGCAACGGCGTCACCAACGCGCAGAGTAACGTCGCTCTTCTGAGCGGCGGCATCAATGGTAGTGGCATCCAGAGTGCTATTCACAACAAACTTCTGATCAGTCTCGCCACCCAGCAAGGTCACGGTACCAGTGTGCTCTTGTGCATTGGTCAGGGTAACAATGTTGGATTCGGTATCGGCGTCATTTATTGTTACATTTTCAACAACAGTGCTGGTGGTATTTGCGTCGGACTTGATGGCCAGTGTGTAATCAAACTTTGTTTCCTGGTTCAGGTCGTTTTCAATTTTGACAACAACCGTGTCAGAAGCGCCGGAAGCATCCTTCAGGTTAATGTTAACCGTACCACCCCAAGTGTCACCAGAGTCTACCAACGTTGTGGAGTCAGCGGCATGACGCAGAATAATATTGCCACCTTCGGCAATCGCCTTGGTTACGCTGTTCAGCGTGAAGGTTTCAAAACCGTTTGTGGAATCTTCGTCGCGCATCAGCACCTTGGTCAAATTGGTGTCGAATGCATCCAGGTCAGCAACCTGAACGACACCCGCTTGGCGCATTTCCAGCGTCTGGACGTTGGTAATCTTGGCATTGAACTGGTTCGTGGCACCAGTCGGCACAATACTGGCATAGGTGCGAATGGTGTTGTTACCTGTGCCGCCATCGATAGTGTCGAGCAGGGTTGCGCTTTCGGCAGTGATGTTCTTACCGGTCCAGAAAGTGTCATCGCCTGTACCGCCGGTGATCACAGCGTAGTAGGGCGCGCCGGAGTTGGCCGGATCGGTGTGCTTGCCAACGGCGTTGGTAACATCGACATTGAGCGTGCCGGAGAAACCGGATGCATCGATGGTGCGGATGCCGATGCCATCACCGATGGCGACACCCTGACCAGCGGTGAAAGCGATGTTTTCAGCAGCCTGTGCGGTCTGCAGCAGGGACAGCGAGCCCGAACCTTTGATGGTCAGATTCTCAAGGTCGATAGCCTCTAGCGACTTCACCACGTTGGTGTTGGTAGAGGTCAGAGTCAGGTTTTCGAAGCCTTCGGTGTCGGTCGCGCCTTTCTCGTTACCGACGTGAACGACCGCCGCCTGAACTTTGGAGAGTGTCAGCGAGCCCGGATTGCCTGCGGTGCCTGCCAGAACGCCGTCAACGTAGTTGAAGTTAACAGTGTTATCAACCAGGGCGCTGTCCTGGACAGTCAAGTTGGCTGCCGGTTGTCCGATATTGTTGATATTGATTTTGTCTGCAGCTTCAGCCGTCAGCTTGTTGATGCTGATGTTTTTCAGGCTGTCAGCAAAACGAACGTCGAGGGTGTTGGTGTCACCGGTAATATCAAGATTAATGGTCTCGATATTTTCTAGGGTCGGGGTAATCGACTTGGCGCCGTTGTCGTTGGCGTTGCCCAGAGTGGCATTCAGAGTAGCGTCGGTACCGGCGCCAATCAGCGTATCTTCGGACTGCAGCGCATTGATGCGGTCAGTACCCGCCGGGTTGTATACCAGACCAGAGTAGAAGATATTCGCAGTAGCTTCGTCCGTACCATTAGTGAGTGTGAACGATGCCGGATAAAGAACATCTCCCGGATCAGCAATATTTGCCTGGATGTAGTTAGTTGTTTCAGACTGTGTGGGCACAGTTGACAGTGCCGAGGTCACGGGGGTAAGAAAGTCGCGACCGGCCTGATATTCCGGATCATCCAGGGGTATCGTCGGGCCCACATAGCTTGCCAGAAGGTTCTGACCGTCAAGCTCGGGATCAATTGTCTTCGTGAAAAGATTAGCGGCAGCAAGTTTATTGTTGCTGGTTGTAAGGTCCTTATACAGCGCTGTGTCCGTCGCCCCATTCAGAATGTTCAAACAGAGGGTTCCCGCTGTGAACGTGCCATTGTTAAAGTTCTCCGTATAATAGGCCTTGCCTTCCGCATCGGCAGGCCGGTGAAACAGTGCCGTATAAATCGAGTCAATAACACCACCGATGTTGCTGCTGGTGATGGTGCCGTATAAAGCTGTGGCCTCCGGGGAGTTGGCAAAGGCATCAATCATGCCTTCTGCGCCACCCGTATCCATCCTCTTCGCCCAGTAGACTAATCCTTCCGGATCCGCCGGGCGTTGGTAGTACGCAATATACAATTCCTGTACGGTATCTAAATAATCAGTGTAAGCCATTCAATCTCCTCCTTATAAGGTAGTAACTACAATATTATTATTTAAAAATATTATCCGAAATTGCAAAGTTCACTCTCCCCGTTCAAGGTCCTGCCCGAATATTCACCTCCCCCCAGGGCACAATAATATGCATTATTTCCTCAAGAGATCTCTTTACACTTAAACGCAACACACCCTCCGTTATGAATGCAAAAAAAAAGACGGCGGTTGACGAGTTTAATGTCACCAACATAACCATATGTCAAGAAAAAATAAGCAATCACTTTAGTTTTTCAGATTCAAGATCACTCCATCTCGGGTTTGTTGAGCAAATCGGTCGAATACATACATCACTTAAATTTTTTCAGATTCAAGATCAATCCGTCAGTCTCACCACATAATCTTTGAACCGCCATGCCATGTAATATGCTCTCCATGGGCTTCGGAAATTGTCTGTTCATCCAGCCTGCTCATCAGGTTCAACTAAACGAAGGATATATCAGCCGCACAATTGTTGACCTAGTAACACTAGACATTGATTAATGTCAAGAAAAAAAGTTGGAAAGGCATAAAGCAATAAGAGACCAGTCATAGCGCGACGAGGCAAATTGTCTGGCATTTGACGCCATGGCTTGCAGACGAAGAGGATCAGCATAGGGTAAATCTCTGAGAATGGTAGAAAATTCAACGGTCTCGGCCACCATCAAATGCTCTTTGTTCATCAGACCGTATCCCCTGTTTCCGTGGGGGGTTGTGATCACCGGGATGCCGTAAGCGACATACTCCAGGAGTTTGAGATTGCTTCCAGACCCGCCCCGAACGGGATTTAAAGCAATGTCCGAGACATTGAGAGCTACAGCCTTTTCCTCCTCATCAAGAACGCCAAGGAGTTTGACATTTTCCGGCAGGTGGCAGGCCTCCCCATGCAGGCATACGCTTCCTACAATCAGGAACAAGTATTTCGGAAGCTGAGGGGCAATGGTAATGATGGCATCCATGGCATCAATGTTCGGTCCATGATAGGAACCCATGAAAAGAGCAACAGGACGGCTACCAAAACCAAGCCTCTGCTTGAGGCTTCTCTTTTCATCCCAAGTCATTTTGCATGCTGCAGCACCACGAAAGTCCATACCGTTACGCACGATCAGTATCTTTCCGTCCTCAATGCCGTAAATCTCCATAATACGGGCCTTGTCCTCATCGGAAACGGAAAGGATGAGTTCCGCATCGAGACAGCATTGACGCTCCACTTCCCTGACCAGGCCCAGATATTCACTCCTTTGTGGAGATTCGGGCAAGACGACCGTCTTCATATCATACTCCACATTATGGGCTTCGTACCAGAGCCTGCCCGAATAGACCTTCCGAATGGCGCGATAGAGATAAGGGTGGGAAGCTATGACAATATCTGCATCACGGCATTCGCGGGAGAGCGCACTGAGATAGTCGGGATTAAGCCGGTAGCCGTCAATGGCGGCAATATCCTCAATAGATGCCATCAGCGAGGATTGCAAATTACCGATGTGATCGTCCTGTGCCTGCGACTTGGGCAGCGCCACTTCAATAAACCCCGGAGACAGTGTGGTACGCGACGGGGCATGATTTCCCTGTGCGAGAGTTACGAAAACGCAATCGACCTTCAGCGCCAGTTCCCTATAAAGATGATAGATCCTCTTCTGTCCGCCGCCTCTTGGGGGGTAGATGGGAAAGGTTGTGGTTCCGACAATCTTTTTTCTCCTGGTCCTGATCCTTGGCGCACCCGCCGCATCCTCGCCAAGGAGAGCAAAAATAGTGTTGTGCCAGTTGATGGATGCAACAGATTCTTTGCCATTCACTCCCATCTGAATCGTTCGCTCACGATCGGAAATAAGTTCGGTCATGGTTTCTGCAACAGCTTCCACGTCAGGCGGAACCACCCTGCCGTTTTGGCCGTCCTTGACCAACTCGTTCACCCCACCGGAATCCAGCGTGGTAAGAATAGCCTTGGATGACTGCATGGCTTCTACGGTGATAAGACCATAGTCCTCATCATAGGGGACGAACGGCACAAAAAGCGCACCCGCATAGTATTTGATCATTTCAGAGTCTGTGATGAAACCCAGAAAGCAGATGCGGGGGTCGTCTGCGGCAAGACTTTTTAGATGTTTCTCCTCCTCTCCCGTTCCGGCAATCAGGAATTCTATATCGGCATCAACGGATTTGAATGCCTCGATCAGGAGGCCTACGCGCTTGAGGCTATCAAAACGACTAGCTGTGAAGATATAATCGTGTCCTGTGGAATGGAAGCCTTCGAGGTCGGAAGGATGGTGGATTATCTCTATGTCACAACCCGGCGGGAAGTACCCCTCTCTCAGTGCTACATTCCTTGAGATGGCATGGTATGTTGCGATCTGCTCAGGTGCAAGGGCAATACGATCCAGCCACCGGATTACGGCACGTGTCAGGGGTCCCGGATAGGCAAAGGTTTCGGGAGCAAGAGCCTTGAGGCCACGAAGACGAAAGAGTTCCCCGAAGAATGGCTCCAGAAGGGAACGGTCGGGATGGGAAATATTGAGCATCAGACAAAGAGGCTCCAGTTCCCTGTGGGTCGGAACAATATCTAGGGGAGCACCCGGCAAATGGTAATGGTAAAGGTCATAGACCCCCCTGCAAGTATGCTGCAGATAGAGGTGGTGGTTTCTGTGCGGAACCATCCAGGCCGGATATTTGGTCGTGATAACCATATCAAAATAGCTGAGATCAAGCCGGCTGGCGCGGACATAACCCTCCATCAGAGTCCAGAACTCACGATCACGGCAGGGAATCTTGATGAGCTCCACCTCGTGATGAGTCAGTTGATTCATCTGGTACAGCATACCCCAGAAAAGCTTTTCCGCACCGCCAATGACAAAGGGAATCGGCGAGGGCGCGACTATGGCGATCTTCATAACTTCTAAACCCCCAAAAAACGACTAATTCCTAAGAAACTAATAACACTTGGCTAATTATGAAATTTGGTTTAGTCATTATATTATTATTGCTTCCCCGATTTCTCTTCTGTAGCAGCCGATCTTCCCATTCGGCCAGCGCTGGCCAGGAGCCTTAAGCGCGCGGAATGCCATTCGGCCAGACAACGTACGCGTTCACGTCCTGCATCGGAAAGATTCGATTGCGTATTAAGAACCTCCGTAATATCGGCGGCCCCCTTGTTATATCGACGCCGCGAAACGGTTAATGCTTCCCGGGCTGCTTTCAGCAGATTAGCGGAAGTATCGAGATTCTTCAGGGCAAAAGTAGCATCGACATAAGCTCTGATAAGTTCCCGGGCAATCCGGTTTTCAGTATCCGCCAGCGCCGCTGTTTTCTGCTTCACCTGGGCCTCGGCTCCCCGAATCTTATAGGTATTGGAAAAGCCATCGAATAAAGGGATGCTCAAGCCAATCCCCATTGTAGTCTCCGTTGCTTCCGTCTGGGTAACGGCTTCACCCGGCTTGGTGTTTTTGTAGTAGTTCGCGGAAAAATTAACTGTCGGCAGACCGGCCGAACGGGCAACGGTGACCTTATTTTGAGCCGCCTTAACCTCTTCCCTGGCCGCAACAATGGCGGGGTGATTTTTTTGTGCTTCTTCCATCCAACTGTTTAAGTCCCTGCCGATCTGCCCTGCATTTTCGGGAAGATCGGCAGGCATTAATATTACGGTATTGCCCGCCACTCCCAGAATCTGCCCCAGCACGGCCAGTGCTTTGCCGTAATCGCGATGAGCACGATTAAGTTCTAATTCAGCATTGGCCAGGGCAGTTGTCGCCCGCAACCGGTCGCTTTGGGAAATGGCCCCTCTCTCTTCACGTACTTTTGCGGAATTCAGAATGGCCCGGGCGATCTCTTCACTTTCCGTTGCCGCCTTCTGAGCTGCCTTGGCCGCCATGGCGTCAAAATAGGCCTGCGTTACATCATATAAAGCCTGCTGCAGGGTGGCATTGTGACTGGCCAGCGCTGCGGCTAATAAACTGTTGGCTGCCCGACGGCCGGCTCCCCGGCCCCCGAAATCAAAGAGGCGCCAGTAAAATCCCCCCTGAAACGTAGTTCGATAGATATCGCTGTCAGGATAGCGGCTGTCGGAATAATCTATTTTGTCCTTTGTTCGGTTCAACGATCCGTTCACAGTAGGCAGATAGGCGGCGCGGGCCTCACCGACGGCTGCGGCCTGAACTTTGATATTTGCCCAGGACGATTTGATTTGCGGGTTATTGCACAGCGCAATATCCACCGCCTCTCCCAATGAGAGCGGATGAGAAAAATCCTGCGGTGCCGGGCAGGAATACGGTGTCTTATCTCCCGGCAGGGTCACACCTTTTTTAATCACATCGGGATTGGTATACAAAGGATCGTCAAAAAAAGGATAGAGTTCGAAACCAAAGGCGGGTGCCAGCGAAGCAAGCGGAACCAGAATTATTGACACTTGTACCGCGCTTAGAAACCTTTTTAAAACTCCTTCTTTCGTCGTTCCGGGCTTGACCCGAAATCCAGGAAATATTTGATAATGCTGGATTCCCGCATTCGCGGGAATGACAAATTTGAGTTGCCGATTCAGTTGTGTTAGAGCCTTCTTCAAAACTCTCAGGTTAACGCTCATGTAAACTCTCCCGTTGAAGTTTAAGAAGCGGGCTCAAGATGTATTCTATTACACGGCGCTCGCCGGTTTTGATGTCTACCCCGACAGACATACCCGGTCCCAGCTTGACATCACGGCCGTCGACCATGATGGAAGATTTGTCGAGCGCCACAATTACTGAATAAACCAGTCCCATCTTCTCATCCTTGACGGCATCTCGTGAGATATGGGTTACGTGGGCAGGAATCAGACCGTACTTTGTGTATTGGAAGGCCTCGATCTTGACTGCAGCCGTCTGACCTTCCTTGATAAACCCGATATCCTTATTTTGTACCATGGCCTCAACTTCAATCTGATCTTCCTTGGGGACGATCAGCATCAGGGGTTGAGCTACCGGCACTACCCCTCCAACGGTATGCACCTGCAATTGCTGAACCGTACCATCCACCGGGGCAACAAGTTTAAGCAACCTGCGATGAAAAGCCGCCCGTTGAACATCAGGCTGAGAAGCCCCAACAATTCTTTCTCCTTCCGTCCGGGCATCGTAGGCTGAACGCTTCATTTCGGCGATCAGAGCGGCGCGCCGGTTTCTTGCATCCGTTAATTTACCTTCCAGCTCGATCCGTACCTGTTCTTTTTCCAGGTACGCGTGCCGGGAAACATCATTGGTTTTGGCCATTTCCTTGTAATCCGCGGCCTGTTGTGTTGCCAGAGGCAGGGCCTGAGTGTAAGTGCGGATCTCGCCGTCTATGCGTCGGAGCTTGGTGATAAAATCCTGGAATTGGCCGGTCACATGTTTTTGCGCCTCCTGCAATTTTTCGGATGAAACGCCACTAACGGCTCCGAGCTTCGGCGGCTTAAGGCTGTCAATCGCCGCAATCAGCGCCTGCGATCTCGCTACCTGCAAAAGCGCCTGTTCCGTGCTGTTCATCGCTTTATCCTGATCAGCCGAGGCTGCACTGGCATCCAGTTCAATCAGCACATCTCCTTTTTTGACCGGCTGCCCTTCTTCGACATAGAGCGCTTTGACACTGGCCACTTCAATAGAGGCTATGGTTTTTGTGCGTGCACTGGGAATTATTTTGCCGGTCGCGTTAACAATGATATCCATGCGGCCGACAATTGCCCAGATAAACAGAGCAGCAACCAATGCCATAAGAATTCCGGCTGCCCATCGCGAGGCCTTGGAAACCGGTTTTTCCTGCAGTGATAAGGCCGCTGGCAAAAATTCCGCTTCATCCTCCGTGAAGAGATTGCCTCCCAGCCGATCCCGATTTTTCCAGAAATGCGCGAAAGTATTCCGATAATGGCGGAGGAGGAACAATTGGGCCTCCAACCTGTGTTTAATACTCATTTTTCCTTCACCACCTGCAGTCTGCTGTCCTGCAATCCAAATTGTAACTGATTCAAATGGGCGTAAATACCATCCTTTATCGCCACTAATTCCTCATGCGAACCTTCTTCGACGATTTCTCCCCGTTCCATAACCAGAATGCGGTTCGCGTGACGGACGGCGGAAAGTCGATGAGCAATGATCAACACCGTACGCCCCGCACAGATATTTTGCATATTCTGCTGAATCACCCTTTCCGATTCATAATCCAGGGCGCTGGTGGCCTCATCGAAAATCAGGATGCGGGGATTGGTGATCAGCGCCCTGGCAATCGCGATTCTCTGGCACTGTCCGCCGGACAATGAAGAACCATGTTCTCCGACTTTGGTGTCGTAACCTTCCGGCAGTTCACAGATAAACTCATGCGCTCCGGCCGTCTTCGCCGCTTCGATAATCGGTTCGATGGGCAAGGCGGGATTGGCCAAGGCAATATTGTCCCGGATGGAACCGGTAAAAAGGACGTTTTCCTGTAACACAACCCCCAACTGCTGACGTAATGAGGTGGTATCGATAATAGCAAGGTCCTGCCCGTCAATCAGAACACGGCCTTGATTCGGCACGTACAGACGTTGAACCAGCCTGGCAAGGGTGCTTTTTCCTGAACCGGAGCGGCCGACAATGCCGATCACTTCCCCCGGAGCTATCTTCAGATTGACATTGCGCAGAACATCCGGAGCGTCCGGCCGGTAGCGAAAAGTCACCTTGTCGAACTCGACAGCGCCCGCCAGGCGGGGGATACGGGTTTTCTGGCCGACAACTTCCAGGGGCGCATTGAGAATATCCCCCAGGCGCTCCATGGAGATACCCACCTGCTGGAAGGAAGTCCACAGCTGCGCAATGCGCACGATGGGGCCGGATATCTGGCCGGAAAGCATGTTGAAAGCAACAAGCTGGCCGATGGTCAATTTGCCTTCCACCACGAGGGACGCGCCCA